>Ga0302320_10009437_pt1 | contig 20976 bp, 22 predicted proteins | sample Bog_T0_3_FD_202130 | JGI IMG/M metagenome (GOLD analysis project Ga0302320, IMG submission 202130) | Peat permafrost microbial communities from Stordalen Mire near Abisko, Sweden - Bog_T0_3 | ecosystem: Environmental > Terrestrial > Soil > Wetlands > Peat | place: Sweden: Abisko, Stordalen Mire...
CCGCTCCCTCGCGGTCGCGGCTCTGTAAACACTTACAAACATTGAGACGCCATTCTGAGCCGCGCGCGCCAGCAAGCGGTTCTTAACCAAAATCCCGAAACTGTTTAAGCACCCGGCTGCGCACGGGTGCGTAACCGATCTGGGGAAGGTCCGTCACCCCTGAACGGGTGCGCGCGGCCCGGAAAGGTCGCATTGAAAGGCAATTCTGCAAGTCCCTCAGATGAGTGCAGAGGGACTCCCCGGGTTTCAACGCGGCCACTTCCAACTGCGGTTGACTCTCCTTTTGGCAGGATGCTACCCTGAACGTCTAATAAAGTTTGAGTTCCGGTTTTCCTAAATAAAATATCATGGGCGACACGCTCCGTGCGTTAGGCGAAATACTGCTGAAAGCGGTGCCGACGTTCTTGCTCGTCGTGCTTCTGCACTTTTACTTGAAGAAGATCTTCTTCCAGCCTATGGAGAAGGTGCTTCGCAAGCGCTTCGATGTCACCGAGGGCGCACGCAAATTGGCGGACCAAAGCCTCGCACGGGCCTCCGCGCGCACGGCGGAATACGAAGCGGCCATCCGCGCGGCCCGTTCGGAAGTCTATCAGGCTCAGGATAAGCTGAACAAGCAATTGCAGGAAAGCCACGCGGCGCAAATCGCCGCCGCCCGCCAGGTGGCCGAAGCCGGTGTGCGCGAAGCCAAAGCCCAACTGGCCCGCGACGTGGAAGAGGCCAAGTTGAATCTGGGCCGCGACAGCGAAACGCTGGCCAATGAAATTGCGGAATCCATCCTCCGGGGAAACGCGGCATGAGACGCGCCGGCCAATTCGCCCTCCTGTTCTGTCTGGCCGCCGGCCTCAGCTTCGCCCAAGGGAAAGAAGCCGGCGATGGCAACCTGCAAATGTGGAAGTGGGCCAACTTCCTGGTACTGGCGGGCGCCCTGGGATATCTGATGGGCAAAACGCTCCCTCCGCTGTTCGCCTCGCGCTCCCAGGCAATCGCTAAGGATATGGTGGAGTCGGAAAAGATCCGCCGCGATGCCGAAACGCGCGCCGCCGACGTGGAACGCCGCCTCACCGGCATGGAAACCGAGATCGCCGCCCTGCGCACCGGGTCGCAAAAGGAAGCACAAGCGGAAACCGAGCGCCTGGCCGCCCACACGGCCGCCGAAATCGTCAAGATCCAGGCGCAATCCCAGCGCGACATTGCCGACGCCGGAAAGGCCGCCCGCACCGATTTGAAGCGCTATGCCGCCGGCCTCGCGATCCACCTGGCGGAACAGAAAATCCGTGCCCGTATGACGCCCGCCACCGAAGACGGCCTTGTCGCCGGATTTGTTCGCGATCTGAAATGACACTCTCTGCCGTAGCAACGCGATATGCCCACGCCCTCGCCGACGTGGTAACCGGCAGCGGATCCGCCCTCCGTGCCGAGGATGCGGTAGCGCAATTGCGAGCCTTCGAAGCCGCCCTGCGCTCGTCTCTGGAACTGCAGAACGCCCTCACCACGCCGGCCGTGCCCGCCAGCCGCAAACGCGCGGTCATCGGCCGCATCGCCGCCATCCTGCAGCTTTCGCAGATCGCGCGCAATTTCCTGTTTGTTCTGGTGGACCATCGGCGCATCACCTTGCTCACGGAAATCATTCACAGCTTCGAACTGGTGGTGGATGAGCGCCTGGGTTTCGCGCGCGCCGAAGTGAGCGCGGCAGCCGAACTGACCGAACCGCAGCGCACCGCCGTGAATCGTCAATTGGAGCGCCTCACCGGCAAGCGCATTCGCGCCCGGTACACGGTGGATCGCGAGTTGATCGGCGGTGTGGTGGCGCGTATCGGGTCCACCGTCTACGATGGCTCGGTGCGCAACCAGTTGGACACCCTGGAACGCCGCCTGGGCGCGGAAAGCTGATCGGAAGGAATTATGGCTCAAATTCGAGCGGACGAGATAACCAAGATTCTCCGCCAGGAGATCGAGAACTACGAGCGGGCGATCGACGTCAGCGAGGTCGGCTCGGTGATCTCGGTGGGCGACGGTATTGCCAGAATCCATGGCCTGGAAAAGGTCATGGCCGGCGAACTCATCGAGTTCCCGCACGACGTGGCGGGCATCGCCATGAACCTGGAAGAAGACCAGGTGGGCGCCGTGCTGCTGGGCGATTTCGCCGAGATCAAAGAGGGTGACGAGGTCAAGCGCACCGGCCGCATCATGTCCGTCCCCGTGGGTGACGCGCTCGTCGGCCGCGTGGTGAATGCCCTGGGACAGCCCATCGACAACAAGGGCCCGATTCAGACTACGCAGTTCAATCCCGTGGAACGCCTGGCGCCCGGCGTGGTGGCCCGCCAGCCGGTGAGAGAGCCCGTGCAGACGGGCATCAAGGCCATCGACGCCATGATTCCCATCGGCCGCGGCCAGCGCGAATTGATCATCGGCGACCGCCAGACCGGCAAGACCGCCATCGCCCTCGACACCATCATCAATCAGAAGGGCGGCGACATGACTTGCATCTACGTCGCCATCGGCCAGAAGCGCTCCACCGTCGCCCAGGTTGTGAAGACGCTCGAAGACCACGGCGCCATGGAGTACACCATCGTGGTTTTGGCGTCGGCCTCCGACCCGGCCCCCATGCAGTACCTGGCGCCATTTTCGGGCTGCTCCATGGGCGAGTTCTTCCGCGACAACGGCAAGCACGCCCTGTGCATCTACGACGATCTTTCCAAGCACGCCGCCGCGTACCGCGAAATCTCGCTGCTGCTGCGCCGTCCACCCGGCCGCGAAGCTTTCCCCGGCGACGTCTTCTACCTCCACAGCCGCCTGCTGGAGCGCGCCGCCAAGTTGAATAAGGAGCATGGCGCGGGCTCGCTCACCGCCCTGCCCTTCATCGAAACCCAGGCGGGCGACGTTTCGGCCTACATTCCCACCAACGTCATCTCCATTACCGATGGCCAGATCTTCCTGGAGTCCGATCTTTTCAACTCTAACGTGCGTCCCGCCATCAACGTGGGCATCTCCGTCAGCCGCGTGGGCGGCAACGCCCAGACCAAGGCCATGAAATCCATCGCCGGCGGCCTCCGGCTCGACCTGGCGCAATACCGCGCCCTGGCCGCTTTCGCGCAATTCGGTTCCGACCTGGACAAGGCCTCGCTCGACCAGCTCAATCGCGGCAAGCACCTGGTGGAAATCCTGAAACAGGGCCAATACCAGCCGCTGCCGCTCGAAAAGCAGATCGTGATCATCTTCGCCGGAGTCAAAGGCCATCTCGACGATCTTCCCATCGAGCAGCTCCGCAAGTTCGAAGACGAGCTGTACCGTTACATCGACAATTCCAACCGCGGCCTGTGGGATGAAATCAGCACCAAGAAGGCGCTCGACGACGCTCTCACCGCCAAGATCACGGACGTGATCAAAGAGTTCAAAACCCGCTTCGTCGAGGAGCAGAAGCGGTAGGCAAACATGCCCAGCCTCATCGATATCCGGCGGCGCATCCGTTCGGTAAAGAACACGCAGCAGATCACCAAGGCCATGAAGATGGTCTCGGCCGCCAAACTGCGCCGCGCGCAGGATCGCGTACTCTCCGCGCGTCCCTATGGCGCGATGTTGCGCAAACTGCTGGGCAACGTGGCCGCCGCGGTGGCCGCCGACGAGAATGCCGGCGGCAATCCGCTCCTGGCGCAGCGCCCCGAACAACGCGTCCTGCTGGTGCTGGTCACCAGCGATAAAGGCCTGGCCGGCGCTTTCAATACCAATCTCATCAAGGCCGCGCAGCGCTTTGCAGTCGAACGCCCCGGCGTTGCCGTGCGCATGGTGCTGGTGGGCCGCAAGGGCCGCGACTTCTTCCGCAAGCGCGGCGCCCTGGTCGAGAGCGAGCATCTCAACATGGCCGCCAAGCTGGTCTACGCCGATGTGGCGGCCATCGCCGGCAAGGCCATGGAGCTTTACCGCAACGAAGAGATCGACGCCGTCTACCTGATTTATAACGAGTTCAAGAGCGTGGCGGCGCAGACGCTGCTCACCAGCAAGGTGCTGCCCATCCAACTGCCCCAGCAGGCATCCCCGGTGGACTACATCTTCGAGCAGTCCCCGGTGGCGATGCTGGATGCGCTGCTGCCGCGCTACGTGGAAACGGAATTCTATCGCGCGCTGGCGGAATCCACCGCCGCCGAACATGCCGCCCGCATGACGGCCATGGAAGCGGCCACTTCCAACGCGGGCGAAATGATCGACAAGCTGACGCTTTACATGAACCGCGTGCGCCAGGCCAGCATCACCAAGGAAATCATCGAAGTGGTGAGCGGCGCGGCAGCCGCGGAGTAAACGAAGGATTGACATGGCAACTACCAACCAAGTCGTGATCGGCAAAGTGGTCCAGGTATCCGGACCGGCCGTGGATTGCGAATTTCCGGAAGGACAGATTCCGCTGGTATATACGGCGATCCGCGTGACCAGCGAAGGGTTCACCTGTCCCGCCCCCATCGACATCATTTGCGAAGTGGAGCAGCACATCGGCGAGGGCCGCGTGCGCACCATCGCGCTGCAGCCCACCGAGGGCCTGGTGCGCGGCATGCAGGCCGTCAGCCTGGGCCATCCGGTGATGGTGCCGGTGGGGCCCGAAACGCTGGGGCGCGTGCTCAACGTGATCGGCGAACCGGTGGACGAAATGGGCCCGGTGAACGCCAAGCTGCATTATCCCATCCATCGCCCGTCGCCATCGTTCGAAGACCAGTCGACGCGCCTGGAGATGTTCGAAACCGGCATCAAGGTGATCGATCTGCTGGAGCCCTACCTCCGCGGCGGCAAGATCGGACTGTTCGGCGGCGCCGGCGTGGGCAAGACCGTCATCATCATGGAGCTGATCAACAATATCGCCCAGAAGCACGGCGGCGTGTCGGTCTTCTCCGGGGTGGGCGAGCGCACCCGCGAGGGCAACGATCTATGGCTCGAAATGCAGGAATCGGGCGTCATCGATCCGCACGATTGGAAGAAGTCCAAGTGCGCCCTGATTTACGGGCAGATGACCGAGCCTCCCGGGGCGCGTCTGCGCGTGGGCCTCACCGGCCTGACCGTGGCCGAATATTTCCGCGACGAGGAAGGGCAGGACGTGCTGCTCTTCATCGACAACATTTTCCGTTTCACGCAAGCCGGCTCGGAAGTCTCGGCGCTGCTCGGCCGCATGCCCTCCGCCGTGGGATACCAGCCCAACCTGGCCACCGAAATGGGCGAATTGCAGGAGCGCATCACCTCCACCAAGAAGGGCTCCATCACCTCCGTGCAGGCCATCTACGTGCCCGCCGACGACTATACCGATCCCGCGCCGGCCACCGCCTTCGCGCACCTCGACGCCACCACCAATCTGTCGCGCGAAATCGCGTCGTTGGGCATCTATCCCGCGGTGGATCCGCTGGCCTCCACCAGCCGCATTCTCGATCCGCTGATCCTGGGCGCGGACCACTACGGCGTCGCCCAGATGGTGAAAGGAATTCTGCAACGCTACAAAGACCTGCAGGATATCATCGCCATCCTCGGTATCGACGAGCTTTCCGACGAAGATAAGCTGAGCGTGGCGCGCGCCCGCAAGATCCAGCGATTCCTTTCGCAGCCCTTCCACGTGGCCGAGCAATTCACCGGCTACAAGGGCAAGTACGTGAAGCTGAGCGACACCATCCGCGGCTTCCGCGAAATCGCCGAAGGCAAGCACGACGATATTCCCGAGCAGGCGTTCTACATGCAAGGCACCATCGAAGAAGTGTTGGAGAAGGCCGAAGCGTTGAAGAAGGCTTAAGTATGGCCGAGCAACTGGACCTGGAAATCGTCACGCCCGAGCGCCGATTGGTGCACCAGCAGGTAGCCGACGTGCAACTGCCCGGCAAGGATGGCTACCTCGGGATTCTGCCCGGCCACGCCGCCCTATTGGGCCAGCTCGGAGCCGGCGCGCTCTGTTACACCGCGGCCGGCCAGCCGCACTATGTGGCGATAGACGGCGGCTTCATGGAAATCCTGGAAGACCACGTCCGCGTCCTGGCCGACTCGGCGGAGAAGGCCGAAGACATCGACGTGGAACGCGCCAAGGCTGACTTACGGAAGGCGCAGGAGCAGTTGGCGACTACGCCCGATCCGGATACCGCGCTGGCCGCCGTCAATCACGCGCAAGCGCGAATCAACGCGGCGGAACATAAGAGCTAAGAAGGCAGAGACGCCCATTCGCGGTGTGGGGGCTGCAGGTGCCTAACCGTTTTGGGGATTGCGCGGCACAGGTGCGGAATACGCTCCCTCACGGTCGCGGCTCGGTGTGCGGCAGTGTCGCCTCATTCCCAGACCGGCACAGGGGGGTGCCCCACAAGGGTAGCGGACCTGTCCCCGAATTACGGCCCTACCGCAGTTGCACCAGTCCCTGGCCGGTCTGTTCCTCCACCCGCGAGGGCGTCAGATCCTGCTTGCCGCGCCAGAAATCGATGTAACAAACCTGGTGCACGCACGCCACCGTGCAGCGTGGAGCGCAGCTCTTCTCGGTGCGATACTCGCGGCGGATATCGGCCACCGTGTACTCGGCCAGCGGCTTGGCCGGATAGCCCCGCTGCTGCGAGCAGTAGTGCACCAAGCCCTCCTCGCAGATGTACAGGTAGCGAGCGCCGGCGCGGCATCGCCACCGGTTCTCTTTGCCGTGCGCGATGTTGTCCTGGAAATAGTTGAAGCGCGCGTAGCTGCTCTTCTCCATGGCGCGCATGGCGGTGTAAACTTCGCGCTCGCGTTCACCCAGCGGCTGCAACTGGCCCTCGCCATCGTGAATGATCCCCACCGTGGAAGTGAATCCCAGTTCGATGGCGCGCTTCCCCACCGTCAGCGCATCCTGTGGCGTGCTAATGCCGCCGCCCACCACGGAATTGATGTTGACGTGAAAATCGGCGTGTTCGGCCAGCAGTTGCAGCTTCCGGTCGAGCACCTTGAGGCTCTTCTTGGAAACCTCGTCGGGCATCACGTTGTCGATGGAAATCTGCAAATGGTCCAGCCCGGCGCGGTTCAGCCGTTGGATCCGCTCCGCCGTCAGCAGGTAGCCGTTAGTGATCATCCCGGCGATCATGCCGCGCTTGCGAATATGCGCCACGATCAGGTCCAGGTCGGGATGGAGCAGCGGTTCGCCGCCGGAGATGGTGATGATGGTGGTGCCCAGCCTGGCAAGCTGGTCGAGCCGCTGGTACATCACGTCGATGGCGACGGGCTTCGAAGAGTCGTCATACTCGTTGCAGTAGGTGCACGAGAGATTGCAGCGCCGCATGGGAATCACGTGCGCCAGAATGGGGTGGTCTTTGGAGGCCAGCCCCTTGCCGATCATCCGCAACTCGCGCAGCCGGCGGCCGGCAGCTTTCCACGCCCTGCGGAGATGTTTGGAGGAATCGGGCATACGGTCGAAGTCCTTCCATTACAACACAGGCGCCCGGCGCCGCCGAGTAGACGGAAGCGATTGGCGCGGAAATGGGGTTGAACGCGCAAGGCTGGCGGTTCTATGGTATGAATGGCTTACGGAAATGACTGGCGGTTTCCAGCCCGGCCTTGGTATTCTGCCCCCGCCGCAGCGCCGGCTATGGGACGAACTGGCGGCGGTTCCCGGCGAGTTCGTACTCTATGGAGGAACCGCGATCGCCCTGCACCTCGGCCATGCCCTTTGACCCGGCCGGCCTTGCCGCCCGGATACCATTTCTGACTTCGGCAACCATCACCCAACAGGCGCCCAACACCTTGTCCGCCACCGTCGATCGCGACGGGCCGGTCATGGTTTCCTTCTTTGGCCTTCCCGGCATGGCCCGCCTGCGGCCGCCGCATATCGCCCCGGACAACGGTCTGCGGGGCGCCTCCCTGCTCGACGTGGCTGGCACGAAAGCCGCCATCGTGCAGCAGCGCGCCGAGGTCAAGGACTACCGCGATCTGGATGCCCTCTTCCAGGACGGCCGTGTGGACCTGCCGGCAGCACTGGCCAGCGCCGGCGCGATTTACGGCCCGAAGTTCAATCCCAGATCACCCTCAAGGCGCTGTCTTTTTTCGGCGACGGCAACCTTTCCCTTTTGCCGCGCGGCCCGCGAGGTGGATCTCGACCGGTTGCCCATCCTTACCCGAGGGCCTGCTCAATGAGATCGATCCCGCTGAATTCCGAGACGGAGACGGTCGCGCGGCGTATCGTCTGGTTCGAATCCCCTGAAGAGGCGCTGGCCGATCCCGTGCGCTTCCTGGCATAGGCCATGGCCCGTGCGACGCATGAAGAGATGAAGGTGATCCGCCGCTACGTCGACGACCCGGATTTCCTGGAAGCTTTGGACAAAGCTCCGCCGGGGATCATCGACCGCCGTTCCTGGGCTTACTGGAACTCGAAGATGGGCCGTTATCCCGCCCCGCCGGAACCCAGGCGGTGCCTGGAGTAATTGCGTGGCGTCCCAATAGCGGACACGGAGAGGTCCGAAACCGGACGCCAGTCCGCCCTGGTCCCGGTGAGCTTCGGTGGGGCAGGCTTTCAGCCTTCCCCAGAGGAGACCCCGGACTTCAGAGGCACTTGCAGAATTCGAAGAAACCGCTTGCTTGCGCGCGCGGCTCGGAAAAGTCACGTTGAAAGGCAAGCACTTACCAAGCCGGGCACAGAGGGCGCCCCGTGAGGGAGCGGGTTCAATACCGAATTTTGAGTCCGCCCGCCGCTGGTTTCACATCGTTCGCGGGACAAGGTAAACAGTATTGGGGCGGCCCTGGCATCCCAGTTGCATACTGAACAGAGAACATCATGCGCAGCCTTTACGAGGATCTGCGCTATGCCATCCGCGTTCTTCGGGGCAGTCCAGGGTTCACGGCGGTAGCCGTGCTCACGCTGGCACTGGGCGTAGCGGCGAACGCAACTGTCTTCGGCTGGATCGACTCACTTCTGGTGCGGCCGTTCCCCGGCGTGCCGGGCGGCGGACAACTGGCGGCTCTCGAAACCGTGTCGCCGAGCGGGGAATATTCCACTACCTCCTACCGCGATTACCGCGATTATCGCGACAGCGTGAAGTCCTTTTCCGGACTTGCCGCCTCGCTTCTGAACGCGTTCAACGTTGGCCCGGCCGATAACCCGCGCCGCGTTTACGGAGAATTCGTCTCCGGCAACTACTTCGCGGTGCTGGGCGTGAAGCCCGTACGCGGACGCGCATTCCTGCCCTCCGAATATGGCGACCAGCCGGATGCATTTCCCGTGGCCGTCATCAGCTACCGCCTCTGGCAGAGCCTCTTCCAGGGAGACCCGGGTATAGTCGGCAGGACCATCCGCGTGAACCGCTACGAATTGACCGTGGCCGGCATCGCGCCGGAGGAGTTTCGCGGCACCATGCCCGGCATGCAACTGGAGATCTGGATCCCCATGAACATGGCGCCGCAACTGAACGGCCAGGGAGGCTGGCTGCTGGAAGACCGTAACGCGCGGCAGATGTGGGTCACGGCGCGGCTCGGGCCCGGCGTGACGCTGGGGCAGGCCAATGCGGAAGTGGACGCGTGCGCGCGGCGCGTGGCGGAGCAATCGCCGCGCACCAGCGCCGGCTTCCATGCCAGCCTGATGCCCGTGTGGAAAGGGCACATCGGCATGCAGTCGGTGCTGCTTGCGCCGCTGCGGATTCTGATGGCCGTCTGCTTCGTGGTGTTCCTGATTGTGGGCGCGAACGTCTCCAACCTGCAGCTTGCCCGCGCCACCGCGCGCCGCCGGGAATTCAGCGTCCGCATGGCCCTGGGCGCGGGCCGCTGGCGTGTGGTGCGGCAGCTTCTTACCGAGAGCCTGTTGCTGGCGGCCATGGGCGCGCTGGCGGGCATTCCGCTGGCGGGCTGGCTGGGCAGCTCGCTCCTCTGGATCCTGCCGCCCATCGGCTATCCAGTGGACTTCGATTTCAGCATGAACGCGGACACGCTCGCGTTCACCGTGCTGTTGTGCTGCGCCGGTTCTCTGCTGACAGGCCTCGCGCCCGCCGTGCATTCGGTGAAAAGGGACCTGATGGAGGCCCTGAAAGAAGGCGGCCGAAGCGGCACGTCCGGCGCCGCCCAGAACCGTACCCGCGGCCTGCTGGTGGTCTCGGAAGTGGCGTTGGCCCTGGTGGCGCTGGTGGGCACCGCCCTGTTCGCGCGCAGCTTTCAAAACGCGCGGTCCATCGATCCGGGCTTCGACGCCGGCCACGTGCTGTTCGCGCAATATCACCTCGATACCTTCTGCCAGAATCCCGAGCAGCGGGCGCAATTCTGCTACCGCCTGCGCGACCGCATCCGGGAGCTGTCCGGCATTACCGCGGTAAGCTTCGCGAACTCCGTGCCGCTGGCCATCGGGACCGGGCAGCGGTCGGGCATACAAGTGGAAGGATATGCTCCCGGCCGGGACGAACAAATGAGCGTGTCGAGCGCCACCGTGGCGCCCGGCTTTTTCGACGCTCTGCGGATTCCGGTGCTCGAAGGGCGCGACTTCACGGAACGGGACGACCCCGGCGCCGCGCCGGTGGCCATCGTCAACCAGACCTTCGCCGCGCGCTACTTCAGAGGCGGCAACCCGGTAGGGCGCCGCGTCATGGTGGACGGCGTGTGGTCCACGGTGGCCGGCCTGGTGAAGGACAGCAAATATTACCGGCTGACGGAGCCGCCCACTCCCTACATTTATGTACCGTACCTGCAGCGGCACAGCAGCGAGTTCTGGACTGCTTTCTTCATCCGCACCGTGGGGCCGCCGCGCGCGTCCGCTGGCGCGGTCCGCAGCGAGGCCGCCGCCATCGAGCCGAATGCCGGCGTTGCGGAAGTAGTGGAGTTCCAGGAGACGGTTGCCGGCTCGCTCTATGCGCAGAAGGTGGAAGCGGCGCTGTTGAGCGTGCTCGGTGCGGTGTCGCTGCTGTTGGCGGCGCTGGGCCTCTACAGCGTGCTGGCGTACTCGGTGAGCCAGCGCGGGCACGAATTCGGCATCCGCCTGGCGCTCGGCGCCGCGCCCTCCGATGTGGTGCTGCTGGTACTGCGCCAGGGCATGGCGCTGACCGTGGCGGGCATCGTCGTTGGGGCGGTGTTGGCCGTCGCTGCGGCGCGCATGGCGGCGGACCTGCTGGTGGGGTTGAATCCCGGCGACCCGCCGCTAGCGATAGCGGGCGCGGCGCTATTCCTCGGCGCCGTCGCGCTACTGGCAAGCTATGTGCCGGCGCGCCGCGCGACGAAGGCCGATCCCATGGTGACACTACGCGAGTCGTGAGCCGTTCCTTCGGCTGTTCGTTTCTGTCGCGAAACTGACTTCAAATGGCAAGGACCGCTTGCTGGCGAGCGCCCTCGGAGACGCTGCGATGATTCCGCGGGACTTGTTACCGAGCCGAGCCCGGAGGGCACCCCGCCAGGGATCGGTTTCTTGAGTCTCGCGACAGAAACTAGCGATGCGCGGACCGGGGCGGCTGGCTCTCCATCACAACGCGCAGAATCCGGCTAATGCGCGTCTGGTGAATGCCGGGATCGATCGAGGCGGATCGTCAATTGCTTTTTCGCCGGGGGCCATGCCGTCGTTGCCTTCTTGAAAAACATCTCGTCGAGCGGCGGAATATCCGAACAGTCGATATCGGCATCCCGCATGCCGTCAATTCGCGCCAAGTCGCTCTTGATGGATTTCTTGTTCACGTCGCGTCCCCTTTATCCTAACATCTACCCGCACGGCCTCCCGTGAATTTCAGGACCGCGCCGCCGCACCCGCCAACCGTAGACAATCGTCTCGACCGCCCGCCAGTCGACTATAATCGAGTCGAGGGCACCGTGGGCCAACCAAACTACGTCGAAGACAGGGATGGCGGCCTTTTCGTCACGGGCAGCCGTGTCTCGCTCGCCTCAATCATATTCGAATTTCGGGAAGGGGCCTCGCCGGAAAACATTGTACAGAACTTTCCGACACTCTCCCTGCCCCAAGTCTACGGTGCAATTGCCTTCTTTCTGAATCAACCCGAGCAGACTGAAGCGTATCTCAGGAGTCTGAAGAGCGCCTGGGAAGACCTGGAGCGAAGCGCCGAGCCTCCCAGTCCGGACCTACAGCAGCGCATCGACGCCGTTAGCAGTCGTCTTCTTGCAGAGCAGGCATGATCGGACGACTCCTCGCCGACGCCGATCTGAAGCGTTCCATACTGACGGGTTTCCTGCGCCGGAATCCTGCAATCAGTTTCAAGCGTGCGGAGGAGGTCCCTTTGGAGGGGTTGGCGGACCCGCTGGTCCTGGCCATTGCGGCCACCGAGGATCGAGTGCTCGTGAGTCACGATATCAAGACACTACCGAGCCACTTCCGCCTTTTCATCCGGCGCCGCCGCAGTCCCGGCTTGATCCTGATCGCCCAGCAATTGGCAATCGGTACGGCGATAGAGAAGTTGCTCCTGATCTGCGGCGCTGGCGAACCGGGCGACTTAGAAAACCGAATCTGCCTGCTACCGAGCCTGCTGATCTATCGCTCCTGACCCCGCCCCACCCCAACCTGCGAGAATGTCCCTTATGGGAAAGCTCTGTGCCCTCCTCCTCTGCCTCTTCGCCCTCCGCGCGCAAGTGCTTCCCAGCGACGCCATTCTCGAATTCGAAAACTCCCTCGTCCGCATCGTCCGCGTGCAGTATCGCCCTCACCAGAAGACCGCCATGCACGACCATCCCGCCGCCCCCACGGTCTACGTCTACGTCACCGACGGCGGACGCCTGCGCATCGGCCATGAGGGCGAAGAGCCCGTGATCCGGCCGCCCGTCAAAGCCGGCGCCATCCGATTTCAGCGCGCCGTCGCCGAACGCCACGTCGTCGAAGAGCTCGACGGCGTCCCCAGCGAGTACCTGCGCCTCGAGTTCAAAACTCAGCCGCCCGGCCAGCCGCCCGTCGACGTTCGCCGCGCCCCCGCCGACCGCACACCGTATGAGAGTCCCACCCTCCGCATCCTTCGCGTTACCTGCCCTGCGCATGCAGCCTGTCCGCCGTCGGCCCACCCCGAAGATCCCGCCATCGTCGTCACCGGCCGCGACTTTCGCTGGGAGCCCGCCGGCACGCCGCCACAGGCCAACCCCTCAGCCACAGCCTGGGAACAAGTGCGCGTGGAGATCGTCGCAGCCGCGAAACACTGAACCCACCCATGTTGTCCGATTTGACACCCGTCTAGCCCCAGTGATAAATGTAGTGTTCTTTCACAGGAGACTGTATGGCCGACGAGCAAAAGCCCGAGGGCTCGCAAGCGGCTCCGCCCCCAGCCGGAGAAGCGGCTGCACCACCAGCTAAACCAGCCGCTGCCGCCCCCAAACCAGCACCTCCCAAGCCCGCCGCTGCCGCCCGTCCGGCTCCCCCCAAACCACCTGCCACCATGGCCGCCACGCCCTGGGAGAGCGACCTCGCTCACGAGATCAAAGAGCGCTTCGGCGACCGCATCGTCGAGACTTCCACTTACCTGGGGCAGAATTTCATCGTCGTCAAACCGGATACCGCCATCCCGGCGATCGAATACCTGAAGCTCGAAGCCGACTTCGACTACCTGGTGGACATCACCGCTGTCGATTGGCCCAAGCGCGCCGAGCGGTTCGACGTGGTGTACATTATTTATAGCTTCGCGCGCAATGAACGCGTGCGCATCAAGACGTACATCGCCGACGGCTACAAGCCCGAAACCGCGGTAAGCGTTCACTTGACCGCTAACTGGCTGGAGCGCGAAGTGTTCGACATGTTCGGTATCGAGTTCGACGGCCACCCGGACATGCGGCGTATTTTATTGCCCGAGGAATGGCAGGGCTACCCGTTGCGCAAGGATTACGGTATCCTTCAGCAGGACGATCGCTGGGTCCGGGAAAACCTGAATATCGAAAGCGGTCAATGACACCAGTATGCCGGACGCCACATTTCTAGATTCCACCGAATTAGTCCTCAACATGGGTCCGCAGCACCCCTCCACGCACGGGGTGTTGCGCGTCATCCTCAAGCTGGATGGCGAAAAGGTGCTGGGCACGGATTGCGTCATCGGCTACCTGCACCGCGGCGTGGAGAAGATCGCCGAGAACCGCACCTACGCGCAGTTCAACCCCTACGTGGACCGCATGGACTACGTAGCCGCCATATCCAACGGGCTGGGCTATTGCCTGGCGGTGGAGAAACTGCTGAACGTCGAAGCACCGCCCAGGGCGCAGGCGGTGCGCGTCATCCTCACTGAATTGAACCGCATTGCCAGCCATCTGCTGTGGCTCGGCACGCATGCTCTCGATATCGGCGCCATCACGCCGGTCTTCTATTGCCTGCGCGAACGCGAAGAGGCGCTCAAGATTTTCGAGAAGTACTGCGGCGCGCGGCTCACCACGCATGCCTTCCGCATCGGCGGCCTGCTCTACGAAACCTACGACGGTTTTGAAAAGGATGTCCGCGATTTCTGCACCATGTTCCTGCCCAAGGTGGATGAGTACGAAGAACTGCTCACCAACAATCGCATCTGGGTGGCGCGTCTCAAAGATGTAGGCATTTTGAGCGCCGAAGAGTGCAAAGAGTACGGCGTCACCGGACCGGTGCTGCGCGCCGCCGGAGTGAAGTGGGACCTGCGCAAGGCGCAACCCTACTCCGGATATGAGAAGTACGATTTCGACATCCCCACCCGCCAGAATGGCGATACGTACGACCGGTATGTGGTCCGCATGCAGGAGATGCGGCAATCCGTCCGCATTATGGAACAGGCGGTGGAGGGAATTCCCGAAGGCCCCATCATGGGCAAGGTGGGGAAAGTCATCAAACCGCCGGTGGGCGAGGCGTACGTCTCCATCGAAGCGCCCAAGGGCGAACTGGGATATTACGTGGTGAGCGACGGCGCCACGCAGCCGTATCGCTGCCGCGTGCGGCCGCCGTCGTTCGTGAATTTGCAGGCGCTCGACCGCATGATTCGCGGCGGCCTGGTGGCCGACGTGGTGGCCGTGATCGGGACTCTGGATATTGTGTTGGGAGAGATCGACAGGTAGGGGGCCCTTTAAGTGTCTTATGCGTAAGCTGCTGAAGACAATATTTCTGGTGGACCTGTTTCAGGGACTGTGGGTAACGTTCCGGAACCAGAACCCCAAGTGTATTTACACCGAACGGTATCCGGAAGAGCGGCCCAAAGTGGCCGAGCGGTATCGCGGGGCTCCGCGCCTTAACATCAACCCGGACAATGGCGAGACCCTCTGCATCTCCTGTAACCTGTGCGCGCTGGCCTGCCCGGAAACGCTGATCGTGGTCACCAGTCAGCGCAATGAAGTCACCAAGCGCAAGGACCTGACTACCTTTACTTATGACACGTCGCGTTGCATGTTCTGCGGGCTCTGCGAAGATGCCTGCCCCGTGGACGCGCTGGAGCTGACGCAGGATTTCGAATTGGCCACTTACACCCGCGAAGGCCAGATCTGGGACCGGCAGACGCTCGAAGAGGGGCCCAAGCCCACTCAATACAAATGTTGATCGACACCGTTTTCTTCTACCTGTTCGCGCTGCTAACCCTGGGGGGCGCTATCCTCACCATCACGCGGCGCAACGCGGTGCATAGCGCCATCTCGCTGATCGTCTCGCTCCTGGGTGTCGCCGGGCTCTATCTTCTGCAGCACGCCGAGTTCCTGTTCGCCGTGCAGATCGTGCTCTACGTGGGCGGCATCATGGTGCTGTTCCTGTTCGTCATCATGCTGGTGAATCTCGACCAGATGGCCAAGGAGCGCCAGTTCAACCGCCAGTGGATGGTGGCGCTGGCGGCGGTAGTCGCGGTAGGCGTGGAGATCGGCTACTTCTTTTATCGCGGACAGGACAGTTTCAAGCTTAGTGAGATGGTGCCTCCGGCGCCCACCATGGGCAATACGGAAATGCTGGCCGACGTGCTGTTTCGCGACTACCTGTTGCCCTTCGAAATCGCTTCCATTTTGCTATTGGTCGCGGTGGTGGGTTCGGTGGTAATGGCCAAGAAGAGGATCTGACGATGCATCCGATAACCGAAGTGCATTATCTGGCCTTGAGCGCGGCCCTGCTGCTCATTGGCACTATCGGCGTGCTCACGCGCCGCAATATCGTCATCATTTTGATGTCCATCGAGCTGATCCTCAACGCGGTGAACATCAATCTGGTGGCCTTTTCGCACGTCTTCGGCCAGGTCAACGGGCAGATTTTCGCCATCTTCGTGATTGTCGACGCGGTGGCCGAGGCAGCCGTAGGGCTGGGCATCCTGATCGCTCTGTTCCGTAATAAGGAAACCGTGCTGGCGGATGAAATCGACTTACTGAAATGGTAGGAGCGTAAGTGAACTTCCTGGACCAAATCTGGCTGATCCCGCTGTTCCCGCTCTTCGGAGCGGCTCTGATGCTGCTGTTCGGCAAGTTCCTCGATCCGCAGCCGGTGTCGGAGGTCGCGATCGCTCCCGGCGTGGAACCGGTCTACGACGAACATCACGGGCATGCCCATTCTCACGACGATCATGGACACGACGGCCATCATGCGCACTCGCCGCTGAGAAAGCTGATTAACTTTATCTGTCCGGGGATGGTGCTGCTGTCCTTTATCTTCTCCGCCGGCGCCGTGTGGCAGCTCTCGCGGCAGACCCAGCGCGTCCATCAGATCATTCAGTTCACCTGGCTGGCCGGCCTGCCGTTCCATATGGCCAATGGCCACTTGAGTACGTTTCAGGCCGACTGGGGTTTTCTGCTCGATCCGCTCAGCTCCGTCATGATCCTGGTGGTCACGGGAATCGGCTTCCTGATTCACGTCTACTCCACCGGTTACATGGCCCATGACAACGGTTACTACCGTTTCTTCGGCTACCTCAATCTGTTCGTCTTCTTCATGCTGATGCTGGTGCTGGCCAACAACTATATGTTGCTGTTCGTCGGCTGGGAGGGCGTGGGATTGTGCAGTTACCTGCTGATCGGTTTCTACTTTCACAAAAAGTCCGCGGCCGATGCCGGTAAGAAGGCGTTCATAGTAAACCGCGTGGGCGACGCCGGTTTCATCTTAGGCATGCTGCTCATGATGTCGGTCCTCGGCACGGTGCGCTTCACCGACGTGAACGCCATTCTGCGCAGCGGCCATTTCACCGCCGAGACCACCGGCTTCGGTGTACTCAGCATCATGTCTCTGCTGATGTTCTTCGGCGCCACCGGCAAATCGGCGCAGATTCCACTCTACATTTGGCTGCCCGACGCCATGGAGGGTCCCACGCCGGTATCGGCGCTCATCCATGCGGCCACCATGGTGACCGCCGGCGTGTACATGGTGGCGCGGTCCGCGGCGCTGTTCCAGTTGACGCCCAGCACTTCCACGGTAGTCGCCACGGTCGGCGCGTTCACCGCCATACTGGCTGCCACCATCGCGCTGGTGCAGAACGATATCAAACGCGTGCTGGCCTATTCCACCGTCAGCCAGCTTGGCTACATGTTTCTGGCTTTAGGAGTGGGCGCTTATTGGGTGGCCATCTTCCACCTCTTCACGCACGCTTTCTTCAAGGCCCTCCTCTTCTTGTGCTCCGGGTCGGTGATCCATGCCATGAGCGGAGAGCAGGATATGCGCCGCATGGGCGGGCTCAAGGATAAGATCCCCATCACGCACTGGACTATGTTCGTCGGCTCGGTGGCCATCGCCGGAATTCCGGGTCTCGCGGGATTCTTCTCCAAAGATGAAATCCTCTGGCAGGCTTACAGTTCGCCTCTCGGTTCGCGGCTTTTGTGGTTCGTGGGTCTGGCTACCGCCGGCATGACGGCGTTCTACATGTGGCGGCTGATGAACATGACGTTCTACGGTAAGTCGCATGTCTCCGCCGAAGTGGAGAAACACATCCACGAATCGCCCGCATCCATGACCGTGCCGCTCGCTCTGTTGGCTTTCGGCAGCGTGTTCGCCGGCTGGCTGGGAGTGCCCAAGCTGTGGACCCTCTTCGGCGAGAGTTGGCGCGGCTTCGAGCATTGGCTGGAACCGGCCTTCACATCCGCCGCCGTGGAGGCCGTCAAAGAAGGCGCGCACAATGCCTCCATCGAGTGGGTCCTGATGGGGCTTTCCGTAGCGGTGGCGATCGTCGGCATCGTGGTGGCGCGTTATTTCTATTGCAATAAGCCCGAGATACCGGATTCCATCGAAAAGGCCGTCAAACCGCTGCACACGCTGCTCTATAACAAGTGGTACGTCGACGAGCTTTACGATTTCCTCTTCGTCAACGGACTGTGCAAGGGCGGCGGGCTCTTTCTGGGCGCCTTCGACCGCAACGTGGTGGATGGCGGCGTGAACGGCGCGGGCTGGCTGACGCGCTTCACCGCCACGGTCTCCATGTGGTGGGATACCTGGATTGTGGACGGCGCGGTGCGGTTCATCGCGTTTTTCGTCAAGATGCTCTCCTATCCGGTCTGCATCTTACAAAGTGGACGGGTGCAGACTTATGCGTTCTTTGTGGTGGGTGGGGTTCTGCTGATGTTCGGATATTACGTCGTGCGGTAAACCTATGGACCAGCATTTACTGAGCATCATCCTGTTGACGCCCCTGGCCGGCTTGCTGGTTCTCCTCTTCATTCCCTCGAAGAGCAAGAACCTGATCCGCGTCTGGGCCAACCTGGCTGCCCTCGCCGGCTTCCTGGTCTCTCTCCCGCTGCTCCAGCGGTTCCAAAATGGCGTGCCCGGCTTCCAGTTCGAGGAGCGCGCCAACTGGATCCCCACGCTGGGCGTTCACTATCACATCGGCATCGACGGCATTAGTCTTCTGCTGGTCATGCTCACTACCCTGATGGGCTGCGTGGCCATGCTGGTTTCCTGGAGCGGAATTCAAGACCGCACCAAGGAATATTACGCCATGTTCCTGCTGTTGCAGACGGGCATGATCGGGGTCTTCCTTTCGCTCGATTTCTTTCTGTTCTACATTTTCTGGGAACTGGTGCTGGTCCCCATGTACTTCATCATCGGGATCTGGGGCGGCCCACGGAAACTGTATGCGGCCATTAAGTTCTTCTTATATACGCTGGCCGGATCGGTGCTCATGCTGTTGGGCATCCTGACTCTCTACTTCCAGCACTCCCAGCAGTTCGGCTTCTACACGTTTGAAATCTCCGAGCTTATGAAGACAGCCATGCCGCTCAATTTGCAGCAGTGGGTCTTCTGGGCCTTCTTCATCGGCTTCGCCATCAAAGTCCCGATGTTCCCGTTCCACACCTGGCTGCCCGATGCGCACGTGGAAGCTCCCACCGCCGGGTCGGTGATTCTTGCCGCGGTGCTGTTGAAGATGGGGACTTATGGCTTCCTGCGCTTCTCGCTGCCGCTGCTGCCCAAAGCCTCAATGGACCAGAACATCGTGCGGATCCTGGCGGTGCTCTCGATTGTCGGCATCATTTATGGCGCGCTGGTCTGCCTCATGCAGAAGGATTGGAAGAAGCTGGTGGCGTACTCCTCGGTGAGTCACCTGGGCTTCTGCACGCTGGGAATATTCTCCATGAATCCCAACGGAATCGCCGGCAGCGTGATCCAGCAGGTTAACCACGGCATCTCCACAGGGATGCTCTTCATGGTGATCGGCGTAATCTATGAGCGCCGCCATACGCGCGAGATTTCCGAGTACGGCGGACTGGCGCACGTCATGCCGCGGTTCGCCATCATCTTCGCCATCGCCATGCTGAGTTCCGCGGGCCTGCCGCTGCTCAACGGCTTCGTGGGCGAGTTCACCATTCTGCAGGGCGCGTTCGAGGCCAATTGGGCCTGGGCGGCCTTCGCCGTCACGGGCGTGATTCTGGGCGCGGCGTACCTGCTGTGGCTGTACCAGCGAACCATGCTGGGGCAAGTGACCAACGGCAAGAACCTGACCATCCCCGACATGAATTTCCGCGAGGTGGCGATGTTCGTACCGCTGATCGCGTGGGCCGTGTGGATCGGGATTTATCCTAAACCTTACTTCGATATTCTGCGGCAGCCGGTACAGGAGATCGTGGAGCGCGTGCGGCCGGGATACTTCAACGGCAACCAGCCGGCCCTGGCGCGGAACACGGCCACGCCCGCGGCGGCGCAGGCGGGAGGCGCGCGATGATCGATTCCTTCTACTCCGCGAACGACCACTTCACCATCATTCCGGCGGTGATGCTGGCGCTGTTCGGTTGCGCCATCCTGATCTTCGATTTCGTGCTGTTCCCGGATCCGCGGCAACGCAAGTGGCTCCTGATTTTCGTGGTCCTCGCCGAGGGTTTCACCGGCTTCGGGCTGTTCCGCCAGCAGGCCTTTATCGCCTCCTCCGGCCCCTTGGACGGTTTCCACGGGACCGTGATGGTGGACGGTTTCAGCGTCTTTTTCAACTGGATTTTTCTGGTGGCGGCGCTGATCGTCTCGGTAGTGTCGTACAGGTACCTGGAGAACGCCGGCGAGCATCACGGCGAATACTACAGCCTGATCCTGTTCGCGCAATGCGGCATGTACTTCCTGGCTACCGGGACGGACTTGGTGACGCTCTTCGTCGGGCTGGAATTGATGGCCCTCAGCTTCTACGTGATGGTGGGCTTTCTGCGCAGCGAGAAGCGCTCCAATGAGGCCGCTATGAAATACCTGCTGCTGGGAGCTTTTTCGAGCGGCTTCCTGGCATACGGCTTTTCGGTGTTGTACGGCATCGCGCATTCCACCAGGCTGACCGAGGTCGCCGCCGCCGTCGCCAGCAGGGGCCTCTGGGATCCGGTCGTCTACCTGGCGCTGATCACGACGTCCGTCGGACTGCTTTTCAAGGTGGCCGCGGCGCCCTTCCACATGTGGGCGCCGGACGCTTACGAAGGCGCGCCCACCACCGTGACGGCTTACCTGTCGGTGGCTTCCAAAGCGGCGTCGTTCGCTTTCCTGCTGCGGCTCTTTTATGGCCAGATGGCGCCGTTCGCCGGGCTGCGCGAAGTGTGGGGGCCAATCCTCGCGGTGGTTGCCGTGGTCACCATGACGGTGGGGAACCTGGCGGCCATCAACCAATCCAACGTCAAGCGGCTCCTGGCTTACAGTTCGATTTCGCATGCCGGCTACATGCTGCTGGGCCTGGTGGCCGGCAATGAGCGCGGCAT
>Ga0302320_10009439_pt1 | contig 20975 bp, 13 predicted proteins | sample Bog_T0_3_FD_202130 | JGI IMG/M metagenome (GOLD analysis project Ga0302320, IMG submission 202130) | Peat permafrost microbial communities from Stordalen Mire near Abisko, Sweden - Bog_T0_3 | ecosystem: Environmental > Terrestrial > Soil > Wetlands > Peat | place: Sweden: Abisko, Stordalen Mire...
CGCGTCAAAATGGCCGCCAGACCTTCATCCTGCCATCGCCGGAACGCTTGCTTTACGGGACGGTCTTCCAGCGAATGGAAACTCAGGATCACTACCCTTCCCCCAGGCCGTAGAACAGTGAGGACCTTATCAAGGAAAACCCCCAAGTTTTCCAGTTCCCCGTTTACTGCCAGGCGCAGCGCCATGAAACTGCGCGTCGCCGGATGAATTTGGTGGAGGCCCGCCCGGGAGGGGATTGCTCGCGTCACCACCTGCGCCAGTTCGGTGGTAGATCGATACGGACGGGCCTTCACAATGGCTCGCGCTATACGGCGCGAGTGGCGCTCTTCCCCCAACTCGAAAAAAATATCTGCCAGTTCCCGCTCATCGGCATGGTTTACCAGGTCGGCGGCGGTCAATTCAGCGCCGGGATCCATTCTCATGTCGAGCGGCCCCGACTGGTTGAAGCTAAATCCGCGGGATGCATCATCAAGCTGAATCGAACTCAGCCCGAGGTCAGCAATAACTCCATCAACGGGCGGCAATCCGCTGGCGGCGTGCAGGGCATCGATTTGCGCGAAATTGCCGTGTTCCATCATCAGCTTCCCGCCAAATCCCGCCAGCCTTTGGCCGGCCACTTCAAGAGCCCTGGGGTCGCGGTCAAGACTCAGCAGCCGTCCGCTTCCCAACCTTTGCAAAATCTCCAGCGAGTGCCCGCCACCGCCCAATGTCGCGTCTATGTAAATGCCTTCCGGCCGGACGTTGAGGAACTCAAGGGTTTCCCGCACAAGCACTGGCACATGGAGCGGCCGCGAGTCGGGAGCTGGAACTCCGGATTCATTCGGTCCGGGCTCGCATTGCGCATCGTCCTGGTGCACTCGATTTCCATCCCTGCCTCAAATTCCGTGCGTGCCTTGCCGGTCAGCAAAGAGCATCGCGAAAACCACCGCCGCCAGGATCAGTCCGAACTGAATGGCAAAGAACACCGGAACGATAAAATTCAGGAGGCGCATATTCTTCCCACCGTGTTCTGAAATCGGAACCCCGAACCACTAGATTCCTAGGTTGCCCAGCCGCTCCATGCTATCCTCGGGGAAGGGCTGCGACATGGACTCATGCACGCGGTCCTTGCGCCAAACTTCGAGGTACTCCTCGTGACCCATTACGGCCACCTCGCCCTGCATTCCGGCGGACTCACGCAACTGCGTAGGAATCAAGACGCGGCCCTGCGTGTCAGCCTTGGCCATCTGCCCCCAATAATTGGTCCGTTCCAGGAAGAATCGTTTGTCCTTGTTCATTGTGGGCAAAAGGGCCAACTTCTCTTCAATCTTGAGCCACACGGGGAGGGGGTAAAACCAGGCGGACCTTCCGTCGATGCTGGTTACAAAGAACTCCAGGTCCTGGCCATACTTTTCATCGAGCAGGGTTTTGAAGGCCACCGGGATCTTGAGCCGGCCCTTGTCGTCCACCGAAGTCGGATTGTTTCCCCGGAACATTTCGCCCGCCCCCAGCCACTTGCGACCACCAAGAACCCACAAAACTACAAAAACAACCAGAAACTACCACAAAACTCCACCCATCCTACGTTCCTCGGTGGGCCTTGTCAAGACATTTTTTAGATTTATTTAATACTTGCGGGATTTCCGGGCAAGCGTTGAGTACGAAGGACTTACGCTATCAGAGTAGCACACCCAGGGACGAATCCAAAGGAATTCTAAGGGGCGGAAAAGACATTTTGCCCTAATTCCCTCAACCATCTCGCAGTTCCCTTGATGGGCTATTGGTATCTTAATTCGCCTCTAATGTCCTGATTTGAATGGCCATCTTAGAGTGCTGCGGTAGCAGCAGCTACCGCCTTCTGCGTTTGGTTCACACGACCAAAGCTCACGGCTCGACCCGGAAAGGCAGTAGCTGCTGCTACCGCATCTCTAAGATCCCCCCAATCACCCCAATTGCGCAGCGACTTCCCCCGTGATAAGGTGGCGCACGCTTGGAAAGGCCGAACTGCCAATCGGACTGCAACCAGAGGGGGCCACGAACCATGTCCATCAAGATGACGCGAAGAACCGCATGCAAGCTGCTGGCGGGAACACTGCCGGCTTTGACGCTGGGAGCCGCGCAACACGACCCATCACCGGGCATCGAGATCGAACGCGGGCCCTTTGAAGGCACGCGCGCGTCACTCGGCAAGTACGAAATTCCGGAATGGTTTCGCGATGCGAAGTTCGGCATCTGGGCGCACTGGGGTCCGCAATCGGCCATTGAATATGGTGACTGGTATGCGCGAAACATGTACATGCAAGGCTCGCGGCAGAACGTCTATCACTGCGAAACCTACGGGCATCCCTCCAGGTTCGGCTATAAGGACACGATCCCGCTTTGGAAGGCGGAGCAGTTCGACCCCGCTGCTCTCATGGGCCTCTACAAGAAGGCCGGCGCAAAATATTTCATGAGCATGGGCGTGCATCACGATAATTTTGACCTGTGGGATTCCACCCACAACCCCTGGAATGCCGCGAATAAAGGGCCCAAGAAGGACATCGTGGGTATGTGGTCGCACGCCGCGCGCGATGCGGGACTGAAGTTTGCCGTGAGCGACCATCTGTGGATCACCTACAAATGGTTCTCTGTAAATCACGGCCATGATGCGACGGGGCCCTATGCGGGGGTTCCCTACGACGGCGCTGATGCCAACAACAAAAGCTTGTATGTTGATTCCGACCAGATCTGGGGAAAGGGCCTGGATTGGAACGAAACCGGCATTCCCTCGTGGTGGAAGCGTCACTGGTTCATGCGCATCAAAGACCTGGTCGACAAGTACCAACCCGATCTGCTTTACACCGATGGCCCCCTGCCCTTTGAGGAATACGGGCTGAGCCTGGTTGCCCACCTCTACAACCAGAGCGCAATCAAAAATGGCGGGAAAAACGGGGCCGTCTACACTTCGAAGCGGATGGAAGACGCGGAGGAAGGGATTTGCGTGCTCGACGTTGAGCGCGGCATTGTGAATGACATCTGGCCTCACCCCTGGCAGACCGATACGTGCATCGGGGATTGGCACTACAAGCGCGGCCAGATTTACAAGACTCCCAAGACCATCATTGACATGCTGGTGGACATTGTCAGCCGCAATGGCAACCTGATGCTGAACTTTCCCCTGCCCGCCCGCGGAACCCTGGATTTGGAAGAGTTGAACGTCCTGGCAGAGGTCACCCAATGGATGAGCGTCAACAGCGGCGCCATCCACGGCTCGCGGCCATGGAAGATTTATGGCGAGGGACCGGGAACTGGAGAGGCCGCGAGTGGCACGACCTTCAATGAAGAAAAACGGAAGGACCTGTCGGCTGCGGACGTCCGATTTACCACCAAGGGCGACACTCTTTACGCCTTCGTGATGGGCTGGCCGGAATTTCAAACCGTCATTCGTCCACTCGCCACCGGCACGGCACTGCGTGTCGGCAAAATTCAGAATGTGGAACTGCTGGGCTACGACGGCAAGCTCGATTGGTCGCAGGATGGCTCGGGATTAAAGGTGATGATGCCCGCGCAAAAGCCGTGCGATTACGCCATCGCGCTCAAAGTCAGCGGGGCGATTGCAGGTTAAGGGATCAGTGGAGGATTTCAGACAAGGGCACGGAAAACCCCGGAAGCACTTCGGGTTCTTCCAACTTGCCCCCACCTTCTGCATTGACAACACTGGGCTGGAGAGCGTCAGGAGCATAGCGGTGCGCCTCCCGCGTCTTTCGATACAAAACCCAAACGGCCCGCACGCCGGCTTGCAAGTACTGGCGAATCTTGAGCATCAGGTCGTCAGGCTGGTCATGCTTGGAGACAACTTCAATCACCAGGTCGGGGGCAATTGGGACGGGAACTTGATCGAGATCTATATCTTTAATCCTTTCGCTGACGTAGAACATCAGATCGGGTCTGCGGATCGTGTCGTTGGCGAGCTTCGCATCGACTTCATAAAGGACTTGCCCCAGGTTGTGCTCCTCAACCCACACGCACAAGCGTCTGTATAGGTCACCGCAGATGATGTTGTGCATGGGAACAGGGGAAGGAGTCACAATGAGCTCTCCTCGATCGAGTTCGTACCTAACGCCGGCAGGTTCATTCAGGGCGTTGTACTCGGCGATAGTCAGTAAAGTCTTGGTGGCCATAAATAACAACCTGATGAGGCTAGATTACCACGAACGGGCAGTTATTGGCAGAGCGTAAAAGCGTAAAAGCGCCATGACAGCAAAGGTATGAGATTTGGACCATCTGCAGTCAACGAGGACATTTTCGATGCCCCTGAGCAAATTACGGACACTTTGCCATCTTGACAAACAGCCCCAAATAATATAGCCTAGTAATCTGCCAAGGCGGTGGCAGAGCCTGGTTCGCGCAAGGATTTTACCCATGACTCCCCTCCGGTTAGCCCCCCAGATTCGCCGTTCAACAAAATTCTTAAGCTCATTGAACCCGTCGAGTGAGCTTCGCGTGGGCACGGGCGCAGGTCCTCTCTCCTCATTCGGAATGCACAACCACGCCAAAGCCGAGATGTTCATGAAACGACAGCCACTTCGGCATGAATTATGGAATAACCGGCCTCAACTGCTAGAAAGTCAAGTAATTGAATCTAATAATGTTAGCTGCAATGCCCTGCGGGGGAAGATGGCGAAAAAAAGGGGGCCCCAAAATGAAGGGATATGCCACCATGTTGATGAAAACAAAGGACCGGTTTTCCACAGATTCCGCCGAAGCCGAGAAGTTCAACAAAACAAGGCACTTATCACGACAAAGCCGACATATGATAGAAAAAAAGGCAGTTAGATGGAATTACGAGTTAGAAAATTAGAATTACGAATTGCTCCAGCAGCTTGCCCAATACTTCCGCATACCGAACTGTGCATGGGTCCGATAACCCACTGCCTTGATGGCCCAATCGCCCGATCATCCCCAATGTTCTATTTGCTCCCCTCGTGAGAAATCACCCATTATCCGGTTCTCCTGTTACAATACCGCCCAACCGCGAGGGCCATTCTTCGCGGTTCACAGCACGATGCGGTTCGAAGGGAGAAGTTATGAGTCGTATTTGCCGCTTGCTCATCATCGCCATTATATTCGCTGCACCGCTGGCGATTTCCGCCGAGATGCCGGAGGGTCGCCTGATGCGGTTCGCCGACATTTACAAGGACAAGATTGTTTTCAGTTACGCCGGTGATCTCTGGCTGGTGACCTCTTCCGGAGGCGAGGCACGACGCATCACCACAGATCCAGGACTTGAACTTTTTCCCAAGTTCTCTCCCGACGGCAAATGGATCGCCTTCACCGGGCAGTATGACGGCAACTTCAACGTTTACGTGATGCCTGCTGAAGGTGGCGAGCCAAAGCAACTGACCTTTGAACCAGATGCCACGCCGGCGCCCGAGCGCATGGGCCCCAACAACATGGTCATCAACTGGCTTCCCGACAGCCAGCATATTCTCTTCCTCTCGCGCCGCGACACCTTCCACGACTGGTTCGGCCGCCTGTTTACCATCGGCGTAAATGGCGGGCTTCCGGAGCGCCTACCCGTCGATAAAGGAGGCCTCACCTCCTTCTCTCCCGACGGCACCAAGATCGCCTACAATCGGATTTTCCGCAATTTTCGCACCTGGAAGCGTTATACCGGCGGCATGGCGCAGGACATTGCCATTTACGATTTCAAGAACAACACCTACGAGCGCATCACAGATTATCCCGGCACTGACACCTACCCCATGTGGCACGGTGACACCATCTATTTCGGCTCTGACCGCGGTCCCGAGCATCGCATCAACATTTACAGCTACAGCCTGAAAACCAAACAGACAAAGCAGATCACCGACTTCAAGGACTATGACGTTGACTGGCCAAGCCTGGGGCCTGACGCCATCGTGTTCTCAAACGGCGGATTTCTTTACACCCTGGACCTGAAAACAGAGAAGGCAAAGAAGCTCACGGTATATTTGCCGGGTGACCGCGACCTGGCACGCCCGCATTGGGCCAACGTCTCGCGCTATGTAACGGACTACGACCTTGCTCCGGATGGCAACCGCGCTGTTCTCACCGCACGCGGCGACATCTTCACCGTCCCCGCCAAGGACGGCAGCATCCGCAATCTCACCCAAACCCCGGGCATCAGTGAGAAATACGCCGGCTGGTCCCCCGATGGCAAATGGATCGCCTATCTTTCTGACCGCAGCGGCGAAGAAGAGATCTACATCACGCCGCAGGACGGCATGGGCAAGGAGATTCGCATCACCACGGATGGAAAGATGGCACGCATGCCTCCCGTCTGGTCGCCCGACAGTAAGAAGCTTGCCTTTGCGGATAAGGACCTGCGCCTGTTTTACGTGGAGATTGATCAGAAAACTCCCGTATTAATTGACCAGGGAAAATTCGGCGACATCACCGAATACGCCTGGTCGCCCGACAGCAAGTGGTTGGTCTATGCCAAACAGGAAGAGAACAACAACAGCACCATCAACCTCTATTCGCTAGCCGACAGGAAGATCACACCCGTCACCACAAACTTCAACAGCAGCAGCGCTCCCACCTTTGACCCGGGGGGCAAATACCTCTTTTTCCTTTCCCAACGCGACTACAACGAAGTGCTGGGAAACTTCGATTTCGAATTTTCCAATCCCAAGGCCGATCGCGTCTACCTGGTGACGTTGCGCGCGGACCTGCCCTCACCCTTCGCCCCCAAGAGCGATGAGGTGGGCAAGAAATCTGAGGAGGTCGTCGCCAAAGAAAAGGACCAGGACACGCTCACCGACAAGGAAAAGAAAGACAAGAAGGAAACAGAGGACGTTAGCAAGAACTTCCGCATCGACCTCGATGGAATTCAGAATCGCGTGACCGCCCTGCCCATGCCGGTTTCCAACATCGTAAGACTTGAAGCCGGCAAGGATGGCGTCTACTACGCAACCTCACCCATTCACGGGCTTTCCGGGGTGGTGCCGGGCGAGCATTCCGCCATCCACGTCTACGACCTGAAAGAGCAGAAGGACGAAGTGCTGCTGGCGGGAGCAGCTTCCTTCACGCTCTCCTTTGACGGCACAAAGCTGCTCTATGCGGGAACCGGTGGCGATGACGACAGCGATGATGACCCGGGCCCCCGCAGTCGCACCTATGGAATCATCGATGCCAAGCCTTCCGGCACCCCTCATCACGTGGGCGATGGAGCGCTGAGCCTCACTTCAATGGACATGCGCATCGATCCGCGCGCCGAATGGAAACAGATGTTCGACGAAACCTGGCGGCAGGAGCGCGACTTTTTCTTTGAGGCCTCAATGAACGGCGTCGATTGGGCAAAGGAACGCGAGCGGTATGCCCCTCTCCTTCCCTACGCGGCGGATCGCTATGACATCAACTACCTGATCGGTGAAATGCTGGGCGAGCTTGGCAACTCCCACACTTACGTGGGTGGCGGCGATTATCCCAACCTGCACCCCGTGAACCTGGGCCTGCTGGGGGTGGATTATGAACTCGACGCGGCCAGCGGCCTTTACCGTTTCAAGAAAATCTATGCGGGCGAAAACTGGGATGCAAGCCTGCGCTCGCCCCTCACCGAACCCGGTGTGGTGGTGAAGGAAGGCGATTATCTGATCGCCGTGAATGGGCGCGAATTGAAAGCTCCGCAAGCGCCCAGCGAGCTGTTCGTAAACACCGCGGAGCAGAATGTTACGCTCACAGTGAATTCCCAACCCACCGCCACCGGCGCGCGCACCGTGGTGGTAAAACCGCTCGCCGGCGAGTATGCATTGCGCCAGCTCGACATGATAAACACCAACCGCCACAAGGTTGATCAAGCCACCGGCGGACGCGTGGGATACATCTATCTTCCCGACATGGAGGGCGAGGGACTGAACGCCTTCGTCAAACAGTTCTTTCCCCAAATCCGCAAGGAAGGTCTGATCATTGACGTTCGCTATAACGGCGGCGGATTTGTGGACCAGCTCATCTTTGAGCGCCTGCGCCGGATTTTGGCGGGCATGGATTCCGCTCGCAACTTCGCCAGCAGCACCATTCCTGACGTGGTCTTTAACGGCTCACTGGCATGCGTCACCAATGCCTACGCCGCTTCTGACGGCGACATCTTCAGCTACTACTTCAAGAAGTATCACCTGGGCCCGCTGATTGGCATGCGCACCTGGGGCGGCGTCCGCGGCATTCGCGGTTTTGTTCCCCTGGTCGACGGGGGATACATTACGCGGCCGGAGTTTTCCGTCTACGGACTCGACAGCCACTGGGTGGTGGAGAATTACGGCGTTGCGCCTGATATTGAAGTGGATAACACGCCCGACCAGGTGATGGCGGGCCACGACCCTCAACTGGAAAAGGCCATTGAATTGGTGATGAAAGAGATCAATGAGCACCCGAAGAAACTGCCGCCGCGGCCGGCCGACCTTCCGGCCTACCCCAATGGCCCGGGGTAAAACAGATAGCAGTAGGCAGTAAGCGGTAGGCAGCGAGCCTGGCGCGGACTTATTCTGCAAGGTCCGCGCCGTATTTTGAAGTCTCATGGACCAGATTTGCGATTGAGATTTTCGCCTTTGACCGTGGATAGTCTGATGAGATGATGACCCAGGATTCCCTGTTCTGTGAATTCACGATTCGCAGGTCCATTTGACCCCAGGAGGCCCACCCCATGCAACGCTCAGAGAACTGCTTGGCAAAACTTGACCGAATGAAGAAGACCCTTCGCCACGAAGAAGCCGATCGCGTTCCCATCAGCGATTTTTACTGGGGAAGCTTTCTAAAGCGCTGGCGCACGGAATTGGGCCTCGCGCCTGATACCGATATCTACCGCTATTACGATCTCGACTGGAGAAGTTTCAATCCCAATGTGGACCCCCACATCAAACCCTTCGAAATTCTGAAGGAAGACGATGAAGAGGTGGTGGTACGCACCGGGTTTGAAGCTGTGCTGCAAAAGAAGCGCGATTATCCCATGCCCGCCTACATCAAGTTTGAAACCGACACCATCGAAAAGATGGAGGCATTCCAATTCGATGATCCGTGGGACGAGCGCCGATACTTCCGCGCCGGCGATGACCAACTGAATGGCGTTGGTGATGGATATGTGCCCAACCTCGCCGCATTCGTCGATCGCGTACGCGACGCGCATGCCGACTTCCCCACCTTTGGAGGCGTGTGCGAAGGCCACGAAATGCTTTGGCGCATCATCGGCTCTGAGCACACGCTGCTCTGGATGGGCTTGTACCCGGACTACATCGCGCGGTTTGTTGAGCGCATCAACGAGTTTTCTATGGGAATTCTGAAAGCGCAGATCAAGGCCGCGAACGGGATGCTGGACGGCATGGTGGTGTGGGGCGACGTCGCCTATAAGAACGGGATGCTCTTCTCGCCTGACTTTTGGCGCAAGCACTTCAAGCCCGGCGTTAAGGCGCTGATTGATGAATGCCACAAGCACGGCTTGCCGGTCATCTACCATGGCTGCGGCGATGCCAGCAAGATCTTCAAAGACTTCATTGAAATCGGTGTGGACTCCTACAATCCCCTGGAAGCGAAAGCGGGACTGGACGTTGTTGACCTGCGGCGCCAGTTCGGCCATTGCATGGGCTTCTGCGGAAACATGGATGTGGTGCTCTGGGCGGACGGAACGAAGGAAGAGATCAAGGCCTCCGTCCTCACCAAACTGAATGCCGCCAAGGGCGGCGGGTTCATCTTCCAGTCGGACCACTCGGTTCCCGACACCATCTCGGGTGAGAACTACGATTACGTCGTCAAGTTAGTGCGGGAATACGGAAAATACCCGCTGCAATTGGGCGAGTACGACATCCCTGCCCCGGCCGCGGCGTAAACGAGCAGAGCTTGGGTTCGGAGTCGGACGCAAAGCCGGTTGTGGTTTCAATTGCGAACGACGAATTCCCTAAAATATTTCAGCCCCAATTTCGTCACACAAGTTGATGACCACTGGGAATTCAACAAACCCTATGACCGAATCCAGCCCAACTGAATCCGGCGCCATTCGCACGGTGGACGCTTGCCGCCACCACACCATGGGCACGTCATTGATTCGCGCCGTGGACGGCATCTCTTTTTCCGCTCAAGGCGGCGAATTCATTGCTCTGTTGGGAAGCTCTGGCTCGGGAAAATCATCACTATTGAACCTGATTGCGGGACTGGACCGGCCCACATCCGGCACGGTGCGGGTTGATGGCCGCAACCTGGCCGAGCTTTCCAGCGAAGAGCTGGCCAGATATCGCCGGAACAGTGTGGGAATTGTTTTTCAAGCATTCAACCTGGTGCCAGGCATGACCGTGGCGGAGAACGTGGAACTACCGTTGCGCCTGGCTGAGACGGAGCGAAGTGAACGGGCGGGCCGCGTCCGCGAAGCGTTGGACCGCGTCGGTCTGAGTCAGCGCCTTACCCACCGGCCGGGTGAACTCTCCGGCGGCGAGCAGCAGCGAGTGGCACTGGCGCGCGCACTGGTAAATTCCCCCCGCATTCTTCTTGCCGATGAGCCCACCGGAAATCTTGACAGCCACACCGGACTCGAAATCATGGAGCGGATTCGCGATTGCAATCAGCGCCTGGGCATGACCGTGCTGCTGGTGACACATGAACGCGCCCTGGCGGAGCGTTACGCCCAGCGCTTGCTTTTCCTTGCTGATGGCAAACTCGTGACCGACCAGCCCAATCCGCCGCGCGTTGAAAACCGGGAGGGCAAATGAAAACGCCTGACCTGTTGGAACTCGCGGCACGGAATTTGCGTGAATCGATACTCCGAAACTCCCTCACCACGCTTGGAATCGGCGTGGGCGTGGCATCACTCGTTGCCATGCTCTCCCTCGGCATCGGGCTGCAACAGTTGGCCACGCGCCGGCTGGAGAGGACCGGCCTGTTTGACACCGTGATCGTCTCCCGCCGCGATTTTGGCGGCTTCGGCGGACGCGCCCGTGGCGCCGCGGCATCGGACAACAACCGCGTGCTGGACGAGGATGCGCGGCGCGAAATCGCCACTCTTCCCGGCGTGCTGGAAGCTGTTCCCGATCTCCGCATGATGACGCAGTTGCGGTTGGACGACAAATCACATCGCGCCATGGTGGCCGCGCTTCCGCTTTCAGCGCGCGACCGTGAGGCCTTTGAGAATATTCAAGGGAGCTTCTTCTCCTCCGGCAACGCCGCGGAAGTGATCGTACAGAAGCACTTTGCGGAGGAGTTGCTGGGCCTCGCCACGAGCACAGATGAGACTTCAAATTCCAGCGGCCCCTCGCCTGCCCTTCAACCGCTTCTGGGCAAAGAGTTGGTGATGTCATACGCGGCGCGTGTTGCCGCCGCCGGCTCCGCCAGCAAGGCTGAAACGGCAGCTCAAACGAAGACGCAGGCAACAGCAAATAGTCCTACGCCGAATCCTGATGCCATGCTCTCCGCCTTCTCGGTGGTGCCGCAGATCAAGACCCTGCGCATTGTTGGAATCATTTCCGATGACCCTGACACGCTGCGGGGCATGGGACGCGCGCGCGCCTTCATCCCTTTGGATTTTGCCCAGGGACTTCAGATTATGCTGGCATCAGACCTGCGCGATGGCAGCGGATTGGGCGATCGCGCCTACACTCAGTTAAGCGTGCGCGTGAGGAACTCCCGCGATATCCCCGGTGTCGAAGATGCAGTTCACAAAATGGGCTTTGGCGCGTTTTCGGTGATTGATGCCTCACGCAACCTGCAGCGGTTTTTCGCCGTGCTCGACCTTTTCCTCGGCATCTTCGGCAGCCTGGCGCTGGCAGTTGCTTCATTGGGTATCATTAATACTTTAGTTATGGCAATTCTTGAAAGGCGCCGCGAAATCGGCATTCTGAAGGCTCTGGGAGCCAGCGATTCCGATGTCAAAAAGCTCTTTTTCGCGGAAGCCGGCGCCATGGGCATCGTTGGCGGAGTTGTGGGCGTTTCGCTGGGTTGGATGATCGGAAAAATCATTAATGCCGGGACGAACATTTACATGCATCGGCAAAACATGCCATCGGAAACTTTCTGGTCAGTTCCCTGGTGGCTGGTTCTGGGAGCACTGGGCTTTTCGCTTGTTGTCAGTTTGATTTCCGGCCTCTACCCCGCAGCTCGCGCCGCGAAACTCGACCCGGTTAAGGCCTTGCGGTATGAATGATCAAGTGCGGTTTTCGGCGAGGGCCAAGCGGATCGATCACTGCCTGGCCCTGCACCGAATGGCTAGGTAAAGGTCAATCGTACGCCAGCACAGTTACTTGATTGTGCTGACGGCAACCACCTAGTTGTTCCCGAGGAACTGAACGTGAATATAAGTTCCCAACCGCACGTTGAAGGCCAGGTACCAGCCCACGTGGTCGGGGTCATCATAAATCACCACTTGGTCACTGTCCCACTGCCAGTCATTGCAGTAGTCATAGTCGGCAGCGGCAACACTGAAATAGAACCCGTTAAACCAGAAGCGGTCGCGCCCTCCACCCCCCAGGTGCCATTCGTGGCCGCGGCCAATTCCACCGGTGAAGTGCCCATGCTCCCAGGGATGATCAATGTGGTAGCGGGCGTCATCGGGACCGGATTCGTGCCCAACCCATTTGCCGTTGGCGTGAACGTGCGGAGCCTCCGGGTGCCCTGTTGCGTCGGATAAATGTTGCTGCGGAGCGGGATGAGCCTCACCCGTTGATCGGACAGGAGCGGGCCCACGCTTGGGAGCACTGTGCGCAACGTCGTCCCCCTTATGTCCTCCCCCAGCCGGTTGTGCCCAGGCAGAAACCGATAGCACCAGCAATACCACGAGCAGTCCATAGAACCTTTTCATAGATGCCTCCTCCAAGCCTTCCAATACGATGCATCTCGGGTCATGTGACGTTGTGTGGGTTCGGCACTGGATAAAGATTTCCACTGCTGACCTCTCGTCTTGATTTCATTTTCCATGCCCGACTTGCTGATGTTACCAGAGGTTGGTAACCGGGGAAAAGCGTCTTAAAATATTTGCGCCCCCGATTCGTCTACACTGGTGGATGAGCCACGCACTGAGCATCAACATCATGACCGACGAACAGAATCGCCGCATCACCGAGGATGTCGAGCGGGAACAATCCCGCCTGCGGAACTTCATCCGCAAGCGCGTCCTGGACGAAGGCGAGGCGGAAGACATTCTGCAGGAAGTCTTCTACGAGCTCGTGCAAACTTACCGCCTGATGAAGCCCGTGGAGCAGGTGGGAGCGTGGCTGTTCCGTGTGGCGCGAAATCGCATTATTGACAGATTTCGCAAGCGCAAGCCTGAGGCAACGGATCGCAGCTTTTCGGCAGGGGATGAAGACGGGGAAAGGTTCCCGTGGGAAGAGTTGCTTCCCTCGCCCGACGGCGGTCCTGAAGCAGCGTACATCCGCGAGGTTCTGATGGAGGAAATTGATGCCGCTCTCGACGAACTTCCGGAAGAACAGCGTGAAGTATTTGTGGCCCACGAAATTGAAGGCTGGAGTTTCAATGAACTGGCGGAGACAACCGGCCTCAGCGTGAATACTCTGCTTTCCCGAAAGCACTACGCGGTGCTCCACTTGCGTCGACGCTTGCGGGCCATTTACGACGAATTCAAAAAAGCTTGAGGTGAACAACAATGAAAACTCATTTCGTTTTGCGAGGGTTGAAGATCCTGTTACTCGTGCTTGTGGCCGCAACGGTCTTCGGCTTTGCGGTGATGTGGTTGTGGAACAGGCTGATGCCGGAGATCTTCGGCCTGCATGCCATCGGATTTTGGCAAGCCCTGGGTCTGGTGGTGCTCAGCAAGATTCTCTTTGGTGGGTTCCACGGGCGTCACGGCATGAAGGGAGACTTCCGGGCACGACTGACTCGACGCTGGGAAGACATGACGCCGGAAGAACGTGAGAAATTTCGATCCCGTGGAATCTCCCCTGCTTCCGGCTGTTGCGGCACATCGAAATCATCACCGGACGCCCCGCCCGCATCCACAGTAAACGAGTAGTGCTGGCACCACGCGGACGCCGGGCACGATATCGCGATGAATTTGCCGCAACCCGAAAGTGCAAATCAAAAGGCAGGGGGCAAATGTCAACCGATGAGCGTTATTCGGACACAACTCCAAGCTTCTAAGCACAAGAACGTTGCCCCTCACCTGCCCGCTTTCTGCTCCGCGATCCACCGGTTCATGTTCGCCTCCAGCACATCCAGCGGTAATGGACCATCCGTAAGCAGGGCATCATGGAACGCGCGCAGATCAAAACGATCGCCAAGTTGTTGCCGGGCGCGCTCACGCAATTCGAGGATTTTCATCTGCCCGAGTTTATAAGCCAGTGCCTGTCCCGGCCAGGCGATGTAACGATCCACTTCCGTCTCAATGTTCGGATCATCCATCGCGGTGTGAACACGGAAGAAATCCAACATCTGACGGCGCGTCCAGTGCTTTGAGTGCACCCCTGTATCCACCACCAACCGGACGGAGCGCCAAATCTCATTCTCCAGCCGCCCGTATTCACTGTACGGGTCCTGGTAGAAACCCACGTCCTTGCCCAGCCGCTCCGCGTAGAATGCCCACCCTTCGGAATAAGCGTTAAAGTAAGCGAACCGGCGAAAGTCCGGCAGATCCTTCTGCTCCTGTGCGATGGAGAATTGCAAGTGGTGGCCCGGGATGCCCTCATGGTAGGCGATGGCTTCAACGTTCAATAGCAGCCGGTGGGTAGGATCATATTCATTGACGTTGATGCGCCCCGGCCGCGAGCCGTCACCCGCGCCAATGGAGTAATCCGCAGGAACAGAATTTGCCGCGCGGAATGCCTCCATGGGCGCGACCTCCAGCTTGGTCTTGGGCAGATGGCCAAAAAGTACCGGAAGCTTGGCGTACATTTGATCCGTGTAGTGCTTGTACAGATTGAAGATTTGTTCGCCGGAAGTCCCGTACAGTTTGTGTTCCTGGCGAATGTGCGCGTTGAAGCTGGCTAAATCCTGGAAGCCCTGCTGACGCGCAATCTTCAGCATTTCCGCTTCAATCTCCGCCACCTGCCTCAATCCCATTTGATGAATCTCTTCCGGGCCCAGGTCCGTTGTTGTCATCTGTTTGACATAGAAACGATAGCGGGCATTGCCGTCGGGCAGCGCCCAGACGCCATCTTCGATGCGCCCCCTGGGCGCATATTCACTGCGCAAGAACTCCGCCAGCCGTACATAGGCCGGCGCCACGTCGTGCCTGACGGCGGCATAGACCGCATCGCGCAGAGATTTCTGGTCACCCTCAGCTATGCTTGTAGGGAAATCGTGAACCGGCTGCGAGAACGGGCTATCCTGGGCCGATTTACCTGCAATGTCCTGCGCCTGAAGGACGACTTTTTCCAAGAGGAAGCGGGGTGGAAGCAAATGGTCGGCCAGGCCGGCCCGCATATTCACAGTCGCCTGGTCAAGCACGCGGGGAATTTGGTGGAGGCGGGCGATGTAATCCTGATAGTCCTTCACCGAACGAAACGTTGTGTTCGACGGCAAGCTGGCAAGACCGAGGTGCACTCCATTCATCTGGTCGACGGGCATCTCCCAGTCTTTAAATTGCGCCGCTTCAATCTGCTGGTGCAGCCCGCGAATCATCAGATCTCTATTCAACCGTTCCTGCTCCGGGAAACCCGTGGTATCAATCGATTCAAAAACCGGCAGCGCCTGCCGGGCGTGGTCAACCTGCGCGAGAAATGCTTCCGCCGAGTAGTCGCTGAGGCGGTCGTTGTACCGATTGTCACCCACCGATGTTGCCAGCTCTGGATTGGTGCGCAGCGTATATTCCCACTCATCATGCAACGCAGCTTTCAAGCGGGCACGCCGCGCCGCCGTGGAATTTTCATTCGGCGCTTGCGCCATCAAAAATATTGCGCACGGCACTGCCACAAGTAGAGATGCAAACCAGTTCATACGCCCTCTCCAACTCCAGCTTTTCACAATTCCACACGATGAGAACCATCCTGCTACCACAATGAACCCCCGTCAATACCCATGCGCAATATCCCCGGCGAAGGCATCAGGATTTGCCGCTCGCGTTTTGAAGGCTTAAAATGCGGCGATGATGAATGTCCCTCTTGACAGGAATTCAGACACATGTTATTTCTTAAAATTCGCAGGCGAAATTGATTTCCATTTGTGCCTGTTCAGGATCTCCAATTGAGCGGACCAAGCGCGGGAAATATTGCTTCAGGAATAACCGTAAGCCAATCGTTGGAGCTGTTGTTCAACATGTTCCGGAGAATCACTATGACTCAACAAATCCAATCCGCCACGTTGTTCTGTCACACCCTGCCCCGCTGTTGTAACTAAATCCACAGCACTTCATAGCAAATCAGAATAGGGCTCTCGTCCTTATTCAATCTAATCGTGCATCTCTTTTCGGCTGACAGGTCATTTGTCAATTCCTGAGCCGCCAAAGCGGATTCCGCATTGGCGCAGGCTAACCACAGGTATACGAGTTTCCCAACTTTGCAACCGCACCACTGAATACTTGCAATCTATCCCCATGCGTCGGGTTTTGGGTCATCAGGCAGCAATGGGAAAGTGGCGAACCCAATCAAGGTAAGGACGTTTTACCGAGCCATCTTCCCATCGAAGGAAATTACAGCAAAGGAGAACATAAATGTTTCGCAAAAGATTTCTAAGAATATTGGGAGTCAGCCTGTTTTGCCTCCTGGGCGTACTCTTACCGGCCTCAATCGGCCGCGCTCAGACATCTATAGTCGGAACCATCACTGGGACGGTAACCGACTCCAGCGGAGCCATCGTTCCGGATGCTTCCATCGAGGTCCTTAACCAAAACACCCGCGCCAAAACAACGACCAAAAGCAATGCGGCAGGTGAGTTTGTTGTCCCCGGACTTCCCGTTGCCGTTTACACGATAAGCGTCACCAAGCAGGGGTTCAACTCTTACTCGCAAACCGGACTGGAGTTGCATCCGGCCACGGTGGCCACGGTGAATGCCACCCTTAAAGCGGGGGGTGGAGTCTCAACCGTTACGGTGCAAGCATCGGCTACGACGGTGCAGACCAGCACGCCCGAAGTCGCCAGCCTGATCTCGACCGAAGAGGTCTACACACTTCCGCTGAACGGGCGGAACTTTCAAACTCTGGGCGCGCTTATGCCGGGCGTCATCAACCTGACGCCGGATAGTGCGCTCGGTCAGGGCAACTTTCAAGGTACGGTTGCCATGTCGATTAATGGAATGGGAAGCGCCGGCAGCGTTTACTATCTGGATGGAGTCTTTGACATGAATGGGGCCACGGCCACCATCCAACCGCCTCCGGACGCCATTCAGGAAGTGCGCGTACTCGCCAACAACTATGGCACCCAGTACAACCTTCAGGGCTCCAGCACGGTTCTGGTGGAGACCAAGGCTGGAACGGACCAATACCATCTGACCGCGTTCGAGTATTTGCGCAATACCGACTTCAACGCGCGCAACTTCTTTGCACCCAGCGCCCTGATCATGCATCAGAATATCTTTGGTGGCACACTCGGCGGGCCGTTGGCCTTCCCTTTCCGTCGCCCGAAGAATCCGCAGACATTCTTCTTTGCCAGCATCCAGGCGGCCATCCTCTCCAATGCCAGCACCGTCACAGGCGCCACTCCCACGGCAGCCATGCGTGAGGGGACTTTTAGCAGCAGAATCGTCAATCCTGCCACCGGGCAGCCATTTCCCAACGCCGGCGGGGTTTACCAAATCCCGAACGGTTTGCTCAATACGAATTCTCTCGCCCTGATGAACGCCACGGAACCCCTGCCGAATTACGTATCACCCTCGGGAGGGATCACGAACTATATTAATGTGAATCCGATTTACACTCGGACACGGGACGACGAGATTAAAGTTGATCACAACTTCGGTTCGCGGACGCGCTTGGGTGTGGAATATATTGAGAGCCGTCAACTTTACCGCGCATCCTACAACACGATCCTCAATAATCCGTTTCCGACAAGCTACAGCGTGGAACCAAGCGAATGCCAGACGGGGCATATCACACTCACCACCACGCTTACGCCGTCGATGGTGAACACGGCCAGCATCGCCACGGCCCAACTGGTTGCCACCATTGACTTCAATGGAATTGTGCAGCAGAACCAGGTGCCCGGCTTCACAGAGAACCTGCCGTTTAAAGGCGGCTACAATCAACAGTTCCTTCCCACGGTCGCCATTACGGGAGGGTGGGCCACGTTTGGCGGCCCATCCCAATACCCTCTCTATCATGCTTCGACAATGAACAACGAGTTGTCGGATGACTGGAGCTATCTGCACGGCCATCACTACCTTCAGGCCGGCATTATTTACCACAAGGGGACCAAACGGCAGAACTCATTTGCCCCCAGCAACGGTTCGTGGTCCTTCAGCGGCGCGTTTACCGGTAATGGCGTGGCGGATTACCTGATTGGGGATGGCGCCACTTTCACCCAGGCCAGTTCCCAGCCCCGCTTCTATGCTCACAACTACATGCTCTCTCCGTATATCCAGGACCAGTGGAAGGTGGCGCGTCGTCTCACCATTACCGCCGGGCTTCGATGGATGGATATGCCCGGCACCAATCTTCAACCGGGGCTGGAGGCGATCTTTGATCCTGCCATTTACAATCCCGCCGCCGCTCCAATCGTAAATAACAACGGGACCATAACACTGACGCCAAATTACAGTGCCACCAACGGCCTCCTCTTTAACGGCCGCAACGGAGTGCCCTTGAATTTCACTACTGAACACTGGTCCTACTTGTCCCCGTCCGCAGGTTTCGCCTGGGACGTTTTTGGAGACGGCAAGACGGCGTTACGTGGCGGCTATGGCATTTCGTACAACAATCAACCCTATCAGTCGTTTTGCGCCAACCAGTGCGCGGTCAATCCTCCACTCATCCAAACCGCCAATCTGGTCACCCCCAGCTTTCCCAACCCAATCGGGGCCGCCTCCAAGGCACCCTCGCTCCCGAGCTTGAACAGCGAGGATCGCAACGATCGGTCGGGACAAATACAGACCTTCAGCCTGAGCTTGGAGCACGAGTTTGCCAGCTCCTGGTTCACTTCCATCACCGGGGCCGGAACTCTTGGCCGGCACCTGACAGCACTTTGGAATATCAACCAACCGCTCCCCGATGCACCTTACGACTTCAACCCTGAGATCAACACGGGGACCGTTACGAACTATCTCTTTAGCCCGTACAAAGGTTTCGCCGGCATCAGCCAAATTGAACCAGCGCTGAATGCCAATTGGTACGGGTTGGAGATTGGCGTCCGCCACCCGGTTGGACACAATGTGTCTCTTACCATCGCTTACACATGGCAGCATGCTCTCTCGGAAATCAGGGGCAATGCTCTCTTTGATAACGAGGCTGGCCCTGCCAACGTCTATAACCCGGGCGCCGACTACGGAAACGCAGCCACGAACGTGCCGCAAAGCCTCTCCTTTGGCTACATTTACAACCTGCCGTGGTACCAGAACGCGACAGGCTGGAAAAAGCAGGCGCTGGGTGGATGGCGGTATTCCGGCCTGAGCACGATTGAGAGCGGGTTCTCCCAAAACCCGGGTCTGAGCATTGCCCATCCGGGGTTATCGAATCGTCCGAATGTGACCGGCCAATCCGTCGTGGGTCCAAAAACCGTGCAGGAGTGGTTTAACACCGCTGCCTTTGGCGCGCCTGCTGCTGGTTATTTCGGGAACGCCGCGCCCGGCAGCATTTATGGACCCGGACTGGTGGACTTCGATATGGCCATCTACAAGGACTTTCACATTACGGAACGGCACAAGTTGGAGTTCCGGGCGGAAGCCTTTAACGTTTTCAACCACACAAACTTCAACGGGGTTTCCACGGCCTTCGGCTCGGGAACCTTTGGCAGACTGACGTCGGCGCGCGATCCACGCATCTTTGAGTTCGCGCTGCGATACCAGTTCTAACCGCGGGGAATGTTTCGAGGTTCTTCGCGATCGGGCGAAAAGACGGGGCTTGCCGGCAAACCGGGCAGGCTCCGCCTTGCCCATCCAGCGCCTTCGGAAGTAACAAGGGCAGTCACAGAATGCCCCGTGAATTTGTCCTGCGCGTTTGTCATGAGGATTTGTCTGGACGGGTTGCATGACTTTTTGCCACGAGTTATACCCGAAAGCATATCCTCATACTTTTAACTTGACAATCTAGATATCAATGATAAAATAACGTGCGGTTTAAGTTCGCCGGGCTTCTGGAATTTAGCCAGGCAGCAAACATCCCTCTAAGTAGCCAGATTGATCGTTGGAGGGGAGCCGATTTCCAGCCTTTTGAGGCTGCCTTTTCCGCCGGTAATGGCCAGCGACATGACCGCTATCTTTACCTGGATCGCGACATGCGACTATGTACTAGAAAAAAAAGGGGCTTAGCGCCAAACGACAAAGTGTCATGACCCTATCTCCTTCAAATATAAAGAGTTAATCTGAAGATCGGGACCCAACACGAAAAGAACTGGCTCGCTATGCGACTATACGCAAGAAAAAAAATAGGGTTAGCGTGCAGAGACACAATTTCACAAATCGTATCTACCTCAAATAAAACGAGTTATCCGATGGGATGGAGGCGGCCACGCAAAATTGGGAATAGCTTCCGACTATATTCTAGAAAACAAAGAGGATTACAGTGAAAATCGAAATCGGACCAAGAATTTATGTTATTGAAAATAAGCCGGTTAGACTTCTCTAAAAATTGGAGCGGAAAAAATTAAAAAAATTTTGCATTCGAAGCCGGAATGTCATTGAAAACAAAGAGCGACGGAATTCTCAAATCGACAACATCCGATTATGTCAATGAAAACAAGCAAGTTATTCTAGAATAGTCACGATATTATCGAACCTAAAGGAATTTAGGAGACTTACACAAGTTGACTATCCAGAAATCGGGAGGACTTTTTCTGATGCACACGAGAAGAAATTTTCTGGGCGGATTAGCGGGAGCGGCATCCACGCTTCTTACGCGTAGTGCTCGCGGCTCGGTGGCGCGCCCGAGGGACCGCAAACCGAACCTGCTCTACATCATCGCTGACGA
>Ga0302320_10009443_pt1 | contig 20969 bp, 19 predicted proteins | sample Bog_T0_3_FD_202130 | JGI IMG/M metagenome (GOLD analysis project Ga0302320, IMG submission 202130) | Peat permafrost microbial communities from Stordalen Mire near Abisko, Sweden - Bog_T0_3 | ecosystem: Environmental > Terrestrial > Soil > Wetlands > Peat | place: Sweden: Abisko, Stordalen Mire...
AAAGGCCTCGTCGTAGCGACGCCTCGTTCTTTTTGCTTTTACTTCTTCGTGCATAGGTTGATCTTAGTCTTCACCTATCCCAATCCCTGTCCACTTTATCGGGACAGGTTCCTGTCACTGGCCGTGTAGCCCTTGATTCGTTCGGTACCGAGGTTCCAGCTCACGACGTTTCCGCTCGGATCGAGCATCAAAATCGCATAGTCCTGGACGCTTTCGACCAGGAGCCGGAAGCGTTCCTCGCTATCGTAAAGAGATTGGTTCGCTTTCCCCAGCTGGGTGGCTTCGGAAGGGGGCTCGGGAAAATGTTCTCTCGAAGAGGGTTCGTTTGGGAATTCAGCACTCATGGCGTGGCGCTCACCGTTTGTCTCCAGTACGAACTTTCCCTCTAGACGGCAGAAAATTTCTGGAGTTGATACCTATTACACAATGCCTTGACCGTGGCCTGATCCCTATGGGGTGTTCACCCCATGGAGTCGGAGCGCAAAAAATGGCATCGTGCGAGAGGTGGGCAAAGGAGGGAGGTTGGTAAATACCATTAGCTAATTCCAATAATGCGATTAGGTTGATCGCGACGGTAAGGCGAAAACGCACTTCACCAACGGTTGATCAGCACTTCTTGCGACAACTCCGTCAGAGCTGGGGACAGTGTTTCGTTCCTCTCAGGATGGGTCGGTGCCGGGCGAATTGGTCCGGCATGAGTTCGCCACTAACAACGAATCCTGTCCTTCAGTTAATTATCCTTCAAGCGATCCAATTATGAAATTAATCAAGCGACGAGCAACCAATCCGAATAAAGCCCCTACGGGCATCGAAGGATTTGACGAAATCACCAGCGGCGGACTGCCCCATGGGCGCACGACGCTCCTGGTGGGACAGCCTGGTTCCGGCAAAACGATCTTTGGGCTGCGCTTTTTGGTGCATGGAGCCCAAGTTTGCAAGGAGCCTGGAATATTCGTCGCGTTTGAGGAGGCGTCCAAACGCATCGTCGCCAACGCGGAAGGCTTTGGCTGGAACCTGCCCGAGTTGCTGCGGAGAAAGCTCTATATTGTCGATGCCCAGCCTCAACCCGACCTGATTCAGACCGGTGATTTCGATTTGACCGGGCTATTGACGGCGCTCGAAGTGAAGGCGAGGGAAATGGGCGCGCGGCGAATCGTCTTCGACGCCATTGACATCATGTTGGCGCTCCTGCCCGACCCAACCGCCAAAAGGCGCGAAATGTACCGGCTGCATGCCTGGTTGTTGGAGCGCGAGATGACGGCGATCATCACCGCGAAAGCCGGTGGGGACGAGGCGAGTTCGCTGACCGACCACCCCTTCAGCTTCATGCAATTCATGGTGGATTGTTCCGTCGCCTTGAACCACAGCGTGACTTTGGGTGTGTCGCAACGCAATCTGCGCGTGCAAAAGTATCGCGGCTCGGCTTTTGACGAGAATGAGGCTCCGTTCGTCATTGGTAAAGGCGGCTTCGATGTCGCCATCTCGCGCGCGCTTGGCCGCGAAGACTCTGCCGTCAGCGAGGAACGGGTTTCGAGCGGGGTGGCCCGGCTCGACACCATGTTGGGCGGCGGCTACTACCGGGGCGCGAGCGTCTTGATCACGGGCTTCCCCGGCACGGCCAAGACCACTCTGAGCGGCGCTTTCATCGAGGCCGCCTGCCGCCGGGGAGAGCGGACTGTGTTCTTCAGTTTTGATTCGGACGGCAGCGAGGTGATCCGGAATCTAAGATCGGTTGGAATCCGTCTGGAGCGTTTCGTGAAGAGCGGGCTTCTGCGCATGATCTCCGCCCGCAGCATGGGTGGCAGCGCCGAAAGCGTGTTGGTGCGGATCAAAACCCTGGCCAGGGAGCATCAGGCCCGTTGCCTGGTGATCGACCCGGTCTCCACTTTGGCGAAAACAGGTAATGAGTTGACCGCGCACGGCGTGGCGGAACGTTTGGTCGATTGGTCGAAGTCGAATGGAACGACCCTGGTCTGCACCAGCCTGCTCGATGAAATGTCGGGACAACTGGAAGGGGGTACACCCCTGCAAATTTCGACGATGGCCGATACGTGGATCCACCTGAATTATCTGGTGCAATCGGGCGAGCGCAACCGCGGCCTCTCCATCATCAAGTCGCGCGGCACGACCCACTCGAACCAGGTGCGCGAGCTGATCCTCAGCGATACGGGGGTCACCCTCGCCGATATTTACACCGCGGGCGGCGAGGTCCTGATGGGCACCCTGCGTTGGGAAAAGGAAAGCGCCGAGCGGGTGGCGAATGAGGTGGCCGAGGTGGCCGGGAAACTTAAACGCGTGACGCTGAACGCAGAGGAAGCGGTGCTGAAGGTGCGGGCGAAGTCGATGGATACGGAACTGTTGGCCAAGCAGGTTGAGAAAACGTTGCTGGACCGCACGACGCAGAGCCGCAAGGGAGAGTTGTCGCGAGGCCGCATTCGCATGCGCGAGTTGCGCGGCGGCGACCGGGCAAACGCGCGCCACAAGCTGGAGAACTTATGAGCCGCGACCCCAGGTTCAAATTCCGTCTCTATGTGGCCGGCGAAACGCAAAACTCGGCGCGGGCCAACGCCAACCTCACGGCCTTTTGCGCCGCGCATTTGCCGCACCGGCATGAGATCGAGGTCGTGGATGTCCTGCAGGAACCGAGGCGGGCGATGGCGGACAGCGTCTTTATGACGCCAACCCTCATCAAACTCGCACCGAAACCGAACAGAAGGTTGATTGGCACGTTGAGCCAGCCCCAGCTTCTGCTCGAAACCCTGGGACTGGAAACCTGACCTCATGATCCTGGAAACCTCAACGCTTCCGACGCAGAAAAGCAAAGAAATTGCGGCGTTGATCGAGACGCTGAACCAGACCCAAAAACGCCTGGAGGAGCTGACGGCAGGCGAAGTAGACAGCATCGTGGATCGCGAAGGACACGCGTTTTTTTTGCGCCGCGCCCAGGAAGAACTGCGCCAGAGTGAAAGCGCGAGACAGGCCGCCATTCTCAACGCCCTGCCCGCGCAAGTCGCCCTGCTCGATGCCGAGGGGGTCATCATTTCCGTGAATGAATCGTGGGGACAGCCCGGCACGGCCAACGTCCTGCAGGGGCCCGGCTTTGGCGTGGGCCAGAATTACATTGAAATTTGCGAGCAGGTCATGGGCGATTGTTCGCAGGAAGGACAGGCCGCCGCCAGGGGCATACGTCAGGTGTTGGAGGGCGAGGCGGGTGAATTCTCGCTGGAATACCCCTGTCATTCGCCGACCGAGAAGTGCTGGTTCCGGTTCACGGTGACCCCGGTCAGCTCCGATCATCTGGCCGGCGCGGTGGTCATGTACGTCAATATCAGCGAGCGGATGGTGGCCGACGAACAACTTCGCTCCAAAACCGCGTTGCTGGAGGCTCAGCTCGATTCGACGCTCGATGGAATTCTGGTCGTCAACAACGAAGGGAAGATGATTCTCCAGAATAAACAGATGATCGATTTGTGGAATCAACCTGCGGATATAGCCGTTGAGATCGACCATCGGCGGCGATTGAAGTGGATCACCAGCCAGGTAAAAAATTCCAAAAAATTCTCCGAAAGAGTAGCCCAGCTTTACGCCCGGCCGGACGAAATCGCCCGTGACGAGCTTGAGTTGATCAACGGCAAATATCTTGACCGGTACACGGCGCCGGTCATTGGCCGCGATGGAAAACATTTTGGCAGGATCTGGGTTTACCGCGACATCACCGAGCGCAGGCGTGCGGCCAAGGAACTGGACGAACTTTCCATCCGGACGGCGCGGCGGGAACGGCTTCTCAGCACGGCGCTCGCCTCCATGAGCGACTTTGCCCAAATCTACGACCAGTCGGGCCACATCTTGTTTGTCAATCAACCGCTCCTCGACCTGTGGGGACTTACGTTGGAGGAGGTGTTGGGAAAGAATCTTTCCGAGTTGGGCTATGCCCCGGAACTGGCCAATAAATTGAACCGGCAGTTGCAGTCTGTGTTCGAGACCGGGCAGGAGGTCACCGACGAAACTCCTTACACAAGTCCGACCGGCGCGACGGGTTACTATGAGTATATTTTTTCACCGGCGCTTTCGGCGGAAGGCAAAGTGGACTTCGTGGTTGGGTCCACGCGCGACGTCACCCAGCGCAAAACGGCGGAAGTCGAAATTCGTTTCAATGAGCAACGTTATCGCTCGCTGGTGCAGGCGACGACCGCCATCGTCTGGGACACTCCCGCCTCCGGGGAGTTTACCGCGGAGCAACCGGGGTGGACGGCCTTTACCGGTCAGAGCTTTGAGGAGCTTCGAGGCTGGGGCTGGCTCAATGCCATTCATCCGGAAGACCGGGCCGAAACGGTGCGGGTCTGGTCGGCGGCCATCGCCCAGGGCTCGAGTTACGAGGTCGAACACCGGATGCAGGTGCCCGATAAAACCTACCGCAACATGTTGGTCCGCGGGGTGCCCATTTTAGGGGAAGATGGCGCGATCCGGCAGTGGATCGGCATTCACACCGATATTACCGAGCGCAAAAAGCTCGAGCACCAGTTTCTCCGCGCTCAGCGCATGGAAAGCATCGGCACGCTGGCGGGGGGCGTGGCGCATGATCTCAACAACATTTTGGCGCCGATCCTGATGTCGATAGAGATTTTGAAACTCACGACAAAAGATCCGGATACCACTGAAATTCTCAAAACCATTGAGACGAGCGCCAAGCGGGGAGCGGACATCGTCCGGCAGGTGCTCTCTTTCGCGCGCGGCCTGGAAAGTCAACGGATTGAAGTTCAGCCCAAACATTTGTTGGGGGATGTCGAGAGTATTATCAAGGGAACATTCCCGAAGAACATCCAATTTGAGATTTCCGTGCCCCGGGACGTATGGACGATTGAGGGTGACCCGACACAAATCCACCAAATCCTTCTCAACCTTTCCGTCAATGCCCGTGATGCGATGCCCAACGGCGGCAAGCTGGCGGTGATCGTGGAGAATTGTGTATTGGATGAACACTACTCCGCGATGAATCTCCAGGCCAAGGCCGGGCGCTACGTCGCGATCAACGTGAGTGATACGGGATCGGGAATGCCGCAGCGAATCATAGAAAAGATTTTTGAACCCTTTTTTACCACCAAGGAACTGGGCAAGGGAACCGGACTGGGTCTTTCGACGGTCATGGCCATCGTCAAAAGCCATGGGGGTCTGATCAACGTCAACAGTGAGCCGGGCAAAGGCACCACCTTCAAAGTCTACCTTCCGGCGATGGGAAATTCATCCCAAACGCCGGAAGAGGACGATGTTTCCCAGTTGCCCCGTGGTAACGGCCAGACGGTTTTGGTGATCGATGACGAAACCTCCATTCTCACGATTACGGGGCGGACCTTGCGGGCCTTTGGTTACAAGAGCCTGACGGCGGTGGACGGAGCGGAAGGAGTGGCGATGTACGCCCAAAACGCAAATGATATCGCCGTGGTTGTCACCGACATGAACATGCCCATCATGAATGGAATGGCCACCATTCGTGCCCTCCTGCGCATGAACCCCATGATGAAAATCGTTGCCGCCAGCGGCCTCAATGTGAATGGAGATGCGGAAAAATTGGCCGAGATGGGCGTGACAAATTCCCTGGTCAAGCCCTATACGGCGGAAGCGTTGCTGAGCGCCCTGCACCAGATTTTAAAAACGCCTTCGAATGCCGCAGGTGGTGCCCTGCATGGCCAGTAATTGACGCAATCTAGCGGCCGAAAATGATCCCGAGCAAGCCCAGGCCAAACTTAGATCTCTTATGTCACAGGAACCAACCATACGCCTTGAGTTTTCTCAAGTAAAAGCGCCGTGGGGCGAGGAAGTCGTGTTAGGCTCACCGGCCATGACCGGTGAAGGCGAAAAGAACGCGTGGTTGGAATGCGAGGACGGTGAACGCATTTCACTGCATGGCATCTGTACCTTTGGACGCGTGCAGGGAAATACGGTGGTGCTGCCCACGCCCAAAGTTTCCCGGCGTCATGCCATGATCCATGAGCAAGACAAGGAATTCTGGCTGGTTGATCTGGGAAGCACCAATGGGATCGCGGTCAACGAGGATCGGGTCACTCACCCGGTGCGCTTGCGGGACAACGACCGCATCCGCATGCCCGATAATTTGTGGAAGTTCAAACTTCTGGTCAAAGACGCCCCCCTCCCGAAACCGCGCCGCGCGCCTCCTCTCAAACAAAACCGGTTGACCGTCGCCGATGTTCGCTTGACCAAATGTTGGATCCTGCTGGCCGATCTCCAGGGCTTCACGCAATTGAGCCAGCAAGTGGCCGCGGACAAATTGGCGCCGATGGTGGGAAACTGGATCGCGGACTGCCAGGCGATCCTTCTGAAGCACAAGGGCGTGCTCGCCAAGTTTCTGGGGGATGGCTTTATGGCCTACTGGTCGGACCGCGACGAGAGCCCGGGCGCCATTTCCTGCGCCTGCCGGGATTTCCAGGTCCTGCAGTTGGCGCCGCCGCCCTTCCGAGTGATCGTCCATTTTGGAGTGATCTCGTTTGGAGGCCATTCTCCCGACGCCAGTCATACGATGATCGGTCCGGAACTGAATTTCGCATTCCGGCTGGAAAAAGTCGCGGCGCGTCTCGATCTCCCCTGGATTTTCTCCGATGCGGCCGCGGCTCGTTTGCAAGAGCATCTACCGCTCGTTAATTGCGGTGCCCAGCAGGTTCCCGATTTCGCGCCGGAACGGACCTGTTTTACGCTAAATGCCAAAGTGAAACAGACGAGGGAACCGGCTTAAACGGCGGTCACGGAATAGCCAGAAAGTTGGCAGCCAGGCAACTACAGGGGCCGGACAAGCTCCCCGGATGACAGTTTTGATTGGCGCGAAATGGAGTTTTGCGAGGAGGAGGGGACTGGGGACGGCCGTACGCTCCCAAGCTCCTGCGCAGGGCAGGTTCCGCAACTTGGAGCGAGAGAAACTTGGCTGTTGCTTTTTTCCCTCGCGTTGAGATTGTAATGATTCCAGCTCAAGCCCTTTCCCTGCCGAAAGCAGTCGCAGTGAGACCACGGAATTTAATTTTACATTCAATGAAACCCTTCACTCCTTTCCTCCCTGCTTTTGCTTTCTTTTGTGCGCTCCTCTCCATCCCGGGCGAAAGTTTCGCGGACGGGCCCGTTCCGTCTAGCGCCTATCCGGGGCAGGTTCAGGTCAAAGTCAGCGCACAAGCTTTGCCGATGACAACCGGCAAGTTTGAACCGACCTGGGATTCACTCCAGCAATATCAATGCCCCGACTGGTATCGGGATGCCAAGTTCGGCATCTGGTCGGTCTGGGGGCCGCAAGCAGTGCCCGAACAGGGGGATTGGTATGCGCGCATGATGTACCAGGAGGGCAAGCCCGATTACAACTACAGCAAGGATCATTACGGGCCCCAAAGCAAATTCGGCTACAAAGACATCCTGCCCCTTTGGACGGCGGAAAACTGGGACCCGGTGAAGCTCATGGCGCTCTACAAACAGGCCGGGGCGAAATTTTTCGTCGTCATGGTCAACCATCACGACAACTTCGATCTTTGGGACAGCAAGTATCAGCCCTGGAACTCGGTGGCGATTGGCCCGAAGCGCAACATCCTCGGGGAGTGGGCCAATGCGGCCAAGGCCAACGGTTTGCGCCTCGGCGTCAGCATCCATGCGGCGCATACCTGGACATGGTTTGAAACCTCCCAGGGAGCAGACAAAGAAGGCCCTAACGCGGGCATTCCCTATGATGGCAAATTGACGAAAGACGATGGCAAGGGCCTCTGGTGGGATGGGCTCGATCCCCAGGATCTTTATGCGCAAAACCATCCCGTCAGCGCCAAAGCCAATGTGAGCGACATGTGGGAATGGAACAACGGCGCCAGTATTCCGGACCAGGCCTATGTGGATAAATTTTATAACCGCACGCTCGATATCATCAACCGGTACCAGCCCGACCTGATCTACTTCGATGATACCGTTCTGCCCCTCTATCCGATCAGCGACGCGGGAATGAAGATCGCCGCCGATTTTTACAACACCAGCATGGCCAACCACGGAGGCAAGTTGGAGGCGGTACTGAACGGCAAGATTCTCGGCGAGGATCAACGCAAGACGATGGTGTGGGACATCGAGCGGGGCCATACCAACGAGATTGAGCCGGAACCATGGCAAACCGACACGTGCCTGGGCGATTGGTTTTACAAAAAGAATGTTAAGTACAAATCATCCGGGCAAATCATCCACATGCTGGCCGACACCGTGAGCAAAAATGGCACTCTCCTGCTCAACGCTCCCCTGGCCCCGGATGGCACGCTCGATGACCCGGCGGCGAAAAGCCTGACCGAAATTGGTGCATGGCTCGACGTAAATGGCGAGGCGATTTACGGCACACGACCATGGAAGGTTTATGGTGAAGGTCCCTCTGCGGAACATGCCGCCGCCATGCAAAGACAGGGATTTAACGAAGGAAACAATTTTTCCGCCCAGGACATTCGTTTTACGTCCAAAGGCGACACGCTCTATGCGATCGCCCTCGGACAGCCCAAGGGCGATCTGGTAATTAAATCGCTTGGCACCGCGGCCAATCTTTTCGGCAAGCCAATCGGCAACGTGACCGTGCTGGGCAGTGATGATAAGGTGGAGTGGTCTCAGGATGCTGACACTCTCACCATCAAGGCGGGAGATATCAAGGGATCGGCTGCAGCAGTCGTGTTTAAAATCACCCCATAAGGATGTGAGTCAGATATAGGGGCGAGCCTTTTGATGTTAAACTAACTTCCCATGAAATATCGGACATTAGGTAAAACGGGGTTGCAAGTCTCGCAACTGGCTTTGGGTGGATCATCTCTTGGCTCCGTATTCAAGGAGATAGACGAGAAGGAGGGCATTCGTACGGTGCATGTGGCGATTGAGCATGGCATCAACCTGATCGATACCGCTCCGTTTTACGGATTGACGAAGGGCGAGACGGTGTTGGGCAAAGCGTTAAAGGATATTCCACGCGAAAAGTATTATCTGGCGACCAAAGTAGGCCGTTACGGTTGGACGGCAGCCGACTTCGACTTTTCGGCGGCCCGGGTAACGGCGGGAGTCGACGAGAGCTTGCAGCGACTCGGGGTGGATTACGTCGATTTCATCCAGATTCACGATACGGAATTCGGTCGTCTCGATCAGATCATAAACGAGACGATCCCCGCCTTGCGCCGGGTGCAAGCTGCGGGAAAAGCGCGGTTTGTCGGGGTCACGAGCCTGCCCGTAAAAGTGTTTACGGAAGTTCTTGGGCAGGTCGAGGTCGATCAAATTCAATCGTATTGCCATTATTGTTTGAATGACACCGCCTTGCTCGATGTCCTACCCTTTCTGCAAAAGCAAAACGTGGCGATTTTTAATGCGGCTCCGCTGGCGATGCGCCTGTTGACCGCAGAAGGTCCACCCGATTGGCACCAGGCCAGTCCCGAGGTAAAAGCGAAATGCCTGGAAGCGGCCCGTTACTGCAAGGACCGGGGATCCGATCTGGCCAAACTGGCGCTGCAATTTTCAGTTGCTCATCCCGACATATCCACCAATATCGTCGGCACGGCTTCGCCCGGGCGCATTCTCGAATATATCCGGCAGATCGAAGAACCCATGGATGAGGAACTCCTTCGCGACGTGCTGAAAATTCTCGAACCCGTTCACAATTCAACCTGGCCCTCCGGCCTACCAGAAAACAACTAGTTTATGTCCGATCTCGAATGGAAAAATGACGGGGAGCTTTTTCGCCTGATCAAGGAGGTTCTCTATACCCCGGTGGTCGGTGATATTCTCGACGGCCTCGACTGTTTTCATCAGTTCCTGCCTCAACCGGTTCAGCCCATGCTGACGAGCATGAAGGTCGTGGGGCGCGCCATGCCGGTGGTGATGATCGACGTCTACGGGCACCAAAAAAAGCCGTTCGGCCTGCTGACCGAGGCCCTCGACCAGTTGCAGCCGGGCGAAGTTTACCTGGCTTCAGGCGGCGACATGCGCTGCGCCTACTGGGGAGAAATTCTTACGGCCACGGCGCGCACACGCGGGGCGGTTGGGGCGGTCGTCAACGGTTTCCATCGCGATTCACCCCAAGTCCTCGAACAAAACTGGCCGGTCTTCAGCCGGGGACGTTTCGCCCAGGACTCGAGCGTTCGGACCAAGGTGGTCGATTATCGCTGCCCGATTGAAATAGGCGGTGTTTGGGTCGAGCCGGGCGACCTGGTTTTCGGCGATCTGGACGGCGTCTTGATTATTCCCCGCAAGCATGAGGCCGAGGTCATCAGGAAGGCGCTGGAAAAAGCGCGCGGGGAGAAGCTCGTGCGGAAGGAAATTGAAGGCGGGATGTCGAGCACGGCGGCATTTCAAAAATATGGTATTCTTTAGCCACAACAAAACCCTATGACTTCCCCTTTCTTAACTTTTGAAAAGGCGTTTTCTCTCCAAGGTGAACACGCCCTGATCACGGGTGGCGGCACCGGGCTGGGCCTGGGCATTGCGCAGGGCTTTATTGCCGCCGGGGCGCGCGTCACCCTGGTTGGTCGTCGACCGGAGCCTTTGCAAGCTGCGGTGGCCGAGCTTGGCAAAAATGCGGCCTGCATCGCTACGGATATCACCGATGCGGAACAAATTGCGGGTTTGGTATCAACCGCCGAGCAGCAACAGGGCCTCCTCACCATTCTCGTCAACAACGCCGGCATCCACCTTAAAAAACCGGCCGCCGACACGACGGATGCGGAGTTTCAGGCGGTGATTCAGACCCACGTTTTCGCGGCCTTTTCGCTCAGCCGCGAAGTCGCGAAAGGAATGTTGGCGCGCGGAAAAGGCAGCATTCTTTTCACCGCCTCCATGACCTCCTTCATCGGCATGACACAGGTCGTCGCGTACTCGGCCGCGAAGTCAGCGTATCTCGGCATGGTGCGGGCGCTCGCCGCCGAATGGTCGTCCAAAGGGGTGCGAGTCAACGCCATCGCGCCTGGTTGGATTCAATCCGAGATGCTTGACCGGGCTTTGTCGGGCGATCCCGCCCGCAGGCAAAAAATTATTGGCCGCACCCCGATGGGCCGGATGGGAGAACCGGATGATATCGCCTGGGCCGCCGTTTACCTTTCCTCACCCGCCGCCAAATTCGTCACCGGGGTCATTTTACCGATCGACGGTGGCGCAAACTCGGGATTCTAGCGTGAAAGCCTTCTTTATTGATAAGCCCGGAAGCTTCAGCTTCGGCAAAACAGAGACGCCCGAGATCAAGACGGGCGAGGTGCTGCTCAAGATCGATCGCATCGGCTTTTGCGGTTCGGACCTGACGACTTTTCGCGGCCAAAATCCGATGGTCTCTTATCCACGCATTCCGGGACATGAAATCGCCGCAACCATTGCCGAAGCAGGGCCGGAAGTTCCGGCGGCGATGCGCCCCGGACTTCTCGTGACCGTGGTGCCCTACACGACCTGTGGCCAGTGCACTTCCTGCCGCGCCCATCGTCCCAACGCCTGCAAGCTCAACCAAACCCTCGGCGTCCAAAGGGATGGCGCCTTGACCGAATACCTCTCGGTTCCGTGGCAGAAGGTGCTCCACTCACCCAAGCTCAAACCCGCCGATTACGCCCTGGTCGAGCCGCTCTCAGTCGGATTCCATGCGGTGGAACGGGGACGGGTCGCCGCCGGGGAAACCGTCGCCGTTTTTGGCGCAGGCATGATCGGCCTGGGCGCAATTGCGGGAGCCGCCCTGCGCAAGAAAGCGCGCGTCATCGCCATTGACCTGGATGATCAAAAACTGGCCCTGGCTCGCGAGGCGGGTGCGGCGGAAGTGATTAATTCCAAAAATGAAAACCTCCACGAACGGCTCCAGGAATTGACCAACGGTGACGGTCCCCAGGTGGTGATCGAGGCCGTTGGAGCGGCGGAAACCTTTGTCGCCGCAATCCATGAGGTCTGTTTTGCCGGTCGGGTGGTCTACATCGGCTATGCGAAAAATCCGGTCTCGTATGAAACAAAATTTTTCGTGATGAAGGAGCTCGACATCCTCGGCTCACGCAATGCGTTGCCGGAGGATTTTCAAAATGTGATCGAGGTACTGGAGTCGGGGCTCTATCCCGTGGTCAAGACCATCACCGGCACCGTGCCCTTTGGGCGAGCGGGCGAAGCCCTGGCGGGATGGTCGCAAAATCCAGCCGCCACGACCAAAATCCACGTGACGGTGGATTAGAACTCATTGCCAAAGTAGAGACGAGCGCGCCGGGGAAATTTGGCCTTCGGCGGAGTTCTAGTGCCCGGGAAGGACAGCGGCTTCCTCCTCCGGTTCCATGTCGCGGGCGAAGAGGCCCTTCCAGGCGAAGCCGTAGCACGCGATGATCCCGAAGCAGACCATGGGCAGCAATGAGGCGGTGGCCTGGCTGTAATGGTCGGCGATCCAGCCCATCCCCATCGGGCCAAGGCCGGCACCGATAATGGCGGTGACCATGCCCGAGGCCGCGATCTTGGTCCGGTCTCCCATGCCGCGGATGGCCAGGGCGAAGTGGGTTGGATACATGATCGACATGAAAAAGAAACTAAGCACCAGCGCGAGTACGGAAATCCAGCCCAGGCTCATAAACGCCAGCACCATGAGAACCACATTGGTCACGGCATACACGCCCAGCGTCAGGTGGGGCGTGAAATAACGCAGAATGATGCTCCCAGAGAATCGGCCCAGGGTAAAAAAGATAAACGCGCCGGACAGCATGACCCCCGCCGCGTATTCGGTGATGTGCCATTCGCCCCCTTGGAGATACTTCATGGATTCAGGCAATTGGTCCCTGATCCAGGCAGGCAAAGGAGGCATGAATTTGTCATCCCGCACGTAATTAATAAAGGTGGCGAAAATGCCGGTCTGGGCCGCGCAGTAGAAAAATTGGGAGGCGATGCCCAGGACATAATGCTTTTCGTGCCGAAGCGGGCGTTCGTGTTCGGTGCTCCTGGACGGATTTTTCGCCTCGCGGGGTGCTTCGATTTCCGGTATCGGCGCCAGGGCGAAGACAACCACCATGACGGCCACAATCCCGGCGATTACCAGGTAAGGCAGGTAAAGATCCGCATTGCTCGTATTCACCGTGGCCGTCTTGGAAAGAATGAAGGTGGCGCCGATAAATGGCCCGAGGATCGAGCCGATGCCGTTGCAGGTCTGGGCGAGGTTGATGCGGCTGACGGCCGATTCCTTTGGTCCCAGCACAGTGGTATAGGGATTGGCGATTGTTTCCAGAAAGACCAGGCCGGACGCGAGAACGAATAAAACCGAAAGGAAAAGCGCGAAGACAATACTTTGTGCGGCCACTACTTTTGTTACCGGAATAAACAAAAGGGCCCCCACAACGACAATGCCCAGCCCGGAGAGAATACCGCCCCGGTAGCCCAGTCGTTTGGCCACCCACCCTGCTGGGAAAGCGATCACGAGATAAGCGGTGTACCAAATGAATTCGACGAGGCCCGACTGCGCCTTGGTCAACTGCAACGAATTTTGAAACTGCTTGTTCAAGTCGTCCAACAACGTGTTGCAGACCCCCCAGAGGAGAAAGAGGGAACAAACCAGGAAGAAAGTAAGGGAGCGATTTTGGCCGTCGGGAGTGGTAAAGAGTTTCTTGAGCATGAGATGGAGATGTTGGGATGGGTGGATTTGGTGAAAGAAAAAGGCGCGGTCAGCCTAAGCATCTTCTAGGGCAAAAGCAACCTGATGCGCACAATAAACGCGGTCACGGGGGGATGATCTGATTTGCCCTAAGTTGTTTCATAAATGTCAGTGGTAGTTGGGATTCAAGTCTTGGCTCAATCTGCGTATCGGCTCGCAAAGCGAGGTCAGGTCACAACGATTTAATCGATATGCATGACTTGTTCCATGGACAACCACTGCTGGTTCTCTGGCGTGCCCGGCAAACGGATTTGGCAGGCATCGGTCAGGGGCCACCATTTGTCGCGGATGGTCGGATCTTTCGCTATCAGCGCAAAATCAGCCTCCGGTTCGGTGCCGGTGTACTCGAAAAAACTAAAGAGGTAGCGCTTGCCAGCCAATTCTGCCACGAAGATGTGGTAGTTGCGGATCTGGGCCTTGGCGATGGCGGCTTTCACCTCGGGCCAGACATCGGAATGGAGCTGGCGGTACTTTTCCTCCATAGCCGGTTTGATCTCGATCACGGAGCCGTAATACTTCACCGAAGCTTGTGCGGCTTGTGTTGGAGTGGGGTTAGTGGGGCCGTAGATGGGCGCAACTTGTGGCATCCCGGTAGCGTCTTGAGCGTTAGTGTGGTTCATGAAATTAAACGCCAGCCCGCGCGACCTGCCGCTGCGTTCCGAGGGAGGTGATGCCGAGTTCCACTACATCTCCCTGCTCAAGATATTGCGGAGGCTTGAACCCCAGCCCAACGCCGGCGGGGGTGCCCGTGGAAATCACATCCCCCGGCAGGAGTGTCATGAACTGGCTCAGGTAATGAACAAGAAAGGGAACATCAAAGATGAGGTTGCCGGTATGGCCGTTCTGTTTTTGCACCCCATTGATGCTGAGCCAAAGACGCAAGTCGTTCGGATGAGGGATTTCATCCGCAGTCGCCAGCCAGGGGCCCAAGGGAGCAAACGTATCCGCACTCTTTCCCTTGACCCATTGTCCGCCGCGTTCCAACTGCCACGCGCGCTCGCTGTAGTCGTTGTGCAGGACGTATCCGGCGATGTGCTCAGTCGCCTGGTCGAGGGAGACGCGCCGCGCGACTTTTCCAATGACAACGGCCAATTCCACCTCCCAGTCGGTTTTTTCCGACCCGAAGGGAATGACCACGCCGTCATTGGGGCCGGTCAGCGCGGTGGTCGCTTTGAAAAAAACCACGGGTTCCGCTGGAGGCGTCATTCCCGATTCTTCCGCATGGTCACGATAATTGAGGCCGATGCAAATAATCTTGCTGGGACGGGCGATGGGCGATCCCAATCGAGTATCAGGGGTGACCACCGGTGCGGATGAGCCATTCGCAATCAACCACTCGCGAAGCCGGGAGATGCCGCCGGAAGCGAAAAAGGCTTCATCATAATCGGTAAAACCGACTGAAACATCCAGACGGGTTCCGTCGTCCTGCTGAACCCCCGGCTTCTCTTGTCCCGCAGGACCGAATCGAATTAATTTCATAAGTAGTTCCAGTTTTAGCGGAGAAGCGTGAAACCTCCGTCGAGGTCATAGGCTGCGCCGGTGATGAAAGCGGCTTCCTCCGAGCACAAAAATGCGGCGAGAGACGCGACTTCGTCGGGGCGGCCCATTCGTCCGAGAGGTTGGGCGGCGGAAAGCCTGGCGAACATCTCATCGCGGTTGTCGGGGTAATTTTTGTCCAGAAAACCATCCACAAACGGTGTATGAACCCGGGCCGGGCAGATGCAGTTGCACCGGATTCCCTTTTCCACAAAATCACGCGCGACGGACAGGGTCATCGTGAGGACGGCGCCTTTGCTCATGCTGTAGGCAAAGCGATCAGCAATTCCGACCTTCGACGCAATGGAGGCCATGTTGAGGATCACACCGCCCCCCTGCGCCACCATCCGGGCCACCCCGAAATGGAGACCGTGATAAACACCCCTTACATTCACCGCGTAGAGGCGGTCGAGGTCCTGCGGGGTTGTCGTGAGCACGGTACCGACATGAGCGATACCTGCGTTGTTGACCAGTATATCGACTCGATCGACCTGGGCGAAGGCGGAGCGAACCGATTCGGTGTCGGACATGTCGCAGCCGACCGCCCTGGCTGCGCCTCCCAAGGCCTGAATTTTGCCTACGGTCTCTTCCGCCGCTTCGGGCCGTAGTTCGAAGACAATCACCTCCGCTCCCTCGGAAGCGAAGCGAAGGGCAACAGCCTGACCGATCCCGGAACCACCGCCCGTCACGATAGCCGTTTTTCCAGATAGGCGTTGAGGCAAGGGGGAGTTCATAATTCTAATCTGACGAAGCGACCGGAACTGACGCCGGACCCAGGGCATAAGCGGTACGCGCGGATTCGGAAAAGATTGCCTGGCGCTCGTCGACGGAGAGTGGTGCGCAAAGTTCCTGTACCGCAGAAATCCAGCGCCGGTAATCGGTGCGAAGGAGGCAGACCGGCCAGTCCGAGCCAAACAGGAGCCGGTTACTACCGAAAGCTTCGAGTACAGTTTCGAAATAGGGACGGATGAGTTTCACGTCCCACGCCGACTCGCGAACTTCAGTGGAAACCCCCGAAAATTTGCAGAGGGTATTTTTGCGATTGGCCAATTCCCGAATTTTCTTCGCCCATGGTTCTGCGAAGACGTTGCCGATCTCCGGCTTGGCGATGTGATCAAGAATAAATCGCTGATTCGGGTGTTTGTCCACGAACCGGGTGGTGCTGTCCAATTGGTGGTGAAAAATCAAAAGGTCATACGGGATGCCACGCACCGTCAACGCCCGAATGCCGCGATGGAATTCGGGGCAATCGAAGAACTCAGCATCCGATGCACCCTGGAGAATTTCCCGGACACCACGAAAATGCGCGTTGCTCTTCAATCGATCTAGTACATCTCCTACAGACGGATCCTTCAGCGGCACCCATCCCACGACACCTTTGATGAGCGAATTCTGCGCGGCGAGATCGAGAAGCCATTCGGTTTCCGCCAGCGATTGTTTCGCCTGAACGGTGACCACGCCATCGACTCCCGTTCCTGAGACGGCGTCTTCCAGATGTTGTGGCAGAAAATCACGTCGCAAAACGGCCATCTCATCCGTCACCCAGCCGAATTCTTCAGCCTGGTATTTCCAGAAATGGTGATGCGAGTCGATCATGGGTTTGAAGCGGCGTGCCGAATCTTACGATGATTTCAAATGGCTCGTTTCCGAGGTACAGGCGCGGTCAAGATGGACATAACCACCATCGACGAAAAGCATCTGTCCGGTGGTGTGTGCCGAACGTCCGGAAGCCACAAAGACGACGGCATCGGCGATTTCCTCGATGGTGGTCGTGCGCCGGCCCAGAGGAACCGACCGGTCTAGTTGCTCGCGCGCCAGGATCGGATCAGGTGCCTGCGCCAGCCATCGCTCATAAAGCGGCGTGATGACTTCCGCGGGAATAACGCAGTTGACGCGAATCCCATAGCGAGCCAAATCGAGAGCCCATTCCCGCGTCAGGGCGTTGATGGCCCCCTTCGAAGCGGCGTATCCCGACGTGCCGCCCTGCCCGGTTACCGCTGTCTTCGATCCGATGTTGACGATGTTGCCTTTGCTGGCGATCAGATGGTCAAGAGCGAAGTGCACCAGAGTAAAATAATGAACCACATTCCGTTGCAGGGATGTGGTGAATTCGCTCACGGAATTCCGTAGCCCGACCGCATCATTTCCTCCGGCGTTATTGACGATCACGTTAATTTGACCATGCCGGGATACGATGTCCGCCACGGCTTGTTTCACGGCTGCTTCGTCTGTCATATCAGCCAGGAAAGAATCCGCGTGCTGTCCCTTGGCTTTCAATTCATTCACCAGCTCCTGCCCCTCCGCTCCGTTACGCCCAAGAATGCAGGCAATCGCGCCTTCGGCGGCAAATGCGCGCGTAATGCCGGCGCCGATGCCTTTCGCGCCCCCGGTGATGACGGCAACTTTCCCTTGTAGATGAAGGTCCATCTTGGTTACGAGGGCAAACAGCTCGGCCCGATGGGCTCAAACGATTTATAGGTCAGGACGAATTCCTGATGACCGAGCGCTTCCGATGCCGTTGGTGTACCAGCCGCAACGCGCAAGGTCAGGTCGTAGATTTCCTCTCCGACTTCGTCCAACGAGGCAGCGCCTTCCAGGATGCGTCCGGCATTCACGTCCATGTCATCCGACATCCGCCGGTAGGTTTCCGGATTTGCGCAAACTTTGATAACGGGCGAGATGGCCGAACCCACAACGGAGCCGCGTCCGGTGGAAAAGAGAACGACATGCGATCCACACGCAATTAGCTCGGCGATTTCGGCGTTGTCGTTGATATTGGGGAAACCAAAACGCACCTCGCCATCCGGCACGACATCGAGCAGATACAATCCGCCACGCGGCGGCACATCTCCGGGTTTGATCAGGCCGGAAATTTTCGACGAACCGCTCTTGCAATAGGCCCCCATCGATTTTTCCTCCAGCGTCGTCAATCCGCCATCGGCGTTGCCGACCGCAAAACTGCCGTGGCCAAGGGTGGTGTAATATTTCGCCGCCTTGTCGACGGAAGCGAGCAATTCGTGCCCGAGTTCTTTCGTGGCGGCGCGGTTGGCCATGATCTGCTCGCAGCCGATCAGTTCGCCGGTCTCCTCAAAAATCGCCGCGGCGTGGTTTGCCACCAATTTGTCGAACGCACGGCCGATAGCGGGATTGGCCGTGATTCCGCTGGTGGCATCCGAGCCGCCGCAGACCGTGCCGACGATCAGTTCATCGACGCGCAGAGGAGCGCGTGGTGTGTTTTCCAGCGAGGCGAGCGTTTGGCGTATCCAATCCCGGCCTTCCTCGATGCTCTTTTTTGTGCCGCCGGAGTTCTGAATGCCGACGGTGTAGACCGGGCGGCCCGATTCGCGGACGGCCTGCGCGAGACTGGAACGATCAAAACTTTCGCAGCCGAGCGAAACGAGCAACACACCACCGACGTTGGGATGGGTGCAGAGCTGTTTCATCATGCGCCCTGCATAAGCATTCGGATAGCATCCGCTGAAACCAATCAGATTCACGCCCTGTTCGCGAAAGGGATAGACGATCTCCCGCGCCACGTGATGCGCACATTCGACGAGATACGCGACAACGATATGGTTGCGAATGCCCTTTTTACCGTCGGGGCGAAGATATCCGAGAATTTCAGTGTCCGGTTTCATAGCGATGCTCTCCATCAAATGTGTAGGTCGTCAGATAGTCACTCTTCATGTTATCAAGATGTACCCTCGCCCCAGCAACGATGTCGCAGGTAGCTGAGCCGATGGGGGCACCCCACTTGATAATCTTTTCACCAGCGGAAATCGCGCGACGGGCAATCTTGAATCCGACGGGGATGCCTTCCAGGGCAACCCGCGCGATGAGCACGTTATCGGCCGGACTCAATAACAACAGACGGGGATCAGAATTTTCCATATTTTAAATACGCTTCCTTAGGATCGACTCCCTCCAGGATCGCTTTGCGCACGAGGTTTTCGGTGCGTAGCACTTCTTCAACCCGGGTGGTGACCTGTTCCGCGATCTCGGCCGGGATTATGACCACGCCATCGAAATCTGCCAATACGTAATCGCCGGTACAAATCCTCACGCCGCCGATCGTAATCGGTTCACCAAAGGTTTCCGCCTCCCAGCGCCCCACCACATCGATCGGTGTGAAGTACCGGCACCAAACGCGAAAACCTATTTTTGTGATGAACTCCGAATCCCGACAACCGCCATCCACGATGAAGCCGAGCACTCCGCGCAGGGTCATCGTTTCGCTCGATAATTCTCCCATGTGCGCCATCGTCGAGTCATTCGGCTGCATGATGGTGACGCTGCCCCTGGGCGCCCGCGACAACATTTCCGTCCAGGAAAGCAAGGTCTGGTGGCCGTCAAGATTGGGTTTGCTGCGACCACCGATTGTATAGATCGGTCCGGCCAGTTTTCTCTCCGGCAGTAACGGTCGAATGGTTTGCGGTAGAACTTGGTCCGGGTGGCCCATCGCACGCAGTACATCGTAAACCGCGCCCGAGTAGCATTTCTCCAGGCGATCAGCCAGGTCGGACGCTGGGAAAATTTGAGGTGGCGTGCTCATACTCTGATACGTGATTAAGATGGCTTATTTTCTTAGAAGAGGTTTGGTTTTGCGCTGACACTAGATCCCAGCGGTCTTAACAATCTTAATCTTGCTTGGATTTCAGACAATGCATTTGTGGCCACGGATTGCGACATCGTTGGCATTGCTATTATTGGACCGCAATATTGGCGCAGGACGTTAAAGGAGAGCTATCGGCAGATAAACAGTCACGGTAATCCTTGCAACACCCAAGGATTGCGACAAATTTTAAAATGCGCATCATGATGCAAGATCGTCCCATGGGCAAAATCTCTCTCAACGTGCCAGTTGCTCCGAATGCTTCCGACGTTGCCCAGTCGGGTCAGCACGTGTTTCATCATTTTCTCCCCATATCCGACACTATTTTCCGCAGCGGCATCTATGTCACCGCTGCGGGACGTAGAATTGCCCGACCAGGCGAAGATTATCTGCAGGTTTCGCATCCGCCCATTTATCAGTTCAACTGGAACGAGGGTCGCATCCTGCCTGACTTTGCCTTCATTCTGATTAACGCCGGTAGTGGCATTTTTGAAACTCGCACCACCGGGCAGGTCGCCATCGGCACCGGGACGGCCTTCCTTCTTTTCCCGGGAGTTTGGCATCGTTTTCGCCCTGTGCGGGAAACGGGCTGGACCATTTCGTGGATGGCTTTCAGCGGCCAATTGGCTCATCAACTTTGGAACCAAAAGATCATCTCGCCCGAACATGCCGTGATAAGCCCAGCCAATCAACGTGCGACCAGGAACGCACTTGACCGCCTGCTCAACCATGTCCATGCCGATCCTTCATCTAATTCCCCGCTGCTTTCGCTGCAAATGCTAACCGTGCTCACACTGGCACTGGGAGATGCGCCAGCTACCTCTTCACCCGCAACACGTGATAGGCAAAAGTCCCCACCGGATGCATTGGTGTCCGCCGCGTTGACCTTCATCTGGACTTCCAGCCATCGACTCATCTCGGTGGAAGACGTTGCGACGTCGGTCGGAGCCAACCGGCGCACACTGGAGCGGCGCATGAAATTCTTGGTTGGCCGAAGTGTCCTGGACGAAATCATCCGCTGTAGACTCAATCGCGCCGAGCGCTTGTTGCGCGAAACGGATCTGCCCGTCAAAACCGTCGTTTCCCTCGCAGGATTCGGCAGCGCAGAAAATATGCGACGGATTTTTTTGAGCAAATTGGGATATTCCCCTGCCGATTACCGCAGTCATCACGCCCGTCCCCGACCGA
>Ga0302320_10009444_pt1 | contig 20968 bp, 12 predicted proteins | sample Bog_T0_3_FD_202130 | JGI IMG/M metagenome (GOLD analysis project Ga0302320, IMG submission 202130) | Peat permafrost microbial communities from Stordalen Mire near Abisko, Sweden - Bog_T0_3 | ecosystem: Environmental > Terrestrial > Soil > Wetlands > Peat | place: Sweden: Abisko, Stordalen Mire...
CAGCAGCTGGGACGGAGCACCGGACTCGGGACGCGCCAGGACGCGGACGCGGTGCGGATTGTCCTGCAGGATATCCCGCGCATTCTGGACCAGAACCGCACCGAGCAAATGACCGCCGGGGAATTTTTCGGCGAGATCGCCGCCCTCAGCCGGATGGCGCGCACCTCGACCATCTTTGCCGACAGCGACGACGCGGAACTGCTGGAAATCCGCTGGCAGGGCCTGCGCGACCTGATGAAATATGACGACGCCTTGCGCACCCACATCAACCAGATCTACCGCGAACGCGCGCTGGCTTCGTATCTTCGCGCCACGCCGCTGTTACAGCATTTGGACGACGCGCAGTTGGAGCAGGTGGCCGGGGCGGTGGAGTTTGCGACGTTTGGCGACTATGACTGGTCCGGCGAATACAAGCGCCTGGCGCAAGCCGGCAATGTGCGGCCGGAAAGGGAGCCGGTCATTCTGGGTGAAGGCGACTACCCCAACGGGGTCGTGCTGGTACGGGCGGGCTTCGCCCGGGTCAGCCAAAAGCTTGGCGGCGGCGAACGCACCTTGAACTACCTGGGCGCCGGCCAGGTTTTTGGACTGGACGAAATCGCGCACAATTGGCGCAGCCAGGACCGGCCGGTGAACAATCAATACTCGCTCCGCGCCATTGGCTATACCCACTTGCTGATCGTGCCGACGCAGGTGATGGAGGACGTGGTATTGCCATCCTTGCCGACGAGCGAACTGCCGCCGCTCATCACCAGGCAGGAAGGGGACTTGGATATTGACGCGCCGGCAACATCCGCGCGTGAAAAGGTCGGCGCGGAAACACTGGAATTTCTCACGGAGAACCGGTTTTTCAACGGCACGGCCACGATGGTGATTGATCTGGATCGTTGCACGCGCTGCGACGATTGCGTGCGGGCCTGCGCCTCGACCCACGACAACAACCCGCGTTTTCTCCGTCATGGTCCCAGCGCGGGACGGCTGATGATTGCGAACGCCTGCATGCACTGCGCGGACCCGGTCTGCATGATTGGCTGCCCAACCGGGGCCATCCATCGCGAGTCGTTCGCCGGGCAGGTGGTCATCAACCCGGCGACCTGCATCGGCTGCAAATCCTGTTTCAATAATTGTCCCTACGACGCCATCCGCATGGTCGAGGCACGCGACGAACGCGGTGAACTGCTGGTGGATCAGGAAATGAAACCCATCACCAAAGCGACGAAGTGCGATCTCTGCGTGGAAAACCGGGGTGGCCCGGCATGTGAGCGGGCGTGTCCCCACGGTGCGCTCACGCGGATGAACCTGAACCAGATCGATTCGCTGGCGAAGTGGCTGAAACCATGAAGCGTTTCCGACGCCAGCTTTTTTCCGGATGCCTGGGGTTAACGGCCGCGACCGCGGGAGCCTTATGGCTGCACCTGAGATTTCGCGCGCGGCCGGATTATGCCTTGCTCTCCGGATGGGTGCTGCTGGCGGGGATGTTCGTGCTGGCCCTGTACAACGTCCGCAAGAAGCTGCCATTCCTGCCGCTGGGCAAATCCGAAACCTGGCTGCAAACGCACATTTACCTGGGCTTTTTCACAACGTTTTTGTTTCTGGCACACCTTGATTTCCGCCTGCCGCGAGGCCTGTTTGAAATCACGCTGGCCTGGCTGTTTGTGCTGGTGAGCGGCAGTGGTTTTCTGGGATTGTTTTTCAGCCGGGTGCTGCCGCGCCGGCTGGCGACGCGGGGGGGTGAGGCCATCTTAGAAAAAATTCCCGCCCAACGTCACGCGCTCAGAATGGGGGCGGAAACGCTGGCGCTGGGCGGCGAGGCCAAATCACCGGTGATCGCGGAATTTTATGTGAAACGGCTGGCGGATTTCTTTTCCGGCCCGAGGAATTTTTGGTCGCACCTCGTGGAATCGCGCCGGCCGGCCGGCGTTTTGCTGGCGGAGCTGGCGGACCTGCGCCGGGTGGCCACGGAGGGCGACCGGGAGAAAATCGACCAGTTTGCCCGGCTGGTCCGGCAGAAAGATGGCCTCGACTATCAACGCGCCCTGCAACTGACGCTGCGGCTGTGGCTGTTTGTCCACATTCCCCTGACCTATGGGCTGATGATTTTCACCGTCCTGCACATTGTTCTGGTGTTTGCCTTTTCCGGAGGTGCGCGATGAGCGAGCAACCGCCGGGCCCCGACTTCGACGCGCAACACTACGCGCGACCGAATGACAACTGGATTTGCGGGCATGCGCGCGAAGGCAGCCACTGCCGGCTCGGTCCGGATGCCCGGGGACGCTGCGGCGCGACGGCGGAGTGCAAACCACTGCTGGAAACCAAACCTGGGGAAACGAAAGGCCGCTGGCGCTGCACCCGTCCGGGCGGCGCGTGTGAGTCCGGGCCGCTGCCCGACGGCCGTTGCGGCGGTTTGATTCCAAGATGCGCACCGGTGCCGACGCTGCGGCGGATACGCGGACGAATAACGCTCGCCGTCATCGCGGTTTCATGCGCAGCGTTGCTGATCGTACTCGGCCATCCGCCATACCGGGATGGCTTCATCAATCCCGGGGACATTTCGCAGCCGCATTCCGGCGCGGCCTTTGCGCTGCTGGCGGCCACCAATCAATTACCCGCGAACTGCGGGGCGTGCCATGCGGCCGGGAATTCCGGCCCCGGCGGACTGGTGAACGCTGCGTGGCACGCGGAACCGGGAATATTCGAGCTGAAAAAACTGGCGGACGCAACCGCCGGGGAACCGATGGCGATGGATGCCTCCTGCCTGAAATGTCATGGCGGACGAAACCTTCACCAAGCGGATGCGCCTCCGATTTCCTGCGTCTTTTGCCATATGGAACATGCCGGCCGGAAGATGGCGGCAACGACGGATGCCAACTGCAATTTTTGCCATGGCGACGCGGCGAAAATGATGGTTTCGCCCAAAACGCCGGTCATTCATCATTTTGCCGACGACCATCCCCAGTTTCGTTTTATCACGGAACAGCGGCGGGATCCGGACACACTGCAATTCAACCACGAATTGCATCTGACGGGCACGACGATGCCGAGGCTGCCCGGCGGCGGGAAACTGGATTGCGAATATTGCCATCAGCCGGATGCGGCGGGCGCCTGCATGCGACCGGTGGCTTTTGAAAAAAATTGCCGCGTCTGCCACTCCCTGCAATTTGATCCGCAGACCCCGGAATTGACACTACCGCACGGCAGCGGGGAATTCGTGTCCGCGTTTTTACGCAGTTTGCCCAAACAATATTTGCAGCTGGCGGGAAAACGGTCGGAGCCGGACCCGACCGGATTCACGGAAAACAAACTCGCCGGATTGCGCGCACAATTCGGCAGCGGCGAAGAATTGGAGCAACGGATATTCTTCAGCACCGCGACCTTCGGCCCGCCGGCGAACATCGGGACCCGCACGGGGGAGACGCGCGCCATTTTCCCCGGTTGCGCCCTTTGCCACGAGGTGAAGCGCACCGCGGGCGGCTCACCGGAAATCACGCGACCGATCATACCCGAGCGCTGGCTGACGCGGGCAACATTCAATCACGCGAAACACCTGGGGATTTCCTGCGGGCAATGCCATGATGCCAGTCACAGCCAGAGCAGCGCGGACATCATTCTGCCGCCGAAAGAAACCTGCGTCGCGTGTCACAGCCCGCGCGGTGGCGTGGCGAATTCCTGTGCGGAGTGCCACCGCTACCACCAACCGCAAATGGCGGTAAAATAAGAAATTAGAAGCGGACGGTCAGATTGATGCCACCGCCGGCCGCCAGCTGATCAAAATTGTTAACAAAAGCCCCATCCGTGTTGAGGTGATCATAGCTGACATAGGTGCGGAGCGTGATCTGGTCGGTGATGGGACAATAGAGAGTCAGACCGAAGGAGTTCAGGTAATCCTCGCGGTGAATGGAGGTGAAATGTGTGTATTGGAACCGGTAACATGGCTGCAAAATCGCAAAGCGGCACAGCCGCCAGCTGCCAGCCACGACCACGGCATGATCCGTCCGGTCGTTAAAATCAGTCCCCTCCCCGGTCGGGACATAAGCGGTTTTGGTGATCCGGTAATCGCCTTCATAGCCAATGGACAAAGCCGTTGTATCGCTGGTGGAAAAATCCCGCCGGACGGACCAGGTGGGAACATATTCCTGGTAAAACTCGCTATACCCGTCGGAATCCTGAAGCTGCCGAAAATCACCGCCCAGGGTGAAGGTCCATTTTTCCCGGCTCCAGGATACATTACCAAACGCGGTCAGGGCGTTGAAATCGAAGTAATCCAGCCGGACATTTTGAGATTGGTTGTTAGCCAGGTTTTGAATCTGGATCAGCGGGGAACCGGCCAGCCCGTAGGAAAACCACTGTTCTTGGAAGCCGATCTGGGGTGAAAGCAAACCGCCGCCGACCGGGTATGGTGAAGGCGCGAGCGCGGCCTGCACGGTGCTGACGAGCACATCCACCCCCTGCCTGTCATGATCCGCCAGGAACATGTTGTCCGTGTAAAAATATTGCTCGTCGGCAAAGGCTTGGAAGAAGGTCCGGCGGGGCTTGACCTGAAGCACCGACTGGGGACCGACATCGCTGGATTCGCCCGCATAAAGTTCCGGCACGGCATTGGTGTCCGCCGACGGTTGCAAAGCCTGGTCGAGTTGCTGGCGTTGCTGGACCGAATCCACTTGCTGGCTGGCATTCGGCAACTGGGCCAACGCCGGCAGGCTGGTATAAAGTACCGCGGCCATCGGGAGGGTAAGATTCCGGATTTTCATGGAAAATTATTGTGCCGAAACCGGGGTAATAATTATGCCGCGACCGCCCGGACCCGGTGGGTTTTGCCCGCCCGGTGGTTTTCCGTCCGATGGCGGTCCAAACACGCTTTCCAGCTGGGCGGCCGAAAGCGGCGGATGTGCCGCCGTCTGGTAGGTGGCCGGGTCGATCACGTCCAAGCCATTGCCGGGCGGGGGTGGCGGCAGGAAAAATTCGGGCGGCCAGCCGGTGTCCGATGCCCCGCCGGATTTCAACTCCGAATCCTGATGCTGAATGGCCAGCGTAATCAGCGGCAGCGAGGCCAGCTCATGGGAAAATCCCTTCACCAGCAGGGAACCGCGCACGAGCCGGCCAAGATTAATGTTGAACACGGCGCTTAATAACCGCCCCCCGGGAAGGATAAAAACCTCCTGCCCCGCCTTAAGCGTCGCGGTCTGCCCGTCGGGCAACGTGACCCGGCCCTTGCCTTCCAACAAAATGACTTTGAAGCCGCCGCCGGTCGCGGCGGACACAATCAGGGTGGTGCCCAGCACCGCCGCCGCCGCCCCGCCAGACTGGATGGTGCCGCCGCCCAAGCCCTTGGGCGCGTGGAACAGCACGTTACCCTGCTCCAGATTCAGCGTGCGCCCGCTATCGGCGTAGGAAAAAACCGTGTTGGCCCCGACCCGCGTGATCGTTTTATCGGGCGCGGTCAGTTCCGCGCGTGACTGCGGGCCGGTACGGACGCGCCCGGGCGCCTTGAGCAGTTCGTTCACTTGGGCGGCGGTTGCGCCGCCGTCGGCGGAAAGGGTATTCACCTGATTGATGATTTCGGTGAAGGTGCTTTCCGTCAGGGGCGCCGCCGCGCCGGAAAAACCGGCTGCCACCGCCAGGATGGCAATAAGAAGAATTGTTTTCATGCTGGAATACGCCTAATTTGTTTTGGTTTTACCGTACCAGCCGTCATAAGTCAAATCATCGCCCGCGATGCCAGGAAAAAAGTCCAGCCGCCAAGACCTGCGCCGCGCGGGCGTCATCATCGGCCTCTGCGCATTGGTCACGCTGGCCATGCTGGCGGCAAATTTCCCGGGCGCAACCGCATTGGACACGCCCCTCAAAAACGCCGATGACTATCTGCAGGATCTGTTTACGCGCACGGGACGTTTAACCCCGGCCAATACCAACCTCGTTCTTATTGGCATTGACCGGCCCAGCTACGATGACTTGATCCTGCCTGGCGATACCAACGACAACCCGGTGCTGGGCGAACTGACGGGACGATTTCCGTGGTCGCGGCGCGTCTGGGCGGCGCTCGTCGGGCAGCTTGCCAAAGCCGGAGCCAGAACCATCGTGATCGACCTGGTTTTCGGGGCGGCCAGCGACGGGGATCCGGAATTCCATGATGCGCTGGAAAAATATGGTGACCGGGTCGTGATCGGCAGCAATTTCAGTCCGGTGGAAACCGACCGGGGCCGGCTCACCAAACTGACCGCCCCCAATGCCAGCCTCATTCCCGACCTGCCCGGCCAACCGGGCGCGCTGGATCCGCGCGTGGGCTATGTCAACATCTGGGCCGATGTGGAGGATGACGTTTTTCGCCGCGCCCGTTTTCGCGCCACCAACCATGAGCTGGATGACGCGGTGAACGCCGCGCCATCGGCGATTGTTGAATCGCTCGATGCCCGGGCCGTGGCCAAATTTGGCGGCCCGGGAAGGATTCCCGCCTGGCCGGGCCGCACCGCAATTCGCTATACCGGACCGCCGGGAACCTGGCCGGTCATTTCGATTGCCGACGTGCTGACGCCCAAGATCTGGCAGCGCAATTTTGGCGGCGGCGAAGCCTTTCGCGGCAAGCTGGTTCTCATCGGCCCGATGGCGAATATTTTTCAGGACTTCCATCGCACGCCGTTCCCGGATGAAATGGCCGGGCCGGAAATTCACCTCCAAATCATCAACGCAGCTTTGATGAGGGAGTTTCTGGACGAAACTCCGCCGCTGGCCAACGCCTTGATCATCGTATTGGCGGGGATTTTCACCGCCTTCCTTGGCCAGTATGTTCGCTCCCCGGTAAAAAGGCTCCTGGCCTTCGGTGCCTTGGGAGGAGGCGTTTTCCTCACGGCAAAAATTTCCTTCAACCACCCTGGATTAATCATTCCCATCGTACCTCCGCTGATCGTGATCGCGGCCGGCGGCCTGGCGACGCTGGTTTATGATTTTGTTGTGGAGCGGCTGGAACGCATGAAGTTACGCCATACCATGGGCCTCTATTTTTCGCCGCGCGTGCTCGATGCGGTGCTCGCCGATCCTGGTTCCATGGAACCGCGGCGTGCCGACGTGATATTGCTGCTGACCGACCTGCGCAATTCCACACCCCTGGCCGAGGCGCTCGGACCCAAAGGCATGTTTGAACTGCTTAACCGGGTTTTCGAGGCACAGACCAGCGCCATCATGGGTGAAGAGGGCAATCTGGAACATTTTCTCGGCGACCAGTTCCTGAGCTACTGGGGGGCACCGCAAAAGCAACCGGACGCCGCCGACCGGGCCTGCCGGGCCGCCTTTAAATTGATTCGTGCGCTGGAGGACTTGCGGGCCACGCTGCCACCGGACGTGCAGAAGCTCTTCGGCTACGGCGTCGCGCTGCATGGGGGCGGCGTATTGGTGGGCAACAAAGGGTCCGCCCTGCGGCTGGATTACGGGCTTGTTGGCGACACCGTAAACGAAGCGGCGCGCGTCGAGGCCCTCACCAAATATTATGGGACCCTTATGCTCGTGACGCGCGCCGCGTTCGCGCATTTCAGCGTCCAGGGCCGCTACCGTCTGATTGATCGCGTCATCGTCAAGGGCAAGAGCGAGCCGGTCGAATTGTTTGAATGCGAAAATCCCTGCACGCCGTCGAACTACCCGGATATTTGCGCGCGTTACAAGCAGGCGTTCAGCGAATACCACCTGGGCCGATTCGAGATGGCGCAAAAACTGTTTGCCGAACTGGCCGCGGAATGCTCGGACGGCGCCAGTAAAACGTTGTCCGCCCGTTGCGCCGAACTCCTCCAGCATCCGCCGGCGGAATGGCAGGGGGTCTGGAAAATGGACGCCAAGTAGCGAGCGACACGGCGCCCGGCGGAAGAAGATGAGGGACAGCAGCGGCAATCTGCCCCGGCACATGCCCGCGGGGGCACGTTCACAACGCCGGATTGCGCGGAAACTTTGCGAAAGGGAGGCGCACCCCCCGGTATTGCGTCTGATCCGCACGGACGGGTACCGGCGCCAGAAACAACGACGCCCCGCTGGCGGAAATCAAATCGTCCTGATCCACACCGTCGCCGCTCACGCCCACCGCCCCGATCAAAACCCCATTGCGATACAGCGGAAAGCCGCCCGGAAAAATCGTGATGCCGTTGGGCAGATTCCCGTCCACGTTGGTCGAAGTGTTAAAAACCGCGCCATTGACCGGATTGGTCGCCACCATCAGCGTTGGGGTAATGACGGAAAACCGCTCCTGCAAGCCGAAGAATATTCCCGGCTGGGTGCCGTCAATGCCCGGCGCAAAAAGGCTTTGCGCAAGAAAGCCAACGGTGCGCGTGGAGTAGGCACGGTTCGTGGCCGAAAAGAAAACCGCCGTGCGCGCCTTCTGCACCGCCACATCCCAACTGAACCGCGTTGCATTGGACGAGGTGCAAAAGGTGCCAAGCACCGTCGGGGCGACGCCGTTTGAGGCGGGATTGTTCACTACCGTGATGAACACCTGGGCCACCTGTCCGCGCGGCAGCCGGATGCCGGCGCGGGTGGTGCGCGCGCGATTGGCCGCCGCGACGATAATGTTCGAAACTTCCAGCGCGGAAAGCCGGGGCACGCCCAGGGATACCGTTCCGGGATCGTCAATGATTGGCTGCCGCAATTCGCCGGTTTGGCCGCCCAACGTCATGACCGGATAGGGAAACGGCGGCGGCGCGGCCACGGGTGCGTAAGGCAGAATATTTTTCCCCGGCAATCCGCCAAATGGCAGCACCGATCCCGGACTGGTTGGGCTCTCGGTATATTCCAGGCGGATGCCATTGATGAAGACTTGGGAGCCCAGAATTCCGGCGGGCGGCGCATAGTTGGCCTGCCCGGCAAGGGCAACGTCCTCGTCGCCATCAGCACTCGTGATCACGTTAGGCGTGACCGAGAGCGGTGAGACGCCATCCCCCGCCACCCCGATGCCACCGACCAGCAAACCACTCTGGTAAAGCGGCAGGCCGCCCGGTGTGCCGGCCAGCCCGCCCGTGATGGGCAACGGTGGCGCAACCAGTGTCAAGCCGGGCGAACTTCCGAAGCTGATCATGCTGCCCGGCGCCTTGAACTTGTTGATGTCGGAGAAGGCCAGCTGCGAAAAATTAACGCCCACCAGCGGGCCGGGGGGCGTGTTGGCAATACCGGGGGGAAAATGCTGCTGAACGATGTCGCCCGCGGTGCGCGAGCTAAAGGCATTGTTGTCGCTGCTCAAAAACGCGGCGGTGCCGGCTTTGGCGATGGCTTCGGCCACCAGGGGATCACCGGAGGTGAGATTGGTGTTCAACGACCAGACCCCCAGCACCCAGCCTTCGCGGTCGGTGAGCGCAATCACGGCATTGGTCGGGAGCAGCCCCGGGAGGGCGGTGGCGCGCGATACGGCCTGGGCCAGCACTGTTTGCACGTCGGACAGCGCCAACTGCGCGAACGCGGACCACGCGGCGACAAGGTTCAAAAGCAAAATTCCGGAAATCCGTCTCACCACCCTGCAAGGATAAGCGCTTGCTTTCTGAAAATAAACATTTTCTCATGTCCTGAATGCGTCGGTACAAGTCAGAGGTCCGTCAGGTTCTTCTCCAGCCCATGGTTTTTGCCGCGGTGGCGGCCTGGGCACCGGGCATGGTCCGGGCCGACGACGCACTGAAACCGCACCAGGCCGTCAGCACCAATCTGCCACCCGCATCACCGGAAATATTCAATCCCGATCCCAACCCGGTGCAATTGCCCGAACCGCCGCCGACCGATTTTCGCCGGGTCCGGCGGGTGATCATCAGCACCAATCTGCCGCCCGCCGCGTCGTTTGACCCCGATCCTGGCGCCACTTTAAAACGGGCGGCCAACGTCCCCCCCGCGCTGTTCAGCGAGCCGGTCGCGCCGCCGCTCTTCACCCCGCCGGTCATTCCGTACGACCAGTCATTGCCGCGAAAAGATGTCCGCATCGGTGAACTGCTCGAACCGCCCGCGCCGCCCGCGCGCAGTTATGGCTCCGAGCCGCTGACGAACGGGCTGGCGTTGCCCCGCCCCAACGTGCGGCGCGAACTGAAAATATACCGGGATTTCCTCCCGCCCGAACACCCTTCGCGAAACATCGATTACCCGACGAATACCGTGCCGCTGCCTGACCGGTGGCGCATTGGGTTTGCCCCCTGGCGGCGCTATACCAGCGGCGTGATCGAACAGCCTTACGAAACCCCGCAGCCCATGCTCTGGGATCCTTACCGGCAAAGTCTGCTCAAGGGCGATCTCCCGCTCATTGGGCAGGATATTTTCCTCGACCTCACCGCCTCGGCGGAAACGGTGACGGAAACCAAACGCGTGCCCACGGCCAGTGGCGTCAGCGGGGCGGTGCCCGGCGAATATGAGTTTTTCGGGCAGGGCGGGGAAATCAGCAGCCAGAATAATCTGGCGTTCACGCTCAACCTGTTTCAGGGCGACACCGTATTCCGCCCGGTGGACTGGGCCGTGAAAATTGAGCCGGTGTTCAATGTGAATTATCTGCACACGGAGGAGGCGGGAGTGGTCTCCCCCAGCCCCACGGGATCCGCCACTGGCAGCAGCCAGCCGCCGCCGAACAACAGCGGCGTGAATAACCCGGGCGACATCGGCAGTTTGCTCAATGGCCAGACCGGCCTGGCCGGCAGTTACCGCGCCAGCCAAAGCACGGATCGAACCAAAACTTATTTCTCGCTCCAGGAGGCCTTCGTCGAAGCGCGCCTGGCCGACTGGTCGGAGAATTATGACTTTTGCTCAGTGCGGATCGGCAACCAGCCGTTCAACGCCGATTTCCGCGGGTTCATTTTCAACGACATCAACTCCGGCGCGCGTCTTTTCGGCAACTGGGATAACAATCTCTACCAATACAACCTGGCGGTGTTTGATCTGCGGGAGAAGGATACGGACTCGGAGTTGAACACCTTCAACAACCGTGACCAGGTGGTTTCGATCGTCAATCTTTACCGGCAGGATTTCCTCCGGCCGGGCTACACCGCGGAATGGAGTTTTCTGGCCGATAACGATTCCGGCGGCACGCACTATGATGACAATGGTAATCTCGTCCGCCCCGCCCCCATCGGCACCGCCCGGGCCCATGCAGTGAACGCCTATTACCTTGGCTGGGGCGGCGACGGCCACCTCGGACGCTTGAATCTTTCGCACCAGTTTTACCAGGCGTTCGGGCGCGACGATTTCAACGGACTCGCCGGCCATCCGGTCGCCATCAACGCCCAGATGGCCGCCCTGGAAATTTCCTATGATCATGATTGGGCGCGCTATAAAGCGTCCTTCTTCTACGCGTCCGGCGACGGAAATCCGACGGGCCGGGAGGGCACCGGTTTCGATACCATCGTGGACAATCCAAATTTCACCGGCGGCCCGTTTAGCTTCTGGTCGCGGCAGGGGTTTAATCTCGGTGGCACCTCGGTGAATTTGAAGGATTCCAGCAGCCTCGTGCCGGATTTGCGAACCAGCAAGACCGAGGGTCAGGCAAATTTTGTCAACCCGGGCGTTTACATCTTCGGACTCGGGGCCGAATTCGATCTCACCCCGAAATTACGTTCGTTCGTCAACGCAAACTACCTTCGGTTCGCCCAGACCGAACCCATCGAGACGGCCCTGCTGACCTCCCGGGTGGGCAACGAAATCGGTGAAGACTTGAGCATTGGCTTCCAATATCGCCCCTTGCTCACCGACAACATCATCGTCTCCGCCGGTTTTGGCGTGCTGATTCCCGGTCGTGGCTACCGTGACATTTACGGGAGCAACGGCTCGACCGTGCCCGGTTTCGACCATAATAATTCGGGCGATGCAACGGACTTTCCCTACAGCGGACTGATCGCCGTGACCTTCACTTACTAGCCATGAGCACCCATTCCTTTTCCCTGCGGAGATTCACCGCCGCGGCCATGGCGGCCTGGCTGGCGGTACCCCTCATGCTGCTCGGCCAGAATGAAGGTTCCGGACCGGCGATTGCCGTGCCCAGGGATTTGCCGCCGGACTCCGCCCATCAATCACCACCGCCGAACCTGATTGACCAGTCGCCGGCGGTCGCCGCCAAAAAATCCCGCGGCTGCCTGGAATGCCACGCCGGCAGCGAATCCATGCACGCCTCGCCCAACGTCGTACTGGGCTGCACCGATTGCCACGGCGGCAATCCCACGCCCGGCCTCATGCAACGTCAGGCGCACGTCGCCCCCCGCAATCCGGTTTTCTGGGAAAGTTCGGCCAATCCCAATGACGCTTCCGTGCTCCTCAATCATGAGTCGCGCGAATTCATCAAGTTTGTCAATCCGGGCGATCTGCGCGTGGCGGAGGAAACCTGCGGGCCCTGCCACGGCGACATCGTGAATAATGTCAGCCATAGCATGATGCGCCACGGCGCGATGCTCTGGGGCGCCGCCCTTTACAACAACGGCGCGTATCCGGCGAAAAATTACCGCTTCGGCCAGGCTTATGGCGCGGATGGAGTGGCGCTGCGCCTGGAAAGTCCGGTCCCCGTCACGCCGGAAATGACCGCCCGCCGGGGTATCCTGCCACGGATCGATCCCCTGCCGCATTTTGAAATTTCCCAACCAAGCAACCTCCTCCGCATCTTCGAGCGCGGGGGCGAAGAGGAATCGCAGCTTGGCCTGCCCAATCCGTTTGAGGAACCCGGCAAGCCCGCCCGCCGCCTCGGCGAACGCGGCCTCGGCACCTTGAACCGCATTGACCCGGTGTTCTTGAATCTGCAGAAAACGCGGCTGAACGATCCCCTGCTCGATTTCATGGGCTCCAATAATCATCCCGGCGACTACCGCAGCAGCGGCTGCACCGCCTGCCACGTCGTGTATGCCAATGACCGCTCCCCGACCGACTCCGGCTGGTACGCCAAGTACGGCAACCAGGGCTTGAGCTTCACCGGCGACAAGGCCATCCGCAAGGACGAGCGCGGGCATCCGATCAAGCACCAGTTCACCCGCTCCATCCCCACCAGCCAGTGCATGAACTGCCACATGCACCAGGGCAATCTGTTCGTGAATCCCTACCTTGGTTACACCTGGTGGGACGAGGAAACCGACGGCGAATTCATGTATCCCGCCACGCAGAAAAATCCCACCCCGGAGGCATTGGTGAAATCCATCCGCGATAATCCCGAGGCCGCCGCCGCCCGTGGCTTGTGGGGCGACCTGGATTTTCTTGAAAAAGTCGCCGAACTGAATCCGAAGCTGACCAACACCCAGTTCGCCGACTACCACGGGCACGGCTGGATTTTCCGCGCGGTGTTCAAACACGATCGCCAGGGCAATCTGCGTGACCGTGACGAAAACATCATTCCGTTCGACGATCCACAGAAATTTGCCCGGGCCGTTCACCTCAAGGACGAGCACCTCGCCCACGGCATGCAATGCGCCGACTGCCACTTTGACGTGGACGTTCATGGCAACGGCCTGCTTTACGGCGAACCCCGCGCCGCCACCACGATTGAATGCATTGACTGCCACGGCACAATTGCCAAACGTCCGACGCTCATCACCAGCGGCAATGGCGGCATCTGGAATGGCGCGGAGGTCACGAATGTTGACTTGCGCGCGGACAACACCGCGTGGGGCCCGCGCTTTTTCTGGCAGGGAACCAAACTCTACCAACGCTCGACCATGGCGCCGGACCTCATCTGGGAAGTGCCCCAGACCCTGGACACGATTGATCCCAATTCCTCCCATTACAACGCCAAATCCGCCTACGCCAAAACGCTGTTGCGCGATGGGAAAACGTGGGGCGCGGTTCCCCCGCCCGAAAATTGCACCCGCGATCTGGCGCATGACAATGGCAATGTGAGCTGCCAGATCTGCCATTCCTCCTGGGCCACCGCCTGTTTCGGCTGTCATCTGCCCATGCGGGCCAATCAGCGCGTGCCCTTGAACAAGTTCGAAGGCACGACCACGCGCAACTTCACGAGCTATAATCCCCAGGTCATCCGCGACGACGTGTTCCAGCTTGGCATTGACGCAAGCTATAAAAACAACCGTCTCGCCGTCTTGCGCTCCTCCAGCGCGGTCATCGTCAGTTCGCAGAACGCCAACCGCGAATGGGTCTATTCCCAACAGCAAACCATCAGCGCCGAGGGTTTCAGCGGCCAGGCTTACAACCCTCACCTGCCGCACACCACCAGCGGGGTCGGCACCACGAAAAACTGCGAGGACTGCCACGTGGCCAAAGCCGGCGACAACAACGCCTGGCTTGCCTCCCTGCTTGGCTTCGGCACCGGCACGGTGAATTTCTTCGGCCGCTACGCCTATGTGGGCGAAGGCACCGGCGGGCTCGACGCCGTGGTCTGGACCGAGCCAGAGGAACCGCAGGCGGCCATTGGCAGCCATTTGCAGCGGCTCGCCTATCCCGATGATTACCGGAAACATGTCGAGGATAATCACCGCACGCTTACCGAATCTCACCACAAGGAAGCGGAGGAAATCCTCGACCTCCAGTTGCGCGGCGAGTACCTCTACACCGCCAATGGGGCGGATGGATTCCAGGTCTTTGACGTGGCGGACATTGATCAGAAGGGCTTTTCCGAACGCATCAGCACCGCGCCGGTCTCGCCGCTGGGGCAGCGCACCTATGTCCGCACCAAATACGCCACCAGCGTCACGCTGCCCAGCACGCTGGGCGTGGACCCGCTCCGCTCCCACCGCCCCGAAAATCAGGAGCAGCCCGTCAGCCCCATTTATGCCTGGGTTTTCGTCACGGACCGCGAGGAGGGGCTCGTCATGGTTACGGTCGGCACCCTGCTCGACGGCAATCCTGACAACAACTTTTTTGACCGCGAAAAAATCATCCGTTTTAATCCGGATGGAAAACTCACCGGCGCCCGGCATTCCTTCATGGCGGGAACCAATCTATACGTCGTGGGCCAGAACGGCCTGTTCGTGGTCGGCCTGCGCAACGACACCCTCGGCGATCCGGTGCTCGCGGGCGAATTGACGGACGGCCTGAAGCAGCCGCGCGCGGTTGGCGTGCAGTTCCGTTATGGCTTTGTGACCGATGATGACGGATTCAAGGTGCTGGATCTGACCGAACCGGCCAAACCCAGATTGATTCCGGGCGCGTTCGTACCGTTGAAACATGCGCAGCGCTTCTACCTGGCCCGCACCTATGCGTATGTCGCGGATGGCGCGGACGGCCTCGCCTTGATCGACATCTCGAACCCCGAAAAACCGCGCCTCGATCAGCTCTACAACGCCGACGGACAACTGACCGATACCCGGGCCGTGCAAATCGGCTCCATAAGTGCCTCGGAATTTGCGCTGGTCGCCGACGGCAAAAACGGCCTGCGCGTGCTCCAACTCATCTCGCCGGAAAATGTCCCCGGCGCCGCCGGTTTCAGCCCGGTGCCGAATCCGAAACTCATTGCCACCTTCCCGACGTCGTCCCCGGCCCTGGCGGTTTCACGCGGATTGGATCGCGACCGCGTCGTGGATGAGAGCGGCAACGAGACGGTCGTATTCGGTCGCCGCGGCTCGCGGCCCTTCAATCTCGCCGAGATGGAAAAACTTTACGAACGTGACGGCGAACTTTACACCGTTCAAAATGTGTTCCTGCGCGATCGGCGGCTCGTCAACCGCGACGGCGAAGAATTGCCGCCAGCCGCGGATTTTCAACCGGTGGCGACCGGGACCGTTGAACCGCCAGCCGATAACGAGCGCTTGATGCGCCGGGGCCAATGAAAAAACTGTCCGCGTTATTTTTGCCGTGCCTGCTCGCGCTCAGCCTGCGCGCCCAGGACGCGGTGCTCACGCTCGCCGGCCAGCCGCTCGCCAGCGGTGCGGCCAACGGCTCCGGCACCAACGCCATGTTTCATGACCCGGCCGCGCTGGCCGCCGATACCAACGGCAATTTCTTCGTCGCCGATTCGCAAAACGATGCCATCCGTAAAATTGCGACCAACGGCCTCGTGACCACCTTCGCCGGCCAGTTGGGTGTCGCCGGAACCGCCGATGGCACCGGCACCGGCGCCCAATTCAATTCGCCCTGTGGTCTGGCCTTCGATGCCAATGGTAATTTGCTGGTCGGCGACACGGCCAATGACACCATTCGCAGAATCACCCCGGGCGGAACGGTCACCACCATTGCCGGCGTTGCCGGTTCCGAAGGATTTCTCGACGGTTCAGGCGGTGGCTCTCTCTTCCATTCACCCTTGGGAATTGCCATCGCCAGGAACGGCGATGTTTTGGTGGCCGATGGCGGGAATCACTGTATCCGCCGGATTTCCAGCGGCGTGGTTTCCACCTTCGCGGGCCAACCGCAAGTCTGGGGGAGCACCGATGGCCTGGGAACGAACGCCCAATTCAATTCGCCATGCGGCCTGGCCTTCGACCCTGCCGGCAATCTATTCGTTGGCGATGCGAACAATGACACGATCCGCAAAATAACCACCAATGGCCTCGTCACCACCTTCGCCGGTGCGGCGGGCCAGGACGGCGCGACCGACGGTGTCCTGGCTTCCGCGCGATTCCGCTCCCCGGCGGAACTCGCCTTCGACCTCGAAGGAAATCTTTTCGTCGCCGATTCGTTCAATCAGACCATCCGCGAAATATCCGTCAATGGCATCGTCAGCACGGTGAGCGGCTGGCCGGGTGAATCGGGCGCCGTCGATGGCTCCAACCGTGTGGCCCGGTTTTTCAATCCCTACGGAGTCGCCGTTGCGCCGGACGGATCGCTCCTGGTGGCGGACGCTTACAACGAAATCCTGCGCGTCGTGCTCGTGCCGTTCCAATTGTCCCTCCAACTCCACGGCCCGACCCAAACCACCCTGATTTCGTGGGGCAGCGTCATCAACCGGCAATATCAGGTGCAATTCAAGTCCGCTTTGTCCTCCGCCTGGACCAATCTCGGTCCGCCGGTCACCGCCACCGGTTTAAAACTAACCGTGCCCGAAAATGTGAGTGGCAGCCTGGGGGTTTTTCGTGTCTTGCGGCTCAATTGAATGATGATTGGTGCGTGGGTAGCCTCCACGGCTTACCTGCCGCGCATTGGCACCATGAACCCTCGCGCACCATTTTGCCAGGACGCGCCAACCCGCGCCTCCCCCTCCTCGCCAAAACGAGGAGGGGGCAGGGGGGAGGAGAGCGAAGCCGCAGGTTGCGAAAATCCTCCTCCTACGGAATGGCCGGGTAGGCGGCTCACAGTTGGGTTTCGGCCTTGCGGACCAGCTCCATTTCCTCGGGCAAAAGGCGGGCGGTGGTGGCGAGTTTCAACGCTTCCTTGGCCGCGTCCTTGTGACCGGCTTCGGCTTCGACCACACCATAGTAGGCGGCGATGGAGGGGTTCCTTAAATTGTCGGTGTTCAAGGAGCCGAGGATTCGTACGGCTTCCTCGGGCTTGGACTGGAGGAGCAGGGAATACGCGTAGGTGCAGGCGAAGAAAGGATTGTTGGTTGAGTTGGAATAGGATTCAAACGCCAGGCGATGGGCTTTGGGGGCATCGGACTTGAGCAACATTAAAACGGTGGCAAGATTGTTCTTGATGCGAAGGTTGGAGGGATCGGCGGCATACAATTTATCCAGCAGGGAGGCCAGGGCATGGGTGTTGCCGGTGGCATAAAACAATCCGACCAGTTCCTCCTCCGCCCAGACCTCCTTGGGGAATCCGGAAATAACCTCCTGAAGCACGTCAGTTCTTTCCTGGGACCAGCCCCAGGCGGTGGTCAATTGGTCCAGTTTTACCAGACGATCCAAACGCGAGGAGGACATCAACAGGGATCTCCGCCAGGCGCTCTTTTCAGCCATCGATTCGTCGTTATAACGATGCGCCAGTGATTCCAGGGCCAACCGGTAGAAGTTCAATTCATCCCAATCCTGTTTTTGGACCAGGGTCAGCAAACCATTCCAATCTTTCGTGGCAATCTGGCAGTCGGTGATCGCCAGGGGCACGGGCATGTTGGTCTGGGTTTCCTGGGGCAGGCTGTGTAGCCACTGCAGGGCCAGGGCGGGAGACTGCTGGTTTTGCAGCCAATGGCCCAGGATATAGGCGTGCTGGGAAGAGTGGGCGGCATCGGCTTTCAGATCCGCCAACCAGGCGTTTTCCCGGGGGTCCTGGGACGCGCTCAGGATTTGGAGATGCGTGAGTTTGTCGGCGTAGGAAGTTTTTGGGTCGGCCACCACCTGCTGGGAAAAGAAAAGGGCCCTTTGATAGGAATCATGGTTCATGGCATCGGTGACCAGGAACCGGATGGCAGTCAGATGGAGGGGCGAGTTCGTGGGAATCTGTTCCAAGGAGTGACGGGCGATGTCGGCGACGGCCTGGTTGGTGGAGAGCAGTTTGGTGGTGGCCAGGTTCATCGCCACGATCGGGTTGGTGGGTTCCAGTCGCAACGCCTCGGCGTACTCTTTTTCGGCTTCGGAGGGCGAGTGCAGGCCCCAGGCGACTGCGCCACGCAATTTATGATATTCCGCGGTGGACTGGTACTGTTCATCCACGCCGCGAAGCGCCTGAACAGCGCTGGGCAGGTCGTTCAGTTTCAGGGCGGTTTGCGCCCAGGCGAAACGATATTCGACATTGTTGGTGTGCAATTGTGCGGTGCGAACCCGCCAGCCCAGTGCGGCCGGCGAACCAGCTTCCTCCAGCATGTCGCCCATCAATTTATTCGCGTTGAGGTCGAGCGAGTTAATGGTCAAAGCCTGGCGCAAACACAAACCGGCATTCTTGAGGTCCTGTTGCTTCAGGTACTGGCCAGCCTGCGCGATGAGCCGGTGCATCGTGGCCCGGTGGTAGGCTTTCCGGCCGCCCCAGCCTGCCAATGCCACCACGGCCATGACCGCGACGACAACTAGCGTCTTTCTCAAAAAGGAGTTCATAAGACTAAACACTTGCGAGATGGCCACTTTGAAGGTGTCCCCATCTCAGTTGACAGTTTAGCATGGCGGTTTCGGCCGCGACAAGTGACGTTATCGGCAAAAAGGTGACGATGCGGTGACAAACCCGCGGCATAACCATTAGCCGGCTTGTGTCAGTAGTTGAAGATCTTCTCGGGTACGTAGATGATGTCGAAGGGTTTCAAGTAAAACGGGACCTGGTCCTTGCCTTCCATAACGCGTTTGAGGTTAACGTGGTAGGCTTGTTGCCAGCCGTTTTCCAACCGCAGCACGGTCACATCGGATAATTTGGCGCGGCTGTTGTCAAAACCGCCCGAAGCCATGACCGCCTCAATCACGGTAAGCGGGTGGTTGATTTCGACCGGTCCTGGCTTGAGCACCGCGCCGGAAACATAAACGACGGCGGTGGAACCGGGCACCAGGTTGACGGTGATGACATCGTCCTTGGCCAAAGCCTTGTAAACCCTGGCCAGATCGGTTTGCAATTCAATCACGGTCCTGCCGGCGGCGGTTACGGGGCCGACGGAATTCATATTGAGCGTGCCATCCAGGGCAATCCGCTGCAGGGTGCTGTAGTTGGTGGCGTATTGAAAAGTGACGTTTACCACGTCGCCCGCATGCAGCATGTTCGTGGAATAAAATTCGGCGCCCACGGGACGGGTCGCATCTGGAAAGGCGTCCTGCTCGGTTTGACAACCGGCCAGCGCCAGCACGCCCAAGGCGAGCATCAGCCAGAACGCGCATTGGCAAATAAAGGCGGGGCAAATTTTGCCAGCGTTCGCGGGCGTTGCGCATGATTGAATTTCCGGATTCATGGAGGGCAATATCTAGCCGGGTTTAACTTCATCGGCAAGTCGCAAAGCGGGAAGATTGGATTGGAGACGACCAATATGTCGAGCCGGCTGGCGTTGGAAATGGGCATCCATTCTGGATGATTTGGCATGGACCCCAGCATGTTCATCGGGACGGTAGTTTTGGTTAATTTTGGTTTTACCTGGTTTTACCGGGGATGAGGCGTGAGGCGGATGTTGGGGTTAAAATTAAAACGCGCAGTTTTGAGTGCGGAGCGAGCCATTATTGGGAGGGCGGAATGCGGCTGGAGCCCCGGCACAATAATGCAGGATGCATCGCGGTGACAGTGGCATTCATCCTCCAGGTTTATGGCAATGTGGATATTCACTATGGATATACATATAGCACACAATGTCACTTTATCAAGCGTGAATTCACTCAGGGCCGATTCGCGCGGCGGAAATCGAACGCTTTCCAACATCGTTCATTATCAAGGTGTGTCGGCGAAGGTTAGCATCTGCGCTTCGCGCCAGGTCAGCGACCAAAGTTGTTTCATCGCCCCGGCCCCGTCGTGAATGAAGTCGCCGCCATTCAGCGCGGCAAAGGGCTTGCGCACGGCCAGCAACTTTAATACGTCAGGCCCCAGGATAATCGCGGTTTGCTCATCGTCGGCAACTAGGGCACGGGCAAATCCCATTTGATGTCCGTCATTTCCAGCCTCCTCGAGAACGAGGAGGTCCAAAGCGCCCTTCCGAAAAAGACGTAAAATCAGTTTCCCATTGATAATTGTATTGGTTTTGGGCGTTCTGATTAAAGGAAGCACGCCACTTCGCGACGTCATCCGGGATTTGGTTTCCCTAACCGTTGCCGCTTGAAAGGAAATATTCACCTGGGGTCGCTGCCATAGGTTTAAGCTAATCGCTTTGAGTGGCGACCCTTTTTCTGTTCCGCTTTCAGAGCCGCTCGTGTGTCATAGGGTCGGCAGATTTCCTCACAAAAGTCGATGAAAGCCGCAACTTTTAATGGCGGAAGCCGTCTCGAAGGACGGATGGCATAGAGCGGAAAAGTTTCGTCGGGCCAATCGGGGAATAGCTCAACCAACTCGCCAGCGGCGAGCTGTCGTTGCACGCTGATGGCTAGCACCTGCGCGATACCCGCTCCCGCCGCGCAGGCGGCGATCATCATGGCAACATCTGTCATTAAGAGCGGCCCCGAACTGGAGACCGGCAGAATCTTGCTGCCGCGATGGAATTCCCACTCGAAAGGTTTGCCCGTCTGCGGATCAGGAAACTGGATGCAAGAGTGCTTTTCGAGATCAGTGGGCGCGGCGGGCCGACCATACT
>Ga0302320_10009445_pt1 | contig 20966 bp, 17 predicted proteins | sample Bog_T0_3_FD_202130 | JGI IMG/M metagenome (GOLD analysis project Ga0302320, IMG submission 202130) | Peat permafrost microbial communities from Stordalen Mire near Abisko, Sweden - Bog_T0_3 | ecosystem: Environmental > Terrestrial > Soil > Wetlands > Peat | place: Sweden: Abisko, Stordalen Mire...
TGGCGGAACTTGAGGCGACCGTTGCCGCGCTGAGGGCCGCCGCGTCGGAGCGCCGGGCCGGCCTGGAGACCAGGCAGTCCGAGCTCGAGGCGAAGAAGGCCCACCGCAGCCATCTCAACCAGAGGGTCCAGTCGGCCCAGGAATCGGTCTTCGACCTGCGGTCCCAGAAGGAGCAGGCTGAAAACGCGGGCACCCTGGCGCAGGCACGCCGGACCGGGCTCGAGGACCGGCTCGAGGCGGCAAGGAACGGAATCGGCGAGATCGAAATGCAGCTGCGGGAGGTCGCCGAGCAGGCGGACACGGGGGCCCAGGACAAGCAGATGCAGTTGAATCTCCTGGGGAGTTCCGATGCTGTCTTTCAGCAGCGCAACAGGGAGCTCGCCATCTGCGAGGGGGAATTGAGCCGCCTGGAGCGGGAGCTCCAGCAGGCAAGGTTCGAGATGCTTCAGTTCGAAAGCACGATTGCCAGGCTGCGCACCGACTGCTCCGGCTATGAGGTCGAGGGGAAGACAAGCGCGCACAGGCACGACGCCCTCGCCAGGGAACTTGCCGAGGCCCGGGGGCAACACGACCAGGCGTCCGCGGCCGCCACCGAGCTTGGCGCCAGGGTTGAGAGGGCGCTGGCCGAGAAATCGCGCGCCCACGGCGAGGCCGCCGCCGCCCAGGAGGCGCTTGTCGGGCTCACCGGCACATTCAAGGACGCCCAGCGCCTTCTCCAGGAGACCGACAGGCAGCTCGCCCAGCGGGGCGCCCGGCTCCGGCTCCTTCAACAGCTCCATGAAAGTCTCGAGGGCTTCGGCGAAGGCGCGAAGGCCGTCCTCCAGGGGCGGCTCGAACCCGCGCTCGCGGGTGCAAGGGCGGTCGCGGTGGCCCAGGGGCTCGAGGTGAAGGCTGAATTCGGACCGGCTGTTGCGGCGCTGCTGGGTTCCGCGGCAGAGGCCGTGGGCGTCAGCGACGGCGCGGTCGCCCGAAGGATCCTCTCCCGCCTCGAACAGGACAGGATCGGATCGGTGGTCCTGAGGATCGAGGAGCATTGCAGGCCGGCACCCGCGCAGCCGGAACTGCCCGCAGGTCTGCTGCCGGCCGGGGCGGCGCTGGTCCAGGCCGTCCCGGGACATCCCGCGGCGGCCCTCCTTGAGTCGAGTTACATCGCGGAGGACCTCGACGCCTTTCTCGCCTTCTGGAAGTCGAATCCCGGTTTTCAGTTCCTGGCCGTGGCCACACGCCGGGGAGAAGTGGCCGACTGCAGGGGCCTGGTCTTTGGCGGCTACCGCGGAGCCCCGGCCTCGGCGGGAGGAATCGTCCAGCGGGAGATCGACCTGCGCGAGACCGCCAGGGCGCTTGCAGAGGATCAAAGGCGCCTGGAGGAGCAGAAGACCGCGATCGAGGCGCTGGGTGGACGCCTCGCGGCGGCCGAGCAGGAGTTGGAGGCCCGGCGCGCGGCGGTCCTCGCCGCCACCCAGGGCGCAGCGGCCCCCCAGGCGGAGGAGCGCGAGGCAAGGCGCGGGCTCGAGGAGTCCGCAACACGGCTGCGCCGGATGGAGCGCGAGCTCGCCGAGCTCGCGCTGGCCCGAAACGAGGCGCAGGAGCGCTGGACGAAGGCCCAGGCGGGACTCGCCGAGGCGGACGGCGCCGTGAACGCACAGCGCGAAAAGCTCCGGCAGCTTGAGGCCGGGATTGCGGGTGCACGCACCGACCGCGATGCAAAGCGCGACGCGCTGGCCCACGCCAGGCTCGAGCTTGCCGAGCGGCGCCAGAAGGTGGAGGTGCTTGACCGCGGCCTGGACGAGATGGAGCGGCGGAGGCGCCAGCTGGGCGAGCTTCTCGCCCAGAGGCAGCAGGAGATCGAATCCTGGGTCGAGCAGGTCGGTGAGCTTGAGCAGGCGGCCGTCAACGAGAGAAGCCGCGCCGCCCAGCTCGCCGAGACCCTTTCGGTGGCCCAGCAGCAGGTGGAGACGATTCGCACGGAATTGGTCGGGGTCGAGGCGGAGATCGGCGGCTTGGAGACCGCCATGGCCCAGGTCCGCGACGAGGCGGACCGCGCCCATGAGGGATTGCGCAACCACGAGGTCAGGCTCGCCGAGGACCGCCAGAGGGTGCAGTTTCTGGGCGACGAGGTTTCCCGGGAATTTTCGGCCGACGTGACCGCACTGGACTGGCGGCATCTCCTCTGGCACGCGGGCGACGAGCCCGAGGGGCTGCAGACGCTCGATCTCGACGATGAACCCGGCGAGGACGCAGGGGAGGGGGCCGCGGGGCCCCAGGCTCCGGCAGGCGCCCCGAAGCCCGAGACGCCCAGGGCAAAATCCCGGAAACCCAGGGTTCGCGGCGAACCCGCTGAGGCCGACCTTGCCGCGATGGACGGGACAAACTGGGAGGAGGTCAAGGCGGAGGCCGAGGCCCTGCGCCAGCGCCTTTCGACGATGGGCGCGGTGAACCTGGTCGCCATCGAGGAATACGCGGAGCTAAAGCAGCGGCACGACTTCCTGCAAAAACAGAGCGGCGACCTCGTGAGCGCGAAGGCGGAACTGATGAAGGCGATCGAGGAGATCAACAGGACGTCCCAGCAGCAATTCGACCTCACCTTCGAGCAGATCAAGAAGAACTTCGCGTACACCTTCGAGATCCTGTTCGGCGGCGGGCGGGCGGCGCTGGAGCTGGTCGAGGGGGTCGACGTCCTCGAAAGCGGCATCGAGATCGTCGCCCAGCCGCCCGGCACCAAGCTCAAGGGGATCAGCCTGCTGTCCGGGGGGCAGCGCGCCCTGACCGCCGTTGCGCTTCTCTTCGCGCTCTACATGGTCAAGCCCTCCCCGTTCTGCCTCCTGGACGAAATCGACGCGCCTCTCGACGAGTCGAACATCGCGCGGTTCACAGAGCTCCTGAAGCGCTTCGTGATGGAATCCCAGTTCATCATCATCACCCACAACAAGCGTACGGTGTCGGCGGCCGCGGCGATCTACGGGGTGACAATGGAGGAGAGGGGCGTCTCGAAGACCGTCTCGATGAAGTTCAACCACGACCGCGGCGAGCCCGAGGCTGCCCGGCCAAACATTGCGGAGGCGGTCGTGGCATCCCGCGTGAACTGAAGTCCGTTCCCGACGCGATCCGGCGGAATACCCATGAAGTTCCTGCTGATCGACGGATTCAACCTGGCCTACCGCTGCTTTTTCGCGATTCCGGAGCTGACCCGTTCCGACGGCTTTCCCACAAACGCGCTTCATGGATGGGTCAAGTCGCTCTGGAAGCTGGCCGACCAGGAGAGGCCCGACTCGACCATCGTCTTCTTCGACCTCGGTGGGGCCCTGGACCGCCTCGCTCTTCATCCCGGCTACAAGGCCCAGCGCGAGGAGATGCCTGAGGCGCTGGTCAGGCAGCTGGAGCCGCTCAAGGCGCTGACCAGGGCGATGGGACTGGTCGGCGTGGAACAGGACGGGGTGGAGAGCGACGATCTGCTGGCCGCCCAGGCCGTGGCATTTGCCGGAGCCGGCCATGAGGTGCTCATCGTCAGTTCCGACAAGGACTTCGCCCAGGTCGTGGGGGAGAGGATCCAGATTCTCCTGCCGCCCCCGACCGCCAACCCGAAGCTCGGCTGGCGCAGGATGGACGCCGCCGGCGTTGTTGAAAAATTCGGAGTGCCGCCCGGGAGGATCGCCGATTATCTGGCCCTCGTGGGGGACTCTTCGGACAACATCCCCGGAGTCCAGGGCGTCGGACCCAAGACGGCGGTCAAATGGCTGGCCGCCCATGGCAGCCTCGAGGGCGTGATAGCGAATGCCTCCCGGCTCGAACCCGAGCGCTTTCGGGCCGCGGTCTCGGAAAACGCGGAGCGCCTGAGGGTGAACCTGAGGCTCACGACGCTGAACCTTTCGCTTCCGGCGATCCCGGCTGCAAAAAACGCCCCGGAGCCGGCCGAACTTTTCAGGCTGCTGGAGGAACTGGAAATGAAATCGGCCCTCGCCGAGGCGCGCCAGCGCTATACCCAGCCTGAATTATTCTAATAACAGCCTGTTTTCCAACCGGTTGTCCGGCCTCTGGCACAAGAAATTGGTGACAACCGCGGGGCAGGTGCTTTCCTGTGACCCGTGTCCGACAAAAAACCTCTCCTGATGCTCGGCCTGCCCAAGGGCAGCCTTGAGGCATCCACCCTGAATCTCTTCGCGAAAGCCGGCTGGAAGATCAATGTCGGGTCGCGATCCTACAAGCCGACGATCGACGATCCCGAGCTCGATGGGCGCTTCGTGCGGGCCCAGGAGGTGAGCAGATATGTGGAGCATGGGTTTTTCGACTGTGGCATGACCGGCCTGGATTGGATCCAGGAGAACGGATCCGATGTCGTCACGGTCTGCGACCTGATCTACAGCAAGGCCTCCATCCAGAAGTCGCGCTGGGTGCTTTGCGTGCCGGAGTCATCGACGATACGCCAGGCGTCCGACCTGGCCGGCAAGAGGATTGCAACGGAACTGGTCGGAACGGTCCGGCGTTATTTTGAGGCCAAAAAGATACCCGTGGAGGTCGAGTTTTCCTGGGGCGCCACCGAGGTGAAGGTTCCCGACCTTGTCGACGCGATCGTCGACATCACCGAGACCGGCAGCTCCCTGCGGGCAAACAAACTGCGCATCGTGGACACGATCCTCGAGACAAACACCAAGTTCATCGCGAACAAGGCGAGCTGGGCCGACCCGGCGAAGAGGCGGAAAATCGAGACCCTTGCGCTCCTTCTCCGGGGCGCGCTGGAGGCCGAGTCCAAGGTGGGCCTGAAGATGAACGCGCCCAAGAAATCGCTCGAAGCCATCATCAAGTCGATTCCGGCGCTGCGCAATCCGACCGTCTCCCCGCTGAGCAACGGCGATTGGGTCGCGCTCGAGACCATCATCGACGAAAGCGTGGCCCGCGAGATCATCCCGAAGCTCAAGGAGCTCGGTGCCGAGGGCATCGTCGAATACCCGCTCAACAAGGTCGTATACTGAGCGGGCCGGGGGCGGCAAACACACCATGAGCAAGGTCACCCTCGCACTTTTGCAGCACGCCTGCGGGGGGGATCCGGCGGCCAATCTGGCCAGGGCCCTGCGGCTTGCCGGCAGGGCGGTGCGCCGGGGCGCCCGGATCGTATGCACCCAGGAGCTCTTTCGCTCGAGGTACTTCTGCCAGAGCGAGGACTATGGGAATTTCAAGCTGGCCGAGCCCATCCCGGGCCCCACAACCGCGGCCTTCCAGGATTTTGCGCGGAGGCACGGGGTCGTGGTGGTCGCATCGCTGTTCGAGAGGCGGACGAGCGGCCTCTACCACAACTCGGCGGCGGTCATCGACGCCGACGGGTCGCTGCTGGGGGTCTATCGGAAAATGCACATCCCGGACGATCCCCTCTACTACGAGAAGTTCTATTTCACGCCCGGAGACACGGGCTTTCGGGCCTGGCAGACCCGGTACGGCAGGATCGGCGTGCTCATCTGCTGGGACCAATGGTTTCCGGAGGCGGCCCGGCTGGCCGCGCTCGGGGGTGCCGAGATCCTGTTCTTCCCGACGGCCATAGGATGGCACCCGAAGGAAAAGGCGAGGCTGGGTGCCCGCCAGCACGACGCCTGGGAAATCGTCCAAAGGGGACACGCGGTGGCCAACGGCTGCTTCGTGGCTGTGTGCAACCGTGTGGGCCGGGAGCGGCCGGCCGGCGGCCCCGGGATCGAGTTCTGGGGAGGAAGCTTCATCGCCGGGACAAGTGGGGAAATTCTGGCGAAGGCCGGGGTTGATCGCGAGAAGGTGCTGATGGCGTCGATCGACCTTGCCAACGTCGATGACACCCGTACCCATTGGCCGTTTCTTCGCGACCGCCGGATCGACGCCTATGGGGACATCACGAAACGCTTCTGCGACTAGGACGGCTCCGGCCGGCCTGGGATACCGCATGCCGGCGGAGTGGGAGCCCCAGGCGGCGGTCTGGCTTTCCTGGCCCCACCGCAGGGCCACGTGGCCGGGGCAGTTCCGCCCGATTCCCGCCAAATTTGCGGAAATTGCCGCACAGATCAGCCGCCGGCAGACCGTGCGGATCAACCTCGCAAGAGCGCTTGCGGCGCAGGCAAGGGCGCTCGTACGCCGCGCGGGGGCCGAGATGAGGAACGTGGAATTCTTCCACCACCCGACCGACGACTGCTGGTGCCGGGATCACGGACCCATCTTCGTCAGGAACCGCGAATCGGGCGAGGTGGCTCTGACCGACTGGGGCTTCAATGCCTGGGGCGGCAAGTACCTTCCCTTCGACAGCGACAATTCCATTCCGCGGAGGGTTGCGGCCGCGCTCGGGCTCAGGCGTTTCGCCAACAGCATGATCCTCGAGGGCGGGTCGATCGACGTCAACGGCCGGGGACTGCTGATCACGACCGAATCCTGCCTGCTCAACCGGAACCGGAATCCCGCGATGACCCGGGCCGGCATCGAGCGAAACCTGAGGGACTTTTTCGGCGTGCGTTCCATCCTCTGGCTGGGCGATGGCATCGCGGGCGACGACACTGACGGCCATGTCGACGACCTGACCCGCTTTTTCAAGGCCGATGGCGTCGTCACCGCCGTCGAATCCAACGAGAAGGATGTGAATTACCGTGCGCTGCGGGCGAACCTCGAACGCCTTCGGGCGTGGCGGGGGCCGTCGGGGCGCCGCCTGCATGTGGTTGAACTCCCCATGCCCGCGCCCTGCCGCTACAGGGGACGCCGGCTTCCGGCCAGTTATGCGAATTTCCTCATCATCAATGACGCCATCCTCATGCCCACCTTCAGGCAGTCGCGGCGCGACTCGGAGGCGGCCGAAGTGCTTGCCGGCTGTTTTCCGGGGCGCGAGATCGTCGGCATCGACTGCCTGGAGCTGGTCCTGGGACGCGGCACCCTGCATTGCATCTCGCAGCAGCAGCCCCTATAGTCATTGTTGCATTCGGCACCCTGCTTATGACCAAACAGAACAGAACAGCGCTCGGACTTGTCGCCGCGATTTTTCTGGCGGGTGCGGGTTGCGACGAGGTCACCGAACCGCTCCAGGAGGAGATCAGCTCGGCGGCGCGCCCGGAGGTGAGGGTGTTTTCCGCAGATCAGCGGACGACCTATGATTCGGCGAGGGCCGCACTCGGCCAGATCGGCTTCCACTTTGTGCGCGGGGGGCCCGCCGGGGGCGAACTTGAGGCGCTGAGCGGCCTTGAGACGGGCGACACCGAGGGGAGCACCGAGCAGTTTTCCCTCAAGGTGAGGCTGTCGCCCACGCCGGAGGGCACGGAGGTGAGCCTCTGGTTCAAGGAAATCATCGAGGGGGACTCGGAACACCGGCAGGGTTTTGCCACGGAGACGCCCATGAAGGACACGCCTCTCTACGAGACGTATTTCCGGGCCATACAACAGGGCCTCGGCAAGGGGGAAGCCGGTAAGTAGGAAGCAGTTACTTCCATTATCCCACTTTCTTCTTCCTCCGCCGGTCATTTCATGCAACTCTGACCGTTCGCGGCATTTCCAATGGTCAAACCGGCGTCGCCGCGATGCTCCCGCCGGTTTTTTTGCAAGTACAACCGTTAACCCGCGGCACCGCTTCGGCGGGGCCGAAAACGGCGGACGGCGTTCCGGAGCAGGCGTCGGACGACCGATCACGCTTATGAGTTCAGTAATGCAAGAGCTTCTCGCGCAATCGTCCTTCGACAAGTTGAAGGAAGGCGCGATCGTACAGGGCACGATCACCGAGATCCGCCAAAACGAGGTCGTCGTCGATATCGGCGGAAAGTCCGAGGGGGTGATCCCTGCGGGCGAATTCGTGGATGTCGGCGAGCTCCAGATCGGGTCGCCCATCGAGGTGCTCGTCGAGAGGCTCGAGGACCAGTTCGGCAATCCCATCCTGTCGTTCGACAAGGCCGAGCAGAAAAAGAACTGGGACAACATTCTCACCAAGTTCCCCGAGGGCTCCGTGGCCACCGGCCGCGTCAAGGCCAAGGTGAAGGGCGGCCTCATCATCAGCATCGGCGTCGATGCGTTCATGCCCGCCTCCCACATCGATGTCCAGCCCCCCAAGAATCTCGACCAGTACGTGGGGCAGACCTACGATTTCAAGGTCCTGAAGATCAACCTGGAGCGGCGCAACATCGTCCTCTCCAGGCGCGAATTGATCGAGGAGCAGAGAACATCCAAGCGCCGCGCGCTTCTCGAGTCGATCCAGCCCGGACAGGTGCGCCGCGGCGTCGTCAAGAACATCACGGATTTCGGCGCGTTCATCGACCTCGACGGCATGGACGGACTGCTGCACATCACCGACATGAGCTGGGGCCGGATTTCGCATCCCTCCGACATGCTCAAGCAGGGCGAAGAGGTGCAGGTCATGGTCATCGAGGTCAACCGCGAGAAGGAGCGCGTCTCGCTCGGACTCAAGCAGACCACCCGCAACCCCTGGGACGAGATCGAGCGCAAGTTCCCGGTGGGGGCCAAGATACACGGCAAGGTCGTCAATCTCGTCCCGTATGGGGCCTTCATCGAGCTCGAGCCCGGAGTCGAGGGGTTGGTGCACATCACGGAGATGTCCTGGTCCAAGCGCATCACCAAGCCCTCTGAAATGCTCAAGGTCAGCCAGGAGGTAGATGCGGTCGTCCTCGGGATCCAGAAGGAAGAGCAGAAGATTTCGCTGGGCCTGCGCCAGCTTGAGCCCAATCCGTGGGACATGGTCCGCCATAACTACCCGATCGGAGCCCGCGTTCGCGGCAAGGTCAGGAACATGACGACCTACGGCGCCTTCATCGAACTCGAGGAGGGCATCGACGGAATGGTGCACGTCTCGGACATGAGCTGGACCCGCAAGGTCAACCATCCGGCCGAGATCCTTGAAAAGGGCGGAGAGGTCGACGCCATCGTCCTCGACATCGATCCTCAGCAGCAGCGCATCAGCCTGGGCATGAAGCAGCTGGCAATCGACCCTTGGTCCGACATCAACAGCTTCTTCAAGATTGGCGACGTCGTCCAGGGCAAGGTCACCAAGGTCACCTCATTCGGCGCCTTTGTTGAGCTCAAGGATGGCATCGACGGCCTCGTCCACATCTCGCAGATCAGCGAGGACCGGATAGACAAGGTGAAGGATCACCTCAAGCCGGACCAGCAGGTCACCGCGCGCGTCATCAAGATCGATCCGGAGGAGCGCCGTCTGGGCCTTTCCATCAAGGCAGCCAACTACAGCACCGAGCAGCTCGCTGCCGAAACGGCAACCTACGAGGCGATCAAGCGCACCGCCGGCGACATGATGAACCTCGGCGATATCCTCGACGAGGCTTCCAAGAAGGAAGACGAGGGGAACGCCTGAGTGTTACCGCAGGCGGCCTTTGGGGCCGCCTGCGCCTGCTTCAGCCGCTTTTGGCCGGCTTTCGGCGGTTCGTTTCGATGAACTCCCGGATCACGGCCATGCGGCTGCGCATCCGTTCGTCCTCCTCGACCTCGTCGGCTGTCCTCACGGCCTCATTGCGGGCCATTGCCTTGCGCATCTTGCTGAGCGCGAGGAACTCCAGCTGGCGGATACGCTCACGGGTCACCTTGAACCGCTTGCCGACCTCCTCCAGCGTAAGCTCCTCGCGGCCGCTGAGGCCGAAGCGCAGCCGGATGATCTCGGCCTCGCGCTTGTCCAGGGAGTCGACCATGGAGCCCAGGTCCGCGACAAGGTTCTTGCCCCTGAGGCGGTCATAGGGGCTGAGGGCATTTTCGTCGCCGACGATCTCCCCGAAGGTGGTCGAATCCCCTTCTTCGCCAATAGGGGCGTCGAGGGAGGCCGGCCGGACACTGACCGACTTGAGATGGGCCACCTTGGAAGTCGGTATCTGGAGCTCGGCGGCCAGTTCCTCGTCCGTGGGCTCCCGCCCAAGGCGTTCGGAAAGCACCATGGCGGTCTTCCTCATCTTGGAAATCTTGTCCACCAGGTGCACCGGCAGGCGGATCGTCTTCGATTGGTTCGCCAGGGCGCGCTTTATGGATTGCTTGATCCACCACGCCGCATAGGTCGAGAGCTTGCCTCCCTTGCGCGGATCGAAACGCTCGACGGCCTTGATAAGGCCGATATTGCCCTCGCTGATCAGGTCGAGGAGAGGAAGACCGAAGTCCTTGTAGTCCATGGCGATCTTCACGACCAGGCGAAGGTTCGCCTTGATCATGTGGTCGCGGGCGGCCTTGTCGCCCCGATGGATGCGCTTGGCGAGGGCTATCTCCTCATCAATTGTCAGGAGGGGGGTCTTGCCGATCTCCTGGAGGTAGAGCTGCAGGTTGCTGCGCTCGAGGGGTGCAACTTCAGCCGGGGCCCTGTCCGGCTTTTCGAGAAACGACGGTGGAGCATCCAAAACGTCGGCAGATGCCAGCTTGTCTCGGTTCGTCATCATGATAATCCTTCTTGGAAAGGTTTAAATCTCCAAAGTTCCTATGCAGCCCGCCCGCGATGCCTATTTTGGACGAACTCTCTTCAGTATAACCGAATAACGCATACTTCCCGGGGAAAGTTGCGCATATCTTGCGGGCATTAAAAAAATTAATGGAGCCCGCCGTTGGCGAGTAGAAACATTAACAGCCCGATGGGAAGCTCCTGGCCATCTCCGCCGCCTTTAGGAGGGCGGAGGCCTTGTTGATCGTCTCCTGGTATTCGGCCGCCGGGTCCGAGTCGGCCACCACCCCGCCGCCCGCCTGGATGTAAAGCTGCCCGTCCTTGAGCAGGGCCGTGCGCAGGGTGATGCAGGAGTCGAGGTTCCCGTCATAACTGAAATACCCCAGCGCGCCCGCATAGAAGCCGCGCTGCACGGATTCCTGGCCCGCTATGATCTGCATGGCCCTGATTTTTGGCGCCCCGCTCACGGTTCCGGCGGGAAACGTGGCCCGCATGAGGTCGAAGGCGTCCTTGTCCGGCCTGATCCGGCCCTCCACCTGGGAGACGATGTGCATGACATGGGAATAGCGCTCCACAACCATGAGTTCGGGGGCATGGACGCTTCCGAAGGAGCAGACCCTCCCGATGTCGTTGCGCGCAAGATCGACAAGCATGAGGTGTTCGGCGCGCTCCTTTTCGTCGGCCAGAAGCTCCTTCTCGAGGCGGAGGTCCTCCGCCACGGTGGCGCCCCTCGGACGAGTCCCGGCGATGGGCCGGATCTCGACGAGCCCGTCGGTGAGCCGCACATGAACTTCGGGGGATGCCCCGACGAGGGCAAACTCCCCGGAATCGAGGATGAACATGTACGGGGAGGGGTTCACCGAACGCAGCGCCCTGTACAGGTCGAGCGGCGTCCGGTCGAAGGGGGACTTGAATCTCTGCGAGGGCACAACCTGGATGATATCCCCGGCGCGGATGTACTCCTTCACACGGTCGACCATGGCCTCGTATTCCGGCCTTGTATAATTGCCCGGGGGAACCCTGATCGGGGGGGTCGCGACCATGGGGGCGGGCGCAAGCTCGCGCGGCTGGCAGAGCACCGAATGCAGGCTCTTGATCTCGGCGACTGCGGAGTCATAGGCGGCGTCCGCCCCGGCCTGGGAGGGAACGTGGGCGTTCACGCAAAGGCGCAGGGTCTGCTTCACCCGGTCGAAGATGAGCAGCGTGTCGGAAAGCATGAAGTAGACGATGGGGATCACGAGCTCGTCCCTGGCGGCGGACGGCACCGTGCGTTCGATCCGGGTGATGTATTCGTATCCGATATAACCCACCGCACCTCCCGTGAAACGGGGCATGCCGGGAAGCTTGACCGGGCGGTGGCCGGCGAGCTCGCGCGAGATCAGTTCAAGGGGATCGGCGGGCGTCGGGATGACCTCCGCGGGCCTGCCCGGGCGGCGGATCTCAGTCGTAACCGGCCCGCAGGCGAAGACCTTGCGGGGCCGGCACCCAATGAAGCTGTAGCGGTAAAGGTTTTCCCCGCCTTCGACGGATTCGAGCAGGTAGGCGGGTCCGTCGTGCCTGAGCCTCGCGTACGCCGAAACCGGCGTCTCGAAGTCGGCCATCAGGTCCAGGTAGACGGGTATGACATTTCCCTGCGCCGCGAGCTCCAGAAAAGCCTCTCTGCTCGGTTGTATGTTCATTGCGAAGGGCGGTTGCCCGCGGGGATGCGGTTGCCCCCCATCGTGCAGGCCGGCCCCACGGCGGGCAAGACTTTCAACCGGCAAAGAAGGGGTTGTTGAGCCTTTCCTGGGACAGGGTGGTCAGGGGCCCGTGCCCGCAGGCGAGCACGGTGTCCCTGGGAAGCGTGAAGATCTTCTCGACGTCATTCCGGTACTGTTCCGCGAAATGGGCGCGGCTGCCGCCGATCGAGCTCGCGAAAAGCGAGTCGCCGACCACCGCGAGCGGCCAGTCGAGCCCGGTGATGAAATACGTCGTCTGTCCCGGCGAGTGGCCCCAGGTGAGGAGCGTCTTGATGGCGATTCCGCCCAGGTGGAAGTGGTCGTTTTCCCTGAACGTCCTGGCGCCCGGGTGGTCGCTCGGCTCCAGCTCGCTCGACCACACCTCCGCACCGGTCGACGCGGCGAGCGCCGCCAGGTCGGCGACATGGTCCTCGTGGGTGTGTGTGAGAAAGAGGTAGCGGACGCGCAGCCTTTCGGAGCGGGCGAGGTCGGTGAGCCCGCTGGAATCGGCTCCGGTGTCGAACGCCGCGGCCTCGCGTGTGCGTCCGTCCCAAACGAGGTAGCTGTTGACAGCCATTCCCTCGTACGGGGTGTTGAACATCGCAAACCCCCGATGGAACACCGGCTGCTCCGGGTACCACCTGTTGTGCGCCAGCCCCTCCAGGGAATTCGGGCCGAGGTGCAGATGGCGGGCGACCCGGCGCAGGACTGCGTCGATCGGGCGCCCCGCCTTAACGGCCGCGAGGTCGGCGAGGCTGACCCCGGCGCGCTCCGCAAGGTCGGCGTCGCCCAGGCCCAGGCCGCGCTGGGCCTTGCCGATGACATCGGAGAAATTGTCCTCGAGGGGGATGCGCGGCATGGCGGCAGATTCAGCTTCTGTTAAGTTGTGGTGGAAAGTTTAATTAACCTATTTTTCAACACCTGCCAATACGATTGCCATATCCCCGGCCAAGGGAACTTCATTCGCCTATATACTGCCAGAATGTACGGGAAACACGGACAAATATTTCCTTGCTATACCAAATTAAATCGCCATTGTGGCACATCCACCATGTTCATCGATAAAATCAGAAAATTAGAGGCAACGAAGGCCAAACTGGCCGCCTTGGAAAAAACAGTAGCCAGCGAGCTCCAACACGAGTTGGCCTCGCTCCCCGCGAAATACGGGTTTGACGGGTTGCCCGCCTTTTTCAAGGCCGTGCGCGATGCCTCTTCCGGCCGCGGCAAGGCGTCGCGGTCGGCGAAATCCAGCGGGAAGGCGGGGGCCCGCAAGCGCCGCCGCCGCGCCGTGATCACCGACGCCACCCGGGCCGAGGTCAAGAAGCTGGCCGAAGCCGGAAAGACCGGCGCGGAGATCGCCAAGGCCGTGGGAATCTCGCTGCCGAGCGTCCAGAATGTGAAGAAGGCCCTGGGCCTTGTGAAGAGCCGCAAGTAAGAGTCGCTTCTTTTGGAAATTTGGGCCCTCGTTCCTGCTGGCAGGAACGAGGGCCTTTACATTGTCGCATCCCTTCATACAGGCCAACACCAACGGACGGCTTCACGACGCCCGGGAGCCTTCGCTGGCCCCGCTCAACCGGGGCTTTCTTTACGGCGACGCCGTGTACGAAGTCTGGCGGACGTATGATGGAGTGATCTTTGCCTGGGAGGAGCACCTCGGGCGCCTGGTCGGGTCCGCAGCCGCGCTCCATCTGGGGCTGCCCCTGTCGGCGGCTGAGTTCCTGGCGGAGATCCGCCGGACGGCCGCCGCCTTCCGATCGGCCTCGGGCCACTCGGGTGAGCTCTACATCCGCCTGCAGGTGACGCGCGGCGGCGGTCCGATCGGCCTCGACACCGCCCTTGCCGCGCACCCCGACTATGTCGTGATCGTCCAGCCGTGTCCTGAGACAAGCCCCGAGAAGGCAAGGTCCGGGCTGCGCCTGTCGCTGGCCACGGGACTCAGGCGTAACCCGGTGGATGCACTGAATCCGGCATGGAAGACCGGGAATTACCTGAACAACGTGCTTTGCCTGCGAGAGGCCAGGGCCCGGGGCGCCGACGAGGTGGTGATGCTGAACCATGCCGGAGAGGTGACTGAGGCGGCGGTTTCCAACGTGGCCTTTGTGCTCGGCGGCTCTCTGGTCACACCGCCGCTCTCGGCGGGCATTCTCGGAGGGATCACCAGGGGACTGATCCTGTCCAGGATCGCGGGCGCCGCCGGCGTCGAGGCGGTGGAGGAGACGATCCGACCTGATCGGCTTGGGGCCATGGACGAGTGCATGCTGCTTTCGACAACCAAGGACATCACCCCGGTCGCAGCCATCGACGGCACGACCTTTCGCGTGGGACCGGACTCGGTCACCGCACGAATCAAGGCCGCGTTCTCCGACTTCGCCCGATCCCATGCGCGGGCCCATCCCGGCCTCGCAGTCTGACGTCGGTTAGTACTTCCGCATTCCCGGATCGATCCTCCGGGCCCATGCGTCGATTCCACCGGCCACGCTGGACGCGGACCCGTGGCCGTGGGCCCGCAGGAACTCCGTGGCGGCCATGCTCCGGCGGCCGTGATGGCAAAGCAGGAGAAGGCGCCTGCCGCTGGGAAGGCTCCGGGCCCGCCCCGGGAGCTGGCCCAACGGGATGAGTTCCGAGCCGGCGATGCTGCAGATTTCAAACTCGTGCGGTTCGCGCACGTCGACGATGAGCGTCCCCTCCGGCTCGGCATCGACAAGCCTCCGCGCCTCCTCCACCGGTATTTCGATGGGATAGGCCGCGGCTTGGGCCATTGGCTCCGCGGGGTCGGCCGTGGCGGCCGGTTGTCCGAGGCTCAGGATCGACGGGTTCCCCCCGCAGACAGGGCAGCCTGGATTCCGCGCAAACCGGAACGAGTGGAGGCCGTTGCCCAAGGCGTCGATGACGAGCATTATTCCGCGCAAAGGCTCGCCAAGGCCACAGGCGAGCTTCAGCGCCTCAAGAGCCTGGAAGCTCCCGATGACTCCGCAAAGTGCCCCGAGCACACCGGCGTCCCCGCAGGACGGGACGCTCGCCGGGGGAGGGGGCTCGGGATGAAGGCAGCGGTGGCATGGTCCCCCCTTCGAGGTGTCAAACACGGTCACCTGTCCCTGGAACTTGAAGACGCTCCCGTGGACCAGCGGTCTGCCGCTGAGCACTGCGGCGTCGTTGTTCAGGTAGCGCGACGAAAATGTGTCCGTGCCGTCCACGATCACGTCGTACGACGAAAAGAGCGCGATGGCGTTTGCCGGCGTCACCCCCTCCGGGTGCCCGACAACCCGCACCAAGGGATTGGCTGCGCGCAGGCGCGCCGCCGCCGCCGCCACCTTTGGGGAGCCGACGCTCCCGGAATCGAAGAGGATCTGCCGATGAAGGTTGTGCTCCTCGACCAGGTCGAAGTCCGCCAGCCCAAGCGTGCCGACCCCGGCGGCTGCGAGGTAGAGCGCCGCGGGGCCGCCAAGCCCCCCAAGGCCCGCAACCAGCACCCGGGAGGATGAGAGCCGTTCCTGGCCGGCCGAGCCCAACTCCTCGAGCCGGATTTGCCTGCTGTAGCGCGCGAGTTCGGCAGGATTGAGCATCGGAAGGAATTTGAACGTTGAACGTTGGGGGCCAAAACTCAAATTTTTCCACATGCGTTTCCTCGGCATCGACTACGGAGCCCGCCGGATAGGCGTGGCCTATGGCGATGAACTCGGCGTGGCCACCCCGCTGCCGGCGCTTGTCGCGGCGGATCCGAAGGCACGCTGGACGGCCCTGGGCGATATTGTGCGCAATCGGGCGATCACCGATCTCGTGCTCGGTTACCCGTTCAATATGGACGGGTCCGTGGGTCCGAAGGCCCGGGAGGTCGACGGCTTTGCGGGGCGGCTCAGGGACGGGTTCGGCCTGCCTGTCCATCTGGTGGATGAGCGGCTCACGAGCTACGAGGCGGAGTCGACCATTGGCAAAAAGGACAGGCGGGCGCTGCGCGCGAGCGGAATCGTGGACTCCCGGGCGGCGACACTCATATTGCAGGACTATCTGAATCAACACATCGCCGGTGCCTGACTGGCGGTTGCTATCATACGACCCCATGCCGAACCGATGGAAATGTGTCTGCGCCTACGATGGCGCCGGATTCTGCGGATGGCAGAGCCAGGCGGGCGGCACGGCCGTCCAGGACGTGATTGAGGCCCGGCTCGCCGGAATATTCGGCAGGCCGATCCGCATCCATGGGAGCGGCCGCACGGATGCCGGCGTCCACGCCCGCGGGCAGGTCTTCCATTTTGACGGAGCCTGGAGGCACGGCCCGGGCAGGCTGCTCGCCGCTGTCCGCCACAGGTTGCCGGCCGGCATCCAGATCAGGTCGATCCGCCGCGTTCCCGACACCTTTCACGCCCGCTTCGATGCGTCGGGCAAGGTCTACAGTTACGACCTCTTTCTGGGCGACGCCGACCCCTTCACGCGGCCGTTCTGCTGGCAGGTTTCCCCCGACCTCGACCTGGCGGCCCTGATGAGGGCGGCGGCGGCGCTCCGGGGCCGGCACGATTTCAGGGCTTTTTCCGCATGGAATGGCGCGGAGAGGGGTGACACGGTGCGCGACCTGAGGCGGCTTGACGTCGCGCGGCGGGGTCGGCGGGTCCGGCTGACCTTCGAGGCCGATGGGTTCCTCTATAAGATGGTGCGAAGCATGGTTGGGGCGCTCGTGTCGGTGGGGCAGGGCAAACTGCCCCCGGAGAAGATCGGCGCCCTCCTGGGCTCCCGCGTGCGCACGCCCGCGGTGCAAACTGCGCCACCGCAGGGCCTGTTTCTCCAGCGCGTGTTTTACGCTTGAGCCGGCTGCCATCCCTGGTTCCGGCGCTCCGGTCCATCGCAAGGGGGCTTGGCGACGTCGTCTTTCCTCCGGTTTGCGTGCACTGCCGGGGACTCGTCGAGGGCGGGCCTTACAGGCATCTCTGCGAGTCCTGCGCCGAAAAGATCGACTTTGTGATCCGGCCGCACTGCCAAACCTGCGGACACCCCTTTGCGGGGATCGTGGAGGGTTGGAGACAATGTCCACATTGCGTCGGCCTCAATCCGGCCTACCGGGACGGCTGCACTGCGCTTTTGTTCAAGGGACCGGCCCGGTCCCTGCTCATCGAGTTGAAATACCGCGGGGGATTGCACCTGATCGGGGACGTCGAGGCTCTCTTCCGCCGTTCGCCTGGCCCGCTGGCTTCCGCCTTCGGTGCCGTGCTCGTGCCGGTGCCCCTGCACCCGAGAAAGCTGCGGGAGAGGGGCTACAATCAAAGCGAGCTCCTCGCCGAAGCCCTGGCGAGGGCCGCCGGAGGCGGCGCCTGCGTGAGCGGCGTTCTGAGGAGGCTCGAGGACACCCCGAGCCAGACCGCCCTGGGGCGTTCGGAACGCCGAAACAACCTCAAAAATGCCTTTGCACTCGCACGGCGGGCCGCCTTTGATTCCTCAAGGCGACATGTTATCGTCGACGATGTCTTTACGACCGGCTCCACTATCAACGGCTGCGCCCTTGTCCTGCGTCGGGCGGGATGCCTGAACCTTTCGGCCGTAACCTTCTGCCACGGCTGATCTCCTCCGCCCAAACCCCGCCATGCATTTCGACAAGCCCACCTACACCGTTCTCAAGGTAAAAAAGAAGGACATTCCAAAGGGGCTCTATACCAAGGATCCCGTGACGGGTGAACTCCTGTTCAACAAGGAGATAGAGGACAACCAGATGGTGGTGCCCAAGAGCGGGCATCACTTTCCGATTCCAGCCCCGGTGCGCCTGGCCAAACTGCTGGACGAGGGCTCCTTCCAGCAGATGGATGCCGAGGTCCGCTCCGGCGACCCCCTTGAGTTCGTCGATTCCCAGCCCTATCCCGACCGGCTGCGCAGGTATGAACGCGACAGCGGCCTGCCTGAGGCGGTCATTTCCGGCACCGGCAGGATTCACGGCATCAAGGTTGCCGTGGCCGTGATGGATTTCCGGTTCTGCGGCGGAGCGATGGGGTCCGCGGCGGGCGAGAAAATCACCCGCACCATCGAGCGGGCGATCGCGGACGGGGTTCCTTGCATCATTTTCAGCGCCTCCGGCGGGGCCCGCATGCAGGAGGGGATATTCTCGCTCATGCAGATGGCCAAGACGAGTTCGGCCCTCGGACGGCTGGCGGCCGCCAGGCTCCCCTTCATATCGGTGCTCACCCACCCGACGATGGGAGGTGTGACGGCCAGTTTTTCGACGCTTGGAGACGTCATCATCGCCGAGCCGGGCGCCCTGATCGGCTTTGCCGGAGCGCGGGTCATCAAGGACACCACCAAGCAGACGCTTCCCTCGGGTTTTCAAACCGCCGAATTTCTTCTCAAACACGGCTTGGTCGATCAGATCGTCAGCCGTCTCGAAATGCGGGACCGTCTGGCCGACCTGCTTCGGACGCTCTTCGTGAGGAAGAAATGATCCGGAGCCAGCTCGCAACGCACGATGTCGGCGGGGCGGGGCGCGCCGGGTCCTCGACCGGTTATGCCGCGGTCCAGGATTACCTCTTCAGCCTCAAGGCCCGCGGGCTCAAGTTCGGCGTGGATCGGATGCGGCTCCTCGCCGAGGCCCTCGGCCATCCCGAGCGCACTGTTCCCTGCATTCACGTCGCCGGCACGAATGGGAAAGGTTCGGTCTCGGCGATGCTCGACTCGATCTTCCGGGCCGCGGGGTGGCGCACCGGCCTGTACACCTCCCCGCATCTGGTGCGGCTGGGCGAGCGGGTCCAGACCGACCGGACGATCCTCACCGAGGAGGAGATCATGGACTGGGTCCGGGAGCTCCGACCCGTCGCCGACCGCCTCGGCGCGGAGGGCGGCGATGACGACCACCCCAGTTTCTTCGAGTTCATGACGGCCATGGCCTTTCTGCAGTTTGTCCGCCGCGGGTGCGACGTGAGCGTCATCGAGGTCGGCCTCGGCGGGCTGCTCGACGCGACAAACATCGTGGACCCCATGGTCAGCGTGATCACGTCCATCGGCTTGGACCACTGCGAGATGCTGGGCGACACCTTCGAGGCGATCGCGTCCGCCAAGGCGGGCATCATCAAACCGGGGCGGCCCGTCGTGATCGGCAGGATGCCGGCCGCCGCGGAAAGGACCATCAGGGCCATCGCTGCGGAGCGGGGCGCTCCTCTGCTTTCGGTGGCGGCCGAATTCGGGGAGGATCTGGAGCGCTATCCGCCGACCAGCCTTGAGGGGGATTATCAGCGCTGGAATGCGGCGACGGCGACCCTGGCGTCAGGCCTCCTGCCCGCCCAATGGCGGCTTACGGCCGCGGCGGTCGAGCGGGGTCTCATGCACGTCAGCTGGCCGGGGCGCTGGCAGCGCCTGTCGGTGGGCGGGCAGCTGGTCATTCTCGACACTTCCCACAATCCGGAGGGAGCCACGGTCCTTGAAAGCAACCTGAGGCATCTTGTGTCGGAGACCGGCCGGGCTCCCATCGTGGTTGCGGGCGCGCTTGGAGCCGCGAGGGCGGGGCCGCTGCTCGAGGTGGTCTGCAGGCACGCGCGCGAGCTGCGGCTCGCGGTCCCGAACCAGGCCAGGGCCTGCACCCATGCCGAGCTCGAGGCCCTCATCCCCCGGTCTTTCGCCGGCCCGGTGATCCGGTCCACGGTGGAGGATATCTTCCCCGCACCGGACCTTTGCACCGCCTCCGGCTCGGGCGAGCCCGTCGTGGTGACCGGCTCGATCTATCTCATAGGTGAGGTGTTGGCGCGCCTCGAACCCCAGCGTGGCCAGGGCGAGGGCCGATTGCAGGATTTCTGAAATCTCTCGCGGCCCGCGCCGGGGGCATTAGCAGGCTGTTGAAAAACTATGCTGGCGACGGCTCAGCAGAGTTTTTCAACAGCCTGTTAGAACTTTCGGCGAAGTTCGGAAGGGGATGCCCCCTCATGAGATTGTGCGCCAAGGCGCCGTACCCGGAGGGAGCGGTGTGTTAGGCTCGGCTGCTGCGCATTGAAACAGGAATGGGGTGGTGCGTTGATCGGGAGGCGGTTTCGCCGTACGGGGATCCTTCGCGGAAGATCCGCGCTTCGCAGCCATCGGCGATATCGTTGGCCCTCCGTGGCACGGCAGGCGCAACATCTTTTGAGGGGGCATCCCCTTCCGAACTTCGCAATCCAAGTGCACACTCGAATCGATTTGAGCGGACGAAGGGGCCCGTGCACCGACCCCTGAGTCCGTGCTGAATTTCAGGGCTTCAAAAAACTACGCCTGTCAGTTCGCCAGGAGGATGAGTTCCTCGGACGTCGGGATGTCCTTGATGATCTGGGAGGGGAGGGGGCCAACGCCCAGGTAGCGCAGGTTGGGGAGGCGGGCGGGCCGGGACTCGCCCTCGTAGGCAATGTCGAAAATGCCCTTTACCATCGCCCCCACGTAGCCCTGGGCCGCCCGGGGCAGATCGCGGAAGCGGCGGATGCCCGACAGGTCCTCGGTCCAGCCCGGATGGCGGGAATAGACCGGCCTGAGGGTCCTTCGGACGGCCTCATTGCGGGGAACATGGTGGCGCCGTTCGCCCGCCGCGTTCTCATACGCGACGCAGATCTGGAGGTCGCCCCGCCAGTCGCCGTCCTGCGTCAGCGCGTCGAGCTTGTTGATCATCAGGTCCTGGAAGCCGCCGTAGCGCAGGGCATCGCCCTTCTCCACGGCGTCATACCACCCCACCATGCGCTGGCGTCCCGTGCTGGTTCCAAACTCCATACGCCTGAGCTTTGCGCCCAGGGGATGGTCCTCGCCGATCTCGGTGATGAAGGTGTGCGTGCCGACCTTCGTGTCGTAGGCCTTGGCGACCCCAAAGGTGTGGATCGGCTGGACCGGAATGTTGGCGCTCTCGAAGAACTCCGGGGTGAACGTGTGCGACGAGGTGGACGAGAATCCGTGGCGCTTGTCCA
>Ga0302320_10009446_pt1 | contig 20962 bp, 14 predicted proteins | sample Bog_T0_3_FD_202130 | JGI IMG/M metagenome (GOLD analysis project Ga0302320, IMG submission 202130) | Peat permafrost microbial communities from Stordalen Mire near Abisko, Sweden - Bog_T0_3 | ecosystem: Environmental > Terrestrial > Soil > Wetlands > Peat | place: Sweden: Abisko, Stordalen Mire...
AGCCCTGGCCCGCGCCTGATACGCCTGCATCAGGTCGCGGAAACGCTGCGCCAATTTATCGGATGTGCAGCGGTTGATCAGTTCCTGTTCAACGCCGTGCAATTCTGGAAATTCCGAGAGGATCGTCTTGCCGCCCACTCCAACCACCAAATCCGAAACATAGCCGACTGCCGGATTCGCCGAGATGCCGCTGAATCCATCCGAGCCTCCACACTGTAGTCCCAAGGTCAACGCGGAAAGCGGTGCAGGTGCGCGTGCGGTGCGGTTGGCTAATGCGAGTGCCGCGAAGGTTTCATCCAGCGCTTGATTCATCAACGCCGCATCGCGCCCCGACTTCTGTTGATCGAAGACGAGCACAGGCTTGCGCAACTCGGGGTCGCGCGCGCGCAGCTCATCCATCAGCAGGCTCGCCTGCGCATTTTGGCATCCCAGGCTTAGCACTGTTGCACCGGCCACATTCGGATGATGGATGTACCCGGCCAACAGGCCGCACAGTGACTGGGCATCCTGGCGCGTTCCGCCGCAGCCCCCTTGATGGGTAAGAAATCGAATACCGTCGAGGTTCTTGAAGATGCGCTCAGAGCGGGGATGGGCCTCAGCTTCGGCAGCATCTTGGTTGTCGGCTCGTTGCCGAATCAGTTTACGCACATGCTGCCGATAACTGTTTGCGGTGGTGTAGCCCAACTCTTCTTCCAGAGCTTCTTTCATTCGATCGACGTTGCGGTTTTCGCAGAATACAAGAGGCAAAACAAGCCAGTAGTTGCGCGTGCCCACCTGGCCATCCGCGCGGTGGTAGCCCATGAAGGCGCGGTCAATCCAGGCCGAGGCGTCGGGCAGGCCAACTGAGGCAGGCTGTCGGGCGGCACTGTATGCCCCTGCACGATGGCGAATGTTTCGCGTGGAAAGCAGGCCACCGCGACCGATTGCCTCAACCGCCTCGCCCACGACCATGCCGTAGAGAAAAACCAGGTCGCCGGGCCTGAGATCAACAAGCGACATCTTGTGTTTGGCGGGAATTCTTTCAGCGACCACGCAGGAGGAAGGAGACGATGCCGGGCCAAACTGAGTGAGTCTGCCGGCTTCCAACGTCTCAAGCGCCACCACTACATTGTCGCGTGTATCGAGCTGAAGAACGGTTTCCGGCATGGAGATCTTCCTTCGGTATTCGCTGAGAAGCCAGCAGGGAAAGCTGGTCCCAGCAAGGATACAACCAGAGCGAAGGAGCGGGCCAGTTGGTTGCAACGATGGTTGCTGGATCGCAGAATCAGCCGGCAGAATCCGCTCAAATGTCGCCAGGGGCAATGTGCCTTGACCATTTGTGGTTTACTGCTTTGGACCTCGGCCACGCCGGATCAGGGAGGTTACCCATCGCCACGGCCGGTGCTGGGTGATTTAATCAGGCATGGCTTCCGAAATCAGGCCGCACAAGCCGCGCCGCATTGCGAGAATTCAAATGGCCGCGGTTTCAATTCTTTCAGTTGCAGGCATCATCAACTATATCGATCGCGGTTCGCTTGCCATTGCCAATACAACGATTCGCGCCGATCTTGGCATGTCGGCGACACGGATGGGGGTTTTGCTTTCAATTTTTTCGTTGTCCTACGCTATCTCGCAACTGCCGGTGGGGGTGCTTCTCGACCGGTTCGGCGAGCGCGTCGTTCTGGGTGCGGGAATGTTTCTCTGGTCCATCACGCAAACTGCAACCGGCTCGGTGAGAGGCTTTGCTTCGTTTGCCTGCGCCCGCATAGGTCTGGCTGTTGGCGAATCTCCATTCGTCGTCTCCGCCGTGAAGACAGTGAACGACTGGTTCGATGTCCGCGATCGCGCTACGCCGATGGGAATTGTCAACGCAGCGACGACTCTCGGACAATCCATTGCGCCGCCGCTTCTTACTGTCGCGATGCTCGCGTTCGGGTGGAGGGGGATGTTCATGCTCATTGGCGTGCCCGGCCTGCTGCTGTCGTTGGTCTGGTACGCCTTTTATCGCGATCGCAAAGATGTATCTCTGAACGGTGCGGAGAAAGACTATCTCGAGATTCCTGGCCACGGGAGCAGGTTCTCAGACATCTCGTTGTCTCAGTGGATGGGGCTGTTTCGTTTGCGTACGATGTGGGGAATGATGCTTGGCTTTGGAGGCATCAACTACACGGTGTGGCTCTATATGTCGTGGATGCCAAATTACCTTGAGGCGGAACACCACATCAGCATCGCCGCTACGGGGACAATCGCCATGATTCCATTTGCGTGCGGAGCTTTGGGAATGTTTCTCAGCGGAGTGATCGCCGACTTCTTTGTGCGACGCGGGGCTTCGCCGGTGAGGAGTTATAGAACTCTGCTAGTCAGCGGGATGACATGCGCCGCTGGATGCACCTTGCTGGTGCCGTACATATCCGGCGCAACGGGCGCAGCGTTTGGAATCGGCATGGCGCTTTTCTTCAATTATCTTGCAGGAAACGCCGGTTGGTGCCTGGCGCAGTGCATGGCGCCGGCTGGAGTTGTCGCTTCGGTTGCGACGATTCAGAACTTCGGCAGCTTCGTTTGCGCCTCATTTGCGCCTATCATTACGGGCTGGCTGCTTGATCGCACTCACTCGTTCTACCTGCCGCTAGTCATTTGCGCAATGGTATCGATTCTTGGTGCGCTCTCTTATCTATTCATTGTGAAAGATCCGATCACGGTCAGCGGACCGAAGAGAGAACTGACGGCTTCGCACTGATTTGTTCAAGCTCAAACCAAGCCGCGCCTCCAATAGGGTGGGGCGAGCTTTTTGCTTCAGATGAATCATTGGCGAGGCGGCCATTGCCAAAGATTCGAAATGCGAAATCACAGCGCAATAAAAATCGCGCCATCTTCCACGGTAAGCTCGATGCCGGCGGCCTTTGCGGCTTCCTGCAGGGCGGCGTCGAGCATGACCACCGGGTCAGGGCTTACATCGATACGGCGCATCAGGCCCTCGCCCTTTTTGGCTCCCGCTGAAAGGGTGATCTTCAATCCGCGGCGCTTGCATTTGACGGGCGTACCATCTTCGAGCTTCAAATTCATCGGCTTGATATAGGCATCGATGTAATGAACCCCGATGCGCGACTTGTCGTCGGTGTGCACAGGGAGCCTGCTTGCGGCAGCCGCATTTACATCACAAAGCTTGACTTTCACGTAGGCCTCCTGTGGCTTCGATCTCTCTTGATGCCTGAAATTCGTCCATTACTTTTCTGAACGCGCGGATGTGTTCTGGCGTGCTTCCGCAGCAGGCGCCCACGATATTTACACCGGACTCGAGGAGCGGCACGAGACCTTGCACCATTTGTAGTGGCGTTTCGTCATAAATCACCTTCATGTTCTCAAGCCGGGGCTTGCCTGCGTTCGGCTGCACCATCACCGGCAAACTGGTTACGCTCTTATAGCGGATGACGGCATCGCGCGCGCGCAGCATCTCCATCCCAGTGCCGCAGTTCAGCGCAACGATGTGTGCGCCGTGTTCTTCCATGAATTCAGCAGCCCTCTCGGGCTCAATGCCCATCATGGTGCGGAAGGTTGATCCGTCAAGGGTTACGTCGTAGGCCAGGGAACCAATGATGCATTTTGCACCCGCGGTCCGGGCCGCCTCTATGCCGATCAAAAGTTCCTCGAGCGACGTTTGGGTCTCGATGATGATGGCGTCCGCGCCACCGTCAACGAGTGCGCCGGCCTGCTCTTCGAATGCACTGCGAACCTGGTCTTCTGTGAAGTCGCCGAATGGCTGAAGCAAGCCGCCGAAGGGGCCAATGTCTCCGAGCACGTAACCTTGTTTTTCGCCGAAGGCCTTGCGAGCAATGTCCACGCCGGCCTTGTTCACTTCAACGACGTGATCCGCTTCGGAGTGGCGGGTGAGCATGATGCGCGATCCGCCAAACGTGTTGGTGATGATGCACTCCGAGCCAGCTTCAACGTAGCGGCGTTGGATGGCGAGCACTCGCTCGGGATGCGTGAGATTCCACGCTTCGCCGCAATTGCCCTGTTCCAGTCCAGCGAACATGAGCTGTGTGCCCATGGCTCCGTCGCCGAGCAGTGTTCGCTCAAGGATCGCTTCTTGCAAGAGTTTCTTCATAGTGTCTCCGGGTCTTCAAGCCAATTCTTTTTGTACCAGGGCGTAGTGAATCGTTTCCAGAACCAGGCCCCACTTGTGATCGCGGCTGGAAGCGTCACAATAGCAACCGGCCGCGCTGATTTTGCGCTGCCACGATAAAACGGAGTTCAATCGTTCTCCGTGCAGGGGCCGCTCGCGATCGATGGCGGACATCAGGCCCGCGGAATTCTCAATGTACTGGCACATGTGCGTGTGGCCGCTGTCGCTTGCGGCCGGGGCGCAGCGCTGATCCAATATAGGATACCCATCAGCGCGCGAGCCAAGCTTCACGTTGTAGTTGAATGCCAACGGCCGACCCATGTTGGTGCAGGTCGTTCCTTCGTAGCGGAACATTGCGTCGAGCGATCCGTCTTCGTCGATGTGCAAGGTAAGACGCTCGTCTGCCCACCGCTTCAATGCTTTCCGATTGACGCTGTACTCCGCGTCCTGGTCGAGGACCGGAATGCGAGTCGGAACCTCCTCGCCCCACGATCTTGGAGCTCGCCGATACGGCGCTCTTCTGTACTGGCATGGGCCGAACGAGCAATTCTCGCAGGGCACAAGGTCGGTGAGTCTGCGCAATCGGTCGGTGTGATGCGTCAATCCGAAGACAGCCAACAACGTCTTTTTGGGGCGCAACATGCCGGAGACAAATGCTTCCACAGTCGAAGGGAAGTGCTCTTTGCGCGTTCGCTTCAACAGTTCAAGCAAGCGCGGCTGCTCTGCAACATCCCATTCGGGATAACCGGGACTGTAGTTGGGCAAAACAGCCATGTCATGGTGCTCAGCCCAATCGCAGAGACGTGCGCCGGTTGCGGTGGCCAAATGCTCAACAACGGCCGAAGCGAATATTTCGAGGAAGAAATACTCATCCGGCTTTTCGTCCGCCCAACGTCGTCGGCTTTCCTCTTCGGCTTCAGGGCCGGCGCCAACAGCAACCAGAATCACGCTGTGCGCATCGGCTTGCTGAAGCGTACTCTGCAACCGTTTGCTGGTGAAGGTTGCGCCGTCGACGTGAATGGAGTCGCCTGCGATTTCAAAGTACTCTGCCTGGCGCGCATAGACCCAGGGCCGGGCATTTTGCGCGTACCATTCGCGCGCCCAGTTTGCCAATTCCAGAGCGCGGCCTTCGAGAACCCATCCGCGCGGATAGCCAAGAAGCCGCACATACTCCTCTATCTGTACGTTTACATCGGGAACCGTGCTGGCCAGTTCCATGGCTTCGGCTAGGTCGCGCATGGGATCGGCTCCACAGGCTTGAACTGACAGCCTTCCACAAAGAAGTCGAAGAATCCAGGGTGAGTTTCAAGGCGGCAGTGTTGAACTCTCTTTACAAGCTCTTCCAGCTCCTGACGTTTCGATTTGCTGAGCAGGGCGATGGTTGCGCCTTCAATGGCAGTGTTTCCGGCTTGAACAATCTTTGATGAGGCCAGGCTGGGCACAAGTCCGATTCGCTTTGAAGCTTCAATGTTGAGATGCCGTCCGAACCCACCGGCAAGATAAAAGACTTCGATGTCGTCGAAGTCGATGCCGTATGTGTTGAAGACAGTATGCAGCCCTGCAACATTTGCGCCCTTGGCCTGCGCCAGCTCATTGACATCGCTTTCAAGCAGATAGACGTCGGCGTCTCCGCTTGGCGCGTTGCTACGATAGAGCGTGACCCGCTGAAGGTCATCTTCAAAGCGGCCCATATCATTCATGCGGCCGGTGCGGAGCAATTCACTCAATACATCGACGAGGCCGGAGCCACATATGCCTTCGGGCGCGACGTCACCGATGACACGGAGGCCGAAAGTTCCGTCGTTGGCAATCGCAACTTCTTCGATTGCACCATCCAATGCAGGCATGCCGCAAGCAATGGCTCCGCCCTCGAACGCCGGGCCGGCCGGGCAAGAAGCAGAGAGAATGCGGTGCTTGTTGCCAAGGATCAATTCGGTATTGGTGCCAATGTCCATGACAGCTACGAGGCGTTCTTCGTTGGCAAGGTCCACCGCGAGCATGCATGCCGCAGCGTCTGCGCCCACGTGACCGCTGATGATCGGAACGCCATACACGCGAGCTTTAGGATGAATCGGCAAGAGGCTCTGCTGCCCTGTCTGGGCCAGACTCGTGGTGGTGCGCTTGCCTTCGGCCATTTCAATTTCGGTGATGGATTGGTAAGGGTTCTGGCCTATCGAATAGACACTTTGGCGAAAGAACAAGTCGCGCATCGTGGAGTTGCCCACGACCACCATCTCAAAGATGTTCTTCGGGTCGACCGGGAACTTTTCGATTGCGTGGGTCAGATAGCCGGCCAGGGTGCGCATCAACAGTCTTCCGGGATGGTCTGTGTCGTACGCGATGCGCGACATGACTTCAGAGCCGCCGAAGCGCTGCGGATTTTCAAACGAGGTGTCGGCAATCAGCTCGCCGGTTTCAAGGTCGACCAAACGCAGGACAACGGTGGTGGTGCCGAGATCCATGGCGATGCCGAGTATCGGTCCAGTGGAGCGATCTACTTCCACGCCGTCGATCAGAATGCGATCTCCATCGCGGGTGACGGCGGGATCGATTTTGAACGCACGATTGCTGACCGGGAGGCCAAATGTTTGGCGCTCGATGCGCATATGTCCGCGACGCATGGTATGGCAGCGGACGTGTCCTTCATCCGCGGCGACAGAGGCCTGACATGCAAGGCGGAAGTTTCCCTTGAGGTGGCGCTCCGGCTCGGCAAGCGGCGAGAGCGCGCTCATGCCTTCAATCACTTCGACCATGCACTCTTTGCATTTGCCTTGCTTGCGGCAAGAAGTGGGCACGTCGATGCCGAGGGCTTCGGCGTAATCGAACAGCGATCGCTCGCCCGAAGCCTCGATAGATTGTCCGTTGATGGTGAGGGTGACGGCCATTCCTGAAGTGTCCCTACCAGCCCTTCTCTTCGAGTTCCGCTTTCAGTGCATCCGCCACTTCTTGCGCAGAACCTTCGCGCTCTTCTTCCTCGCTCCATTTCCACTGGGCAAGGTAGTCGTCGGAGGACTGCAGTCCGCGTTTGGCGGCGAGGATATCGACCTGTTGCATGAACCTGTCAGCGAGCATGACGGTGACGTCATCCGATTCATCCTCGGCTTTGATCTGGGTGGGGATCTCCTGCCAATACAGGATCTTGTACGTTGTCATTTTGTGATTACACCTGTTCCGCAAGGCGAATAAACAGATCGACGGCCGCGGATGCGTTCGCGCCGTATCCATCAGCGCCAATTTCGTCGGCAAACATCTGGCTGATGGGAGCGCCGCCGATCGCCATTTTGATGTGAGTGAGGCCAGCCGCCTCGAAGCCGTCGATCACGGTCTTCATGTACATCATGGTTGTGGTCAACAGCGCGCTCATGCCGATGATGCTCGGCTTGAATTTTTCAGCCGCGGCCATGAATTTATCAAGACTCTGATCCACGCCAATGTCGTGCAACTCAAAGCCCGCGCCTTCAGCCATCATGCCTACCAGGTTTTTGCCAATGTCATGCAAGTCGCCGCGAACCGTGCCCATGAGCAATATGCCTTTGGGTTTGGTGGTGTTGTCTTTCGACGTGAGCAGCGGCTTGAGCACCGCCATGCCTGACTTCATGGCGCGCGCCGCAATGAGGACTTCAGGAACGTAAAGCACGTTGTGCTTGAAGTCTTCGCCGACTACGCTCATGCCGGCGATCAATCCCTCGTTCATGACTTCCTGCACGGACCGGCCCTCATCGAGCGCTGCCTGGGTAAGCCGCCCGACCTGGTCGGCATTCCCCTCGTAGAGGTACTGGTTCATCAGGGCATAATCAGGCATCGATCCTCCGCTTATCGGGCGCTTGCAACGGCGGCGCCGGCATGCTTTTCATTGAATTCCGCCAGTGCTTCAAGCATGGCCAAAACATTTTCGCGCGGCATCCCAGGGCTGACGCCGCCGCCCACTGAGAGAATGATGCCCTCGCCGCCGGAGCCTTCAAGCACCTCGAGGGTTTCGTCTTTCACTTCATCGGGCGTGCCGCGAACCGCAATCTCAAGCGGGTTCACATTGCCCATCAAACAGATCCGGTCGCCGACGCGCTGTTTCACTTCGGTGATGTGCTTCTGCTTGCCCCAGTTGAGCACGTTGAAACCGGCATCGGGCAGGTGGTCGAGGCAGGCGTCCACTTCGGCGTCATTGTGGTAAAGCTTCACCCAGTCCTTGGGAAATGCGTCGCAGATGCGCTTCAAATAAGGATGCGCGAACTCAAGATAATGCTCCTCGTTGATGAAGCCAACAATGTCGTCGAGGATGAAGATGCCCTCGACGGTATCGCCCATGACCTTGTGCTGCGCCTTGAGCCAGTCGATGATGACGCGGGTACACAGGTCGATCAACCTGTGCGCGCCCTTTGGGTCTTCGACCAGGTCGATCATGAATTCGGTGGTGCCGCGAACAAATCCGGCGGTGCAGAGCGGGCCGCGCGAAGTAACCATGGGGAGAATGTAGCCGGCATCCAAAATGCGCTGCTTGGCCATGCCTATGCGATGCAGGGTCAGCCCGGCAAAGCCGTCTGCCTCCACTTCGTACTCGGGAAAGTTGTCGATATCCTCAAGCCGATAAAGGGTGTGGTACTCGCTTGGCGTGTTGTCTTGCCAAAACTTGATCTTCGAGCCCAGGATCGATGGCTCAGCCGCCATGCCGTATTCCATCCACCAGGAGGGGATGAAGATGATGTCTGGAAACTCCTGCATGATCTTCAGGTTGGATTGGAACCAGAGTTCAGGATCAAGGAAATAGTCGAGATGCTTGATTCCGAGGTACCCAGGGATCCAAGGACTATCAATGATCATCGCCATCGGAACCTTATCCAGCTTTTCCCGACGCACTGCCTTCTTGAATACTTCCCATTGTTCCGGCCGCATAGTCTACCTCCTTGTCATCTTGGGGATGCACGCGACCGTGACCAGCTCAGAACTGGCCGACATGCAACTGCTCAGAGTTCTTCAATAGTAGCCATTCTAGCCCAGGCAGGTGACGTTGATTCGCGATATTGTTCTTGTATCGAAATAAATCGTCTCGCTATTGGGCTTGGCTCCCGATGCTCGCAATAGTAATGGATGGGCAACAAGACACACAACAGAATTTGACATCGCTCCCGGCCAAAGTGCCGAAGTGGCCGGGCCTTCCGCAAAGCCTTCCACGTGGTGCGGGATGCCTGCAGGGTTGAGGGCCAGGTTCGTCTTGGATGCCGGTGGCCATCGCAAGCACTGCACTTCCGTAGACAAGCGGGCGCATGGATTGCGTGATTGCGTCGCGTTCTGAATGCTAAAATCGCTCACATTGGAATGAAATGACAGAAGTTGCCCTCCAATACGGTATCCCCGCGGATTTGACCGCCGAGATGATTTTGGCGCAACTCGAATTGCTGACGCGGGACGAGGGGTTCAGATCGAGCCGGAGATCCATTGCGTTCCTAAGGTATGTGGTTGAAGAGACATTGAAGGGGTCGGCCGACCAGATCAAGGAACGAACCATCGGTATTGAGGTGTTTGGCAGGTCCTCTTCGTACGATACGAATCTTGACCATATTGTCCGAACCGCAGCGACGGAGTTGCGCAAGCGGCTGGCGATTTATTACGGGGACGAAAAGCATCGTTCCGAGCTGCGGATTGGCCTGGTTCCTGGTTCCTACATTCCAAAGTTTACCCACGCCCACCAGGCGGCTACCGAAAACGGGGCGGTTGCGACGGCGGCGCCCGGCCGGGTGGGACTGGCAGTTTCGCCCCACAAAGTGGGGAGCGAGCCGGTTTCGGACACAGGAATTGCAGCCCATCGCGCTCCGCAATGGAGAAAGCAGTGGCGTGTGGTGAGTCTTCTGGTTGCTGCTCTCCTTGTGGCGGGTGGTGCTGGGTACTTTTGGCTTCACAAGCAAACGCCTGAGTATCTTTTCTGGAAGCCGGTTCTCGATACCCCAGGGCCAGTCCTCCTGGCAGTTGGCTATGTGCCCAATGGACCGCCGACGCCAATGGCGGCTGACGAGAATCCGAATTCCCCTCCGGCAATTCCTCAGTCCGGCGCTGCCGGATCTGTGCCCTTCGCGGATGCGGTGACGATTGCCAGGGTATTCGGGGAGTTGCAATCCAATGGGAAGAAGGTGCAGGTCCGGCGTGAAAACGCCAGTTCTTTCTCTGACTTGCGGGAAGGGCCGGTGGTGCTGATCGGAGCCTTCAATAACGAGTGGAGTCTGCGCCTGACGCGCCAATTGCGCTACTCCCTGGCCATGGATGCCGACAATCACCTTATCTATATAAAGGATGCCAAGAGCCCGGCCTCCCGAGCCTGGAGCTGGAGAACGAATCAACCGCGCGATCAGGTGGGCGGCGCGGGCGGGCCTATTTTGCACGACTATGCCTTGATTACGCGCATCCGGAACTCCGAGACAGGGCATGTGCTGGTTGTCGTCGGAGGGCTCTACACCTATGGCACTGAGTCTGCCGGAGAGTTTCTGACAGACGCGGGACTGATGCAATCCATTACCAGGTCAACCCTACTGGGAACTGGCTCACAGAATCTGCAAATCGTGCTGGAAACGACCGTGACGGACGGCACACCCGGCCCGCCCAGGGTTGTAGCGGTCTCGCAAGAGTAGATTCCGCAAAGGGCGCAGCGATTTCGGGCGATGTCCTGTGCCCGCCACCAATACATAAAAACAAAGGTATTCTAACGATTCCTGACGGTCAGGGACGGTATCTGTCTTTCCTGTCTTACATCGATACCCGTACAACCCGCCTTGATTAACGAAGCAGCTCAACCCTCTGCATCTGGCTTTTGGGGTACACGTGAGGGGAGTGGAGCTGAGCCACAGGAAATCAACATTCAGGAGGCCAAGATGAAAAGAATTCTCAAGCTGACGGCAAGCTTGATCGTCGTTTGGGCGGCATTGATCTGCATCCCCAGTGGAGCGTTTGCCCAAGGGTACGGCAGCATCAGCGGAACAGTGACGGACACGACCGGAGCGGTTGTCTCCGGCGCCAACGTGACAGCGACCCAAGTTGGAACCGGCCAGGTACTCACGACCATTTCGACCGGCGGTGGGGAGTTTGTCTTCCCGTCGCTGGCGCCCTCAACGTATAACGTGTCCGCCAGTCATTCTGGATTTGAGGCCTATACGGAGAAGGGAATTCAAGTCCGCGCGGACGCCTCGGTCACGGTCAACATTGGTCTGAAAGCCGGGGCCACCTCAGTCACTGTCACCGTGAATGCCGAGGCTACCCAGATTGACACCACAACCGGGACGCTTTCGCAAGTGATTGGTACGTCGCAGGTGAGCGACCTGCCGCTGGAAGGCCGCAATGCGGCGGCTTTGACTGAGGAGGTTGCGGGCATCACGATTGCACCCACAGCCCAGGCCGACCAGGGGAACACCAAGACGTTTCCCGTGGTCTATACCATCTCTGCCAACGGCACCTTCGTCGGACAAACGAACTACATGCTCGACGGCGGCAACAATGTGGATGAGTACACCAACGTCAACCTGCCTTTCCCCATGCCCGATGCGCTGCAGGAGTTCAGCGTCGAGACCAGTAACTACAACGCCCAATACGGTCAGAACGCCGGCGGCGTGGTCAACATCATCACCAAGAGCGGAACCAGCAAATACCATGGGGATCTGTTCGAATTCGTCCGCAACCGCGACTTGAACGCAGCCCCCTGGTACAGCTATAGCGCCGCCACCAACAGCAAGACCGTAAACCCGCTCAAGAGGAACCAGTTTGGCGGCACCGTCGGTGGACCGCTCAGCATCCCTCACCTTTACAAGACCGATAAGTCGTTCTTCTTCTTCGGGTACCAAAGGTCCATTATTCACGCTGCTTCTGCGAGCGCATCCGACATTCTGCCCACCATTGTTCAGGCAGGCGCAAACTCGTCAGGCGGATCAGCCGGCACAAACAACCTGGTGTTTACCGATTGCGTGAAGGATCCGCTGATGCCGACAGCGATTCTCGCATCTACGATCACATGTCCGGCAGGCTCATCGAATACCTGGGGCCCGGCCGCGCTGAGCGCAGTGACGAAAAACCTGCTGGCTGACGTTCAGCCGTTGACCTCAGGGGGAGGCGTTCTCTTCCAGGAGCCCAACAACTACGTCGAGGCAGAGATCACTGCCAGGGCCGATCAGGAGTTGACGCCGAAGGACAAGCTGTCAGAGCGGTATTTCTCTGACGGATACGCCCTGCAAGGCGTGCTCAACCCCACGAATCTGCTCACGTATCAGGATTACGCGCAGAACAATTACTACAACTCGCTGATCGCTGAGACACATACCTTCAGCAGTCACATTGTCAACAACTTCATTCTCAGTTACCAGTTGGAGCGCGACTCCCGCGGCCCGATTTCGAATAGCGTCGACGTGGCCGATCTGGGCGTCAAGATCTCGCAGCCTGGGTTCAAGCAGATCAACCAAATCGCAGTGAGCGGCTTTTTCACCATCGGCGGCAATCCGCAGGCCTTCTTCGACCGTGCCAACTACACGCTGACCGACGATCTGCATTGGCTGCTGGGCAAACACAATGTCGACTTTGGCTATCACGGTGAAGTATCGAAGATCGATGTGAATAACCTCTTCGAGCAGCCGGGCCAGTTTACCTTCAATGGCAACAACACTGGCGGCGACGCGATTGCCAACTTCCTGTTTGGATATCTCAACACATTCACTCAGGCGTCAGGACAGTTTTTCAACCCCCGAGCCAAGTTTCAGGGCGCCTACGTCCAGGACAGTTGGAAGTTGAGTCCTAACCTCACGTTGAATTACGGCGTGCGCTATGAGCCCTTCACGCCCTGGCGCGAGTTGCAGGGGCGCATGGGCAGCTTCTTCCCGGCGCTGCAGGCGGCGGGCACGCATTCAACGAAGTATCCGAATGCGCCTGCGGGGATGCTGTTTGCGGGCGACCAGGGCTTCAATCCGAACGGCGTCGCCTCTGCCTACGATCACTTCATGCCCAGGCTGGGCTTCGCCTGGGATGTCTTTGGCACGGGAAAGACCAGCGTGCGCGGCGGCGCCGGTATGTTCTATGACAGCCGCATCAACAGCACATTGTTCAATATCTACTCGAACTTGGCGCCCTTCATCACCAGCGTGAGCTTCAACAACAGTGCGGCTGGGACGAACATTTCCTTCGCCGACCCGTTTGGCAGTTATGGGATTGCCAATCCCTTCCCGTATCCTTCATTCCCGTCGGCGACGCTGCCTCCTGGCCCGACCGCTCCCATCTCCAACTCGCAGGCTTGGCTGAGCTACGACGAAACCCACGGCTTCCAGGATCCTGTTACATACGATTGGAACCTGACCGTGGAGCAGCGGTTGAGCAGCAGTCTCTCCGGACGCCTGGCCTATGTGGCCGAGCACAGCAACCACGAGTGGACAGACATTGAGCTGAACCCCATCGTGAGTGGAACGCGCGTCTATAACCAGACCGGTTGCGCGGCGACCAACGCTTGCTACCCAAATACCATCACGGAGGCAAACACCGGGGGCAACACGAACTATAACTCGCTGCAACTTTCGGCCGAACAACGGGTGCGCTACGGCCTGACGCTGCTGTTCAATTACACGTGGTCGAAGGCGCTCAACAACCTGCCGTGGAATCAGGCTGCCACCTCGATCGGCGCGGGCAACTCCTATGTCTACCCGACTTTTGTCCCGAACTTCAGAAGCCTCGATTACGGACCGGCGGATTTCGATCACAGGAATGTGAGCGCCGTCTCGTATGTCTATGCTGTTCCGAAGTTCTTGAACGATGCTCCAGCCTTGGCGCGCTACGTCGTGAATGACTGGTCAACCAGTGGCCTCTTCCAATTCCGCAGTGGCGATCCTCTTACCGTCTGGTCAAGTAGCAGCAACGTCGATGGCTCGGGCGAATCTCGCGATCGTGCTGTGCAAACGGGGCCAGCCTACGGCGGCACGGCATGCACGACTGCTGTCAACTGCAAGTCGTTTCTCAATCCGGCAAGCTTTACGAACCCGGTTGCCGGCAATGGCCTTGCCTCATTCGGGAACGTCGATAAGGGTGCGTTTGTGGGGCCGCGATTTGCCGAATGGGATGCGAGCCTTGCGCGCAAGTTCCCCATCAGAGAGGGGAGTTACGTGCAGTTCCGCGCTGAGTATTTCAACTTGCTTAACCACGCCAACCTTGGCGATCCCGGCACCACGTTGGGCGGCTCATTCGGCAAAGTTACAAGTACGACTCCGCAGAACACGGCGGCGGCCGGAAACCTGGAGCGCGTTGCACAGCTTTCGCTCAAAGTCATCTTCTAGAGCGCGCGTGCAATCGAAGCAGGAACGAGCGGCCGAGTCACCAGGCGACGGGCGTCCCTCCCCAGGGATGGACGCCTGCCTCGCCATGCGAGTCCTTTGAATTGCTCGGCATTCTGGATGACAAATGTTGGAGGTGGAGATTGGAAAAAGTGGCCGGACATCTCGAAGTGTCACTTACAGAGGACGCGCATTCTATCTCACTCAAGATGCTTGACTGGAGCCCGGATGAGCATGGCGCAGTTCGAATTGATTTGTCGCCCAGGTACGCGCGTCATCTGGCTAGTCTGCTGCTGCTTAAGGCGGAGGATGCAGAGGAGGCCGGTGAAAGGCGGAACATGGGCAGAGCGATACGGTGAAATCCCAGTGCGAGCCCATTGATGGGCTCCATCATGATCGGCCTCACACGACGAGGATTGAACAGCGTGACATTGGAAGAGGAGATGCAGACACCGCACAGCAGAAAGATGGGCACGCCGGGTGGTCCTTGGCGTCTAGTCCGGTGGAGCGTTTCGGCCCTGCTGATGCTTCTTTATGCAGGGACTGCGCGGACTCAGAGCGCCCCGCCGCTTGACCGATATCTCAATCCGGCCCTTCCATTGGAGCAGCGAGTGGATGATCTGGTCAGCAGAATGACGCTGGCTGAAAAAGTATCGCAGATGCAGAACGAGGCGCAGCCAATCGCTCGCCTGCAAATCCCCGGCTACAACTGGTGGAACGAAGGATTGCATGGCGTGGCTCGATCAGGCTACGCGACAGTGTTCCCCCAGGCGATTGGACTGGCTGCCACATGGGATACTTCGCTCATCCAACGCATTGGCGATGCGATCTCAACCGAAGCGAGAGCAAAGTATAACGAAGCGCAGCGCGAGGGCAACCGGTCGATTTTTTATGGCCTCACCATGTGGTCTCCAAACATAAACATCGCGCGCGATCCGCGCTGGGGCCGCGGGCAAGAGACCTATGGTGAAGATCCTTTTCTGACCAGCAGCATTGGAACCGCGTTTGTCTCCGGGCTGCAGGGAGCCGACCCGCGATATCTCAAGGTGGTTGCGACGGCCAAGCACTTTGCCGTTCATAGTGGACCGGAATCTCAACGCCATACCTTTGATGTTTCAGTTTCTCCGCATGATTTAGAGGACACGTATCTTCCCGCATTTCGCAAGCTCGTTGTCGATGCTCACGTCGGCAGCGTGATGTGCGCCTACAACGCGGTGGATGGGTCGCCGGCCTGCGCGAACAAGATGCTGCTTGAGCAGACCTTGAGGCAGGGCTGGCAATTCAACGGTTATGTAGTCTCCGATTGCGCTGCCATTACAGATGTCGCCGTAGGACATCATTTTGCGGCCGACATGGCGCATGCCGCGGCACTGGCAGTAAAGGCGGGAACGGACCTTAGCTGCGGCAAGGAGTATGGCGCGCTCGTCGATGCGGTGCGGGATGGCTTGATCAGCGAGGCGGAGATCGATGTTGCCGTCAAGCGATTGTTCACAGCGCGATTTCGCCTGGGCATGTTCGATCCACCGACTTTGGTGCCCTACAATGCCATCTCTTTCTCAGAAAACGATTCTGCAAAACACCGCGAGCTCGCATTGGAAGCAGCGAGGTCGGCGATTGTCCTTCTCAAGAATGAGCGAGCCATTTTACCCTTGACCAACACGCAGCAAACGATCGCGGTTGTCGGGCCCAATGCCGCGGCGCTGCCGGCACTTGAGGGAAACTACAACGCAATCGCATCGCACCCGGTGACGCCTCTTGATGCACTCGAATTGCGCTTGCCGGGAAAGATCCTCTATGCGCAGGGCTCTCCTTATGTCGAGGGGATTCCTGTGCCAGTTCCCGTAACCGTTTTCTCAACCATTGTCGACAATGCAAGCACGCCCGGCCTGAAGGCTGAATACTTCTCAGGCAAGGGATTCGCGGGCAGTCCGATTCTTGAACGTACAGACCACGCGATTGATTTCGATTGGAACGGGGCTTCGCCAGCCACCGGAGTCTCAGGGGAGCGCTTTTCTGTGCGTTGGACCGGGTCGATCGCTGTTCCTGCTCCAGGCACCATCGGCTTCGGATTCTCGATGGCTCATTGCAGCACCTGCGAGGACGGCGAAACAGTGAGAGTGTGGCTGGATGGAAAGCCTGTGTACGAGTTCGTGCATGCTCCAACGCACGGCAGAAGGGCGCCGACTACGCCATTCAAGCTCACGTTCAACGACACGTTACCGCACAAAATTCGAATTGAATATACCCACGACTCTCCGCACTTCGGCGCAGGCTTGACCTTCAATTGGGAACCACCCGAGGGTGTGCTGCGCGATCAAGCCGTCGGCGTGGCAGACAGATCTTCCGTCGTCATTGCCTTCCTCGGTTTGAGCCCAGAGATCGAAGGGGAAGAGATGCCGGTGAAGGTGGAGGGCTTTGATGGCGGTGATCGCAGCGCCATCGAATTGCCGACAGCTCAACAGAAACTGGTAGCGGCGCTGGCGGCTACTGGCAAGCCGCTGATTTTAGTTTTGATGAATGGCAGCGCTCTTGCGTTGCAAGATGCGGCGGAAAAAGCTTCCGCGATTCTTGAGGCGTGGTACCCAGGTGAAGCTGGCGGAACGGCCATTACTGAAACTCTCTTCGGCGAGAGCAATCCATCGGGCCGATTGCCTGTTACCTTCTATGCGGCTACCAGTCAGCTCCCGGCCTTCGACGACTACTCCATGAGGGGGCGCACCTATCGCTATTTTGCGGGCACTCCGCTCTACCCATTCGGCTATGGCTTAAGCTACACAGCGTTTCGATATAGCGACGCGAGCCTTTCTGCAAAGACACTGCGAGCGGGAGAGCCCCTCGAAGCAAGTGTTCGCATCGAGAACGCAGGCGATCGAGACGGCGATGAGTCTGTTGAGGCATACTTGATTTCCCAGGGAAAGGCGGAAGCGCCGATCTGCTGGTTGGCGGGGTTCGAGAAAGTCCATCTTCGCAAAGGCGAGGTAAAGACTGTGCGCATCGAGATCGAACCGCGACAACTGAGCATGGTCAGCGCGGACGGGAGCCGAAACGTGCTGCCCGGCGATTATGAACTCTATTTGGGCGGGGGTCAGCCTTCCGATCAGTCGGGCGCCATGCTGAAGTTTCGCATTGAAGGTTCAGTGCAAATGGCGCCATGAGCTTTGCCACTCTGGCTGGCTTCGATGCGTGCGGCGGCTCGTCTCAGAATGAGAACCGGATTCTCATACAGCGGAAAATGTGTCTGGGCGCATACGTGCCGGAACCGACGAGCAACTTGGCACGAATGATAGCCAATATCTTTACATGCCGCTTGAATCAAGACTTTCGTCGCATTCAAAGACAGCATCGTCGAAAACAACGAGCTTATGCTTGCGCAGATTGGTAATGCCGCTTAAGGGTGAATGACGGGTCAGGATGAATCGGCTGAGAAAGCCGGCTTTGATTTGCCCAAATTTCTCCTTGAACGCGAGACGCTCTGAGCAGGTTCCCGTCGCAGAATTGATCACGGCAATTGCAGAAAGGCCGGCGCGCTCCATCAATTCCAGCTCGTTCAAAAGGCCAAGGCCATGCATCACGCCGTAGGAGCCAGCGTCGCTGCCGGCAATGACCAGTGCGCCCATCGCATGCGCTTTGACCAGGCTCTCGGCATGCTGGTCGAGAATCTTCTTCAGATTGAAAACGACTTCCGCATCCCAGCCCATCAAATTGGCGTGGTCAATCTGTCTCTGAACCGGCGCGAACGTCGGCACCCACGCGATGCGCCGGTCGCGCATCTTGGAAAGCTGATCGGTGCGAACGAAGAATCCGTGCTCGATGGAATCCACACCACCGTCAAGCGCGCGGTCAATTCCAGCATCGCCGGATGCGTGAGCGAAGGTCTGTTTGCCAAATGAGTTTGCGGCCGCCACCAATTGGCAAACTTCTTCAGTGGTCATTTGAGGCTGAGTTGTGACAGCGCATTTTTTAAAATTGATGATGCCGGTCGGGATCAGCTTGATGCGGTCGGCGCCGGCTTTAACGCGGGCATCGACGCACTCAAAAGGCGAATCGAATTCCTCAATCGGCTCCGCCATGAAATTGCCGTAACGGCCCTGGTGATGAATTGCCGCGCCAGGGCTGTCAACGTAAGGCATGCGCGGATGATGAGCACTCATGTAAAGCTTGCTCAGGGCGAGGCCGACCCCATCCTTGTCGCCTGCGTCGCGCACAGCGATGACGCCGAGGCGCACAAGTTTTTCCAATCGCGTGAGAGCCAGATTCAGCAGTTCCTCAGGCGTTTGTGTCAGATGGGCTGCACGCTTCTCTAAATCCAGCTCACCGCCTTCCAGGAAAAAATGCGCATGCGCTTCGATCAATCCTGGCAGCATTGTGTACGCTGGCAGGTCCGCATCTGGCTCGCGCTGGCCGTGATTCAGCAGATCCGCAGATGGAGAGTCTTCGCCGACAAAGAGAATGCGGGTCTTGTCATAAACGACATGCGCGCCTCGCAGCGGCTGCTTGCTGACGCCATCCAGCAGAGTTCCAACGCGGAGCCAGATGCGACGTTCATCGGTTGCGGGGGGAACAGTCATAGCGTATGTTTCACTTCCGCGAGAATGTGGATGGCAAGCATCCCGGCTTCACTTCGAGGCCTTTCTGGCATGAAATCGCGCTTATAGAATTTAGAAATCAACGACCTCTTCTTCACTGCAAATGGCCATGATCGCTTCTACCTGGCGGAAGCCGGAAGTCTCATGGGTTTCGTCTTCATGCGGCCGCCCTTGCTCAAGCGCGTCGCGAAGTCGAGCAACGAGCGGATGGTCCTTCGGCAGTGGCGCAGGAGTTTTTTCGGGATTGGCGAGCGCAAAATCGAGGCCCACTTCCATCCCCAGCGTGAGATAGGCTTTCTCGAGTTCCTCTCGAACGCCCAGCGGGGTGCCCCATGCAAAATTGGAAAGGCCGACAATCAAATGAACGCCCTCTAAATCCGGGTCGGCTTTGATGAGGCGCATCGCGTCGAGCCCGATATTCACAAGGCCATAGGTGTCGGCCCCGACCGGCGCGAGTCCAGAGTCAATAATGATCTGGTCGTTTCTGCGCCCCGCCCTGGTGACGAGCAATTCAACGAAATGCTTAGCAGCGCGATACGAGTCGTGCGGATTCATGCACTGCGACGATCCGTCGGGCGCAAACATCTCAGATGCCATCACCACCGCGAGCGTGTCGTAGTGGTTCACCAACTCGATCATCTCGTCCAGGTGGTCGCGCGACGCGGCAAGCGAGTTCAAAATCGGAGCGCCGCTTTTCTTCCGGTCGTAGTGCTTCAATGCGACCTTGTGGTACTCGACGGAGGGGTTGTCGAAGGCAATGGGCGTGGTGGTCGCCTCTTGAATTGCGGCAACAACCTCGGGCAAAAAATCGAGCATCTCCTGCCGGCGAACCTGAATGCGTTGTGTGCCATCAAGGTTCAACGTCAGATACTCCGCGTTCAGGGCAGTCTGCAATCTAGCTAGCTCCTGATAGGCGGCCGCGTCACGCTCAGTGAATGCCTTGCGCGCGCGAGCGTAGGCGTTGTTCATCAACTCGCCGACGATGTGCAGTTTTCTGTTCATTGGTCAAGACTCCGGTTTGACAGCGATCGGCTCCGCCTTGGCGGCCGCCTCGCGTTTGGCCGTGTGATCACGGCCAAGCCAGTCGTTGGCCCAGGCTGAAGTTCCACGCAGGCCCTGATTTTGAATAACAGGCGCGTGTTGCAGCAACGCCTGTTCTTTGCCGTCGTGTTTGAGGCGCTCGTATGCGCGCAGCCAGATGCAATCTCCAAAGCCGTCTACTTCGCAGGCGCCTTCTCGCGTTCCGCCGCAAGGGCCGTTGCGTTGATTCTTCGCGCAATCCGATTCAGGACAAAGATACGCGATGTCAGGAAGCGAGCAGTCGCCGCAATCCTTGCACCCGAACATGGCTGACTTGCTCAGATGTTCGAGTACCCGCAGCGGCTTTGGCCCCTGGAACGGATCTTTGGAATTCGCGCAAACGTTCGCTCCCCATTTGGCAAACGCTGTGCCAGAAGCAAACATGGTGTCATGCGACAGCTTCGAGAGCTGATAGTTCAAGGTGACATGCCTGCTCGAAACGATGGGTCTCGGATTCTGCTGCATCGGATTGGCCAGTTGTGTGGCTGGATTCTCGGAGTAGTAGAAGAATTCGCCGGGCCGGGAGAATGTAATTTCGCGCGCAAACTGCTTCCAGTCGTCCGGCGCGAAAGTGCGCTCAATTTCAAGAATTCGTTCGACTGCCGGAAAATTGTGGATACCGCCCAAATAAACGCCTCGAAATCCAAGTCCACGATAAATTGCAACCTGCTTTGCCGCGAATTCACAAAAAAATGACTTCCCGCCGTCAGCGGATTGGCCTTGTTTCTGGCAAAGTTCAAACAGAGGCCGGGTGAGGACGACGCCGGGGATTTTGCCCTCATGAAAAAGATCCGCCACCCGTCGGCTCAAGAGATAAACATTGCCGATCAGAGGCGTCGTATGCATTCCGTGCGCGTCCATGTAAAAGCGCAATTCAGACATTTTCCGCGAGTCGAACCCAATCTGATTGATGATGA
>Ga0302320_10009447_pt1 | contig 20962 bp, 20 predicted proteins | sample Bog_T0_3_FD_202130 | JGI IMG/M metagenome (GOLD analysis project Ga0302320, IMG submission 202130) | Peat permafrost microbial communities from Stordalen Mire near Abisko, Sweden - Bog_T0_3 | ecosystem: Environmental > Terrestrial > Soil > Wetlands > Peat | place: Sweden: Abisko, Stordalen Mire...
GCAAGAAATACAAGAAGTGCCACGGGGCGGAGTAGTTGTCCTGGCCTGCATTGGCCATGAGAAGCCAACCGCCGAATTCCGTGAAAACTTCGGCCTGACGATTGAAACCAAACTTCCGCTTGATCTCACTCGGAGAGATGGCGATGTCGCGGTTCCTCTCCTGTGAACCGCATCGACGATCGAGAGTTCCTGTTCTCCGACAGTTCAAGAATCGCGAAATCATTCGTGTGACAGAAGAAGACCTGACAAAACAGCCCCTGCATCCGGCAGCTCGTCAGTATCTCGTGCTTTGGGAGTCTTTCTGACGTGCCGGCGATCGTGAGGAGGAGTATTCAGGGCAGTTCGGGTGCGAACAGGTAGTGTCCTAATTTGCCTGTTCAGGCTTGTCCTCTGCCTGATGGTCGGCGCGGCGGTCGGCAGTTGTCAGGCTTTACCACGGGGCGGATTATCAAGTGGCAAGGTTCTCTGCGGGAAGTCCGTATCTTCTCCACCCGGAGAAAGACCTGATTTTTACGCGGTCGGTATCAGGAACAGGATGGACCCCATTGACCTGCAACCTAAAGCGAAAAGTCGTTTTGTGGCTCTCGCCAAAGACATCCTTATATTCGATAAACCCGCCGAGATGGAAATAATACGGAATTGGAGAATCCTCAAAACCCCTCAGATCAACATAGGTGGTAAAAGTGACATCCGTCGCGATAGGTCCACTGGCTGCTCTCACCACATCGGGGATGTCCAAGGTTATAAAGTTCCCCATGGATGGCATATTTTCCGATGGTTGCCCATACACATCGCCCTTAGCCCGAACATCAAAAGCGCTGGTAGTGCCGTCGTTTGTAATCTTGATCGTTATGGAATCAAACATATCGGCTTCAAATTCTTCATTCGAGACAGAAACAGATATCCGCGCTCGTTCTTTGTCCTTCATCATCTGAATCTGAGCATTCGCAGCATCGGCACTCTTTTGAGCAGCCTTTGCCGTAGCCAATGCAATCCTAGTAGCTTCAGCGCCGGATTCCCGAGCATCCTTAGCTCCCGTCTCCATAATGTCGGCCTGCTTCTTAATCGCCCTCAGAGTCTTGTAGACAAGCCATCCGGTTACAGCCCCGACAACCACAAGAAACCAGTTTGGAATGTTTGCCGGGGCCAACAGTTCCTTCCATGGATACTTGGCAGACTTCTCGGAGGCGTAATCCTGCTCATTTGCGCTTGCTGGGCTCTCGACTGCGACAACTGGTTTGGGAGGATTGGCGGTTTCCTGCTTGTCTTCGGCTTTGTCGTGTTGGCCGCCCCCGTCCCCTGGGACTTGGGACCATGCCCCACACAACCCGAAAGCCAGCACAGTGAGTATCGCCAAGCGTCTCAACATAATGGCGAAAATGTATCACAAAAACATATGGACGTGACAGGGTCCCCAGTGGAAGGATTAGAGGTATGGAAGAAAACACTAGACGCGGAATCATCATTGGATGGGGAGTGGGTGTCATCATGCTAGCACTTTCCTTTTTTCTCGGTGGTCCGTACTGGGGGGTTATGTTCCTTGCAATCGGAATTGCTATCGTATTGCATGGCCATTATCCAAAGCTTTTTGCATCACGGCCAGCTAAGTTTATCGTCTTTAGTTTGCTGTTGATCGTTGCAGCCATTACCTTCTCCATGAGTCCTCGCGGTGAAGCGATTTGGCATCCGAATGTCGCTACTGAGAAACCAAAAGGACAATCATTGCAAGTAGCTAGCACTTCTTCGACGGCTCAGCAAGAGCAAACAAATACAAGCGCGTCAACGCCAGCGGTAGCTAGAAAGCCTTCAAAACGCGCTGTTAAAGAAATTACTTCAACTCCTCCTCCAGCACCGACAAATACTCCCCCAACCACAGCCCCGCTTCAACAATTGCCAATGTCTCAAGAATGTGCACCAGGTGCAAGCTGCGCTCAATCTGCGGGGCAATCTGGGGGAATAACTGCGGGAACGTACATAGGCCATGTTGACCCCCCTCCCCGCGTGCTATCTCCAGAGCAAATCAAAAGCTTGAGAGAGGCAGCAGCGTTGCACCCATCTAGGTTTCTCATTCTATATGAGAACAAAGATATGGAAGCTTATAGGTTAGGTGTCCAGATTCAAGATGCACTGGTAGCCGAAGGATGGGTTCCGCAGCAACAAGTTACAGAAGGACTCTTCAGCTCAGAGGGAGGGGGGCCGCTGTCTGGCATAAACATTGCTTGGCAAGGAAAAACTGTTTCTCCAGGATCGCAAATCCATTTTGATCAGAGCACGTCGGGGGGCGCGTTGAGTTTGCAACTCCAGCACGATTTCCCTGAAGCTTTCCATGCCCAAACAGGAGATATGGGTCCTGGCTATGGAGATCGAGTTCTGATTCAAATATTTGCCAACCCGAGACCAATAGCGACCCACTAAGCGGCTTCAATACACTTGACACGCATCGGTTTTTGTATTACAGTTATTCCAGTGAGGCCCTATGGCGAACGTACTCAATACGGATAAACAAATCGCGATCATTGCGGCCCTGGCGGAAGGATCGAGTATCCGCGCCATTGAGCGCATGACAGGTGTCCACCGCGACACGATCATGCGCCTGGGCGTGAAGATCGGCCAAGGATGCAAAGCTCTCATGGACTTCAAGCTGGTCAATCTCCCCTGCACTCGCCTTGAACTGGATGAGATTTGGGGCTTCGTCGGCAAGAAAGAGAAACACGTTAAGCCCGAAGACGGGAACGCAGTGGGCAGCGTGTGGACGTTTTGCGCCATTGATGCTGATACGAAGTTGGTTCCTGCCTTTCGCGTCGGGGACCGCGATGCAGCCACGGCAAACGCCTTCCTTCAAGACGTTGCGGAGCGTATGACCGGCAGAGTCCAAATCTCGACTGACGGCCTCAGAGCCTACGAGGAAGCAATTGAACGGTCATTCGGCGGAAATGCCGACTACGGCCAGATCATCAAAACTTATGGGCACGAATCCACAGAAGGCCAGCGCCGCTACAGCCAGCCAGAATTCGTCTCCGCTGAAAAGAAGATCGTCGCCGGTCGGCCTGACGTTGACCTGATTTCTACCAGCTACATCGAACGGCTAAACGCTACCACGCGCCTCCACATGCGGAGGCTTACCCGTCTGACTTTGGCTTTCAGTAAGAAGCGGGAGAACTTCGAGGCGGCGGTCGCACTCCACTTCGCCTATTACAACTTCGTGAAGCGGCACAACACCCTGAGATGCACCCCGGCAATGGCCGCTGGCGTCACTGGGTCATTCTGGAGCGTGGGGGATTTGGTGGAGGCGTCGGCATGGCCTACATAGAGGAATTGAAGGACGTGATCCGCAAGCTGCATGGGGTCGAGTCCACGCACCGCGAGAGCGTTCCTGTGAAAGAGGAATTCCAAGGGAAGACGGTTTGGGAGGGCATCGTTGAGGTATTCGACCTTCACGGCCATCCCAAGGCGAATACAGCCTACGCCTGGACCCACGCAACAGACGATCCAGATACCCCCAAGCGAAGCGTAACCGTCTTACATGTTCCTCCGGCAGTATCGCCCATAACCGCTGTCCGAGTAGCCATCATGCAAGAGTTAAGGGAGATGAGAGCCAATGCCGACATTGAAGCCGAAGCCTAAGAAACCCGGACGCCCACGGCTGGCAAAGAGCGAAGCTAAGGGCAGCATCGTACCTGTGCGATTCAGCCCCGAAGAGCGGAAGCGCGTCGAGGCCGCTGCGAAAGCCAGCAAGCAGAACGTCTCCCAATGGATTCGCAGCACCCTGAGCGCAGCCATCGGAGCCTAGACAGATGAAAGCCTCTCGTTTCCCAGTTCGAGAGGCTTTCGGATTGCAGACTAGGGATTGGCAAAGGTCATGCAGTGGGAATGACATTACTACCGACTGAACCCTTTAGCAACAGCAATTCCGCAATCAGAGGAAAAGCCTGTGGATTTCAAATTAGGACACTACCTGCGAACAGGCTAACTTGACAGTTGGGAACTGCACGGCTACTATTCGCTGCGGAGGCGTGATGGCTCATGACCCTTCCCCCGGCACCGGCCCCGCGAGCCCTGTTTCCAAGTAGTCGATTAGTCGGTTTCCCGGATTAGACTTCATTATCGGCCGCGGATTCCGGATCGCTTGCACTTTTCCTGTTCTTTCAATCTCAACTGGTCAACACTGTCAAATCCAAGTTGTGAAGAGGGAGATGCCATGAAGTGGATCAACCTGGGGACTTTAGTTCTGATTGTCTCGGCTGCCTCGCTCGCGCAAGGGCAAGGAGCGGCGCATTCCATTCCGGTTTCAGTGAATTGCAGCGCAGGCGAATCGCTGAATTGGACACTATCCAACCTGGACTCAAAAAAGCCCTACACGGTATCAGTGAATGGAACCTGCACCGAATTCGTGCATGTCGTCGGCTTCCAGAACCTCACGCTCAAGGCGCTGCCCGGTGCGAAGTTGGTGCAGCCGGCCCTGAATCCCGGTGATTTGTTCAACGCCGTGCTGTTGATTGAATCCTCACAGAGCGTCACCGTTCAAGGCTTCTACATCCAGGCCGACACCACGACGGTCGCTGCTGTGGGTATCGGTAACGGCAGCTCCGACATTCGTCTGCGCAACCTGACTGTAACCGGCGGCACGAGTGGAATCGTTGTTTTTGAGAACAGTCAAGTGTCAATCGCCTATGTGACGGCACAGGATTCCGGGTATGCTTCGCTCGGCATTTATGACTCTTCCGATGTTCATGTCGAGCATTGCCTGTTTCAGGACACCACAGGAGCGCTCTGGCATGTGGGAATCGCGTTGGGAGCTGCCCATGTTACGATGTACGCGACCACGATTAGCAAGATGCAGGATGGCATCGTTGCGGCAAGCGGTTCCATTGTCGACGTGCTGTATTCCAACACGTACTATCCACCCATCGGGCCGGCGAATGTTACCATCGTGAATTCCGCAGGGACTAACTATAACGGTGTGTCGTTAGATGATAACTCACAGCTCAACGTGGGAACTGCAAAACTGGTGATCGATCAGCCGGGTCAATCGTGGGGGGGGACCACAGGCGGAATCCTGCTTTCCAACGGTTCGAATCTGGATGCCTCAAGCGGCAACCTTGTCATCACCGGAAGCTATGGCAACGGAATCATTGCTCTCAATAACTCGCACGCAATCGTAGGGGCATCTACGGTGACGGGGAGTGGTCACGGTGGTCTCGTGGCGGCTAACCTGTCCACTATTGATGTGACTGCAAGTACTGCACTTTCCACCGTTGGCGGAAACGGCGTGGACCTGTTCTGCGATTCACGCTCGGTGATTACCGGGCGGGCGAACATCGCCGGCGTGCCCACGGCGCAGTGTGCCAATCTACTTGCGACGGAGACCGTGCCGTTGCCCTAGGGAAGCTCTGAATAAGCCACCGGCATTCCCTCAGGGGCTAAAGCCCACGGTCATTTTGCGGCACTTACGGCACGACTGAAGTCGTGCCCTTTCAAAGCGGCGACTTGATCAGGGGATCCCTAAGTGTCGTTTCTATACCGCTCGGGGAGAAGGAGTGCTCGGCTCAATCATCTGGGCAACCAGGAGATGCGTCGATCGAAAACGGGATTCGTCCCGCAATGTGTACTTCCTTCGCCCGAATGTGCCTCGATGATCGGCTATTCGTCAGTAACTCATTCGCCAGCACCGATGCGTCCGGAAACGCCGCCGGTGCTGCCTTTGCAACGCGATCAGGATTTGGCGTGATCCGGGTCGAGGCCGTGCGCGGGGCTAACGGATGAGCCATCTTCTTTCCCCTCCGCCGAGCCCTGGCCGGAGCGCATCTTGGTAAAGCCGCGGCGCGCCCAGCCAAACAAGCCCGATCCGCCCTTTTCTTCCTCTTCCGGCATGCCGCAGGCCTTGCGGGCCATGCGGCGAATCGCCCTGGAGATGGGCGAATCTTCGAAAGCCAGCGGGGTGGCGGCGTTCTGGGTGCGGCGGGCGGTGGCGTAATCGTCGGGAATCTTCCAATCGATGGAACGCGTGAGCGCTTTCTCGATCTGCTTGTCGTCGATCAGCATTCCCTGCGAGAGATAGCGATTGACGACGACCTGGAGTTTCGAGCCGCGAGCGACAAAGAACTGGCCGATCATGCGATTTGCATTGCGCAATTCGGTGACGCCGGCCTGGGTGATCAGGTAGAGGATGGCGGAGTCGTCAAAGAATCGCGCGTCCTTCAAGTCCATTCTCGAACCGGCATCCACTACCACGTAATCGAATGTCTGCCGCGCCACAGTCATGAGCCTGTCGATGGATTCCAAGGAACCCTGGGTGGGGGAGAATTCGCTGGGGGCGGCCAGCACTGAAAGTCCCGAGGAGTGCTTTGCCAGCAGCGTCGAAAGAAAGCTGGCATCCAGGCGAGCGGAGTTATCCAGGGCATTGAAGGTGGAGTACTCGGTGACCATGCCGAGGTTGAGCGCGGCGTCACCCAGCGGCAGTCCCAGGTCGATCAGGAGCGCGGTCTGGCCGGATTCCATGGCCAGCGAAACGGCGAAATTTGCGGCGATGGTGGTGACTCCGCAGCCGCCCTTGGTGCCGAGAAACACGAACAGCTTTCTGGCGGTTCTGCGGGCGGGGTGGTTTTGCGATCCGCGGATGGAGATGCGCGCCAGGGCATCGGCGATGGTGGCGGGATTGATAGGGAAAGTAAGGAATTCGCGCGCGCCGGCCCGCATGCAGCGTACCGCCAGTTCCAGATTGGCGTTGGCGGAAAACACCATCACGGTGGCGGTGCCAAAGGCGTAGATGCTCTCCACCACATCGAGGGCATATTCGGGGTCGCTATCCAGATCGACAATCACCACGTCGCATTGGTGAATGAGCTGAGGCAGGCTATCGAGGTCGGCAGGGTAGCAGAAATGTTCCCGGATCGGCCCGATCGGACAGCCGGAGAGGGCTTCAGCCACAACCCTGCGGCGCCGTTCGTCTGGGCCGATCAGCAGGACCGACAGCAAATCAGGGGCGGGCGCATCTGGGAACTGGGAAAAAGACGACATTGCGACACCCTTGTCTCATTTTAAACGGCTTATGTTAATTCGGGTAATCCGGTTTAAACCAAAGTAACGTTGACCGGTAAATAAACGACGCAAATTTCGGAGAAGTTCAACGAGAAAACCAGCTTCGGCAGCCTTCCGGCCTTATCAAAGGATACTCCTCGCGGGCGCAGAGGCAAATCGCCTACTGGGCCGAAACGCCCCCGGCTACGGCCGAGAAGGTCAGGTCATGTGCCTTTGAACCGTGCTGTTGCCGCCACTGATCGAAGAGGCGCCCGTAGCTGAGGGTGATGTACCGGTCTGGCTCAATCTCCAACCGGTCGGCCGCCCGGTCGATCCACTTCGGGTCTCCTTCGAGCTCGGCGAAGTTTCCGATCGGCGTCTCGTCCACTACGCAGTGGCCCTCTCCGTCGTGCCACTCGGTACGCCACTTTTCGTAGCGGAAGGCGGCTACGAGGCCAAGGGACAAAAACACCTCGGCCAGCGCTTCGCCGTTGGAGATCTGGGTTTCGGTTTCGATGCGGTGCTTGTGGGTGTCTTCGCCGGGGCCGCTGTCAGGCAGCCGCTTGTGGGTGAGCATCCAGCGGCCCGCATAGCTGCGGATGCGCAGAATCTCAGTGCGCGCGCGCATGCGTCGGTCGGGGGTGTCGTAAAGCACGTTGCTCTCAAAGCTGCGCGGTGTCTGCAGGCTGAATCCTGCCGCCTGCAGGCGTCCGCTCAGCCCAGCCAGATCGTCCACGCGAAATTTGATCTCGGTTTCGACAGGCATCGTAGAAAGTGAGTATACGGCAGGCGACAATAGAAGCGTGAAGACGCTGCGGCTGGCCATAGACGCGGAACACCTCGACACGCGCGATGCGCAGGAGGCGCTCGATCGGGCGGCGGAGATTCTGCGCGCCGGCGGCCTGGTGGCTTTGCCCACTGAGACCGTTTACGGGCTGGGGGCAAATGCGCTGGATGCAGCCGCGGTAGGGCGGATCTATGCGGCTAAACAGAGGCCGGCGTGGGACCCGGTGATTGTGCACATTATGGATGTGACGATGCTTGACGGATTGGTTACGGAAGTCCCCAACGCGGCGCGAAAGCTGATGGAGGCTTTCTGGCCGGGACCGTTGACACTCTTGCTTCCGCGCTCAAGCGCCGTACCGGATGCCGTAACCGCGGGCCGACCGCTAGTGGGCGTTCGCATGCCTGCCCATCCGGTGGCGCTCGAACTTATCCGCCGCGCCGGGGTTCCAGTGGCTGCGCCCAGCGCCAACACCTTTGGTCACACCAGTCCCACAACAGCTGACCATGTGCTCGACGATCTGGCTGGCCGCATCGATGCGGTACTGGATGCTGGGCCAACCAGGCAGGGCGTTGAATCCACGGTGCTTGACCCATGCCAGAATCCCATGGTCATCTACCGGCCGGGGGCTGTGACAGCTTTGCAGATTGGCGACATTGCGGGGGCGGTTGAGGTCTTTCGAACAGGCCGGCCGCTGGTTGAGAATCCCCCGTCCGCGCTGCCGTCGCCGGGCGTGGGATTGCGGCACTATGCGCCGAAGGCGCGAGTCATTCTGGTTGACGCTCCGTTTGCTGAAATGGCGGGTCGTCTCGCTGAAGCGGCGCTGCAATGGCCAGATGAACGGGTCGGGGTGATGCTCCCGTCCGATTTGCGATTGAACATCTCTGGAGCTATTCCGCAGCCATGGGGCCGATGGGCGGCTCCTGAAGAACTCGCGCGGTCACTTTATGCCGGACTGCGTGCGCTCGATGCACTGGGATGCACCGTGATCCTTTGCCCCTTGCCCCCCGAGGACGGCGTGGGTGCGGCCATCCGCGACCGGCTCCGCAAAGCGGCGAAGGCGTGACTTTGACCCGCCAATCCAGGAATGAAGACCCGAGTTGGAATCAGGAAGCAAATCGTACAGCCGATCCGCCGAAGCGGGCCTGGTTATCCTCCCACTTCCTTCTTTAGCGTGGCCGCAACCGCCTGATCGATGAGGTTTTGGAGCGTGTTTGACAGGTCCAATTTTGTTTCCCCGAACCCGATGACGAACTTGCTGAGAAGGATCTCAAAGCCGAACACTCCGAACACAGCTGCCGCCATTGGGATGAACGAGGCGGGAATGAAGGTCACTCTCGGCAGACCCTTCTCTTCAACGAGAAGGACAAGGGCCATGGCGGTAGTAACGGACATGAGAGCGGCCAATAGAATGGGATAACAGAACATCCACAAGTGGAGGAAGGATTTCCACTTAACCGTGACGGTTGGCCCCATCTCCCTTGCCACTCGGGCAAAGCCGAACACGTGCATGAGAACAGCCATGATTGCAAAAGCGTAAGGATGATTGGCCGCAGCGTCATGCTCAATCATAGGCGCTAACTAAGGGGTAGATTCTCTAGGTCGCGCGCTACTTTCAGTCCTCTGGCCGTGACGTAAAACTTCTCCCCGAGCCGGTCCGCTCCGATGAGATCAGCCCCTTGCAGGACCGTCAGAACCTCATCCGCATCGGGGTTGTCCTTTTTTAAGGAGGTCAACTCCGCAATGCGGCTCTTGGCAATGGACGTGAAGAGCTTACGGATCCCCGGCGAACCAAGAACGGTTGTCAAGAGCGTCACGGTGAGCGTGTCAATTGCCATCGATAACCACCTACGACTTCAATCTTACACCGATTTCATTTCAGGGAGTTTGACAAACAACGCTAAGTGACTCAGCCCGCTCAGCCCTGTTCGCCCAGCTTGTACATGTATTTGATGGCCGATTTATAGATCAGTGTCTTGGCTCTGCCACGGACTTTCAGGCAGTTGCGGTCGTACCATTCAATGCAGCCTTGCACCTGCTCGCCGTCTTCCAGAACAATCACCATTGGGGTTTGCGACTGGATCTGCTTCTGCAGGTAAAACAACTCCGCCTGGCGGTAGGTGGCTTCATCTATGGCGGATTGAGCGGAAAAGCGAAATGGCAGCGGCGTGGGACCGGCCTTTTTTGCTCGAGGCTGAGGAACGCGCTGTTGCGAGCTGCGATCCTGCGGTTGGGCGAGATCCTGGCCGGTGTGACTGCGGAATGGGGGAACAATGGCTTGAATGCTCATGAGAAAAACCCTCCAAGGGGAAGAAAGTGAAGCCAAACTTGCCGCCGGCTCTTCTTTGATGGGGAGAAAAGGTCGAAGTCACCGCCTCTCCTTACGCTCATCTGCAGCGGTTTTGAGCCTTGTTGTAGAAGGCGAAACTCCATCCCAAGCGGAGAAAAATGTACGCCGACTTCCGATGGGTCGGAAGAAATCCACCTAAAGTCCAGCATCCGAAGAGTAGAAGATTGCTTGTTATTGTAGAGATGCTTGAGGGTAAACATGGGTTGCTCGTTATTTTTTTGCCGCAATATCCGCACTCAAGTTCCGTTTTGACTAGAGCGAATCCAGAGTAACTGTACCCCGAAACCGCAGCTTTCAAGTCGACGCGACCAACAGAGAGCGGCGACCTGGCACAAAGTTCATCACGGCACACCAAATCTGGATTCGCTCTAGAGCCGTAACTCGAGCCGTTCCATGCCGACGGCCATTGCGTCGAGCGACAGCGAGCGCAGCAGATTGCGGCGCATGCCGGACTCCACCTGCACCAGAGCGCGCGAGGCGCCGTCGATCCAGTCGACGGTGAGGCCCTGTGCCAGACGGTCGAGTTCCGCGGCGAGGTCAATGTTGCGGATGAGGTGAGGCGTGCCGGCAACGAAGAGGAGCAGATCCTCAATCAGACTGCCCAGGGCGCGGAGCAGGTTGATGCACTTTTCCTGGCCGTCGGCTCCAGCGCGGTAGCTTTCGGTGGCGTGGAAGAGCTGCGTGTAATCCGGCTCGCGCAGAGCCGTGCGCAGAATGACCAGCGCATCCTGGCGGCTGGCGAGATAGACGTCCAGGTCGATAGTGAGGGCGCGGCCCACGGCGCCCTCAGCCAGGCGAGCGGCGAGGGCGCGGTCCTGCGGTTTGAGCAGGCGACGCCGCGTTGCAAGCAGCGCTTCCAGTTCCTCGACCGGCAGCGCTCTCAGGCGATGAATCACGGCCCGGGAACGGATTGTCGGGAGCAGCTCCTGGGGGTTTTCTGTGAGCAGAATGAGCGAGGTGTGCTCGGGCGGCTCTTCCAGAACCTTGAGCAGACTGTTAGCCGCCTCGCGCATGAACGCCGACGAGGTGAAGATGGTGAACGTCCGTCTGGCCTCGACGGGCGGGCGGTAATATGCCACGTGAATCACTTGCCGCACCTGGCCCATTTTGATGAGCAACTGCGGCGGGTCGGGAGGAACGATGAGCACGTCGGGGTGGGTCTGGATGAGTATGCGGGTTTCGCGCTTGTCGGTCTCGCGGAGGTCGTCGCGGGCTTCAACGGCTTCGGCCACCCGCTCTTCGAGGTTGGCTGCTTCACCGATCCGCACGCAGTTGGTGCAGACGCCGCAAAAGTCCGGGAGGCCGTCGGTTTCAGTGGGGATGAGGCAATTGAAGGCTTGCGCCAGCATCAGGGAAAGCGTGTATTTGCCCGCTCCGCGCGGTCCGGCCAGAATGAGCGAATGCGGGAAGCGGCCCGCGCGCATGCTCTCGCGGAGGTGCGTAACGGTCTGCGTATTGCCGAGAAAGTTCTGAAAACCCACGTTTCGAGCCTAGAGCATCCCCGGCCTGCTGTCGAGAAGCGGACTCCAGGCGCTAGAATCCGTTTTACCGATGGGTCAAGCGAAATCAGGAAACTGTCAAAGAGCGGAGCGAATGAATCTTGTGAGAACACTTCTGTTTTTCTGCCTCGCGGCTGGTGCCGGCTGCCTTTCCGCGCAAGTTACTGCGGTTCGCAGTCAGCGCATGCTGGACGTGAAGAACGGAAGATACATTCCGGACGCGGTGGTGCTCATCCAGGCCGGCAAAATCATCGATGCAGGCAGCGGCCTCTCGATCCCGGCCGGAGCTCAAGTGATCGACCTGGGCGCTGCCACTCTTCTGCCCGGCTTGATCGACGCGCATACCCACCTGATGGCAAGGATTGCCGAAGGCTCGGCGAATGACAATTACATTCTGCAACTGGCCAAGGAATCGGAAGCCTACCGCGCGTTGGAAGGCGCAGTCGACGCGCGTCTGACGCTGCAGGCCGGTTTTACCACCGTTCGCGACGTGGAAAGCGAGGGTTCCGGCTACGCTGACGTGGCCTTGCGCACAGCAATCCTCCGCGGCCTGGCACAAGGGCCGCGCATGCAGGTGGCGACCCGGGCTATCGCGGCGACTGGCGGGTATTTCCCCATGCGGCTTTCGCCGGATTTGGTAGATTTCCCGCGTGGAGCGCAAATGATCACCGGCGCGGATGAGGCGCGCAAAGCAGTTCGCGAGCAAATCTATTACGGAGCCGACCTGATCAAGATTTACGCGGACTTCCTCGATATTGGATCGCCCAACACCGAGCGCTACATGCACGAAACTCTCACCCGCGAGGAGATAAAGACGATCGTGGAGGAGGCGCACAAAGGCGGGCACCATGTTGCTGCGCACGCAACTACGCGAGAAGGCATTCGCAATGCCGTGGAGAGCGGTGTGGACTCGGTGGAGCACGGCACGGGGGTCGACAAAGAGACGCTCGTATTGATGGCCTCCAAAGGGACATTTCTAGTTCCTACTTCGGCTGCCATATCGAGCGATTATGAGGAAGCTAAAACTCCGCAGCAGCGCGCGGAGATGGAACCCACCATGCAGGCGCTGCGGGATGAAATCACCAACGCCCGCGCCCTGCACGTAAAGATCGTATGCGGATTCGATGCCTCAAATGACGACACGCAGGGAAAGAACGCGCGCGAACTGGTGTCGCTGGTGAAGCTCGGGCTCACCCCACTCGAGGCGGTGCAGGCGGCCACCACAGTTGCGGCCGATCTGCTGGGGTGGAGCGATCAGGTTGGCTCCATTGAAAAAGGAAAATTCGCCGACCTCATTGCCGTGGATGGCGACCCGTTGCAGGATATTTCTGTTCTGCAGCAGGTGAGATTCGTGATGAAGGGTGGAGCGCAGATTAAGTTCTGACAGATTGCGCGGCCGGACAATCCCTGGGAGGAATGAGTTCTGTTAGTCTCCGGTGTATGAAACGGCCGGTGCTGATCGTGATCGACATGCTGAACGACTTTCTCGACCGTTGGGAGCCGGTGCAGAGACGGAAACTGCTGCAATCGATCAATGAACTGGCGAGCCTGCTGCGAGGCGGCTCCCATCCGGTGATCTGGGTCCGGCAGGAGTTCGAGGCGGATTTGCGCGACGCATTTGCAGAGATGAGGGCCAAAGAGATTCACATCGCGATCAAAGGAACAGCGGGTTGCCGGATTGTTTCCGAGCTGGCGGTTGCCGAGCAGGATCGGGTGATCGTGAAGAAGCGGTACAGCGCATTTTACGGAACGGATCTGGATGAAATCCTCACTGCCCTGGCGCCGGGTGCCGTGATTCTGGCGGGAATCAATACACACGCATGCATTCGAACCACGGCCGTCGACGCGTATCAGCGGGATTGGCCGGTGGTGCTGGCAGGGGACTGCGTCGACTCGTACGACCGGGAACACCACGAAATTTCTCTAAAGTATATGAGGGACAAGATTGCCACCGTCATGAGCAACGAGGAGATTCGATTGGCTTTGGGAGCAGGCAAATGAGCCTATCCATTCGATCCAAAAACCCCGCAAGCGAAAAGATGACCGCCGGCTTCACCTTGCAGGTTCTCCACGAGGGATGGGAACGACGCGGATGCTGCCCTTAGGCCGCAGAGTGATCTTGGGCTGGGGTTCGATTGTTTGGCCGGGGATGAGCGCCAGGCGCCAGCGCTGGGCGATCGTGGCCAATGCGAGAGTGGCTTCCATTAAGGCAAACGACTCGCCGATGCATTGGCGTCCGCCGCCGCCGAAAGGGAAGTAGGCAAATCGGGGGCGCGCGGCTTTGGCTTCGGCGGTGAAGCGCTCGGGCCAGAAGCGCTCCGGATGAGGGAACCAGCGCGGATCGCGGTGCACGATGTATTGGCTGAAGAAGACCATGGTGCCTTTGCGCAATCGATAAGGGCCGACGGCGACGTCTTCAAGCGCTTCGCGTCCCATGGCCCATGCCGGAGGATAGAGCCGCATGGATTCGGCCAGAATCATGGACGTGTATTCAAGGCGCGGCAGATCTTCGAGTGTGGGCAAGCGCCCGGCCAGCACCGCGTCGAGTTCTTCGTGCATTTGTCGCTCGGGCTGCGGGTTCTGGCCGAGCACGAGCCAGGTCCAGGCGAGCGCGTTGGCCACGGTTTCGTAGCCGGCCAGAAACAGCGTGAGCACCTGGTCGCGCAGTTCGTCCGCAGAGAGTTTCAGGCCATCGCCTTCGGCTTGATCGTCGCGCGAGGCGAGCAGCACGGAGAGCAGGTCATGCCTATCCTCGAGTGCCCGGCCTTCGCCTAGCCGCGCCTCTTCCATGCGTGTCCGGATCATCCCGTCGACCACCTCATCCAGGCGCGCCTTGGCGCGACGGAAGCGGCGCATTCCCGGCAGCGGCGAGTTCAGCAGAAGCTCGGCGCGGGGCATTGCGACCAGGTAGTTGTAGAGGTCCATGACGATGTTGACCTGATCGTTGATCACGTGAATTTCGGGCGTTACCTCGGCGTCGAAGAGCGTGCGCGCGGTGATCTGGAGCGCGAGGCGCATCATCTCCGCGGCAATGTCCATCGGGTCGCCGGGCTGCCATTGCGCGCTCAGGGCATCCGCAGTCTCGACAATTTGGCCGGCGTAGCGCTGGATGCGCTGGCGAAGAAAGGCGGGCGCGGCGATGCGGCGTCCGCGCTTGTGGGCTTCTCCGTCAGACGTGATGAGCCCCTCGCCGAGCAGGATCTTCATGCGCTTCTGGGTACGGTCTTTGCCGAAGGATGCGGCCTTATCGACGAGAACTTCGCGAATGTCGGAGGGATCGTGGAGCAAAACCACGTCGCGGAAGAGAATGCGGTAATGGGCGGCGCGGCCGTAGCGGCGCAAGTGTTCGAAGAGCAAAATCGGATTGCCCGGCTTGAAGAACTTGTGGAAGAGATAGAAGGGCAGATTCATGCGCAGGCCGGGCGGGTACACGAATTTCCCGCGGCGCACCAGATGCGGCGGATCGGAGTCGCCAGTTGCGGTGAGGGGAAGGTCGGAAGTGGCCACGGTTTGAGTCTAGAGTATCGCCGGCTGGGTTTGGCCGGACTTGCCTGTTGAGTGGTTGCAGCGAGATGAGTTCGTTTTGACGGCATCCTTTTTGGCAGGCGGAGAATCTCTTCTCATGAACGGGTGAAATCCGGGGCTATCGGCCTCAGCAGAAAATGGGCGCTGGAAACTCGATGGCCCTGAAGGGGAAGGCAAGACATGGCAGACGACAAGGCGCTGCGCGAGCATCTGGTAAAGCTGCTCAAGGGCGGAGACGCTCACGCGGACTTCGAACACGCCATCGCGGATTTTCCAGCCGAGTTGCGCGGCAAGACGCCGAAATGGGCTGAGCACTCTCCATGGGAACTGCTGGAGCATTTGCGGATGGCGCAGCAGGATATTCTGGATTTTTCTACGAATCCTGGATACAAGGAGAAAGAGTGGCCCAAGGAATATTGGCCCGCTCAGGATGCTCCTCCGGACCCCAAGGCATGGGACCGGAGCATCAATGCCTTTTGCGAGGACCTCAAGGCGTTGAGTTCCCTGGTGCAGGATGAGACGACCGATCTGTTCGCGAAGATTCCGCATGGAAATGGGCAGACGATTCTGCGCGAAATTCTGGTGGTGGCCGATCATAATTCTTACCACCTGGGCCAGTTGGTGCTGTTGCGGAGGCTGCTGGGGGCGTGGAAGTAGCATGCGTTGAGGTTTGTGGACTTCCATCCTTAGAACCTGCCCAAATACGAGTTCAAGGAGGCCCGGTTGAGGGGTCTGTGGTCTCCCACCCATTCGCAAAAAACGCGAATGGATGGGGCACGGAGCGTTTGTACCTGTTTGGAACTGGGCAAATCCCAGTGGACAGATTCTTCGAAAAAGAGCAAGAGTGTGCCGGAGTTTGCGGCGTGTATGCTGAATGGCGGCTGCTTGCAGCGGGATGAAGGTGCGCTCAGGCGGGGGAGAGCGTGCGCATGAAAGTGAAACTGGCCGCAGCATTGGCGAGTCTTGGATTTTGCCTGGGGGTGATTGCCCTGGGTCAGGCAGTTCCGCCTGGAATGCCGGGCAACGGGCTGGCACGGCACGATTTCATGTATGCCGGCGAATCGCACGACCGCAATATTTACATTGTGCGCAGTGGCAAGATTGTGTGGCATTACTCCGATCCGGCAGGCAAAGGGGAGATCAGCGACGCGGTGATGCTGTCGAATGGGAATGTGCTGTTCACGCACCAGGTGGGCGTAACCGAGATTACGCCGGAGAAAAAAGTGGTGTGGAATTACGACGCGCCAGCCGGCCACGAAGTGCATACGGCAGTGCCCATCGGCACGGATCGCGTACTCTACATTCAAAACGGCGACCCGGCATTGTTGCGGGTGGTCAACATAGTGACTGGAGCCACGGAGAAAGAGATTCCGCTCAAGACCAGGCGGCCGTCGAGCACGCATGGGCAGTTCCGCCACGCGCGGCTTACGGCGCAGGGCACGCTGATGGTCGCGCACATGGATCTGAACAAGGTGGCGGAATACGACTCGAGCGGCAATGAGCTGTGGTCGTTTCCTGCCGACAGGCCTTGGGGCGTGACGCCGCTGGCCAATGGCAATGTGCTGATTACCGACAGCAAGGGTGTGCGAGAGATTACGCGGCGCGGCGACTCGGTGTGGAGCTGGACGCCGGCCGATGCGCCCGGTTATACCTTCGCCAGCCTGCAGCAAGCCTGGCGGCTGCCCAATGGCGACACCGTAATCAATAGCTGGGTGAACGAATGGAACTCGCCGGGGAAAGACCTGGCTGGAGCGCTGCAGGCCATTGAGGTGACGCCCGCCAAGCAGGTGGTGTGGGTGCTCGACTCGTGGACCGAGCCGGAGCGCTTGGGACCGGCGACGACGCTTCAGTTCTTCGATCGGCCGGAGGCGGCCGAAGAGATGCATTTCGGGGAGTTCAAGTAGGCAGGGGTGATGCGGATCATTCGACGGGAACTTCTTGAAGGCGAATGAGGCGCTCGGCAACTGCTTCGACAATTTGTTCGTGGACCTCGTCGATAGACAGGTCGCCCGCGATGAGAACAACGCGATCAGGCTCGCGATGCGCAATCGCGCGGTACTTTTCCCAGACCCTTTGGTAAAAGGCATTTTTCTCCGCTTCGAAGCGGGATTCGTCGGGCTCTTTTTGATCGGCGGCGTGTTGGTTGCGGCGGCGGGCTCGCTCGAGCGAGATCTCGAGGCTGGGCAAGAGCAGCAGGGTCAGGTCAGGTCGCAGATTGCCACAGACGAGGCGATGGAGTTCGAGAACGACCTCGGAGCCAAGCTGGCGTCCGCCTCCCTGGTAAGCTTCCGTCGAGTCGGTGAAGCGGTCGCAGATCACGATTTTGCCCTGATCGAGCGCCGGCTGAATCACCTCGGCGATGGCCTGCGCGCGGTCGGCAAACATGAGCGCCATCTCGGTCATGGGCGCGAGGCCCGTTTGCCGGGAATCGAGCGCCAGGGAACGGATGCGGTCGCCGATCTCGGTTCCGCCCGGCTGCCGGGTTGCGACCGGTTCGTCGGGAAAGCGCCTCTTCAGCCAGCTGGCCAGGCGCCGCATCTGCGTCGTTTTGCCCGAACCATCCAGGCCTTCCAGGGTGATCAACAAGCCGCGCGGCATGGGCTGAGTCTATCACCGCGGGAATTCTCCATTTGACGCGGCCTCCGATGAGCAAGGAATGAGACCGCAACCCCGCAGGGAGGAGGCGCGCAAGTGTTCGTTTCCGGACAACGATCCGTGATTCCGCACAAGCGATGTTGCCGCAGGAAATTCAACCGCCGGCGCATCCGATGCGAAATCAATGGCTTGCGTTAGAAAGCGATTTGGCCGGGAACTTGCTCTGTTCATGCCAGCCAAATTCAAACTGGGGAGGGTTCCATGAGCCTCTTGTTGCAGGATCTCCGCTTCGCCTTTCGACAGCTCAGAAATTCTCCGAGCTTTGCCGTCACCGCGGTTCTCACGCTGGCTCTGGGAATCGGCGCCAATACGGCCATCTTCAGCATGGTGAACTCATTTCTGCTCAAGCCGCTTCCGGTTGAAAATCCTCAACAGATTGCCACGCTGACTTACACCCAGAATCACGGTTCTTTGCAGCGCCCGTTCTCCTCGCCGGAATTCAAAGCCATCCGCGCCCAGAGCCGTAACTCGTTCAGCGAGATCTTTGCGGTAGGCGCGGGCCTGGACGGATTCGCCACCGCAGGGCAGCAGCCGGAGCGGATCATCACCGCCTATGTCAGCGGCGATTTCTTTCCGGCTCTTGGAGTTCACCCGGCTGCTGGGCGCCTCTTGCTGCGCGGCGAAGGCGAAATTCCCGACCGCGATCCGGTGCTTGTTCTCAGCTACAACTTCTGGCAGAAGCGATTCAATGGCGATCCAAACGTGGTGGGCCGCCAGGTGACCATCGATGGCCGCCCGCTCTCCGTGGTGGGAGTGGCGCCCAAGGGATTCTACGGCTTTCCCAATGCTGTCATACAGGCTGAGGTGTATCTGCCGATGATGCAGCAGACCCTGGAGGGTACTCCCGCAGAAGACTTGAACAGTTGGAAGAACCGCAACCTGCTCGTTTACGGACGGCTCCGCCCCGGAGTCAGCTTCAAGCAGGCAAACTCCGAACTGAACGTGGTTGCGCAGGACCTGACGCGCCAGCAACCGGACGCGGAGAAGCAGATCGTCTTCGCGGCCTACCCGGAGCGGAGCCTTCGCATCACTGGCGGAAATCCAAACGGAATGTTGGTGGTTTCGGTGTTGTTTCTCTGCCTTGCCGGCATGGTGCTGTTGCTGGCCTGCGTCAATGTCGGGAACCTGGTGCTGGTGCGCGCAACGGTGCGCGAGCGCGAAATGGCCATCCGTTCGGCGCTGGGAGCCCGGCGTTCACGCCTGTTCGGCCAGATGATCACAGAGAGCGTCACGCTGGCGCTGATGGGAGGAGGCATGGGCGTGATTCTGGGCATGTGGGCGAGCGTGGCGCTCAGTCATGTGGATCTGCACTTCGACATTCCCATCTCGCTCTCGTTCCAGTTCGACTGGCGGATCTTCCTGTACTCCTTTGCCATGGCCTTGCTGACGGGGATTGTGGTGGGCTTGGCGCCCGCGTTAAGGATCGCCAAGGCCAATGTGAACACTGTTCTGCACGAAGGCGGCCGCGGCATTGCGGGCGGGCGCCATTGGCTGCGCGATGGGTTGGTCGTCATGCAGATCGCCGGTTCGCTGGTACTGCTGGTTGTGGCCGGGCTCTTCGTTCGCAGCCTTGGCGCGCTTCAGGCGGCGGATTTCGGATTCAAACCGGATCATGTTCTCAATCTTTCCTTCGATTCAAGCCTGATCGGGTTGAAAGATCCGCAGGCGCTTCAGCTCGCCGAAGACATGCAGGCACGGCTCCACCAGCTCGCCGGAGTGGACGCGGTAAGCGTTGCAAGCCAGGTTCCCATGGGCTATTTCAGCGGAGGCTCAGTTGCCCTCTCAATCGATGGCGCCACCATGCCGGCGAATTCCCCTGCCTTGACCGCGGGGTACAACGTTGTTTCCAGCGAGTATTTCAATGTCATGGGCATTGGCCTGCTTCGTGGCCGCGGCTTGAATGAAGGAGATAACGAGCGCGGCCGAGACGTGGCGGTGGTCAGCGAGAGCACTGCCAGGAAGTTCTGGCCCAATCAGGACCCCATCGGCCGCACCTTCCGCATGGAGAGCGAGAAAACGCGCAAACTGGAAGTGGTTGGAATCGCGCGCGACGTGGAATCAACGTCCAGGAGCGGCGGCAAATCGCAGCCATACTTCTACATTCCCTATGCTCAGCATGTAAAGGGCAACAGCTTTATGACCTTGCAGGTAAAGGTGCATGGCGATCCGCTGGCTCTTACGGCCACGGTCGAGAAAGCCATCCATGAGCTCGCTCCGCAGCTTCCCGTGTTTCAAGTACAAACCATGCGCGCGGCGCTCTATTCGCCGAACGGCTTTATGCTCTTTCAGTTTGGAGCGGTCCTTGCTGCGACCATGGGCGGGCTGGGCTTGACACTGGCGGTCATCGGCATTTACGGCGTGATTTCGTACGCTGTGAGCCAGCGCATTCACGAAATCGGCCTGCGCATGGCTCTGGGGGCCACGCGCGGCTCTGTATTCGGCATGATCTATCGCCAATCCATGCGCATTGTTGCGGTTGGATTGGGAATCGGCCTGGTGGTCGCACTGCTTGCCGCGCGCGGGGTGGGAAGTTTTCTAGTTATCGGCGCATGGGACCCTGCGACTTTCGTCTCGGTGGTGTCCGCCCTTACGCTGTCCGCCCTCGCATCGTGTTACCTGCCCGCCCGGCGCGCAATGGCTGTTGATCCGATGGTGGCGTTGCGCCAGGATTGAACCGGCCTGCGCAATGAATCGCGAATGAATTGCGGCCCGCAGAGTCGAACCGGCAAGCAGGGCCGCGATTGCTCGCCAAGGTGGAAGACGAAACTGCTTCATTTGTGTTACAACTGGAGGGTTTTTGAACGTCACCGAAGCCGGTAATCTGGCCTCCACTGGAGTCGAACGTGAGTTTCCTCAAGTCCCCCAAGCTCTTGATTTGCGGCTTTTTCTTTCTTGCGTTGCTGGCAACCGGCCGCGTCAACGCGCAACAACTTAACCTGGAAGGGCAAACCGGCGGCTTCATCACGCCCACGGCCTACGTGGTTGAATCCGCGAAGGGCAAAATTCTCTCCATGCCCGCGATTGGCTACCACTTCATTGACGCAAAAAATGTAATTGGCAACTTTCAGACCTTCAGCTTCACCGAAGGATTCGCCAACCGGGCCGAGGTGGGCTATACGCGCAGCTACCACA
>Ga0302320_10009448_pt1 | contig 20961 bp, 17 predicted proteins | sample Bog_T0_3_FD_202130 | JGI IMG/M metagenome (GOLD analysis project Ga0302320, IMG submission 202130) | Peat permafrost microbial communities from Stordalen Mire near Abisko, Sweden - Bog_T0_3 | ecosystem: Environmental > Terrestrial > Soil > Wetlands > Peat | place: Sweden: Abisko, Stordalen Mire...
ATAAAAAGCTTTCGATGTTTTAAAACTTATTATTTTATTATAAATGAATTAAAAATAATTAATATAAAATGCAAAATAATTGAATTCTTAAAAAAATGTTGTCTGTAATAAAAAATTTCATTTTTTAATAGAAAACTTTATTTTATATTTATGAATTTCTCATTTAAAAATAAAACAAAAACAAAAACAAAAAAAAATAATTTTATCATAAATTATTAAATTTTTAGGTCCCTTAACTAGAATGAATCAATACAAGAAAATTACTTTGTTTTAAAAATCAAAAACCAATTTAAAAATGTTTTTTTTTGAAATAAATTCAAGGCTCGAAAACGTGAATATTTTTATAGTTTTATTTTTTAATTTCACTATTTTTTTATGATTTATCTTTTATTATTCTTTCTTTTCCTCTTCTTCTTTTTTCCCTTCCTTTCCAATCCTCCTGACAACTCCAATGGTCGCATCCACTTCAACTTCATCCCCATCTTTCAAAATCTTAGTGACATCATCAATGCCCACAATGCAAGGTTTCCCAAATTCTCTGGAAACCAAGGCTCCATGTTGTAACATCCCTCCAACTTCCAACAAAATTCCACCACAATTAATAATCAAAGGAGTCCATCCAGGATCAGTAGCCTTAGTCACAAGAATCTCTCCAGCCAAAAATGGCTTTTCATCCACACTATGTAAAACCTTGACAAAACCTTTCACTTTACCAAAGGAAACACTTTGACCTTCTAATTCCCCTGCTTTCAATGGCTTTTTCTTTATTGAAAGAATCCGGCCTCTGGAATCGATGATTGGAGGAACTTGAGGCCATTTCAAATACAGGTTATTTATTTTCACATTTTCAGCCATGACTTTTTCCAATTCTTCAGGTGTTGGTTTGAATTTTCCTGATTCCATTTCAGAAATATTCTGGATTCTAAGATCAAAAATCTGTCCTCGGGATTTCAAAAGTCCTTGTGCCACAAGTTTTTCTCCGAATTCAAGATAAATTTCCCTCAAATATCCAACAGCTTTCACGAGATAGTACTTATGATCTTCTCGATGTCCAGCCAAATTAAACATCAATTGGAAGGATTTTTCAAAATCTTTGGCGAAACCGTCTTTTTTGGCAATTCCCAACAATTTATCATGGGCTATCTTTCTTTTATTTTGGGCTTCAGCGAACATTTTCAATGGAGAATTTTCAACTGAACTATTGATCAACAAGGAATGTATTTGTCCAAGTATGAGTTCAGGTAATTCGAAATATCTTGGACTCCTCACATCAATTTCTCGTTCCCCTCTAAACCCATATTTCTCCATAAACTTCTCCCAATCTTTATGGAATTGATCCCCAAGCTTTTTCTCTTTGAAATCCTGTTTAAACAGATTTAAATCCTGATACTTCTCCTTTCCACCGATCACCTGCTCAGTTAATCTGAACATATCTAAGCCCATTAGAGTGGTGATATTATGAGGCAAAGATCTAACCACATCTCCTAATTCGCTTTTGATTTCCATATCATCTTTGTATTTCTCAAACAAGGCAATAAGTTGGTTTTGGCCATTAAGAACACCACCTGCCATAGCCGGAGCAAATACCTGGGAAGCTAAGATAGCCCATTGATTAAACAAGATATCCGAAGCTTTGGTGATCGAAAGCTGACCATTATGTCTCTTCAACTTGACTGCATCATACATCTCATCGAAATGTTTCTTACCGGATTGAACGTTTTTCTCGATTCGGTTCATGAAGAAGTAAGGAAACACAAATTTTGTTATTGGCATTCTCCATGCCAACCCCAATTTGGTGAAATTAAAGGCATAAGGAATAGGTCTTCCTGCATAGATCTTCTCATCTGCTTCCTCTAGGATACAACCTGTATTATAGTTCATTTGCTTGAAAGCATTAGCAAATGTATTTTTTTCGATTCTCGACCAAACATTCGAAAGGTTGAAATAAACTCTTCCTGAAACAAATTCGAAAATGCCTTTGTGTAAATCTCCAATATCAGGACTACCACAGACTTTCAAACCGACTCGAGATAAGAAATTTTCTAAAATATCCGCTCCCAACACCGAGACAGGTTTATCAAAGCCTTGAATAACCAGAGTCATATCAAAATAAAGGTTTCTGGGCTCACCAGGCTTTGTTTTCATAATTTCTGGTAGCTCTAGATGAGTGGTTATCGGTCTCGCCTGAATAATATAAAGTATATCCTTTTCAATGGCCCATTCAATATCAATCGGTTGGCCATAATAATTCTCAATAATTAGTATTTGTTCCATCAATTCTTTGAGATGTGAATCTTTCAAGGATCTTTCTGAATGTCTTGGATCCTCCTTTTCTTCAGTTCCTCCATCAGGCTTCAGCCAAATTTGCGTTTCTTTCTTCCCAATTTTACATTCTATCAAGGTTTTATTGACTTTGTTCATGAGATATTGATCAGGATTGCATAGACCTCCCACTACAGTTTCTCCTAAACCCCAATTCGCATTGAAAATCGCCTCATCATAATCATTGTTGAGGGGATTTAGAGAAAACCCGACACCTGCTATTTCACTTGCGATTTGTGCCATGATCACTATAGCAATACTGAAGTCATTTGTTGCGAAGCCTTTTTCTTTCTTGTAAACAAAGACTCTATAATCGAGACAAGATGCAAACGCCTTCTTTATGGCCTCAATCATTGTATCCAAATTTACACCAAGGATGGTCTCATAACCCCCAGCAAAGGAAGCTCCAGCCAAATCCTCTTCAGGACTTGAAGATCTCACTGCGAACATCTTAAGATCTGGATAATGACTTAATGATTCTTTTAGGGAATTGTCTTGTTCAGGGGTAAGAACCAATGAAAAACAAGATGCCTTGAGCTTATTGATAGTTTCTGCAGTTGAATTTGAAAGAAATGAATTCCAGACTTCAAGGGATTTCAACTGGAGAATCCATGGTTTGAAGAAAGAAACTGATAGGACGAATCCAGGTGGAATTGCCAAACCAGCATGAGTCATTTTTATTAAAGAATAACCTTTGCCACCAACTTGAGCGATCTGAGGAATTGGCTTGTCTTTGAAGTGGAAAATGGGATTGTTTGATTGATCCATTTCAGATTCGGTTTGAAAAGGTGATGTGAGCTTTAGTAATGTTGAATTTTGTTTTATATTAAATTTTATTTAACTCAAACAAAAATAAAATTATATATATTTATTTATTCGAAAAATGTTTGACTTTTATTTTTTAGATTCTTTTTGATTTTTAGATTCTTTTTGATTTTTCTTAGTTTTTTTTCATTTCTATTAAATTTCATTCTAAAATTAAGAAATTCCATAAAAAGTTTCACCAAAAATTAAAGCCAATTTATTTTGAGCCTCCAATAATCCTGACAAAAAAAAAGCTTCCAATTTAAAAATTCCTCACGCTAAAAATAAATTTTTTGTAAAAAATGGATTTCATACCAGGCACCCAACCCCCCCAATCTTATTACCCTCTTGAAGATCCCAAGCTCCAACAACGTCTTTCAAAAAACGATGAACTCGAAGCCGAAAAAAGCAGCCTCTTGAAAAACTCCACGGCCAAAACCTTCACATTGCCTGACATTTTCCGCTTCGATTTCTCTCAAAGTGACCATCGTTGGAACAAGAAGGATTCAGATATCACAGATTACTTCAATTATGGATATAATGAGGAAACATGGAAATTATATGTGAATAAGGTGCACAAATTGGCCCTGAAACTAAATCCCACAGAATATCGGATAGAAGTAGAAAATATGCCAGAATCTCAACATCTTAATGAGTTGGATGACCAATTTCCGATAGATGTGGGTGGTTTTTCAGCTGTTTTTTTCAAGGAAATGAGCGAAAACCTTGGAGAGAATTTCTTTGATGAAAAGATATTGGCTCATTGTGTGGGACGCAAAAAATATGGCAGCCCAGATTATGAGAACATTTCCTTAGATCATTTCCTGAACTACTTCCTTAATTATCCACAAAAACCCCCTGGAATTCAAATTTTTGAGAAACTCTTGAAATTCATTAATACCAAAAACCAAGAACAGTCGGAAGATATTTATCAGGTGAAAAAACATCTGGAATTTAAAATGAAATCACAAGATTCTCTCAATAAAAAACTCAATATGCCACAATGGAACCATTTCATCAACATGAGACCACCTGCATCCCAAATGCATCCATTTTTTGGCCCTTATATGAACCCAGGTGGTCCTATGTTGCCACCACCCTTTATGAAACCTCATCCACCTTTGATGAATTTCGACTTCAATCATCATAAAATGGGGATGAATTTTCCAGGGATTGATAAAGGATTGTTGGAAAAGGATCTTGGATTTTTGAAAAGAAATGATTTTGGGATTAAGAAGGAGGAGGGGAAAAATGATGAGAAGTTCGAGAAAAAAGATAAATATGAGAGGAAAACAAATAAAACTGATAGAGCAGATAAAGCTAGATCAGATAGAAATGAGAGAAATGATAGAACTGCTGACAGAAATGATAAAAATGATAGAAATGGGAGAAATGATAGAAATGATAGAAATGATAGAAATGATAGAAATGATAGAAATGATAGAAATGATAGAAATGAAAGAAATGAGAGAAATGAAAAAAATGAGAGAAATGAGAAAAATGACAAGAAAAATAGGGATTCTAGAGAAAAAACTGAGAATTACAAGGATCGAAACTCGAAGTAATTAATTAAATAAAAAAATAGATTTGAAACTTAAAGGTTTTTTTGGTAGATCGAACAACAGCAAAAAGAACGAAAAAGTAGAGAAATTGGATGATTTATCGGAATATTCACGTTCACGCAGTCGTTCAGAGGAAAAGCAGAAACATAGGAGAAAATCACCAGAAACTGAGAAAAAACATAGTCATAATGTTGATTCTCATTGGAGTCGCTCATTTATTCCTAATTATTTACATAAGAAAAAGCCGCAACCAGATTCGCATAAAAAAAAGAAGAGACATGAAAATGGTGGGTCAAAATCCAGTCATTCGAGATCAAAGAACCCTAAGGAAAAGGAAAAAAAGAAAAGTGTGACCCGAAGCAAAAGCCCAGAAGATTCTGACCTAAAGAGGAAAAGTATGATGAAATTTTGAGGGGTTTTTAGTAGATTTTTAATAGGAAAATTGGAAGAAGTGAAGCCGAAGGGCATCATTAGTCTAAAGGCGAAAAATAACGATTATAAGGAGAAAATCTGAGCTTTTTTTTCTTTCGAAATGTATTAAAAAATGATCTGATCGCTTTTTCGAATAAAATAAAATAATGAGATAACTATTTAATTTTAGAAAACATTTGAGTTAATTCTCTCATTAAATTATTGCCTTCAGTTAAACAGGCCTTTGAAGGCCATCAAAATCCCCAAAACTATCAATCCCCACATCAGATTCTTCATACCTTTCATCTCTTCTATTAAGCCATTCCTTCCTTTTTCTTCAATCTTCAGAAATTCCTTCATTCTTTCATTCAAATCCTTGATTTCTTCTTTTAATTCCCTTATTTCACCTTTCAATTCATCTCTATTCATCGGTTCTATCATTTCCTTCAAACTATTCATAGGAATATTCAATTCCTTGGGTGTTTGGATATTCTCCTTGGAGTTTTCTTTGATCGAAGCTGAGGGATTATCGAAAAAACTGATATCTTTCGTACTTCGACGCATCTTTTTCTTGATCAAAACTCTTGAATTCAACGATTCATTGCCGAATTTATCCTTAACTCGATGTAAATATTCCTTATGAGTCTTGATGGCCAATGGGATGAAGATCTCTTGATAGAAGTCCTTCGATTCTTCAGAAGTGCTTTTCTCAATCCTCGATTGAAATACTGTGGATTTGACAAAATCAACATAAAATCGCACGGATATTTCCACTTGATTTTTCTCTTTCATCTCCTTTAAGAAAAAGCCTTTCCTCACAATGAAATAGTCCGCGAATGGAATTTTAGCGAAATGAGTATCGACTTGAATAACGATTTCTTCATTAGATATCCAGAAAACCTTGTATTTATCTGTACAACAAGAGAATTTAGGAGCAAAAATCACTCTTTCTTTAATAGGATGAGTGAAAGGAACTTCAAAAGTTGAGATATCAGGATAAGTGAGTAATTCATCGAAATCGAAATTATCACAAAAACGATAATATTTCGGTGGTATGGGCTCCCAATACCCGATCACAACGTTTTCATCTTTATCTTCATTGAGGAAAAGTTCAAGGAAATTGGCAAAGGAATTGCCTTTATGTTTGATAACAGGGAAATCCTCGCTTTTGAGACTGAAAAGACTAATGAATAGGTCTTTAAGATTGGCTTCATTGAAAACATGGGTTATAGTTTCCTTATAATTTTTCACAGGAAGTAATAATTTTTCAATTCTTTGTCTTCTTTCCTCGAATAAAAGCACTTGAAGTGGTTTCGGGTCAATTGTTAAACTCAAGGAAAGCTGATGCAATTGTTCCACAGGAGAACTTTTTTTCTGAGATTTTTTCAAATCCGCTGTGTCATCAGAAATCGGCTCTTCTGGAGGCTTTTTTTCAGGTATCTGGATGTCATCTTTTTGGGAAGCAGCTTCTTGATCAGTGCTGAAGATTTCATTTTTCCTTGAATCACTTAAATAATCCAACTTCAAGCCCATTTCTAAAATTTGTGCCTTGACTGTTTGATTCGCAGGCAAAAGCTTCACTAATAGATCATAGGTTGAATCTCTGCTCATGAAACTAGCGAAAAAGAGTTCACCGCCTTTAGTGATCATCGCGATGGCATTATGGAAAATTAGAGCGTTAGTCCTTTTTTCGAATCGGATGATATCTTCAATTGGGATGTTGAGTTTGGTATGACCAAAGAGAGTCTTTGAGTTGAAATATGAATGGAAACAAAGTCTAGTGTTAAAAACATATAATCTGCCTTGTAAGAGGATCTTTTGAGCAAAGGCACAAGCGTAATTGGTGATCAATTTGTCTTGAGAAGTGAGATTGAAACGGGCTTCTAGGGATTTCCATTCATCGGAACCACATTCTCCTTGCAATTCATCCACCTTATTGGAACTTTGTGTCTTTTCAATTGGATTCATAGAGAATTCTTTGTTTAATAGTAGTTCCTGTGATTTGGACGCTGAAATTTCCTTGGAAGGAAAACCCGCATTGTTTTTTAAGGTTTCTTTGGTTAAAATATTCGTGCCTCCACCTATAAAGGACCCCTCCTTCACTGTATCCTTTTCATCATCCTTATCTTTGTTCTCTTGGTTATCTTTGTTCTCTTGGTTATCTTTGTTATCTTTGTTTTCTTTGTTATCTTTGTTATCTTTATTGTCTTTATTATCTTTGCTATCTTTGTTATCTTTGTTGTCTTTAGGACTTTCTAATAAGCTTTGACTTCCGATTTCTTTCTTATTTTCACCAAGAGATCCCAATGATCCATCCATTAAATTACCATCTTTTGATGTGACTTTAGGGGTACCCACTGTATCTTCATCTAGATTCGGAACTCGTTCCTGCGATTTCTCTGAAATTCTATCATTATCTTCAACATTTGATTCAACTTCACTCTTATCCTTCTTTTTTTCCTCTATCATGATATCCTTATATTCATTAGGCACTAAAAAAGCTTCGAAACTGAAGTCCTCATCCTCAATTTTTCCAATGCCTAAATTTTCATAACCTGACAATCCAGTGTCCAAGGTTATTAGACTCTTGATTTCAGTATCAAGTTCAAATCGCTTATGAAAGAATTCATTACAAAACCGCACCGTTTCCTGAACTTCATCAAGACTTAAAAGGAATTGATTGGAGATCCCCTCTAAAATCATCTTAATCGAATGAAGGTTCAATTGTTCATGATTTCGGAATTCCTTATAAGCTGCAGCAAAGACTCCTGCGCTTTCATGAACTATTTTTCTCAAAAGCGATAGAATTTCCTTATTGGCCTCATGACATTCTTCGGCTTCTCTTTTATTTTGCATATATTTCACTTCATTTTTCAGCTTCTCGGCTTCAGACATTCCAGCCATGAACCTTTCATAATTTTGAATGCTTTTGGCTAGGTTGAGCTTAGTGCTATACATATCTTTTAAAGATCTTGCAATGGTATTGGAAAGGTTTTTCTCATAATTTTTGTGTTCTTTCAATATGTTTTCCAATGTCGAGACTTTGATGCCCATGAAAAGACTAAGGTTATTGAGTTTCTTGCAAAGACTATCATAACTGGCAAAAAAAGTCTCGAAAAACAGGTTCAATCTCTTATAATATGGGTTTGTGGAACCGAGGTTCCCAAAGGAATTGTTTTTGGAGTTTTTTTGCAGAGCCTTTGAGAAAGAATCGATCATTTGGCTGATTTCTGTGATCAGATTCTTGAGACTTTTATAGACTTTCCTCCTTTCATCAACAAGAACTAAATAAGTCTCTAGATGTTTCTGAGCCAAATCAGAATAGATCTGGAGTTCTTGATCTTTCAAAGGCTCCTTGTTGGCGGAAATCCGGTTATTGAGCTCTAAATATAGTCCTTTATTCATAGGCATTTCTATTTCTTTAAATTTCATCTCCTCCAAATATAGGTTTTCATCATCTTCATTTATCAACATTAAAGGGTTCTGCATTTCGATGGGTTGTTTTTCCTTTAGTTGTTTGATGCAACTTCCCATGAAAAAAGTATAATTTGTGTTATATTTATCAAGAGTTTCAACGAATCGTTCGAAGGAGTTTTTATAAACTCCTAACAAAATCTGATACCCCTCCATTAACGACTTATTCCATTTTTCGAGCTTCTTTATCGAGTCTTTCTGAGCATTCTTTAAAGTTACTTCAATTGAAATGGTTTCCTTTACCATTGCTTTGGTTCTCTGATCAAATTTACCCAATAATTGTTGATTATACATAGTATTGGGATCCCCTTGCATCTTTTTAAAAGTTTGGAAGCTTTGTTCGCATTCTTTGCATGATTTTTCAAATTTCAGCTTCATTTTGTAGAAATAGGCCTTGGAATTCGTGTAATTCTTCAATGCGACGCTTGTCAGATCGAGAAGCTTTTTCTTTGAAACATTCAGTTTCTCATGAAATTCATCCATTCTCGTATTTACGAATGATGGGTAGTCTAAAAAAAGGGAAATCATTGCCTTTGAAAGGCTTTCTTGCATGGAAACAGTTTCATTGATCTTCAGATTTAAAGAAGTTGGGTCGTTTTGAAGAGTCTGGAAGGAGGGGATATAAGTCTTTAAAGATTTCAATAGCGTTTTACCATAAAGATCGCCTGAAAAGGAAAATTCTAGAACGTAGACCTTGAAAAGCTTGAGAGCCTTTTTGATTTCCTCGAAACGGGTCAAGAAAAAATCGATTTTTTCATTCTCGGCCTCAGAAATTATGCCTAGAAGAGAATTCATTAATTGGGTTTTGTTTTTGTTTAGTTTAGAAAATAGTAGTAAAGAAAAGTTTTCGGCGTTAAATTTTATTGGGGATTTGGTGATTATTTGTTGTTTTTTGTTTTTTAGACTTTTTTTTATAGGGTTTTAGGAGAAAGTTGGTTTTAATTGGGATTTGGAAGGAATATATAAAAGAAAAAATCTTATATTTGAGGTTTTACTGAGGAAATCAACCGGAAAAAAAGGAGAGAAGGATAAAATGCAATAGGAAATACAATTTTTAAAATTTTTAAATTGGGAAAGTGCTTCCAATAATATTATTAAGATGGAATTTTGATTAGTCAATAATATTATTTAGGATCGTTTTATAATATTATAATAGATTTTTTTGTGTTTGTATTATCTAATAAATCAAAATTCATAATTTTTGTTTAAAAGCTCTTATTTCTAATTAGCCTATAAAAAATTCCAAAATATATAATTTTCCGCCCAATATCAATTTTAAAATAAGAAATGAGTTTCAAGCCCACCACTGAAAACATCACCAGAACAATTATTCATAAAATAGATGAGGAAATAAAAAAAGAGAATAAGAAAAAGGCTCTCAATTCCAACCGGATGAAACAACTTAATAATGGGGATCCATCAAACAATTCGAATATTTCCCTTCCAAATCTTCCAAATGTAAATCAAACAACGGCTTTCCCCAAATTTGGTAACATTTTATTTGAGTTTTCTTTATTTAACCCTTAAAATACAAAATAGAACAGAATACAATAGTCAATAGCTTAAAAAATGAACAAGGTATAAGTTTTTTTTTTCTAGAAATAAAAATATTTGGATATTAGCAATGTCATTATCGAAATCTAATGAAGATGATGAAAATAAATTAGAAAACAAATCTGATCTTCCTTTCTTCATTCAAAAATATCCTCCCCAATGACTTTAAAATTTGGTCAACCTTTTAAAAAAAAAAAAAAAATTTAAACGTTAATTATAAATCAGGTTTCTTCATTTGGCTTCCAAAATGACTCTCAAACCCCAGAAAGTTTATTTTTTTATATTAATTTGAACTTATCTGAATAATAGAACAAATTCGTCTTTTGAATCAAGAACCTAATATTTCTTCATTTGATTTCCAAAAAAACTCACAGACCCCAAAAGGTTTATTATTTTATGCTAAAATTAATTTTTTTTTTACCAATCATAGGAAACAAATCCATTATGCCTCTTGAAGTTTCAAAGGAAACAAATACCCAAATGCAAACACAGGGTAAATTTTTAATGATCTTCATGATTTAAGTCTTTAAATAAACTAGATCTGCTTTTTATGCAAGGAAATTCAAAATTTCCGATTGTTTCTCAACAAACTTCATTTTATTGTGACAAAACATTATACATTAAAAAATTAGAAGAAAAAAACAAGACCAGTCAAACCATTTTGTTTTTGCGACCTAGAAGATTCGGGAAATCTTTATTTCTTTCAACTTTGGATTATTTTCACAACCTCAAATATAAAAATCAATATCAAGAGCTTTTTGGACATTTGCAGATAGGAAAAGAAGATATTATTCATAACTCTTACATGGTTTTATTGTTGGATTTTTCTTGCTTAAATTGCACAAGAATTGATCGATTCGAAACCTCCATGAATAATCTTCTCAATGACAATATTAAAAAATTTAAGAGAGTTTATTGTGACATGCAGAATATAGAACAAATAGTTGTAAACAATGAGGATTCAATATCGTCATTTCGTTCATTATGGCATTTTGTTGAAATTGCGACAGTTAAACTTTATGTGCTGATTGATGAATATGACACTCAAGTTAACGCAGTTTTGTCTAATAAAGATTCGGCTTTGCAGAAGCATTTGTTGGAAACAAATGGAGACAATGATTCGATGAAGTCAACTTATAGAATATTTTTTTCAGAATTAAAAAGTGCAATGTCACAATTGCTGTTTATGAGGATTTTCATTACTGGAGTGGCCCCTATGGCGTTGCAGGCATTCACAAGTGGATTTAATATTCAATTAGATATAACTCATGAATTAAATTTTGCTGGGCTTTGCGGAATCACTGAAGTTGATGTTGATCGAGCAATCAATTCTTTAAAGTACAAAGACAAAAAAAACTTAAAAAAGCTCATAATTGACAATTATAATGGATATTGCTTTCATCCTAAACAGTCTGAAGAGTTAATAAATCCAACCCTTCTAAATTATTTAATGAGCCAAATCCAAACCTATGGAGAAATTCCGAGAAGATTAATAGAAAATAATGTCTCAATTTCAGATAATGCAGTAACAATGATAATAAATAATCACTTATCAGGACCTTTGATAAAGAAAATGATTGAAAACCCATTTTTCCAAATGAATTTTCTAATTGATGATAAAGTGGATTTTCTTCAACTAATTGAATCCGAAAAATCTCTTGTTCAATATCTTTATTATCTTGGGGGTTTGACACATCTTAGAAATGATGATGAAAATAAGTTGAAAATTCCAAATAAGATTGCATTAAATGAATATTTCACGGGAATAATGAATATTAACCAAACAATCATGAATATTGAATCAATTAGTGCTTTTGAAGATGCTCTTAAAACACTTATTGATAAAAAAAACATCAAGCTTTTTTGTGATTTCGTTATAGAACATAAACTAGTCCATTTAAGATATAATGATGTTGAGCACTCAAAAGAACAAGACATGAAAGGTGTCTTTTTATTTTCTCTTTCGTTAGGAGGATACCGAAAAAATGTCGAGAATGAATATTACATTCCAAAATACAACAAATATCTTAATCTTTTTATCACATATTACAATATTCACTTTGAATTTAAAAATATAACGACAGACGAATTGAATTTAACAAAATCGAAAGATTGGGCAAAGCGAACTAAAATTAGTGAAAGCCTTAAAAAAAAAACCCAGCTTGAACTATTTCAGCTAAAAGTGACCAGTACATTCCAAAACCAGCCTTATGTTTCAACGGTTAGTCAAATCTGGAATCTATTGCTTGAACAAACGAAGGAGAATAAGAGAATATTGGAAGAAGTTATTAAAACGAAAGTCACTTCATTTTCAGTTCTCAGGGTTGGGCTTTATGTTTTAATCTTTGACAAGATAGTTTAGTATAATGCTAAATAAATAAAAATTGAAATTACGGTAAGGAAAATTTTTTATTTTTTTAAATAAAAAAACAATGAAGAAAGAGAGAGAAATTAAAAATCCAATATTTTTTTTTATATTTTTTAGATTTTAAAATAAAAAATTGATTTTTGAATTATATTTTTGAAAAATTGAAAAAAATTTTAAAAAAACTATATTTTTATAAATAATTAAAAATTTGAAATTTATTTAAAAGAGAATTTTTTTTTAAGCTTAATTTAATTTTCTTTAGTGTTTTTTTTAAAAACCCTGTTGGGAAATTAATAAATTAAATTAAGTTTTTTCTGCTAAATCGTTACTTTTTCACTGTGAAATCTCAAAATTCTTGAAAAAAAATGACAGAATCCAAAGCAGCTGGCAATTATAAGGGCGTCATGTTATGTAATCGTCCCTCATTCGACGTCAACATCATGAAGGAAAAACCCTTTGTTTCTCGAGTTGATAAGAAAGAATCGCTCGGCATTAATCCAATTCAAAGACTTCCAGTCTGTCGGCCCCGGAAATGTCATTTTTTCTAATAAAAACCTTTCAAAACCCTCATTTTTCATAGACGCGAACACTGCGATTTTGAAACATAAGCTTTGGCTCGAAGGATTCAAGAAAAAGGTTAAAGAAGAAAAGAACCCAGACTTCAAATCACATAGATCTATAAAAACCCTTAAAAAAAGCCCATCTCTTTCTTTCGAACAACAAAAACAAGAAATTGAAAAATTTTTCGGTTCTTCAGAAGAAAAAAACCATGAGGAAAGAGAAAATCCTGAAGTTTTTATTGATTTTTTAAACAAAAGAGATAAAAAATATTAGGAAAATAAAGAAAAAGAAGAGCCCAAAAATGGGGAAGACCCGGAATGTGAGGGTTTGATTGATTTCATGAATAATTTGAATTATGATGAATTTATACAGGATATGGAGGTTTTTTACATCATCAATAAAGCTTTATTTATATAATTGAAGGTGAAATCCATCATCAACAGTCTAAAGAAGAAAATCATTGAAAAAAGAGAAAAGAAAAGCCAAGTCAGCTTCGAAAAACCTCAAAAGGAAGAGAAAAACCCGAAAAATCCTATAGGTTCTGAAGAATGGGATAAATCTCAGAAAAACGAGAAACAAAGTTCTGACATGGAAACTCGAGTGGCCAAATATTTGGCAAGTGAAATTTTGAAAAACGAGAAATTGCTGGCAAAAATCCATTCCAACGCTTCTATGCGGAAAATCCTGGAAATGGAGAAACCAAAAGAATAGAAAAAAAACCTTTGTTTTTTTTGATTAAAACGCTTTGTTTTTTTTTTAATTTAAATGTTCGGAACTTTTGGCAAGCCCTGCTTTTTAAAAATTAACTGTTTTTTTTATTAAAACACCTGCATTTTCAATTTTTTTTTAAAAAACCCAATGGAAGAAATCGAATATCAGGCTAATCATGAGGATTTGGATATGGTGATGGAGACTTGCCAATCGAAGCGAGGTTTTTCTCAGGCTTTTTTCTAAAGAAAAAGTCTTTGTTTTTTATTAGAAATGGACGAATTTAATCAAAAATCGCCCAATTGTCTCGAAAGGGAAATCCTTAATGAGATCTCGAAACAGGAGGTCTTTTCACAGGATTTGATTAATAGGATCGAAACTTTGGAAACTGATATATTCATGAAGTTTTCTTTATAAATTACAGAATTTAATTCTTTTTTTTTTCCTTAGAAACTCAAAATTCATTGAAAAAAACAAATATACAGAGCTTTTTCCAGAAGAAAAGGAAAATAATGAGGTTTTGACTGAGAAAATGCTCAAGAATCAGGCTAAATCTAAGGAAGTATTAGAAAAAGATAAGAAAAACGAGGATTTTCGCTATAGTAAAATGTCTGAATCTCAGGCTGCTAATCTCTATGAAGAAAGGTTTTTTTTTCCCTTTGATTTTCTGAAGGTTTTTTGCTATTAAAGAATGAGCGAACTTATGATTAAATTCGCAAATAACCCAGCCAATAAGAAGAAAAACATGAAATCAATGCCTCCGAAGAAAAAAATCCCTGAGAAAGCCAAAACCCCCAGTTCCTCAAATCAACAACAAGCCATTGAAACTAAGAAACCAATGAAAAAAACACAAAATTATTTAAAAAAGCCTGAGAAAACCGAGAAAATAGAGAAAAAAAATACCAAAACAACAGAAATTCAAGCTTTTTCAATGAAACCTCACAAAACTTTGAGTTCCAAGCGAAATTCCTCAAAAGATTCACTTTTTAAATCGAACGAACTTTATCAAAAAGGCTTAGAACATCTGAATTTCCGGTAATTTTTCAAAAAAACCCTTAAATTGGAGCTTTTTTTCTAAAAAGCCAACAATTAATGCTCGAAAATCAAGAGAAAAGACTTTCACAGGAAATTTCTGAATGCACTTTCACTCCAATTCTGCATAAAAAGCCAAACTATCTCAAGACTTATGAGAATATCATTGATAGAACCCGAAGATCTCAACAGAAAAAAGAACAAAAGTCCTTAGATTTCTATAATTCCCGTCATGAATCTGAGCTTAAAGAATGCACTTTCACTCCAAATATCTCTCATAATAAAGGGAAAAACAAAGAAGCCTTATCTAATAACTCTTTCCATAAATCTGGATCTTCTTCTAGTCTCAAGCCTAGAAAAACTCTGAGAACTTTGTCGAAAAGCAGCTTGAAATCAATCAATTTCTCTAATAGTTCCTCTAGGAAATCAATAAAAGAAGATGATAAAACAAAGTTCCGAAAGGCTAATGAAGCTTTTCTGAAAAATAAGTTGAAAAAGCAGGGTTTTTTCTTTGATTTCGAAGAAAATGAGAAGAAAAAACAGAAAAACCAAGAAAAAACCAAACTCAGAACTAATAATAGTCGTGTTTCCATGGATCAGAAGGCTTTTCCTGAGGAAATTTCCAAAGAAATCACTGAAACTTTGGATATTTTCAATAGAATACGTCATCAAATGAAAAGCCAAGGTGATAAAAGCTCGAAAAACGCTTTAAAAGATGCGAAAAAGGAGAAAAACCTCAGTATTTCGAAAAGGAGCCTTTCCAGGAAAAACAGTGGAATTGATAAGAAATTGAATAGCATTGGAAAGACTGAATTCATTAGAAAGCCTTTAGTCTCTAAAGACAAGAAAAAGCCTGAGAAATTCGTAAAAAAAGATCAGAAAAGTCTTAGAAAAACCGAAGAAAAGGAGAAAGAGACTAAAGAAACTAGGTTTTCTAAGAAGATCCTTGAGCTTTATAAAGAGGATTTGAAGCCTAATAAGCCTATTCATGGTAAGAAATATTGGAAATATCAAGAATTTCATAAATGTTTTATAGATCCAAGAAACCGAAATATAGGCAAAATCACGAAAAACGAAGGGGGACTGGCTAAAAGATATGAGGGTTTATTGAAACAAGCGGAAAACATCACCCAACATCTAAACAATGTCTTATATGCGAAATAAAACCTGTTTTTACTATATTTCAAATAAAAAAATCCATAAATTCATTAAAGAAACGTCTATTATTTCCCTCCGAACATCTTCCCATAGATTTCCTTTGCTTTTTCCTTCATTTTCCGCTCTTTTTCCTTCAATCCAGCCAATTCCTGCAAAATCTCCTTATTCTCAGGCTCAAGTTCTCTGGCTTTAAGCAAATCCTCCTTAGCCTCTTCGAATTCCTCTAAATTAATCTCTGCTAAGGCCTTTCTATATCTCACCTTCACAAGTTTTGGGTCTTCTAATAAGACTTTTTCTGCTAATTCCTTAGCAATTTTCGCATCGCCGGCTTTTAAACTCCCCAAAATCAAATTACTGCTTAAAAACAAACGAACATCTTCGAATTTTCGGCCTGTTTCGAGCTCAATGATATTAAGTCCCACAGAATATAAGGAATTGGCTTCTTTAAAGCTCTGTTTTTTCAACAAATCATTGCCTTTGGTCTTGAGTTCGTTAGCTTTTTGATAACGGGAGGTTTCATCATCCAAATCCCAAGGATTCTTATCACTTTTCTCAGAAAAAGCCTCTAAAATGGATATTCGCAACTTGATTTCAGTTTCTCCAGGGAAAGTTTGGTCATTTTCAAAAAATAAAGAGAATTTTGAGGTTAATTCAGCCGTTTCGTTGAGTTTCATAGTCAAGATCTGATTTTCTAAAGTCTTGGCGATCAATGATTTATGAAGAGGGACTATTAATGGGGAATTGAGAGATGGAAAGAGATTTTTCTCTGGATTCAATGAAAAGATCTCCAATTGAATTTTCACTGTTGAGATTTTCGGAATCTCCTCAGATAAATGAAGGCCAGTTCCTGGCTTTATTATGACTTTTTCCATTTTTAAGATTTTTTTTTTTTTCAAATTTTATTTGTTTTTTTAATTTTTTTTTTCAAAAGTTCTTTTTTTTCAAAAGTTCTTTAATTTCATAATTATTCCGTAGTGTCAGAAAGATGCTCAATGCTGATTTTCTTTTCAGGATTGATGGAATTTGGCATGGATTTTGAGTTATCAATGTCTTCATCATCAAATTCCCTCTCTGTTTTATAGAAAATGTTTGAATTAAACATTATTTTAGAGGGAATTTCTTCAGAGGAAAGATTTTTATTATCTGTGATTTTAGGTGAGTTTTTGGCTGTTAAAGTCTTAAAATTTATTATAAATTTAATAAAAACGCATTAAAAAGACTTCGGGATAAATGGGAAAGTCTTTGGTGGATTTGTTAGGTAATTTCTCTTCGAATTTCTTGAGGTCATGAGAAATTTCCTTGGTTTCTTCAAGAAATCGCTCATGAGTGGAAAAGATCTCAGCTTGGAACTCTTTAAGTTTGGTATAAAAGGAAGAAATGGAATTTTCGGTCATTTGGTGAATTGTTATAAGAAAAAAACATAAAATTAAGTGTTTTTTTGAATTAAATTAAAAAATATATTAACAAATTATATTATTATATGGAACACGTTTTACGGTTAGTTCGAATAACTAATATTGATTTTATAATGCAAACTATCAATAGATTTTTTAGGTAAATTTAATTGGAAATGGGCTTAGAATAGAAAACATTATGAGATTTTTTGAAATGGATTAAGATTTCTTTTTTTTTTGGAGAAAATTGCATTTTTCATGAAAAAATGAATTTTTTAGATCAATATATTAATTTTTATGAGGAATCACATTGAAAACACGAGGAAAATGAAAAGAAATAAAAGGAAAGTGATTTTTGAACGAAATGAAAACGAATTTATTAAAATTTTTAGCATTTATTTATTGTTTGATTTTTTAAATAATTATTCAAAAGTTTTATAAACCAATTCTTTCTGATCAAATCCCAAGTTTTTATTATTCTTTCTGATCAAATCCCAATGTTTTATTGAATTTTGATAAAATCCCAATACATTTCTTTAAATGGCCAACGAAATTATAAACAAAACAACTCAAATAAAAATTTATTTCAAAGCAAAAAACTTCCAATAAATGGAAAATATTTCATCAACAAAAATTACCAAAGAACAATGTGAGGTTCTCTCTTCATTCCTCATCAAGCATCATTTCCCATCAACATTCTTCACCAAATCTGACATCTATCGAATCGATCATAGCACAGATAAAGCTATTTTCAAAAAGACGCCTGTTTTCCATTGGCCTCGTTTGATAGAATGCAATGAAGAAAAGATCAAAGAAATCAATGCCGAAATCAAAGAATTGAGTAAAACCAACAAGATTTTCGAACATTTCGAAATCAGGACTGGAATTCAGACCGGAGATGATTTCGTAACCATTTCCGACGTCTCTAAAGTTTTCGGAGATGATGAGAAATTTTCAATCGAACACAAGGATGGACAAGTTTTATTAGTGCAATTCTGGGCAACATGGTAATTTTTTCTTTATCTCATGATGATTAATAAGTTTTTCTTAAAAATAAAGGTGTGGTCCATGTCAAGGTCCAATGAAAAACAACCAGGTGATGTTGGAGAAACATAAGGAGGATTGGGCTGAGAAAGTTCGGATCGTTGGTTTGAGTGTCGACCAGAAAAAAGACGAGGTCATCAAACGAGTCAATGAGAAAAATTTCACTCTTGTGGATCATTTTTTCCTTGGTGGATGGAATGACTCACATAATGCGATTAAAAACTATCAATTTGATGGAGTTCCTCATGTAGTTTTATTTGATAATAAGGGGAAAGTGATCCATGCGGGCCATCCCAGCCACATTGATATTGAAAAGACTATTAATGGCATTGTGACAGGGGTAAATGAAGAAGTTCCAAAGGAAGAAAAAAAACATTTTAATGTTTTTAGTAAAACTCTTTCGAAGAAAGTTGTTGAGCTTTTGAATTCAGAGTATTTGAAATCTCCTAATTATAAGTTAACAATTGAATGGCAAAAGGAAAATACTTACAATGAGAAAGGAGAGGTTTTGAAGTTCTCCTTTAAGAAGCCAAAGCTGAATTTGACCTATCATATCAAACATGAGGCCGAAGCGAAGAAAGTAGAAGAGACTTTATATAAATTATTAGATAAAAGCTTCTTCGAAGTCACCGTCTCAATCGATAACCCAAAAGCAGTCTATCAATACAGTGTCAATATATTGAAAAACGAGCTAGCAGCTAATAATCTTCAGGAAGTCGAGCTTCAATTCAATAAAACGCATGCTTTGGCCTGGACTGGCACTAATTTCCGAATTATGGATGGCCGATCCTTTAACCATAAAGATGTCTTAAAACCTCAGAAATTAGACGAAGTGACTGCTTTCCAAAAAGGGGTGAGGAAGGCACTTGAAGGCAATGATGATCCGAAAAAAGGGATCCTTTTGAATAGATTGGGATTGCAATGCCATGTCACCAAAGGTGATGAATTCGTGCCATTGGAAGTTCAAGATGTCTTCAAGGAAGCTGAAGCCGAAGACGCAAAGGTGACTTTGAAACATGAGGAAAATGAAGTCTTATTGGTTGATTTCTGGGAGACAGGATGTGGGCCATGTCAAGAACCAATGGCTCATAATCAGGAGATGCTGGAGAAAAATGCTGAGAAATGGGGGAATAAAGTCAGAATCGTGGCTGTGAGTCTTGATGATTCGATCGAAGATGTGAAAAAACGTGTGGAAGAACAAAAATGGAAGAAAATTGTCCATTATTTCCTCGGGGAAAATCAAAAAGGTTCGCAAATCTATGGAATTCGAGCTATTCCATTAGTTGTCTTAGTAGATCAGAAAGGCGTAGTCGTTTTTAATGGCAATCCTACAAAAACAAATCTTGAAGAGAATATCAACGATTTATTAGAAGGGAAAACACTTGAAGAGTCTAAGAAAGAAGAGGAAAAGAAGGAAGAAGAGTCTGTTTTACAGCCAGTTACAAAGGAAGAATGCAAAAAACTTACCACTTTAATTAAAGATCCTAAATTCGCTGAGGAAGTCAAGACTATTCTAACAGGAATGAAATATAACCCTCGATTCCTCATCCAATTGGTAAAAAGCAAGCATTTAGACAAGGAATTTAATGTTAAACAAGTCACTTTTGAGAACCCGGAACTAAATTACGCTATTCGTAAGGTCGACCTCAACAAATTTAACCAAGTTCTCAGCAAAATATATGAAGTATTTCCAGCCAATAAGTTCAAAGAAACCAAAGAGATTCTCGAAACCGTGAATTTTTCTTGGGGTATTGAATGTGATGCGTGTAAAAAGGCATTAAAACCATTTGATCCCCAATATTATTGTTCATTTTGTAAATTGTGGTTTTGTTCTGAATGCGGTGAAAAAGAGGATAGCACTAAAAATGGCAATGATCGTCTCGTCCATCCTCATAATATGGTCTGGATCAACATTACTAATGAAGAAGGATTGCAGGATATTGATGAATATAAGCTAGGAAAAAATGTGATGTTTACTGAAAACAAACAACAATTTCCAGCTAGTTGCAATGGATGCGATGGGCCTGTAGGCAATGGTTATAGATATATTTGCCTGAGTTGCAGACCAGGACCCAAAAGACCAGGAGGGTTCGTGGATTTATGCCATAAATGCTTGGGAACTTTGAAAAATAAAGAAGAAAATGAAGAGGTTAAAAGTCAAAAGGAGAAGGTTTTGAAGGGATTGGAGAACGAACATCATGATCCAAATTCTCATTTATGGTTGAGGATTTGCTATGGAGGGGACTATTACGTTTTTTAAGATTTGGAAGTTTATTAGATAAAGAATAATTATTAAAAAAGTTGAATATTTGATTTGAAAATTAAAATGCTTTATGGTTTTTTTCCTTTTTTTTTCAATTAAATAAAAAAATTTTATAAAAAAAAAAATAAATAAAAATGTAAAAATTTTTTTTTTATGATTTTGAATTAGCAATCAATTAAATGGAAGATGAAAACTTTTTATTAAAAAAAAAATATTAATGTTTTTTTTTCAATATGCTCAAATTTAAAGTCTTAAAATCTTAAATTACTATTAAGAATAATTATGATGTAACACAATATTCAAAGA
>Ga0302320_10009451_pt1 | contig 20958 bp, 15 predicted proteins | sample Bog_T0_3_FD_202130 | JGI IMG/M metagenome (GOLD analysis project Ga0302320, IMG submission 202130) | Peat permafrost microbial communities from Stordalen Mire near Abisko, Sweden - Bog_T0_3 | ecosystem: Environmental > Terrestrial > Soil > Wetlands > Peat | place: Sweden: Abisko, Stordalen Mire...
CATCGAGGGTGCTCGGAGAGAAGTATCAGATCGACGGCAGAGGCCTGTCGCTGATCAACGATCAGCGCGACTTGCAGCGCCTGCCGCTCGCGACGGTATCCGGGTTCAAGTACGCATTGCGGGGCCTCGCCGCGCGCATGCACCTGGACCGTGACGTGCTGTTCCTGTCGATTTCCTCGCATGGGTCGGATGACCCTGCCATCGCCGTTTCCAATTCGCAGCTGCCGCTCAAGGACATGCTGACCGACGAGGATCTCGCCTCTGCGCTCGAGGAGTCCGGCATCCGCTGGCGCGTGATCATCATCTCGGCATGCTACGCCGGCGGATTCGTCCAGCCCTTGAGCGATCCGCAAACCATCATCATCGCGGCGGCGGCGGCCGATCGCACTTCCTTCGGCTGCTCGAGTGACCGCGACCTGACTTACTTCGGCGAAGCCTTTTACCGCGACGCGCTTCCGCTTGCCGGCTCATTGCGGGATGCCTTCGAAAGCGCCAAAGCGGCCATCGCCGCGCGCGAACGCCTGGAGCAGGTGACCCCGTCGAATCCGCAAGCCTATTTCGGCACGCAACTGGAGGCAAAGCTCGGATCGATGTTCGCCTCGGAGGCAGCGCGGTGAGACCCGCTTCCCGCCACTTGCAATAGCGCTGCGCATGTTGGCCCGTGAAACCAAACCCCTTATTCTAGGGTCGGATGAACATGCACCCTTTGCGGATGAGTCTCTTTGCGGCGGCGATGCTGCTGGCAACGCTTGCGGGTCACGCAGCCGGCGTTGGCGATCCTCCCTACGGCCTGAGCGCAAGGCCGCCAGCCAAGCCCTACTTGTCGATGCCGACGCTGGCGTCGGGAAAATTTCCAGCTCTGCTCTCGCAGACCGGTGCGTTCGAGGATGTGCGGAGTCTCTCGCCCGGCAAGGCGCTGATCCCTTACGACCTTATTGTGGCCTTTTGGTCGGACGGCGCCGCCAAATCGCGCTGGATAGCGCCGGCACCGGGAAAAATTGCATTCTCACCCGATAGTGAGTGGAAATTTCCGGCGGGCACTGTGTTGATCAAGCATTTCGACCTGCCCGTCGACGACACCAATCCGAGCATCCGGCGCAGGCTCGAAACGCGCCTGCTGGTGCGCGATCAAAACGGCGGGGTATACGGCGCCACCTATAAATGGCGCGCGGACAACAGCGACGCGGAGCTGCTGACGGACGCCGTCACGGAAAGAATTTCCATCAAGACCGCGACCGGCACGCGCGAGCAGACCTGGTACTACCCAAGCCGCAAGGATTGCCTGACCTGCCACACAGCCAACGCGGGCGGCGTGCTTGGGCTGAAGACGCGGCAAATGAATCGCGACATCATCTATCCAGGCGGCGTCAGCGACAACCAGCTGCGCGCCTGGAATCACCTTGGGCTGTTCGACGCCGCGCTTGTCGAATCGAACTTAAGCGCGCTGCCGACGCTGGCGGCGCGAACCGACATGAGCCGCTCGCTCGAGGATCGGGCCCGCTCCTATCTCGACGCGAATTGCTCCCAGTGCCATCGCCCCGGCGGCACCGTCGCGAATTTCGACGCGCGCTACACCACGCCACTGCCGCAGCAGGGACTGATCGAGGGACCCGTGGTGATCGACGAGAACATCGACAGGTCGAGGGTGATCGCGCCCAAGGATATCTGGCGATCGATACTCTATATGCGCGCCGATACCAACGACGCGATCAGAATGCCACCCGTGGCGCGCATGACCATCGACACCGCGGGCATGGATTTGCTGCGCCAGTGGATCGACAGCATGCCGGGGCATGCGGTGCTTCCCCCGCCCATCATCTCGCCCCCCGGCGGCCAATTCGACAAATCGGTGCTTGTCACCCTTCAGGACGCGGAACCGGGCGCGGTCATCCATTACACGACTGACGGCAGTGAACCGACCACCACCGATCCCGTCTACTCGACGCCCCTGCAGCTGACGGAAGCGCAGGTGGTACGGGCTCGCGCTTACAAAGCGGGATTTACCCGCAGTATTACCGCGCAGCAGGTATTCCTGCCGGCGGGCTGAGGCCTACTTCGGCTTTGCCACGATTGCGGCTCCCCAAGGACTGTCTCCCGCCTTTACCCGGGCGACCTCCTTGGCCGAAGCCAGATCCACCACCGACACATCGTTCGAAGGGCCGTTCGCCGTGAACAGGTATTTCCCATCCGGCGATATCGTGAGTCCCCACGGCCGGGTGCCCACCTTGATGGTGTTGGTAACCTCATAGGTACTGGAGTCGAGGGCGACCACCGTACCTGAACGGCCGCCGCTCACGTAAATCGTCTTCCCGCCGGGCGCCAGCCTGACTTCCATGGGGCGCGTTCGCTCGGGAAGCTTGATGACCTTCACCACTTTGTAGGTGGAGGTGTCCACGACGTTGAGCTCACCCGAGGATTCCGAGGCAATGAAACCGCGCGATCCATCCGCAAGAAAATCAATGCTGCGCGGCCGCGGATTGACGGTAAATTGCCCGACCACCTTGTAGGTTCGGGCATCGATGGCGAACACCTCGCCGCCCGCCTCGCAGGTGATGTAGAAGGTCTTGCCGTCGGGCGATGTGCCGGCTCCCTCCGGCTCGCGCCCCACCTTGATGATGTGCTCCACCTTGCCGCTGGCGATATTGAAGACGCTTGCCGTTCCGACGTCCTCGTTGGACACATACAGCTGCTTGCCGTCCGCGCTCAGGGCAAACTCCTCCGGATCCGATCCGGCGGAGATCTTGCGCAGCAGCTTGCGTTGCGCGATGTCCACATAGCCGATGCCGTCTGCCGCCTTGTCCGATTTGACGTCGCTGTCGTCATCATCGTCGCCGACCTTGCGCAGGATCGGATTGCCGTTCGCGTCCAGCGGCGGCGGCGCTTGAATCGGCGTGCCGCTCAAGGCGACGAACACCGTTTTCCCATCCGGGCTGGCATGCAGGCCGCGCGGCCGCTTTCCCACCGGGATGGTCGCGGCGACGCTGAAGTCGCCGCCGTTGATCAGCGTCAGGTCGCCGGAACGCTCGTTCGAAACGACGATAAAGTAATCGCCGCCGGAGGCGGCTTGCACCGACGTCGGCGGCGCAACCACGGCGAGCGCAACGGCGCTGAGCGCCAACCCGGCGATACCTCGAAGACTGTGCGAATTTTTCATGGCGCAGAGCATAGCAAAGCCTCCCGTCGAGCGTCGACGACCGATAGAATCGAGAAATGCGAAAGAAAATCGACTTGCACGCAGAGACCCTGGGGAGCTGTTATGGCCATCAAGTCCTTTGAAATTGTGCCGGTACCCGTGTCGGATCAGGAACGAGCGAAACGTTTCTACCGGGATGTCGTGGGATTCGAGCGTCTGCGCGAGGAACCCATGGCTCCTGGCCAGAAGTGGATTCAGCTCGCTCCGCAAGGCTGCTCGACCACCATCGCGCTGGTGACTTGGTTCGATGCCATGCGTCCGGGTGGTTTGCAGGGGGTCATGCTGAACGTCACCGACATCGACCAAGATCATGCCGCACTGACTCAGCGCGGCCATGGGGACGCTTTGCAACCTTCAACGACCCGGACGGCAACGGATGGATCTTGCGGCAGCCGCCCGCATCCGCAGGCAGCCATTAGGCGCGCGGTATGCCGCTGCTGAAAATCATCATCTTAGGGATAGTCCAGGGGCTCGCCGAGCTGCTGCCGGTATCGAGCTCGGCGCACGTGGTGGTGACGGAAAAACTGCTGGGCCTCGACCCATCCTCGCCGTCCATGACGCTGCTGCTGGTCATGCTGCACACGGGCACCATGTTCGCGGTCATCGTGTACTTCTGGCCTCAGTGGCGACGCAGCTATTTTCAAAGCGTGGCCGCCTTCAAAGCAATCGCGCTGCGCGTGATCGTCGCGACCGTAATCACCGCCGTGGTCGGGGAGATTCTCGTCAAGATCATCGAAAGCACCATTTTCCGCGACGTGCCGCACGCGCAGATCGAGGACCTGTTCAGCCATCTTGAATTCATAGCGCCGGCCTTGGCGGCCGCCGGAATCCTCATATTGGTTGCCGGCATTCTCGAGCGGCGCAGGCCCGCAGCGGATTCCCTCAAGGCCGATGAGCTGAACCTGAAGCGCGCCGCCGTCATCGGGGCCGTTCAGGGGCTGTGCCTGCCATTCCGTGGATTCTCGCGCTCCGGTGCAACCATTTCGGCCGGAATGCTGCTCGGCATGGCAAAGGCGCGCGCGGAGGCTTTCAGCTTCGCTCTGGCCGTCGTGTTGACGCCTGCGGTGCTGGCGCGGGAGGCGATGCGGCTGATGCACGAGAGCCGCGCGGGCGGTAGCGCGGGCCTGGCGTCGATCGCAGGGTCGACCGTGCTCGGCGCCGTGGTCGCCTTTTTCGCGGGCCTGCTGGCGCTTAGATGGCTGAGCCGGTGGCTCGAGAGCGGCCGCTGGTATCTATTTGGGATCTATTGCCTGATCGCCGCGGTCGCGGTCGCGGCCCTGTACCACGCCGGCTACTGAGGCGGGCGTTGAGGCGCCGTCGACGCGAAAGCCGGCAGCTCCCGGCAGGCCGCATCGATCGCGACGATGCGCGGATAGCGATCCAAGTCGACTGCGAAGCGCCGCGCGTTGAACACCTGCGGCACCAGAAAAACATCCGCCATGCTCGGGGCATCGCCGTGACAGAAGCGGCCCGTGCCTGAGTCGCGGTTCAAGGCACGCTCCAATGAACCGAACCCGACTTCGATCCAGTGCCGATACCAAGCATCGCGCGCGGGCTTGTCGAGCCCCAAGGTATTCTCGAGATACTGCAGCACGCGCAAGTTGTTCAGGGGATGCACTTCGCAGGCAATGGCCTGGGTGAGCGCCCGCACCCGGGCACGCGCAAGCGGCTGCGCCGGCAACAATGCGGGTTGAGGGTGCATTTCGTCGAGAAATTCGATGATCGCCATCGACTGAGTCAGCACCTCTCCATCATCCAGGGCAAGTGCGGGCACGAGACCTTGCGGATTGATCTGCAGGTAATCCTCCCGCCGCTGCTCACCATCGCGCAGTTGCTTCGGCTGGTCGATCACCGGCAGGCCTTTGAGCGCCAGTGCAATGCGCACCCGATACGAGGCTGAACTCAGAGCATAGCCGTACAGGATCAAATTGGATCTCCAGCGAGCGGGCCGCAGCGTGAAGTATAGTCCGCAAATGCGCAGCATCGCTCCGTGGAATTCCATGCAATCCGCCTTGCTGACCCGGCTGCGGACGCCGCTCGGTGTAGCCGCCGCCGCTGTTTGCGTTGCCTGGTGCGTCGGCATCTTTGGGCGCGGCTATTGGACTCCGGATGAGCCGCGAGAGGCGGATATCTCATGGCGCATGAGCTGGCAAACGGACAAGGCCGTACCGCAGCTGGCAGGCGAGGCGATCTGCGAGAAGCCGCCCTTGGGGTATTGGATCGCCGCCGGCTCGATGTCGGTGTTTGGGAATCGGCCATGGGCGGCGCGATTGCCGAACCTGGCGTACGCCATCATCAGCGCGCTGGCCGTGGGCTGTCTCGCACGGCGCAGCGTGGGTCCGCTGGCGGCGGCGGTGGCCGCGGCCGCAATCGGCACTTTCCTGCTGTCCTACCAGGTGCTGATATGGCTGGCCACCGACGCTCCGCTTCTGGCCGCCGATTGCGTCGCATTGCTGGGCGCCTATATCGGCTTCTATGCCGCGAGCAGCACACAGCGGCTGCGCGGCTACCTGCTGATGCACGCGGCGCTGGCGCTCGGATTCCTGTGCAAGAGCGCGGCCGCCTGGATTGTGCCGGTCCTTGCCCTGCTGACCTTGGCGATCTGGGAGAAGCGCTGGCGCGAGTTGTTGCGCTGGGAATTGTATGTCGGGCTGCTGCTGCAGGCGGCGGCCATTCTCATCTGGGTTTGGTTCGTGTACGCCGGACCCGACGGCCCCGCGCATTTAAAGGTGTTCTTCTGGAATAACCTGGTCGGCCGCTTTACCCGCGTCGACGCCCCGCCCGAGCTGCAATATGCCACGGCGCATCGCAATTCACCCGGCAAGTACCTATTCGAGCTGCCTCTGTATCTCTGGCCGTGGACCTTGCTGGTCATTGCCGCCGCGCGCCGTGCCTGGCAGCAGCGCACCACATCGTTGGATGACAACCGGCCGGTACGCTTTGCGCTCGCCGCGGCGCTGCCGTCGCTCGCGCTGCTTTCGCTCGCCGCCACCGCGCGCAATATTTACCTGGCCCCCGCGCTGCCGGGCGCCGCGCTGCTGCTCGGCTGGTGGGCGCAACAGGTCTGCAAGACTCCCGACCTGTGGGACGTGCGGGCGCTGCGCGCCAGCGCCGGATTGTTGCTGCTCGCAAGCTGCATCGGAGCTGCCGCGCTGATCAGTCTGGCCGTGGACACCTGGCCGACGTTGAGCGCGCCGGCGGCGTTTATCACGGTTTCGGCCATCGGGCTCGTCGGCGCCGGCGTGCTCGCCAGGCGGGCGGATTTGTCGGCGCGGCGCGCTCAGATTCTGCCGGGCCTTGCGGCATTGCTGTTCGCCTATTGCGCATTGTTGGTGGGCCCGGCATCGCAGGCCTACCGGCAGGTCGACATGTGGCAGGATCTGGCGGCGGTCGGGCATGCGATTCAGCAGGATTCGGGCGTCCGGCCGTTGATTGTATTTGCGCCGGATGAAACCACGCGTGCCATGATAGACATGTACGCTCGAAGCTCGGTCACCGTGGTGCAGGGGCCGGTCGACGACGCGGCAATCGCGGTATTGAAAACGACCATGAGCCGGGCGCCCGATAGCCTGGTGGTTACCCAGCTGCTGGGACGCAATGCGACTTCCGCCTGGCTGTCGATCGCGCAGAACAAGAAGACCGCGGTGGAACTGCCGTGGCTGCCCGAATCGGGCTTAAGGGTGGTGAATCGCTATGCGCTGCCGAACGGCCGGCGCTACGCCCTGCTCGAAGCGCGGCTCTGAGTGCGGTGGCGGCGCCCGCTTACCTGAGGCGCGTCACGTCGCGATACAACGCCTGATACAGCAGGATCTGCCGGCCCCACGAGAAATCCTCCGCCATGGCGTTTAGCATCAAGCGCCGCCAGCTATGCTGATCCGCGAACCAGTCGAGGACCGTGGTGAGCGCCCAGTGCACCGCGGGCACGTCGAAGTCATTGAATACGCAGCCGGTGCCGGCGCCGCTGCGCGGATCGTAATGGCGCACCGAATCGGCCAGCCCGCCGGTGCGGCGTACCACCGGAATGGTGCCGTAGCGCAAACTGTACATCTGGCTCAAGCCGCACGGTTCATAGCGCGACGGCATTAGGAATATATCGCTCCCCGCCTCGATGAGGTGCGCCGTCGATTCGTCGAATCCCGAATAAAATGCGGCGCGGCCCGGAAAGCGCCTGACGAGGTCCTCGAAAAATTCCACATAGCGAGCATCGCCGCTGCCGAGCGCGACGAACCCGAAATCGCGCTGCTGCAACAGCAGCGGCAGCACGTCGAATAGCAAGTCGATGCCCTTCTGCTCGGCCAGCCGGGTGACCATGGCGACGAGCGGGCGCGAAGCGCCGATCTCGAGCGCGCTGGCCTCGATCAAGCGCCGCTTGTTGTCGAGCTTCCCTTGCCACTCTCCGGGGCCGAAATGCTCCTTCAGGTACGGGTCGTGCCGAGGGTCCCATTCCCGGTAATCCACGCCGTTCAGGATGCCGAGGATTTGATCCTGGCGCGCGCGCAACGCCCCCTCCAACCCCATGCCCAACGGCGCTGCGCAGATCTCGCGCGCATAGGTCGGGCTGACCGTCGTGACCCGATCGGCAAAGCGTATTCCGGTCTTCAGCGCGTTGACCACCCCCAGGGCAAGATCCGCCCGGTCGAGTTGCGAGGTCACCGCCTCCGAGCCGATGTCGGCTACGGCCGTCGCCGGCAGAATCCCCTGATAACCGATATTGTGAATGGTCAAAACGCACCGAGATCCCGAAAACAGGGGATGCGCCGCATACTCAGTCTTGAGGTACAGCGGCAGAAACGCCGTGTGCCAGTCGTTGCAATGAAACACGTCGGGCGCGAACCCGAGAATCCGGCAACTCTCCAGGACCGCGCGCGTGAACAGCAGGAACCGCCGGTGATCGTCCGGGTCATCGGTATAAAAGCTCTCCCGATCGAACAACGCCGGGCAGTCGACGAAGTACATCGGACTGCGGGTGTCCGCCTGGCTGGCGGCCTTCAGCGAGAATCGATATTGCGTGTCGCCGATGCAGAGCGCCGAGGCCTCGACCTGCGGCACCCGCCGCAATTGCGGATACGCGCGCGCAACGGCTGCGTACAGCGGCATGAAGGCACGCACATCATGTCCCAATGCGCCGAGTTCCTGGACCAATGCGCCTGCCACATCCGCCAGCCCGCCGGTCTTCGCATACGGCATGATTTCCGAGCTCAAAATGCACAACTTTAATGCGCCCACGATGTCAGTCTAGCAAACGCATCCAGCGGGCTCGGGTGTCCTGGTGCCGGTGCGGCGAGTGTGGCAGGCTGGGGCTCGATTTGGGGGGCTTACCGATGACTACTCATAGTGACAGCACAGCCGGGATGCGGCACGCGGCGCGCCGCGGCACCGGACGGTACGTCAGCCGCCTGACCAGCGGAACCTTGGCGATAATCATGGCCGGGGGCCGCGGCGAGCGCCTCAAGGCCCTCACCCAGAATCGCTGCAAGCCCGCGACCCCATTCGGCGGCAAGTTCCGCATCATCGACTTCGTGCTCTCCAATTGCGTCAATTCCGGCATCCGCCAAATCGCGGTGCTCACGCAATACAAGTCGCAATCGCTGATCCAGCACATCCAGCGCGGCTGGAGCTACCTGCGCGGCGAACTCGGTGAATTCGTCGAGATCATTCCGGCTCAACAGCAGATCGGCAATTACTGGTATCGCGGCACCGCCGACTCGGTCTATCAGAATCTGGAGTTCATCCGCTCGCACAATCCGACGCATGTGCTGGTTCTGGCGGGTGATCACATTTACAAGATGGATTACGGTCCGATGATTGCCTATCACGAGCAATGCGAGGCCGACATCACTGTCGGAGTGGTCGACGTGCCGCTCGATCGTGCCAACGAATTCGGCATTCTGACCACCGACGACACGCACCGCGTGACGAAATTCAGCGAGAAGCCGCGCAATCCCGACCCGATCATCGGCCAGCCGCATCTCGCGCGGGCTTCGATGGGCATTTATGTGATCGCCTTGGACCGGTTGGAGAAACTGCTGTCCGACGACGCGGCGAATGAGGCCAGCGATCATGATTTCGGTCGAAACATCATTCCACCCGTCATCGATGGCATGCGGGTGTTCGCCTACCCGTTTCACGATGTCGAGACGCGCGCGCAAAATTATTGGCGCGACGTGGGCAACGTGGATGCCTTGTACGAAGCGAACATGGAACTCGTCGCGCTCAATCCGGAATTGAATATCTACGATCAGCAATGGCCCATCTGGACTTACCAGGCCCAGCAGCCCCCCGCGAAATTCGTGCTCGACGAGGAAGGCCGGCGCGGCATGGCGGTGAACTCCATGGTGGCCGGCGGCTGCATCATATCGGGGGCGTATGTGGTCAAATCCCTGTTATCCATGGACGTGCGGATCGAGGACGGCAGCGTCATCGAGAGTTCTGTTCTGCTCCCCGGCGCGACCATCGGGCGGCGTTGCAGGATCAAGCGCTGCATTCTGGATGAGGGCTGCGTGATACCGGACGGCGTGCACATCGGCCATGACCTGGAGGCCGATCGGAAGCGCTTCTTCGTCACCAAACAAGGTGTCGTGCTGGTGACTCCGGACATGATGCGCTGCATGACCTAACGTCGCGGAATCAAGCTGTCCCACGCCTCGATGACGTCGCCGGTCTGGATCCCCAGCATATCGGGCTCGCCGTCGAGCGTGCCGCACACGACCTTCACATCCGCGCCCGCCACGCCCCGCGGCCGATACAGAGAGGCAAGCGCCTTGCCGAACAACACAACTTGCGGACAACCCACCGCCGCGGCGGCATGCGCCGGGCCAGAATCCACGGTGACCAGCGCATCGGCATGCGCCAGCAAAGCGACCAGGCGCGGTATCGGCAGATCGTCCGCGGCATTGTGCAGCCGGTCGATTCCGGCCAGGGTTGCAATCTCCTGGTTCAGCGCATATTCCGGTCCGGTGCCCAGCAGCACGAGGGTGTGCAGCGGCCGGGCCGCGTGCAGAAACCGCAGCACCTCGGCCCAGCGCTCGTTGGGCCAATACTTGCTGTTGACGGCCAAACGGCGCAAACCCCGCCGCATGGTGCGCTTGTTGCCCGGCTGCACTGCGATGAGCGGCCCATGCTGCAGTCCGCGCGCGCGCAGCCACGCGTGCAGGTCGCTGCGCTGGCCCGCACTCACCTGCAGATAGCATCCGGGAAGCACCTCAGGGTCCTTGAATTCGCGTGCATGCAGCACCGACGGCATGATCCGCGCGAGTCGCCGCCATTGTTCGCTGGCGTGCTCCCCCGGTAACAGTGGGTGATCCGTGACGTCGACGATACAGTCGGCGGCGAACCCGGCACGCCATAGCATGGGCTTGGCCGCGTCATTGCCGTCGCAGAACCAGGCAGGTCCCGCCCCGCGCGCGCGCAGCTGCCGCACCACGCGATGCTGATCGATGCTGAGCCAGTAAGGCGTCTTGCGGCTGCGCACGGTGAAGATGTCGCCCACGCCGGGTTGCCCGCGCAGCAGCGGCTCGCTCCACGGACCCGATGTGACGATGTCCACCGGCCGCTCGAATCTGGCGGCGAGTTCGCGGATCAGCGCGGTCAGCAGCACCATGTCGCCGAACGCGCCGCAGCGCACCGCCAGCGGCCGCTCGCAAAGCATCACTCTTTCAGCCATCGCCTGCACGCATGCACTGCGCCACCATGCAGGACGTTGCGAATGGAATGGGCAGCGAAAACAGCATCAGGGCACGGGGGATCGATCCTTCCGTCAACGAGAACTGAGGCCGCACGATTTCTCCGAAATGCCCGCAATGCGGGCGGCAGTATAGAGGATCGGGCGCAGCCAAGCGCGCTGCGCAGGTTGCGCGGTTTGGGGTACGATTCGAGAATGCGAAGACTCATGTCCGCGACCCCTCTCGTTGCTTTAGCCGTCGTTGTGGCCGGTGCTGCGCCAACTCCGCCGACTTCGCAGGCCGCAGCTCCGATGACGCCTCCGCAGGTCATCGCCGTACTGGATCAAACCGTGGATTGGTTCAGGACGCTCACCATTCAACAGCAAACCGCCACCGAGCCGAGCGATCTGTTGATTCTGTACGACATTCGGCAGACGGCTTCGCAGGCCGTGCGCCTGGCGTTCGACATTGCCAGGGCGAACGCCGCGATTCTGGCGAATCAGCCCACGGCAATTGCTGCCGGCAGCGCGGCCACGCCGTCTCAGACGCTGCGCCAGCACCAGCAGCAACTCGATGCGCAGAAGCAGGCCGCGCAAGCGCAACTGCAGGCCGCCCAGGCCGCGCTGTCCGGCGCCGCGCACAACAAGCGCGGCGCTCTGCAGACAAAAATCTCGGATCTGCAAGGCGAACTCGACTTGATCGGCGCGAGAAAGAATCTGTTGAGCACCATGTCGGAATTCGCGAACGCTGCCGACGGTTCCGGCTCCAGCGCATTGAGAGCGCAAATCGATGCCATGGCGGCCGCTCTGCCGTCCGCGGGAATCACCACGGGCCCCACATCGCCGTCAGCGCCGTCAGCGCCGTCAGCGCCGTCAGCGCCTGCGCCCGGCGCGGCGCGTGCCAACAGCGGCCTATCAGCCAGGTTCGGCCTCTGGGATCTTGGCGAGAACGTCTTCAGGCTCTCGGAAAAGATCAACACCATCAACGCGATCGACAAGCGCAGCGCCGCCCTGCAAGCCACGTTTGCGCAGATTCGCACGCCGCTCATCACTCAATTGCGGGCGCTCGCCGCGAACGGGGACGCCTTGTCCGCTGCCGCGGATTCGGCCAACGGGGCGCCGGTCGGCGACGTGCGCGGGCAATTCGACTCTCTGGCCAATCAGTTCACGGCCGTCGCTGCGCTGCTCGTGCCGCTGAGCAAGGAAGACCTGTTGCTCAATCAATTTCGCCACAATCTTGGCACCTGGCGCGACGCCGTCGACAGCCAGTACCGGGACGCGATCAAGACCCTGGGAATTCGCCTGGGCATTTTATTGGTCGTCTTGTTGATCGTGTTCGTGGGCGCGGAATTATGGAAGCGCGCGGTGCTGCGCTACATCCAGGAGCTGCGGCGCCGGCAGTTGTTGCTGCTGCTGCGAAGGATCGCGCTCTGGGCCCTGGTCGCCGTGATCGTCGGCTTCGCGTTTGCAAGCGAGCTGGGCTCCATCGTGACATTCGCCGGGCTCATTACCGCAGGCATCGCCGTCGCCATGCAGAGCGTCTTGGTGTCCATCGTCGGCTATTTCTTTCTTGCCGGTAAATACGGCATCCGCGTCGGCGACCGGGTGCAGATAGGCGACGTCACCGGCGAGGTCATCGACCTAGGGTTGGTCAGGATGTACCTGATGGAGCTCGGCGGCCACGGCATGATGGGACCCACCGGGCGTGTGGTCGCGTTTGCGAATTCCATCGTCTTTCAAGTCTCGAGCGGGCTGTTCAAGCAGATCCAGGGCTACGGAATTGCGTGGCATGAGATCACGCTGAATCTTCCCGCCGAGTCGGACTATGCGGCCACCAAGAACCGGCTGCTTGCGGCGGCGACCGACGCGCTGAAGGATTTCCGCGAGGAAATCGAGCGTCAGACCAGGGAAATCCAGAGAAGCACTGCTTCGCGCGCGAGCGGCGACGCGCAACCGAAGGTGCAGTTGAATTTCTCCGCCACCCCTGTTCAGGCCATCGTGCGCTATCCGGTACACCTGCAGCATGCGGCGGAAATCGATGAACGAGTGTCGCGCGAATTATCGGCCGCAATTTCCAGCGCGGCCAAATAGGGCCGCCGCGATGGAATCAGCATGATCCTGCTCATCGATGTGGGAAACACCCGTTTGAAGTGGGCGTGGCTGACCAGCACCGGCCTGTCCGATCAGCAGGCCATCGCGTACCGGCACGCCAAGCCCGGCATTTGGAGCACGGCCTTGTTCGAGTCCGGCCAAAAGGCCTCGCGCGTGCTCGTGTCCAATGTGGCCGGCGCGGCCATGGCAAAGACCCTGGTGCGTCTCACCAAGAAGCGCTTCGGGGTCGCCGTCGAATTCATCACCGCGGCGGCGGAATTCCACGGGCTCATCAATGGCTATCTGGATCCGTCCCTGCTCGGGGCCGATCGCTGGCTTGCATTGATCGGCGCATGGACCAAGGCTCGATCCGCGCTATGCGTCGTCGATGCCGGCACGGCGGTCAAGGTCGATAGCGTGGACGCCGGCGGGCGCCATCTTGGCGGCCTGATCGTGCCGGGGATCCATATGATGCGCGAGGCCTTGATCAAGAGCACCAGCGACATCGCCAGGGCGGTCGAGCAGAGCACGCCGTCCATGGCCGGCGTGCTGGCCAACAATACCATCGGCGCTGTTTCGCGCGGCGCCGTATTCGCCTTGGCGGGAATGGCCGATCGCGCGGCGGACGTGGTCCGGCAAAGCACCGGCGTCAAGCCCAAGATCTTCATCACCGGCGGTGATGCGGGCATGATCAGCGGCAGCATGCGCTCGCAAGGTGAGATCGTGCCGGACCTGGTGCTGCAAGGTCTTGCGGCGGTCGCGGCGCAGTCACGCTAGCGACGAGCCGTTGCGATTTCCTAAGCCTTCGGTCCGAGTGGCAGCAGCATCGGAACCTTGCGGCGATATGCTTGGTATTCGCCCTGGCCCAGCTGTTCGCAAAGCCAACGTTCTTCCAGACGTGCCTTGAGCCAAAACCCGAGCGTGACCAGCACAGCGGCGGCGAGTCCCAACACCGTGCCTTTCGCCGCCGTCGTCGCGTACGTGGCAAGCAATATGCCGGTGTAAATCGGGTGCCGTACGATGGCGTAGGGCCCCGAGTCGACTACCCGATGATCGGCTTTTCGGGTAACTGTGCTGGACCACAAGCGCCCGAGGTAAATCCGCGCCCACCAGCTAAACGCAAAGCCGAGCACGATCAAGCCCACGCAGGCCCACGCCTCGGTCCACGAGATCTGCCACAGGCGCAGCGGGCCGTCATAGCCATGCGCCGGCACCGCCAGCAGGATCCAACCGAGGATCTGCACGGCGCGATAGCCAATCTCTTCGCGAACCGCGGCGCGCTCGACGGTCTTATCGCTCCATAGCGCCGCCAGAAGCCAGGAAACGCCAAAGCCGATCCACAGAAAAATCATCGCTAATCCCGGACGCACGCACCCACCTTCGCATATTTGACGAGCCATCCTACCGCCTGAAGTGTTATTTTTGCATCCATGGAGCGCATCCTTGGTTCTTCGGCGGTGTATGCAGCGCTGCAGTTGTCTGCGGCAATGGTGCTGTCCACGGCTACGGCGCAGGCCGCGGACGAGTCGCCGCTGCCTCCGCCCGAATACGCCATAGCGGCGACCTGGGCGCTCGGCGGAGCCGGCGGCTGGGACTATCTCGCGTTGGAAGCAAGCGGCGCCAGGCTGTTCATCAGCCGCGGCGATCGCGTGGACGTGGTCGAAACCGCCAGCGGAAAATTGGCCGGGAGCATTCCCAACACCCTGGGCGTGCACGGCATTGCCTTTGCGCCGGAACTGAAGCGAGGCTACACCAGCAACGGGCGCGCCAATACGGTCACGGTGTTTGAACTCGACACGTTGAGGACCGTCAAGGAGGCTGCGGTCTCGGGAATTAAGCCCGACGCCATCCTCTACGAACCGCAGCGCCAGCACGTCTTCACGGCAAACGGCGCCAGCTCGAACTTAAGCGTGCTGGATCCGCAGACTCTGGAAATCCTGTCGACCATCGCGCTGCCCGGTCCGCCGGAATTCATGGCCACCGACGGCTCCGGCAGTGTATTCGTGAACATCGAAACCGATCCCGGCAAGCTGGTGCTTATCGATGCCAAGGCGCTCGAGGTCAAGGGAGTTTGGCCGCTGACGGGTTGCGCGAATCCCACAGGACTGGCCATCGACCGCGTTCAGCACCGTTTGTTCTCGGTATGCGACAACCAGGTCATGGCCGTGACCGACTCCGTGTCGGGCAAGCAAGTGGCCCAGGTCGCCATCGGCAAGGGGCCGGACGCCGCCGCTTTCGATCCCGGGCTCGGCTATGTTTTCAGCTCGAACGGCGCAGATGGAACGCTGACCATCATTCACGAGGACGCGCCGGACAAATACCGCGTCATCACCACGCTGTCGACTCAAGCAAGCGCGAGAACCATGGCGCTGGATCAGCCGACGCATAGAATTTTCCTCGCCGCAGCAACGCCCGGCGCGACGCCTCCGGCCAGCGCCGAGCAGCTTCATCCACGGCCGGGCATGATTCCCGGCAGCTTCGTCATACTGGTGGCCAAGCCCAAGTAATTGCGGGGTGTCGGAAAGCGCCTACGCATGCACGAGCGTTTTATTACGCGGACCGGCTGAATAATACGGCGCTAATCTGAAGAAGTGTCAGGGCGACTGCCGGGGTGCGGCCGGAATGTTAGGCTATTTGGCTCCACGGGACTTAAAAGCCCATTCAATGAGCGATCTCCTCGTGTCAACTATCGTGTACGCGGACGCTGCGCCGCGGGATCAGGACTTGCAATGACCTCGCGGCTGAGAACCATGGCGCGGGAGCACTGGGTCGTTTTCATCTTGGTGGTGGCTGCAATACTGCTCGCCCTTGGACTCATCGCCCATGCCGTATTCAAGTCCAAACCCAAGCCCGCACCGGCGCCGGCCATTCCCGTGACGCTCGCGCCGGTGACGGTGGGCAGCCTCGATGTCTACCTCGACGCCTTGGGAACCGTCACGCCGGTGTATACAGTCACCGTGGTGAGCCGGGTTGCCGGCGAGATCACGGAGATTCGCTTCAAGGAGGGTCAGATCGTCAAGAAGAACGATCTGTTGGCGGTGATCGATCCCCGGCCCTACGTCGCGGCCCTGCTCCAGGCCCAGGGTCAGCTCGGTCGCGATGACGCCGCCTTGAAGAACGCGCGCATCGATCTGGTGCGTTATCAGAACTCTTACAAGGAACATGCCGTTCCGGAACAGCAACTAGCCACGCAGCAGGCCACGGTCGAATCGGATGAGGGGACGGTGAAGCTTGACCAGGGAAATCTGGCCGCCGCGCAGGTCAATGTCGATTATACGCGGATCGTGTCGCCGATCGCCGGCCGCGTTGGGCTGCGCAACATCGACCTGGGGAACGTGGTGGCGGCCAACGGCACGACCGGGCTGTGCGTCATCACGCAACTGCAGCCGATCACGGTCATATTCACCATTGCGGAGGATGATATCGGCGAGCTGACCGCGCAAATGGCCACCGGGCGCTTGATGAAGGTGCTGGCGCTGGACCGATCAAAACAACACCAGCTCGCCGACGGCACGCTGCTCACCGTCGACAACCAAGTCAACGTCACCACGGGCACGGTGCGTGCGCGCGCGACATTCGCCAACACGAACAACGCGCTGTTTCCCAATCAGTTCGTAAACGCCCGGCTGCTGCTCAAGACGCTGACCCAGGTCAACTTGATTCCCCAGGCTGCGATTCAGCGCAACAATGACGTGGCCTTCGTCTACGTGCAGCAGTCCGACAGCACGGTGCAATCCAAGAACATCAAAATTCTCGCGACCGAGGGGGAAACCTCCGCGGTCACGGGCGTCAATGCGGGCGACCAACTGGTTACCGATGGCTTCGACAAGCTGCAGAACGGCTCGAAAATCGTCGGGCGGAAACCGGCGACGGAGGCCGCGGAGGCGAAAAAGCCCGGATGAATCCGTCGCAACCGTTCATCCTGCGGCCGATCGCAACCTCGCTGCTGATGGCGGCGATTTTGTTGATCGGGATCATCGGCTTTCGCCAGCTGCCGATCGCGGCGCTGCCCGAAGTCGACTATCCGACCATGCAGGTCCTGACCTTTTATCCGGGTGCGAGCGCCGACGTGGTCGCAACCGCGATAACGGCGCCGCTCGAGCGGCAGCTGGGTGAAGTGCCCGGCCTCAGTCAAATGCTCTCCTCCAGTTCGGCCGGTGCCTCGGTCATCACGCTGCAGTTCAATCTGAGTTTGAACATCGACGTTGCCGAACAGGATGTGCAAGAGGCGATCAATGCCGCACAGAATTACCTGCCGGCGCAATTGCCCATGCCGCCGGTATACAACAAGGTCAATCCGGCCGATGCACCCATCCTGACTCTCGCGCTGACTTCGGATTCGATGCCCCTGTCGCAGGTCGAGGACTACACGGATACGCGCCTCGCGGCAAAAATCTCACAGCTCCCCGGTGTGGGCGCAGTCACCATCAGCGGCGGACAGAAACCCGCGGTGCGCGTTCAGCTCAATCCCACACAGCTTGCCTCTTACGGACTGAATCTGGAGGACATTCGATCCGCGCTTACCGCCACCAGCCTGGACACCGCCAAGGGTAATTTCGACGGCCCGGCACAAAGCTTTCAAATCGGCGCCAACGATCAGATCACCACCGCCGCCGATTTCCGCAAGGTGGTGGTCGCATACCGCAACGGCGCCCCGGTCACGCTGTCGGATGTGGCAAACGTCATCGACGGCATAGAAAACTCCGAACTCTCGGCCTGGATGAACCGGGTGCCGGCGGTGATCGTGAACATCCAACGCCAGCCGGGCGCCAACATCATCAACGTGGTCGACAGCATCAAGGCGCTGCTGCCCAAGTTACGCGCCACAATACCGTCGGTGATCCAGATTGCCGTGCTGACCGACCGCACCACGACGGTTCGAGCCTCCGTGGCCGACGTGGAATTCGAGCTGATGCTGTGCATCGCGCTCGTGGTGGCGGTCATCTTCGTGTTCCTGCGCACCTTCGCCGCGACGGTCATCCCCAGCGTCGCGGTTCCGCTGTCGCTGGTCGGCACGTTCGGCGCGATGTATGCGCTCGGCTTCAGCCTCAACAATCTGACGCTGATGGCGCTCACCATCTCGACCGGCTTCGTGGTGGACGATGCCATCGTGATGATCGAGAACATCACCCGCTACGTCGAGCAAGGCGAGGCGCCGCTCGCCGCGGCTCTGAAGGGCGCGCAGCAGATCGGCTTCACCATCATGTCGCTGACGGTGTCGTTGATCGCGGTGTTGATTCCGCTGCTGTTCATGGGCGACATCACGGGCCGGCTGTTCCGGGAATTCGCCATCACCTTGAGCGCGACCATCCTGATCTCGGCGGCGATCTCCCTGACGCTCACGCCGATGCTCTGCGCCAAGCTATTGAGGCACAAAGAGCCATCCGAACAAGGCCGTTTCTACCAGGCTTCTGAACGGGTGTTTCAGAAAATCATCGGCTTCTACGAACGCACTCTCGATTGGGTGCTGGAGCGCCGTGGACTGACCTTGCTGGTCGCGGTCGCCACGCTGGTTCTGACCGTCATCCTGTTCCTGGTCATTCCCAAGGGATTCTTTCCCATCCAGGATACGGGCGAGATCCAGGGGGTATCCGAAGCTGCGCAAACCGTCTCCTTCGCGAAGATGGCGCAATTGCAGCAGCAGCTCGCCGCGGTCATTCTCAAGGATCCCGCGGTCGAAAGCCTGTCCTCGTTCATCGGCGTGGACGGCACCAACACCACCTTGAACAGCGGCCGCATTCAAATCAACCTGAAGCCGTTGAGCGGACGCAAAGCGGCGCCGGACGTCATCCGCGACCTGCAGAGCGCCGCCGCCAACGTCGAGGGAATCAGCCTATACATGCAGCCGGTGCAGGACATCTCGGTCGAGGATATCGTCAGCCGAACCGAGTACCAATTCAGCATGCAGGATCCCAATGCGACGGAGCTGTCCCGGTACGTCGCGCAATTCGTCGACCGGCTGAAGCAGCTGCCCGAGCTGGAAGATGTGGCCAGCGACCAGCAGACCGCGGGGCGGCAGGTGGCGCTGCAGATCGACCGCCCCACGGCCTCGCGGCTCGGTCTCACACCGCAGAACATCGACGACGCCCTATACGATGGTTACGGCCAGCGGCAGGTCTCCACGCTGTTCACTCAACTGAATCAATACCACCTGATCATGGAGGTGCAGCCGGAATTTCGCGCCGATCCCGACAACCTCGGCGATCTGTATCTGCAGTCGGCGGGTGCGACACCGGTTCCCTTGAGCGCCTTCACCAAGGCATCGCAGATCACCGCTCCGATCCTGATCACCCACATGGGGCAGTTTCCGGCGGCCACCGTATCCTTCAACCTGGCCGCGAACGCCTCGCTCGGTGGGGCGGTGAGCGCAATCGAGAAGATTCAGAAGCAGCTGCCGGAGCCGGCGGCGATGATCGGTACTTTTCAGGGCACCGCCCAGGCGTTTGTCGGCTCACTGGCGAATGAAGGGATTCTGGTGTTGAGCGCGTTGCTCACGGTGTACATCGTGCTCGGGATTCTCTATGAAAGCTATATTCATCCGATCACAATCTTGTCGACGCTGCCTTCCGCGAGCGTCGGCGCACTGCTGGCTCTGATCATCTGCGGCGATGAGATGACGGTGGTGGCCATCATCGGAATCGTGCTGCTGATCGGCATCGTTCAAAAGAACGCCATCATGATGATCGATTTCGCGCTCGAGGCGCAGCGCAAGGAGCATAAGAGCGCGTTCGATGCGATTCACGAAGCATGCCTGTTGCGGTTTCGGCCGATTATCATGACCACGATGGCCGCCATGCTGGGAGCGATGCCGCTGGCCTTTGGACACGGCGTGGGCTCGGAGCTGCGGCGTCCGCTCGGAATCACCATTATCGGCGGCCTGATTTTCAGCCAGATGCTGACTCTTTATACGACTCCCGTCATCTACCTGTTCTTCGATGACCTGGCGGCGAGGATTTCGGGCATGCGCAAGCACCAGGAGTCCCCGCCGCAGGCGCGTTCGGAAGAGCCGCCCTCGCTCCCGGCACCGCAACCATGAATTTTTCCGCACCCTTCATCCAGCGGCCCATCGCCACCACGCTGCTCACCGCGGCGGTGATCCTGGCGGGCGCCGCGGCATTCAGGGTGCTGCCGGTGTCGCCCCTGCCGCAGGTAGATTTTCCGACCGTATCGGTGTCGGCATCCTTGCCGGGCGCCAGCCCCGAGATCATGGCCTCCTCCGTTGCGACCCCGCTGGAGCGGGAATTCGGGCGGATCTCCTCGGTGACGGAAATGACCTCGCAAAGCACGCTGGGTCAAGTGAGCATCACGCTGCAATTCGATCTCAACCGCAGCATCGATGCGGCGACCCGCGACGTGGAGTCGGCGATCAATGCCGCCCGCAGCTATCTGCCGGCCAATCTGCCGACCAATCCCACCTATCGGAAGGTCAATCCGGCGGACGCGCCCATCATGATCATTGCCCTGACGTCGGATAAGCTGCCGCCCTCGGCGCTGTACGATGCGGCCTCGACCATCCTGGAACAGAGACTGTCGCAAATCACCGGCGTCGGACAGGTCGTGGTCGGCGGCAGCTCGGCGCCCGCCGTGCGCATCAATGTGAATCCCACGCAGTTGAGCGCGTACGGGCTGGGTCTGGAGAATGTCCGCGCCGCGATCGCGGCGCAAACCGTCAACCAGGCCAAGGGAAGCTTTTCCGACAGCGACGGGCGCTGGGACATCAGCGCGAACGATCAGCTGATGAAGGCCGCGGATTATCAACCGCTCATCGTTTCATACAGCAACGGCCAGCCCGTGAAATTGTCCGATGTCGCCAAGGTCCAGGATTCGGTGCAAACCGTCCGTTCCGTAGGGCTGGCCAACGGCAGACGCGCTGCATTGCTGATCGTGTTCCGTCAGCCCGGCGCGAATATCATCACCACCGTGGATGCGATCAAGGCAGCATTGCCGCAGCTGCATGCCAGCATCGATCCCGCCATCATCATGTCCATCGGGCTTGACCAAACGCAAACGATTC
>Ga0302320_10009453_pt1 | contig 20955 bp, 17 predicted proteins | sample Bog_T0_3_FD_202130 | JGI IMG/M metagenome (GOLD analysis project Ga0302320, IMG submission 202130) | Peat permafrost microbial communities from Stordalen Mire near Abisko, Sweden - Bog_T0_3 | ecosystem: Environmental > Terrestrial > Soil > Wetlands > Peat | place: Sweden: Abisko, Stordalen Mire...
TCACGCCGGTGGCCTTCGTTATCACGGCATGGCGCCGCTGGTCTCACATGTCATCGATCTCGGACTTGCGGACGCCGTCACCGTGCAGCAGCTCGATGCCTTCGCAGCCGGCATCCAGTTTGCCCGCGCCGAAGGAATCATTCCCGCTCCGGAGGCCAATCACGCCGTTGCCGAAGCGATCAAACAGGCGCTCGAAGCAAAGGCCGAAGGCAAACCGCGCACGATTCTCTTCAACCTATGCGGCCATGGCCACTTCGACATGCAATCCTATCTCGACTACCAGGCGGGAAAGCTCGAGAACTTCGAGTACCCTGCGGAGGAAATTGCGATGGCGCTTGCGGGGTTGCCGGCGTTGAAGTGAACATCATTGATTTCCCTGGCTTCAAATTCGAGACCGGGTGCGCCCGGCCAGCTACATATACGGCGTACAGGAGCAGAAGAGGATGAGTAAACTATCCCGCCGCGCATTTCTCAGGAATGCCGCGCTCACAGCCGCTGCTGTTCGCCTGCATGCGCAGGCTGAGTCCAATGCCCAGGCAACACTGGTTCTCTCCTCCGCGGAGGAGGGCCCGCACATGCCCGCCGATTTTGTCGGCCTCAGCTACGAAGTCCAGGAGCTGAACAACCCAGGATTCTTTTCTCCCGCCAACACTGGCTTGGTTCGCGCCTTTCGCGAGCTCTCCTCGCACGGCGTTCTGCGGCTGGGTGGCAATACGAGTGAGTTTGGCTACTGGAAGGCTGACCCGAACGCGCCCGAGCCCAAACATCCGGCGACACGCGAGGTTGCCGGCGAGCCGATGGCTCAATTCTATTCCGTTACACCGGAAGCGATCCGCAATCTGGCCGCGTTTCTCAAGGTCACCGGATGGACCTGCCTCTACGGCATCGGCATGGGCACGAATACGCCGGAGCGCGCCGCCGAGGAAGCAGCGTATGTGGCGAAGACGCTGGGCGACCGCTTGCAATACTTTCAGGTCGGCAATGAAGTGGATCTGTTCGACCGCCATCTGCGCGATCCCAAGACCTGGTCGTCGCAGGCTTACTTGAATGAGTGGCTGGCCATCGCGCGCGCGGTAACGGCCAGAGTGCCGAGTGCGCGTTTCGGCATTCCCGATGTGGCTGGTAAAGTGGAGTGGCTAACGCAGATTGCCGACCTGTGGCCGGCGATCGAGAATCCTCCGCATGTGACCACGCTCAGCCATCATCATTACTTCGGCGGCCCGGCGACAAACCCAGACGTGAACATCCCCAACCTGCTCAAGCCTGAGACTATGAAGAAGGTGCAGACCACCGCCGATACCGCAACGGCTGCCGCGGCAAAGATGGGCGTGCGCGTACGCATGACGGAAGGCAACACCTGCTATCGCGGCGGCAAGCCGGGCGTGAGCGATGTGTTTGCCTCAGCGCTTTGGGCTGCTAATTACGCACTGCTGATTGCCTCGAACAACTACTCCGGCATCAACCTCCACGGAGGCAACGGCAAGAGCGTGGCCAACTCGGTAGGCGGAGTGCTGCCCGGCGACGTGATGCTCAAGGATCAGGGCGTCAGCGAGGCGGAGATTGCCACGCACCCGCATCCCTTCTACACGCCCATCGGCGCATTCGGTGCGGACTACGTTCTTGAACCTGTCGCCTATGGGCTGAAGTTCGCCGGCCTGTTCAGCGGCGCAACGTTGCTCAAGACGGACATGACCGCTCCTCTGCAAGCCTCGGGCGTGAATGCAACAGCCTTTGCAGCAAAGATGCCCGACGGCAAGCTCTCCGTGATCGTTCTCAACAAGGACGCGGAACGGGACGTGAATGTGACTCTCGACTTTGGCGCGATGAAGACGACAACAACCGGGAGAGGGGCCAAAGTCGAAACGCTCACGGCCGATGCGCTGACCAGCCGCAAAGCGCGGATTGCGATGGAGCCGAAGTCGATTGTGGTCAAGGACGGCAAGGCCAGAGTGACCGTGGCCAAGAGTTCGGCGATGCGCATCACGCGTGGATAGCGCGAGGTCTGCCCTCCGTGATTTCCCCGGTCTCAAAAGCGAGACCGGGGGCACCCGCCCATTTGTGGTTGGTCGGATTTTGCCACCCGCAAAAATGCCATCCCACTGGGATGGCATTTTGTTTGGATGGTTGCTGAGGAAATCTACTTGCCGTCTTCGTTCCGCGCCATGGCTTTTTCCGTCATCACCTTGTGGGCGTTGTCTTCGAGAGCCTGCGCCTGGGGCATAAAGCCGAGCGCTTTCTGAATTTCGGGATCGTAGTCAGCCAGCGTGCGCAGGCCTTGAAGCTGACCAAACTCGATGGTGACGATCTTGTCCTTGATGTGCGCCTTCAACCAATCAGACGAGGCCTTCAGGTCGGCATCGGTCCAGGTAATGTTCTGGTCGGTGAGGAACTTTTTGAACTCGCCAATCACAGCGTCATCTACCGTGAAGTTCTTGTCCACCGTGTGCTTGCTCACATAGAGTGGCGCGAAGTGGAAGAAGACATCTTTGTAGGTCAGTTCGTCCTGGAACTTGCTATAGGTCGGCGTTTCAATCTTGTCATCCGGCGTAATGCCGCCGCCGCCGTAGACCGTGCGGCCTGCGTCGGTCAGCTTGACCTCCTGATTTGTCGAGTCGGAGGGAAGCGCGCCGGCGTGGTTGTAGTAGTAATCGTAGAGTGAAACGCCGGCGTAGTTGCGCTGGATGAGGCGGCCGGACGGCGTGTAGTAGTGATAAGTGGTGAGCGCGAGTCCGGTGTCGTCGCCGAGGTTGAAGACGGTTTGGACGAGACCTTTGCCGAATGTGGTTTCACCGACGATGAGAGCACGATCATGATCCTGCAGCGCGCCGCTGACAATCTCTGCGGCTGAGGCCGTATTTTTGTTGACCAGAACAACGATGGGGAAGCTCTTGCCGCCGTTGCCGTGCGTGGCGGTGTAGTTCTGGTCAGGATAAGCGCGGCCACGTTGTGACACGATAGCCTGGCCCTTGGTGAGCAGGTGATCGCACACGTCGACGGCTTGGGAAAGAAGCCCGCCGGGGTTGCCGCGCAGGTCGAGAACCAGGCCTTTCAAATTGGGGAAGCCGTTGACCGCCTCCTGCATCTCCTGGCCGGTGGTCTCCTGAAACTGGGTCAGGTGGATGTAGCCGATACCGGGGCGAATCTCGTACTTGAGGTCAACCGACGGGTGCGGAATCTCGTCGCGAACCAGATCGAACTCCAGCGGCTTGGCCTCGCCCACGCGCGACATGGTGACTTGCACATGCGTTCCCTTGGGCCCTTTGAGAGCCTTGGCGACTTGGTCGGAAGTCCAGCCTCTGGCGCTCTTGCCATCGATGGTTTCAATCACGTCGCCGGGATGAATGCCGGCGCGGTAGGATGGTGTGTCTTCATACGGCGTGACGACGAATACCTTGTCTTCCTGCTGCTGGATGACCATGCCCACGCCGTAGTAGCGTCCGCGCTGGTCTTCTCTCATGCGCGCGTACGCCTTGGGGTCGTAGAAGTTGGAGTGCGGGTCAAGCACGCGCAACATGCCCGGGATTGCGCCGTCGTAGATGGCCGTCTCCGCCTTCTCGCCGGCGATGGGCTCGGCGTAGTTCTGCTCCACGATGGAGTAGACATCGGTAAACGCGCGCAGGCTGTCGTTGAACTGGCTGCGGTCCTCAGCCGACTGCGCGCCCACCTTGCGCTGCATGAGGCTGCCCACAATAGCGCAGACGCAGAAGAACAGGACCAATGAGAAGAGTGCGCGACGGGCGCGGGGAGTCATAAGCGGAAGAACCTCCAGCAGGTAGATGCGGCAGATAGAGATAAGCCGTCATTCAAGCGGCCAAACCCGATGCATCCTGATCGATACAGATAAGCTTTGCCAGTGTGCGACAAATCAGACTTGCCCGTGCGCGGCAAGGCCTGAGACTTGAGAAAACCGCTCCGCAGCAAGCCGCAGAGCCGCATTTGGCTCAAGTATACACCTGACAATTAGACGTTTGCATCAGCCATTTGGACGCTGACGGCAACCCATTGGGTAGCTGAAAAGCTGTTTCATTTCGGCGCAGGCGGCGGGGAATCGTCGCCCGGCAGCACCCAAGGGATTTACAATGCGTCTATGCATCAGTTGTTATTTTCTGGCCGTTCCAAGCGAGCCAACCTAATGAATTTTCGATTTTCCGGCATTTCCGCGGCGCTTGCACTGTCGGCGCTTGCGCTTTCGAGCTACTGTGCGGCGCAAACCGCGCCGGCTGCGGCCAATTCCCCCTACGGCGGCGTAACGGTCGAGGATATTATTGCCCGGGTCAACGACCAGATCATCTCCCAGTCGGACTACGACCGGGCGCTCAAGGAACTGGACCAGGAGGGGCGCGAGCGCGGGGCGACCATGCAGGAGATATCGGCCCAGCACAAGGATTTGCTGCGCAACATGATCGACCAGCAACTCTGGCTCTCGAAGGGCAAGGAACTGGGCATCACCGGCGACACCGAGCTGATCAAGAGATTGGACGAGATCCGCAAGCAGAACAACCTAGCCACCATGGAAGACCTGGAGAATGCGGCCAAGGAGCAGGGCGTCTCCTTTGAGGACTTCAAGGCCAACATCCGCAACGGCATCATTACTCAGGAGGTGATGCGCCAGCAGGTGGGGCAGAAGATCCAGTTCACTCCCGGCGAGGCGATGGCCTACTTCGAGCAGCACAAGAAGGCGTATCAACAGCCTGAGAGCGTGCGGCTGGCCGAGATTCTGATATCTACTGGCACGGATGCCGGCGCGGCAGACGATCCGGCCAAGGTGGCAGCGGCCAAGGCCAAGGCCGACGACATTGAAGCGCGCCTTGCAGCGGGTGGCGACTTTGCCCAACTGGCGCGCAGCTTCAGTGAAGGCCCCACAGCCGCTGAAGGCGGCGAACTGGGGCAGTTCAAGCGCGGCGGTCTGGCCAAGGTTCTGGAAGACAAGACCTTTGTGCTTGCGGCCGGCAAGGCAACGGAGCCGATTCGCACACGACAGGGTTACGTGATCCTCAAGGTGGAGCAGCACATCGGCGGCGGCGATCCGGAGTACAAGGATGTGAAGGATCAGGTGGAAGAAGCCTACTACATGGAACGCATGGAACCTGCGATCCGCGCCTACCTGACCAACCTTCGCGAGAACTCTTTTATCGACATCAAGCCTGGGTATACGGATACGGGCGCGAGCCCCAACGAGACCAAGCCCATCTTCAGCGCTTACACGCCGCCTGCTCCGAAAAAGAAGGCTGCTGTAGAGCGCACACGCTATCGCGAGAGCACGGCCGTCTTCCGACAGAAGTCGCCGCAGCAGAAAGCACCTGCGCCGGATGAGGCAGATGCGCCGGCGGCAACACCGGGCGCGACGGCAACAGATGCCGCAACGGCCAAGGCAGCGGCCACCGCCAAGAAGAAGAAAGACAAGAAGGACAAGACCGAGCTTGCCGCCGAGAAGCCCGGCAAGAAGGAAAAGATTCGCTTTGGCCAGGCGCCGCGCGAAACGCTTCCCACAGCCGAGGCCAACTCTGCTACCGAAAATGCGGGCGCTCTGCCGGAGACTGCATCTGCTGCCGATGTGCCGGTGAGCCCGCTTGAGGCCGCAGCGCCGACGGCCAAGACGCGGTACAGCTCACGGGCCATCGCAGCGAAAAAGGAAAAAACCTCCGCAACGCCCAAGTCAAAATCCAAAAAGGCCAGTGCCGTAATCCCGCCGCCTGACTCGACGGAAGTGGCAGACCGCCAGACGCAGGCGGCTCCGCTTGGCCTGGGCGGCAACACGGCTCCTTCGAAAAAGAAAAAGAAGACGGCTACGACCACGGGCGATAAAACGCGACTGGCGCAGGAGCCCAAGAAGCCTGCGCCGCCCGCTCCGCAGCAGACGATTCCGGCTCCTGTGCCGGGCGCGCCCGCGCCTGCCGAGCAATAGCAACGCGAATGTGACTGGCTGAATCCATCCGTTCGAGGGCCTGGGATTTCGATCCCAGGCTTTTTCCTTCTGCAGATTCTCGCCGCTTGCGGTCGAACCCCTTCAGAGAACAGTTGTCCGAGCGATGCTACTTTTGCCGTGTGCGGCCTAAGGTGGAAGGGCGCTTAGTCTTTGAGCACGAACCGGCAATGAGAATATCGACGAGGCGGCGGGCGCTAGGCTCCCAGCCGGGTAAAGCAGTGGTGTGGAAGATACCCACGAGGGCTCGGACGAAGTCGTTGGGGTCGGTGTCGGAGCGGAGGTCGCCGCTGGCGATGGCGCGCCTGACGGAGGCTACGAAGGCGGTGTGGATGAGCGAGCGGGAGCTTTCGATGAGGCGCATGGAGCCGCCGGCAACGGTGTCCATCGCAGGAATGATGAGCGTTTTTGTGGAGACGTGTTCGATGAAGAGCAGCATCCAGGCGCGGAGAGCCTCGAGGGGCGGCATGGTGGCCGCAAAATGCCGCTCGGCGGCTGCGAGTTTTTCGACTTCGCTGCGGTAGACGGCTTCGATGAGGTGGTCACGAGTTGGGAAGTGGCGGTAGAGCGTGCCGGGGCCAATGCCGGTCCGGCGAGCGATGTCGTCGAGGCTGGCGGCAGCGCCGTCCCGGGTGAAAGCCTCCTTGGCGACCTCAAGAATACGCTTGCGGTTGCGCTGGGCATCGGCGCGAGGCTTGCGGACAGGCGGAGGTGACAGCGGCTTCTTCGTTGGCATAGAAAAATTTCCAGAAACTTTCTGCAACCGGAGGCAGCCTCCGCTTACAATACATATATGGAGACTGTCTCCGTTTTATTTGACGGGGACGCGGATGTCAATTCCGGCGGAGGTTTCGCGGGCAGCGCCATAACAACAGGAGGAGCAAAGATGCGTGTATTTGTGACGGGAGCAACGGGGTTTATCGGAACGGAGCTGGTGAGTGAACTGATTGCGGCAGGGCACCACGTACGCGGCCTTACGCGCAGTGACTCCGGTGTGGAGCAGTTGAAAGCGGCAGGCGCGGAGGCTCACCGCGGCGACCTGCAGGACCTCGACAGCCTTTGCAGCGGAGCGAAGGGGATGGATGTTGTGGTGAACCTGGCGTTCAATCACGGCGACATGTCGAAGTTTGCGCAGAACGCGGCGGACGAGATCAAGGCGATTGGGGCGCTGGGATCGGTACTGGAGCCGGGCAAATTGTTTGTGGTGACCTCCGGTATCGGAATCACTCCCGGCGCACCTGGGCAGGCGCGCAAGGAGACTGACCCTCCGGTGGAGTCTGCGACGATTCCGCGCCGGCCGGAGCAGGCGGCGCAGGCGGTGGCGGCAAAGGGTGTGGCTGTAGCGATTGTTCGTCTGCCGCAGGTGCATGACACACGCAAACAGGGACTGGTGACGTGGTTGATTCAGATCGCGCGCCAGAAGGGTGTTTCGGCGTATGTGGGCGACGGCGCGAACCGCTGGGCCGCAGGTCCGCTGAAGGATGTGGCGCACCTTTACCGGTTGGCGATTGAGAAGACGGGTCCCGGCGTGACGACGTATCACGCGGTGGAGGAAGAAGGCGTGTCGCTGCGCGATATTGCGGAGACGATCGGCAAGGGGCTGAAGGTGCCGGCGGTTTCGATTGCGGCTGAAAAGGCCAGCGAGCACTTCGGGATGTTCATCGGACACGTTGCGACGGTGGATATGCCGGCTTCGAGCGAGTGGACGCGAAAGGCGCTGGGGTGGGAGCCGACCGGGCCGGGACTGATCGAGGATTTGGCGAATATGCAGTACTGACGATTTCCATTGGACTATTTGATGGGCTGCATGCGAGGCCCCAGGGCGCTTCATGCTATGGGAGCAAAGGCGGTGTCATGGCGGAGTTCCCTTTGATCCCACGGGACGACTCTTCCCGATTCAGCTCCAGGCGGGACGGCAAGAACCGCAGTGCGCTTTATGGGAACGCGAGTTGACAGATATTGAATTTCTACTTGCGAGCGGAGGCAAAAGGGGGTATTTTCATGCAGGATTGTTAAAAAATGGTTAATTTTTTCTTACGAGATTCGCTCCCGATCGCGCTCCTATTGGCTGCTCTCCCGGCCGCATCGCAGAGTTTTTCGGACCGCTCCACGGCAGACCTGAAACCGGAAGTCGATTCCAGTCTTTCATTTAGCGCTGCTATACCCGCAAAACCCGCAAATATCGACACGCAAGCGCAGACGTCTGCGCTACTCCCTGATTCGAGCCCTGAACAATTGGGCGACCGAATGGAAGCGAGCCACCGCTATCAAGCCGCGATCGAGGCCTATGCGCAGGTTTCCAGTCCCACGGCCGCGCTGTGGAACAGGATGGGCATCGCATACCAGATGCTCTTCGACCTGGACGATGCGGTCCGCTGCTACAAGGAATCACTCAAGCTGGAGCCTGAGAGCGCGGATGCGCTCAACAATCTCGGGACAGCGCAGGATCTGGAGAAGAATTTACCCGCCGCTGAACGAAGTTTCCGGAAAGCGGTCAAGCTGGACCCCGGGAACGCACTGGCCCTGAGGAACCTGGGCACGAACCTGTTGATGCAGCAGCAATATGAAAAGGCCACTGACGCTTATCGGCAGGCGTTGGCCATCAATCCGCATATCTTCGATGCCACCTATGGGCCCAAGACGGAAGAGCAGGGCGCGGGAAAGACGCTGGGCGCAGCAAATTACATCAAGGCCCGAAGCTGCGCCAGGGCTGGACTGACCGATTGCGCGTTTGCCTACCTGGAGCGGGCCTTTCATGAGGGCAGTGCCACGGTGAACCGAGTGACTGCCGACCAGGACTTTGCAAATCTGCGCGGCACGCCGGCGCTGGCTCGCCTCTTCGCCGACGAGAAGTAGCTCTATTCCAACCATGCGAATGTCGCGCGGCTGCTTTGCATGCGCCGCGCCTAAAATCGCTTCGCCTAAAATAGATGCGAGGTGGCGCGGTGGCCAAACGAAGCGCGGGGTTGTTGCTGTATCGGCAGAGGCCAAGCGGCATCGAGGTCTTCCTCGTTCATCCGGGCGGACCGTTTTGGGCGGCGAAGGATCGAGGAGCTTGGACCATTCCCAAGGGCGAGTACTGGGACGACGAGCCGGCGCTTGAAGCGGCCCGGCGGGAGTTCAACGAAGAAACGGGATTTGACGAAACAGGCTTTGCCGCCGAGGCTGAATTCCTGGCGCTGGGCACCATCACGCAAGCCAGCGGGAAGATTGTCTCCGCGTGGGCAGTCGAGGGAGACTGCGATCCGGGGAAACTCATTAGCAATACCTGCCAGGTGCGGTGGCCGCCCCGGTCAGGGAAATGGATTGAGATTCCCGAGGTCGATCGAGGCGCGTGGTTCTCGCTTGCCGAGGCGCGAGGACGGATCATCGAGGCGCAGCGCGATTTTCTCGATCGACTGGTCCAAGTTGTGAGCGGTGCAAGCTGACTATAGCATTTTCGAATAGTTTGTTTACGTTTCGAATTGAGATTTGTGCTCACCCACCCATGAATCAAAGGGCGATTCATGGATGGGGCACCCAAGGGCTTGTAAACACTTGACCTGAAAATGCTCTAGCGGATGCCGGCACTTCAGGCCATCCAGCCCGTTGTAGCTCCGGACTCCTGCCCGTCGAAATCGGAGTTTCGCCGCGTCGGAGCCGAGCTGATACGCGACAGATTCGGAACAGCATCCGGATCGGCCGCAACCTGGCGCCATGCCGAGCGCACGGTGCGCACGCACTCGATGGCATGTTCGAATCTCGTCTTGGACGCAGAATGAGAGGCCTGCAAGATCTGGGCGAAGATGGCGGCGTAGAACTCAGCCAGCGACTCCGCCGGCCGGCCGCCGATGTCCATTCTGAGGCGCGCCTGCAAGTGAATGATGATGTCGAGGGCCCGTTTCACGGCGACGCGGCGCGCTTCCGTGTCGCCTCGCTCGACCGCCGCGATCGCGGCAGAGAGAAAGCGGATGATTCCGTCGTAGAGCGCCACAACCAGATCAACGGCTGAGGCTCCGTCCAACATGTGATCCCGATAACTTGCCATCTTTGTGCCTTCCTTAACCGTTTGAGTTCTGGTTGTAGCCGGTGATTGCCGAGTAGAGTTCGTTGACTCCGCTGATCTGCGACGGCAACTGCTGCATGATTTCGTTGGCCGAGTTCAACTCCGCGGTCAGGCTGGTTTGTTGCGAGGAGATGTAACTTTGCTCTTTGGTGATTTCGGCATTGAGCGTGGATTCGATGGTGCTGTTGGAGTGGGAGGCAAGGTAAAGAACCCCGGTTGGCGAACTCGACCCGGCGTCGGTAAGCGTGGTGGAAAAGGTCTGTCCCCATCCGTTGGCGTTCTGGAAGAAGCCCGCAACGCCCGTATAGTTTGTGTTGAGCAGCGAATCGAGAGAGGCCGCGTCGAAGGTAAGCGACCCGTCGTTGTTCACGCTGATGCCCAGATCGGTAAGGTTGTTCACGTCCGACGAGGTGTTGTAGTTGAGCGCAGTGGTTGTAGTGTTTGTTGTGTCGAGGATCGTCGAGGTCACGGAGAGCGCGCCGGCTGCTCCATCGGTTGCGGAGGTCAGGATCAGCCCGGTACCGGCTGTGTTGAGGGCTGCCGAGACGCCGCTGAGGCCGTTGATCGCACCCAGCAGGCCTGCAAGCGTGTTGTCGGAGGAGTCGAGCGTGATGGTCTGCGGCGAGCCGCTGCCAACCTGAATGGTCATTGTTCCGGAGAGCATGTCTCCGGCGCTGGCTACATTGCCGAATGTGCCGTTGTCGGCGGTGCTGCTCGTGTAGCCACCAGTGTCGCTATAGGAAAGCGATGTGGGCTTGACGGAGTTGAGCGAGGAGTTGACGACCAGGCTGCCGGCGGCGCCTTCGGTCTGTGAGGTCAGGGTGAGCGTGGCCTGGCCATTCGAAGTGACGACGGCCGCGTTGACGCCGATCTTGGCGGAGTTGATGGCCGCCGCCAATCCAGGGATGGTGTTGACCCCGCTGCCAGTGTAGATGGTGTTGGCGGCAGGGGAACTTGGTGCGGCACCGATCACGATATTCTCCGCCGTGCCGCTGCCTACCTGTAGGGAGAGAGAACCGGAGAGAGTGGTTCCAGTAGAGGCGATGGGATCGATGTACCCATTCGGGCTTTGTATGTTGAGGCCGCTTAACAACTGCTGTTGGAGCAGCGAAAGCGTGGGCGAGCCGAACAACGGTTCCGGCGTGCCGGAGCTGGTGTTGCCCTGCTGCGTGTTCACGGCGCTGATGAGCGAGTTGTAGTCGGAGACCATCTGATTCACTGTGCTCTCAACGCCGGTATTGTTGTTGCCGATGACCACCTGCACCTGTTCCGCGCTGCCTCCGGACGGAGTGGGGCTGGTGCCGAGAAGCTGGAAGGTGATGCCGGGGATAAGGTTGTTCACGGTGTTCGAGGCGCTGCTCAACGCGATTCCGTCCACGTTGAGGCTGGCATTGGCCCCGGTCACGGTGGAGGTGTAGTTGAGCGCGGTCGCCGTGTCGCTGACGCTGGAGCTGACGGTCAGCGTACCGGCGGTGCCTGTGGTATTGGAAAGCAGCGACAGGCTGGAGGTGCCGTCGCTGTTGGTGACGACGGAGGCTGTGACGCCCAGCGTGGAGGTGTTCGAGTTGATGTAGCTCTCGAGGTTCGAGAGCGTCGTACCCCCCTCGGCGGTGTTTACGTCGCTCAGGTTTACGGTCTGCGCGCTTCCGCTGCCAACCTGGATGGACATGGAGCCTGAGAGTGAGTGCGACAGCGAGGCCACCGGAGACAGCGTACCGGCGGAGGTTACGCTGCTGCTGCCGGCCGTGCCTGAGTAGCTCAGCGTGTTTGCCGCCGCGGCCGCCAATGAGTTGCTGCTGACGACGATGTTGCCGTGGGTGCCCGATGTGCTCGAGACCAGACTGAGCCGCGAGCCATTGGCGTCTGTCAGCACGCTGGCCGTAATGCCGGCGCTTGAGGCGTTGATGGCCGAGGCCAGCCCGGTGAGCGTGTTGTCCGACGAGTTGAGTGTAATGGTCCGCGCCGTGCCGCTGCCCACCTGTAGCGTGATGGAGCCGGTTAACGTGTCAGACGCGTTGGCCACCGCCGCCATGTAGCCGCTTGAAGTCTGGGCCAGGCTGTTGACCACCACCGTATGCGTTCCCGCCACCGCCGCGTCTGTGGCGGCTGTCAACTGAAGGACGTTCGTGTTGGAGCTGGAACCGGTCTTTTGCGTCAGAATTCCTTGAAAGTCGGTCAGGCTGCTCAGATCGTTCGACAGATTAGAGAAAAGCGTGCCCAGCGAGGAGATGGCCGTGTCCTGGCTTTCGAGCGAAGTCAGCTGCTTTTTCCAAGGCGTCTCAACACTCTGCAGGTTGCTGATGATCGAGGCAACCGTCGTGCTTACATTGAAGCCCGTGCCGCTGGTTGGTGAGCCGAAACTTAGCCCTACTGTGCCCATAAAATGCTCCGCGTATAGAGGATGCAGCCTGCAAGCCAGATGGTCAGGCTGGAAATTGGAAAACTCTTATAGTGGTCGAAAAACCGCGCGAAAAAGGGCAAGGGCGCCCTTGCGGACGCCCTTTGCCGGTTGGTGTTGGAGGGGTTACTGCAACAGCTTGGTCACTTCCTGCTGCTGGCTGTTGGCTTGTGCAAGCGCCGAGATGCCGGTCTGCGAGAGAATCTCGTACTTGGACATGTTGGAGGTTGCCGACGCGTAATCGGTTGCCTGCACTGCATTCTGCGCCGCCTGCACGTTTTCCTGCTGTGTGCTGAGCACGGAGCTTACCGAGTTCAGCGTGTTGATCTGTGCGCCGATGTATCCGTCCTGGGCTGCAACATCCGTGATCGCTGCATTCAGGGCTGTCAGTGTGGCTTGCGCATTGGTCTGGTTGGTCAGATCGGTGCTGCTGAGGGACTGGCCTGCCGCATCGGTGTAGCTGATGGTGGCGATACCGGTTGAGCCGGTAAGGTCAGAGGTGATGGCGGTATTGGTGGATCCGCCGTAGGTTGTTGTCGAGCCGACCACCACCGCCGTGGCCTGATCCTGAATGCCGCCGCTGCCCGCAGAGACGCCGATTTTGTAGTAGTCTTCGGCGGTAGTGACGGGGCTGGCTGCGGAATAGGACACCGTTCCGGTTGCCGTTGTCTGGTCGCCGGAGGGAGCACCGGTGGCCTTGGTGTAAGCCAGCGTCATGGATGCGTTGGAGGACGTGAAGACAATATCCTTGTTGGTCTGGCTGTAGGTTGCCGTAACGCCGTAGTTTCCGGAGTTGATGGTCTTGGCCAGGTCCTGCATCGTATCCGTGGTGCCGAGACCGCCAAGTGTAATGGTCGAAGCCGGTGTTCCTGAGACTCCGCCGATGGTGATCGTGCCGTTGAGTGCGTCAGTAACAGCTTCTCCGTTTCCACCCAAAGTTAGAGTTCCAACCGTGCTGGTGCTCGCACTGTTCGTCGTTGGCGTTCCCGCCAGCTTGATGGACGTTGCCGAGGCGGCCAGAGTGTCGGAGGTGGCGCTGGCGATGGCAACATTCGTTGTAGCGCCTGCGGCGCCGCCGCCCGCGCTGGTTATGGTGAGAGTAGCACCGGAGACTGATGCCGAAAGCCCAGTGTAGTTGGCAGTGCCTGCGGCGGCCAGATTGTTGATGGTCTTGGCCAGGTCAGTCAGGTTATCGGTTGTGCCCGCAACGCCGAGGGTGATAGCTGCGGCCGCAGTGCCGGTTTGGCCGGTGAGGGTGAGTGTGCCGCCGGTGATGATGTCGGTGGCATTGCCGAGGGCGAAGGTGCCGATGGATCCGGACACATTGCCTGCGATGGCGGTGGCTGTTTTGCTGGGCGCGGTGCCGTCCACGGCTGTCACGGCATCCGTGATGCTGGAGCCGCTTACCGCCGCCGTGGAGCTGGCCGAGGTGAACGTCAGCGTGCCGCTTGAAACAGCCGCCGTAATGCCGTACCCTGCGGCGTTGATTGTTGAGGCCAGGTTCGTCAGCGTATCGGTTGAGTCAGTCTGCCCAAGGGTGACGGTGTGGCTTGCACCCTTTGTATCGGTAATGCTAAGTGTGCCGGCCAGCTGATCGTTTGCGGTGCCTGTGGTGGTCATGGAGCCGATTTCGCCGGCTGAAGTGCCGGTGCCTACGCCCTGCCCGGAGATGATGATGCCGGTGTCGGCGCTGGTGCCGCCGCCATACTGAGACGCATTGGCAGTTGCCGCAGCTCCCGAGCCGGCTTGCGACGCGGTCCCGAAGGTTGCGGTCAGCCCGAGACCTGAGCCGTTGATGGCGCTCATCAATCCCTGCACGGTATTCGAGTAGTTTGTGCCCGACCCGACGGTGATTGTCGACGTGGTGGATGTGACCGCTCCGTTGGCGCCGGTCTGTAAAGAGGAGACCTTGATGGAGGTGTTCGCGGTGGAAAGGCCAAGGCTATCGTTGGCTGTCGCGTTCAGGCCGTCGTTGGAAAGATCGACGAAAACGTTGGTGCCGTTGGAGCCGGTGCTGTAAGCCATGTTTCCGCCGGTGTCGCCCACATTGGAGGAGGACAGGCTGCGGATATTGAGGCTGTCGATCGAGGATCCTGCCGCGGAGGAATCGCCCGTGTAGATGTTGGTATTCGAATTGAATACGGCTTGGTTGTTGTACGTGGTCGTTGCGCCGATGTTGTTCACTTCCGACAGAATCGACTGGTACTCCTGGTTGGCTGCCGTATCCTGCGAGGAGTTCAGCGTGCCGTTGGAGGCTTCCGTAGCCAGGGTTACAGCGCGATTGAGAAGGCTGGTGACCTGCGAGAGCGCGCCGTCGGCTACCTGCAACAGTCCTACGCCTTCGGTGGCGTTGGTCTGCGACTGCATGAGCGCCGACTGGTTAGCCTGAAGGCCGTCAACCAGTGAAAGGCCGGCGGCATCGTCTGCGCCGGAGTTGATCTTGGAGCCCGAAGACAGTTGCTGAAGAACGGTGTTCAGGCTATTTTTCGTGCTATTGAGATTGTTCTCCGCATACACTGCGGAGAGGTTATTTAAGACACCCAGGGACATGGGGTTCTCCTTGTGGATGCGTGGATTTGCGACTCATGCCTTCCGGCGCTCCCATTGTGTAGAGCCCTGGGTTGCTGCCTTTGGCTTGTAGTCACCGCATCTGGCCCCTTCTTCGGCGCATTGTTAGGTGACTTTATGCATCCGGCAAAAGTGTCCCGTACAGGACACTTTTGGTGACGTCTCGATTTATGAACCTTTCCTCCCATTCGCCGATAACCAAAAAGAAGGAAATGGATGCCCATGATCGAACTCACGCGGCTCAATGGCAATGCGATGGTGTTGAACAGCGACCTGATCAAGACGGTCGAGTCCTCTCCCGACACCACGCTGACGCTGATCAACGGAGAAAAACTGATCGTGCGCGAGGAAACGGCGCAGGTGGTGGAACGGGTGCTGGCCTATCGCGCCCGCCTGCTCTCCGACGTAAGCCGGAAGCTGCCCGATCTGCGCGCCGTGCAACGTGTAACCGGACTGGCCACCCTCGATGAGGCGGCCCTAATCCCCAGCTCGCCCGCGCAGCCCGTAGGCGGCAGACGGGGCGCGGAAGAAGACCCAGGCGCGGTCCGGCGCCCGGCAACTGCCTTGAAAACCGCATGGAAGTAATGGCAGGCGAAATCCCGATGAAGAGATCGAATATGAAAAATCTGGGAGCATTTCATGGATAAGGCAAGCATCGGCGGAGTCTTTCTGGCCGTAGCCGGCATCTTGGCCGGGCTTCTGATCGAGGGTGGAAACGTCCAGCAACTGCTGCAGCCGACCGCAGCGTTGATTGTGTTCGGGGGCACCATCGGCGCAGTGCTGCTGCAGTTTCCTCTGCACACGGTTGTGGCGGCATTTCGCAGCCTGGGGCAGATATTCTCCGCGCATCGCAATCAGGAAAAAGAGATGATCGACCTGCTGATGGCATTTGCCAAGAAAGCGCGCCGCCTGGGGCTGATCTCCCTCGATGAGGATCTGCGCTCGGTTTCCGATCCATTCCTGAAGCAGACCATGATGCTGGCCGTTGACGGCACCGAGCCCAACGATCTGCGCAAAATCATGTACGTGAACATGGAATCGATCATCGAGAGCGAAGAACAACTTCCCGCGGTATTTGAGTCCGCCGGCGGCTATTCGCCGACCATTGGAATCCTGGGCGCGGTGCTCGGATTGATTCAGGTGATGGGGCATCTGGATAACATTGAGTCTGTTGGAAAGGGAATCGCCGTGGCCTTTGTGGCCACTATCTACGGCGTGGGATTGGCCAACCTGTTTTTCATTCCTTTTGCCGGCAAGATGCGAATCCGTATTCGCAACGATCACCGCTTTCGCGAAATGACGATCGAAGGCGTCATCGCCATCATGGAAGGCATCAACCCGCGCATGCTCGAGCAGAAGCTGAGCGGCTTCATTCAAATTAACGCCGGCGAGAAAGCGCGGATCGCAGCATGATCGATCACGGCAAAAAGCACGATCGCGCCGGGCACGAGCGCTGGCTGATATCGTATGCGGACTTTATCACCCTGCTGTTTGCCTTGTTCGTGATGATGTACGCGTTTTCCAAGGCCGAACAGAAGAAGCAGTCGATGGTTGCAACCGCAATCGACAATGGATTCCGCTCCATGAGCCTGTTTGGAAGCTCCAACGCCAAAGGCAATGCAACCGAAAAGCCCGAGATGCCGGAAAGTGTCGTCATGGGCGAGATCATCAGCTCTCCCGGACCGGTAAAAGACGATCTAAACCGCATGAGCCGTGAACTGAACGAGTCGCTGGCGAACCAGGTTGCCAACCACGCGGTCTCCATCCACATGGGGCGAGACGGCCTGGTGATCACCCTGAGCGAAGCTGGGTTCTTTGACTCCGGATCGGCGACGCCAAAGCCCGAAGCGCTGCCCACGCTGCGTCAGATTGCGATAGAGTTGAGTAAGTCTCCATTTGATTTGCGCGTGGAAGGCGATACGGACAATGTGCCGATTCACACCGCCGAGTTTGACTCCAACTGGGAACTCTCGACGGCGCGCGCCACGCACATCGCGCGTCTTCTCCTGGAGATGAACGCCATCCCCGCCGAGAGGCTCTCTGCAGCCGGCTATGCGGAGTTCCATCCCGCGGCCACCAATGACACTGCCGAGGGCCGCGCAAAGAACCGGCGCGTGGATCTGGTGGTGATGCCCAGGTCGGAGATAAATTTTGCCGCCGGAGCGGAACCATTGGGCGGTCCGTGGCGCAGGATTACAGACGGAGATGCGCCGGCAACTCAGCCGTCAGGATTCAGCGGCTCGAATGACCGCGCTGACTTGCTGACTCGCTAACCTGTTGATTTGCTATTCAATACCCAACACTTTCACAATCACACGCTTCCGCCGCTGACCGTCGAACTCGGCGTAGAAGACGCGCTGCCATGTGCCCAGGTCAAGCTTGCCACCGGTTACCGGGAGCGTGGTTTCGTGATGCAACAATAAAGACTTCAAATGCGCATCGCCGTTGTCTTCGCCGGTTTGATGGTGTTTGTAGTCAGGCCGCGCCGGGGCAACCTCTTCCAGCCACTTGCCGATGTCTTCGATGAGCCCGCTCTCATTGTCGTTGACGTAAACAGCAGCAGTAATGTGCATGGGCGATACAAAGCACAGTCCGTCTTTGACGCCGCTGCGGCGCACGATCTGCTCAATCTCGTCCGTAATGTGCACCATCTCCCTGCGCTTCTTGGTTTGAAAGACCAGATATTCCGTGTGACTCTTCATCGCAATCCCTCACAGCAATTATCCTAGGTTTCTGACCGCTTAATTTTGTACCATCTGGGTGCCCCATCCTTTCGCCTTTTTTCTGGCGAAAGGGTGGGAGACCTCGAAACCCAAAAGTACAAATTCACGCGGTTAGAGACCTAGAGACAATCGTGAATATCTCTGACACAGCAGCCGCCACAGCCTACTCCCAGCAGGGCATGGACCTGCTCGCATCCGGCGAGCCTCAAGATGCGGTCGAAGCCTTTCGGCTGGCGATTGCGGCCGACGCACAATATATCGAGGCCAGCCACGGTTTGATTCGCGCCCTGCGCGAGGCGGGTCGGGCCGAGCAGGCCATCGCCGCATCGCTGGCGCTGATCGCCCTCACGCCTTCCGATCCGCTGGCTCACACGGCGCTTTCCATCTCGCTCAAGGAGGCCGGGCAGATTCCTGAGGCCGAGGCGGCAGCCGTGCGTGCCCGTGTGTTGGAGTGGAAGATGCAACTCGCCTCACCGCCGGGACAGGACGAAGGCAAGGATTTAGCCCGGTGAAGGGCGGCAAACAGCCCACCGCTTCCGCACGGCTCAGGTCGATGCACGATGCGCTCTTTGCGGCCTACGGCACACAGCACTGGTGGCCAGCCGACACACCCTTTGAAGTCATCCTCGGCGCATATCTCACGCAAAACACCTCCTGGAAAGCAGTGGAGCGCTCGCTCGCCAATCTGCGCGCCGCCGGAGCGCTGACGGTCGATGGCTTGCGCGCGATTTCTATCAGCGAACTACAACGGCTGATTCAATCTTCGGGATTTTTTACTGGCAAAGCACCGGCGTTGAAGGCGTTTGTGGCATTTGTAGACGAAGAGTTTGCAGGTTCGCTGGAGAGGCTTGCTGCTGCGCCCACGGGAGCCCTGCGCAAACGCTTGCTGGCGCTGCCCGGCGTTGGCCCGGAGACGGCGGATGCAATTCTGCTCTACGCACTGGGCCACGCCGTGCCGGTGGCAGATGAGTATCTGCGGCGCATTGCGGAGCGGCACGGGCTGGTTGAACTCTCTTCGGGCACCCGCCGAATCTCCTATGATGCGCTCGCTGATCTGACACGCGAAGCGTTTGCTGGAGACTCCGTGAGATCAATGGCGAGATTGTTCAATGAGTTTCACGCATTGACGGTAGCCGCAGGCAAGGCACATTGTGGGCGCACGGCGCAATGCGATGGCTGTCCGCTGGAGGGGGATTTGGAAACCAGCAAGTTAGCCCCCGCTTCGCGGGGATAGCGAGTCGGCAAGTCAGCGGCTGCATGTGAGCTGGTGTTGAAATCGCCGGAGGCTGGAAGCTGACGGCTGAGAGCTAGTAAGCTTGAGACATCATGAGTCAAACCCCGCAGCAACCCAACATGATTCTTTCCCAAACGCCGGATTACCGCGAAACCTACGCCAACAGCGTGCAGGTGCGGGTAAGCGTATGGGACTTTCAACTGGTCTTTGGACTGGCTTCGAGCGAGAGCCCGGACCAGGTAAACATCCGCAACAGCAGCTCTGTATTTTTGAGCCCGCAGCAGGCCAAGGCGTTGTGGAACGTGCTGGGCCAGAACCTTGCCCAATACGAGCAGGCCTTCGGCGCGCTCAAGCTCGAACCGCAGAGCCAGAACTTTCCCATGGGGCCGGTGAATTGACGGCAGGGGTCAGGGATCAGGGGTCAGAGATCAGAAAGGCAACTTAGGGGCCGGATGCCGCAGGTCTCGCTTTTGAGAGAGGGAGAGCACCAATCTACGCGGTAACGGTATTAGAAAACCCCCACGGGAGCGAATGCTTGCGCTGGAGCCGAATCTTCAATCCGTCACCGGATGCGCCGTTGCCGCTGTGGATGATCTTCCCGGTCATCTTTGCCGCGCTCTATGCAAGCCACTTCGCGTTGCTGCGCGTCCCCTATTTCTGGGACGAGGCGGGCTATTACATTCCCGCCGCGTGGGACTTCTTCCGCACCGGCTCGCTGATCCCCATCAGCACCGTCACCAACGCGCATCCGCCGCTGCCGAGCATCTACCTTGCGCTGTGGTGGAAGCTGTCCGGCTTCTATCCAGAAGTTACGCGCGAGGCGGTGCTGATGGTTGCCGCGCTGGCGCTGTTGGCCGTCTGGCGGCTGGCCATGCGCCTGGTCGGCGTTCCTTCCGTCGCAATCTGGACCACGGTGCTCACCGGCCTCTATCCCATCTGGTTCGCGCAGAGTTCGCTGGCTCATGCGGATATATTTGCCGCCGCCTGCACGTTATGGGGGTTCAACTTCGCCCTGCCACTGCGCAATCGCAATCCGCGCGCGGCGTTCCTGTGGTTTGGGGCGGCGGCACTGTGTAAAGAGACAGCGATTGTGATTCCTTTGACGCTGGCTGCCATCCGCCTCGTTGAGGCAATCAGAGCTTCTGCTCCTGCGCGCGCGCGGCTCCTGCGCGAAGCATCGTGGCTTGCAACGTGTGTTGTCCCGCTGGCTTGCTGGTACGCCTATCACAAATTCAAGACCGGCTTCCTCTTCGGCAATCCGGAGTTTCTGCGCTACAACGCTCAGTCCACGCTTGAGCCGCTGCGCATTCTGGCCGCCTTCGTGCATCGCCTTCTGCACCTGACGGCTCACATGAATATGTTTGTACCGGTCGGCATCGCATGCGCGGCTCTGCTGCTGGCCCCGCGCACCTATTCTGGCGGCAGCGAAAGGCAGTCCATCGGTGCGCCCGTACTCCGCGTAACCTTTCTGCTCCTTCTGGTCAACGCGCTCGAGTTCAGCGTGCTGGGCGGTGCGCTCCTTACTCGGTACTTGCTCCCCATGTACCCGCTCGTGCTGCTGGTCGCGGTAACCACGATCTATCGCCGCGCTCCTTACTGGCAGTCCTTCATGCTGCTCGCAGCAGGCGCATTTGTCGCCGGCATCTTCATCAATCCGCCTTACGGATTCGCTCCCGAAGACAATCTCTCCTACGCGCGCGTAGTCCGAATGCATCTCGCGGCGATTGCCCAGCTCAAAAAGCAGGCTCCGGATTCGACGGTGCTCACGGCCTGGCCCATGACGGACGAGCTGACGCGGCCCGAGCTGGGATACGTAAAACAGCCTTGGGAAGTGGAGAGGATCGACGACTTTACCCAGAGCCAGATTGCGCGCGCGGCCAAAGAGCCGGAGAAGTACTCCTATGCGCTGGTGTTTTCAACCAAGTACGATCCAGAGTCTTCGTTCTTCAGCCTCGGCGCAAAGAGCCGCGCGCTCGATGAACAATACTTTGGCCTGCATCACGACATGGCTCCCGAAGAAATCGCCAAGCAACTCGGCGGCACGATGCTTTGGAAGCGCGAAGA
>Ga0302320_10009455_pt1 | contig 20951 bp, 9 predicted proteins | sample Bog_T0_3_FD_202130 | JGI IMG/M metagenome (GOLD analysis project Ga0302320, IMG submission 202130) | Peat permafrost microbial communities from Stordalen Mire near Abisko, Sweden - Bog_T0_3 | ecosystem: Environmental > Terrestrial > Soil > Wetlands > Peat | place: Sweden: Abisko, Stordalen Mire...
ATCAACGATGTTCTCCGCTTTCCTGTTCAGGTCCAGGTGCTTCTTCCGAAGTTCGTCTTCAGACTCCATTATTTTCTGGGCGGAATTTACTCGCTCGTTCCACTGCGCGACCATCTGGTCGCGGTAACTAGAAACCAGCTTGTCGCGCAGGGAGCCTTCGCGGACGCACTGTGAGATCGCAGGAATTAGGTTGGACTCCACGAGCGACAGAAGGATGCTGACATTGTTGGAGCACGCACCGCTTTTCCATCCGAGGCAGGCATACCGCAGACATCCTCTCAGCGTGCGAAACGCGATGAAACGTCTTCCGCACTTTTCGCAATGCAACTGTCCCGAGAAGATGTTTCTGCGGCTTTCCTCGGTCCGGTTCAACCCGCCTAGCTTCCGCCCAGCTTTGCCTCGCCGGCCCACTCTTTCTCTGGCTGCCGCCTCCCACAGTTCTTCCGTAACAATTCGCCACTCCGGTACCTCCACACGCTCCCATTCCGACTCGGGGTGTTTGTGCCGCTCCTTTCGCTGCGTATTCGGATTCCTGACAACTTTGCTCTGATTCCACACATAGATGCCGACGTACTTCTCGTTCCTGAGAATCTCAGAAATCTCGTGAGCGGACCACAAAGACTGAGGCCGCCCAAGCCTAATCCCTGGAGCCGGAACCCCCTCTTCATTCAACTTGAGCGCGATAGTCATACATCCGAGCCCCGAAGTGTACATCTCAAAGATGCGAGTCACCACAGCGGCTTCACCCGGGATGATCTCGCGCTTGACACCTTTCACGGCTGCCCTGCCATTCCGCCATTTCGTTCCGTCATCGCTTGGTACCGTCACATTCTGGTAGCCGTAAAGCCGGCCGCTCGCAACGAACCCCTGCAGGACGCGTCCTCGCTGGCCACGGTGAGTTCTCTCCGCCGAGTCAAAGCAGTAATCCTCGTCCTTCGAACTGTATTGGATAAAGAGCGTCCGGAAGCTTGGGTCGCGGGAGTCAAGTTCGCGGGTCTTGAAGTAAAGAAAAATACCCGAGTACTTAAATTTATCGGCAGTCTTTAAGTTGTCAGACAAATTGCGGCCGAGCCGAGAAGTGTCGTAGAACGCTATTCCATCGAAGGGGCAGTCCTTTTGCTGAGCCAGTTTCATCAGATCATCCAGCCCGTCCCTTCCAAAGAGCGACTGGCCGCTCTTAGCCTCGTCTGACCGAATGAACTCGTCCAGAACGATCCATCCTTGTCTCTTAGCAGCCTCGCGACATTCCCTGATCTGATCTTCTGTTGATGTTTCCCGCTGCATTTTGCTGGAAAACCTGGTGTAAATTGCGACTCGTGTCAGTTCAGAACCCTTGTCGAAGCTTTTTGGCATGGATCACGACGCGGTTCATGTCCGCGCCCTCCCTGCCAAAGGGCTCGAAAGTCCGTTTTCAGCTACTTCCAGTTCAGCGGCCGTTGCCGATCTTTATCTGTTGAGGCTTGACGTATGCCTCAAAGAGCAATGTGCGGCAAATTGGCTAACTGCTTCCGTAGTTTGACTGGTGACGATGATAGTCTTTCTGGCAGATGGCACCCCATGTGAAAACTCCGGTGAACATGCGAGAGGGCGACCGGCTCAAAGTTGGACCTGAGGTTGTGACGTTCAGCCGCAATATTCTCCTTCATGATGGCGGCAAGTATCAGCTCCAGCATCGGCTGTTCGTTAATGACCCATGGGAACTCATGGCAGAAGCAATTGCCCGCGCTGTACCGAACGGCAGGACACGCGGCATAGCGCAGTCGTTCCGGCTCCAGGCCGAAGACTATTTCCGGGCGGCCACGTCCGGGCGTGAACAGGCAGTGCGGCCCGTTCTTCTTTACTATGCCTTCCTGAATTTGGCTAAGGCGTACGGCGTAGCAAAGGGAAACAGCTCACTGGCGGGCAAAGCGTTTCACGGTATATCGTGCGATTCCAAACCAAGGAACATCCCAGCGTCGGGGATTAAGTTTCCATCTGGCCGTGGAACGCTGGTTTTTCCGGAGTTGCTCAAACTTCTTGGCGGAAATGCCAGCGTCTTGGCATCCGATCTTCGTCTCGGCCACCTATTACCTCAGATTCTCCCAGGTCATCGGCTCTGGTGCTACGCAACAGGACGTGCTGAGCGCTTCTTAACGTTGGAAAGGTCCGATGTTTTGCACTCGGCTACATCGAGACAAGTATGGCTAAACTTGTACTTATACAGAGGGGACCTCGAACGGTTAAACCTGACGCCGGATAGGATCATTGCTCAAGCAGACCTTGCCGATTTCGACTTCGCGGGTGGCACACCAAGCACAATCTGCTTTCAGCAACACCATCCTGAAACTTATGGCACAGAACCTGCAGAGGCAGTGGCCTCGATTATTAAGAAGGCCAGAAACAAGATTTGGGAGACTGTCAAAACAGCGACGCCTTACAGAAAACCCTACATCTATTGTTGTCCCCCTTCGGAGCAACGTAGCAGGCTACCGCAAATGCTATCCATCTATCTCCTTATGTTCTTTCTGGGTTGGGTTACACGGTATTCGCCGGGGGACTTTGATGACTTTTTGGACTCGAAGTATGGACCTTTTTTCGATACCTTTGTTTCCGAATCTCCAGTTCAATTTCTCTACCTCTTGGCGTCCGATCTTCTCGGACGTGAGGTAAGTAAGCCAGCGATAATTTAATGAAATTCAGGAAGAGCGCTGCTCCAGCGTAAGCCCCTGGGATCCAATGAAGGAGGCCGCTCAGATCTGTATCCCTATGCGGCTGCAGTGCGCGGGAAACCGGCTTCGATCAGGATTGGCCCCGCTGTCCGAATCAGTCTGGAATCTGCAGTGTCATCACCCGGTTTGACAAACAGTCGAACGTCCCCACCAACCTCGTAAATCGGCCCTTCGGGCCGATACATCGGTTCCATGACAAGCTTCCCAACATGCTTCAAGATTCGCTGCTTTGCCACTTCGGGACTTGCAGCGAAGAGGAATTCTAGGTCTCGCAGCTTCCGATCGAGGAACTTCTGCAAATCGTCGTCCGTGGGGGGTGCGACCTTACCCTTCGGCTGGGCGGCAAGCAGCACATCGATGTTTTTTATCTGTGCTTCGATCGCGCTGAGGCGTTCGAACACCAGCGTTGATCCTTTAGTGGCTGCGATAGCATCCAGAAGGTTTTCCGCTTGATGCCGCAGATGGTCCTGCTTACCCTGCAAACTCTTCACGCTTGTAACGGACTTTTCGGCTTTCTTGTTCCTCTGCTTCCAAGCTGTCTTCATTTGTGCGCGGAACTCGACGGACAAATGCTCCTGGAACACAAGGTCCTGGACGTTTAGCGAGAGCGCACAAAGCAGACGGCTTTCAAGTACCCGCCGTGAAATGGTGAGTTTGTTTCCGCAGGTACCGCGGGCACGATGGCCGACGCATCCGTAGCGTACATGGTCACCCTTGCCACCAACGACGTTGAACTTCCCGCCGCATTCAGCGCAGATCATCGTGTCGGAGAAGATGTACTGCCTGCTTGCAACGGTGCGATTGAGCCCTCCCGTTTTGCGCCAATTGGTCCGCTGACGTTTCTGATTCGCCTCGACCACCGCGTTCCACAGAGCTTCGGAGACGATGCGCCACTCCGGTACCTCCACACGCTCCCACTCGGTTTCAGGCCGCGTGCGCTGCTCCTTGCGATGCGTTCTTGGGTTCCGCACCGTCTTTGTACGATTCCAGATATGGACCCCCCGGTACTTCTCGTTGGTGAGGATTCCGCTGAGCGCAACGGTATTCCATAAGCGCCTATTCAAGCTCTGCCCCTTCAGTGGAGACGCCAGGCCATCTTCATTGAGTTTCGCGGCAATGGCACGGCGGCCAAGCCCGCTGACGTACATCTCGAAAATACGCACCACGACGGCAGCTTCTTCGTGGTTGATCTCCAACTTGACCGCTTCAACGTAGGGCCGTCCGTACAGCCCTTTCCGGGTGGGGTCTTCTATCGGCACGTTCGTATAGCCGTAAACGCGTCCGCTACCGAGGTACCCTTTCAGGACTCGCCCTTTCTGGCCCCTGTGCACTTTCTCTCCCAGCTGCCGACTGTATTGTTCGTCCTGCTGGCCATAGGCGATGAATAGGAGCCGGAAGTTCGGGTCGCGGGAGTCCAAGCTGCAGTTGGCAAAGTACAGAAATACGTTGGCATTTTCAAGAATGTCGCTCAGCGGCAAAGTGTCCGACAAATTTCTCCCGAAGCGCGACGTATCGTCGATCAGTATTCCGTCAAATGGGCTGGGAGTTTGTTCTGCCAGCTTGATCAGTTCTTCCAGCCCGTTGCGGCCAACAAGCGACCGGCCACTGACAGCCTCATCGGAGCGGATGAACTCGTCCACGACAACCCATCCCTTATGGGCGGCAGCCTCGCGGCATTGCCGGACCTGATCCTCGATGGAACTGGGGCGCTGAAGGTCGCTTGAATACCGGGCGTAAATGGCAACTCGCTTGGCGTGTACCCCATGGGCTCTCTGGTCAAGTGTGGACATTTCGTTACTTCTTCCTTCCTGTATGTTCAGTGCTGCGCTGACCTGTGTTCACCGCAGTCGAATCCGCCGCCGAATTGTGTTCCGCCAAAAACTCCTGCACCAGTAGTGGCACGACCCAATCGTTGATCACAGCTCTAAGAGCGTCTGGGTTGCGCTCTCCTCGGGGAAGCTGGAGCTGCGTGGTCATTCGCTTGGCGCGGCAGGCCCCCGATGCCGATACTGACAGGGCAATCGTTGCTGCGCCTCTCGGCGGCTTGATGGCGGTAAGAAAGGGCATTTGCCGTCCTACGGTTGTTGTTCTCAGGTCGGTCTTACGGTCGGGCATTCGATTCCTCCAATGAATATCGCTGGTGATTCCAGAACGTTGTTGTTGGACTGCAGGTATCCGGGCAGCCTAGTGGCAGATTCCCAAAGAAAGCCCTGTCGAGTACTGGAGCGTGACAGGGCTTTCATTGGTGAATGCGGCTTTCACCGGATAATCTTGGCCCGGTACACAATGGGCATCGCACTCAGCGCCATCTGCAGCGCATGATCTGAGGCATTGGGGTTGGTAACGCCCAAAGACGCGGGCTCCACCCCGTCACCGCGTACACCCCACACCCTTCCGTGGTGGCAGTAGAAAACTTCTGCCACGATTTCCGGAAAAATGTGATGTTCCCATCCGCCGCCCTCAGGAACAATGCAGAGCCGCGTATCCTCGCTGTGCTCCCAGAATTCTTGGATGGTTGCGGGACGACCATCCTCCCATACAACTGAGTGAGGGTCCTCCAAGTCGGGATCCTGAGTTTTTAGCCATGTCGCGATAAGTTTCAAGGTTTCCTTTCCTTCGGCCCCCTTGGTTTTGACTTTCGTCAGTGGGCGGCTCGAACGTCCTACCTTCTACTACCGAGCTGGACCTCATCTGGGGACAGGTGGTGCGAAAATAACTGAAACATTTACCTGTCTCGGTAAGGCTCCGTTGGGGAATTGGGACCGGCCGTTTGGAAGCCTTGCCCCCGGGCGTTAGCAGCGCCCTACAGCGGGTATCTGCACCAGGATCACGACCGGTATGCTCGGTTCAGCCACCGAGAATGCCTAAGCAAATCCTTGCGCGGTTCTCAGACCTATATAAAATGGGAGTTAATGCCAAACACACTTGAACCTGCGGCAATCAAACTCGTGAATCAAGCGCTTGAGGTATTGAAGGGCAAGGTTAAGCACAACAACTGTCCGCGCTGCGACGTATTCGACTGGTCCGTTGATCCGATAGCGATTGATGTTATTCCTATTGAGGGGTTACCTGCCCACATGCCCCTCTCCTACTTCCCTGGTCGGATTCTGCTCTTGCAAGTTGTCTGCAAGAACTGCGGCTACACCATGTTCCACAACTTGAACGCGCTCGGGTTAGCCATGCCAGAGGAAAGATGAACGAATCAAACGTTCCCGGGACTGGTACCAATCTTCCACCCGTCCCTGCAGGCAGTGGTCAAGCTGCCAGAAGTACCGGTCCGCAAATTCTCAGCAATCAAGGCATCCACGGACAACCTGCGGCGTACACGCCGAGTGGAAATATCTCGCTTGTAGGCTCCTCATACGTGAGCCACCTCCCAGACGAAGACCTTGCTCCACTGAGGAGAATGGAGTTTCAAGTACTCCTTGACGGGGACATCTCTGGAGCAAGAGCCGGTCGCGATTTGTTCCTCGGATTTCTTATCAGCGGATTGATCGGATTGATTGGCATGCTGGCGACGGCCAACTGGCATGAAGTCTTTACGAAGGGCGAGTGGGGTACAGCCGTTTGGGCTGCATTGATGTTCGCGATAGTCCTTGCTGCAGCGGTTGGAGTAGCGATTAATGCCCACAGGCTCAACAAGGTCTCAAAAGACTCTGCTTACTCAAGCTTGATCAGCAGGCTGAAAAAGCACTTCGGCATCTCGTAACAGGTTCGTTAGGAGTGAGCTCGGCTCGGCAGCCATTGTCTGGCTGGCTGCGCGATATCATCTTAAGTTCGTAGCCAAACGGAACGCTCCAAGTCACCGCGAGGTGGGGATCGTCTCTCTTTAGCCACATCTGCGTAGTAGACTCCATCAGAGATCACAAGAGGAAACTCAGATGGCGACTTCCAAGCGGGATTTCGAGCGGTTTGTGGTGTGGCTGCACCAGCCTGAAAACCAAGCCCCGCAAGAAGTGATGCGCCTGGCCAATCTCGCGCTGGCGAATTTTGACGAATTGTCTCAGACCGTCCGACAACAAAACCTTCGTTCCACCTTTCTGGTGCGCCTCGTCCGGAGATATTGGGACCAAACACCGGATGGGCCACCAGACCTCCAAACGGTGGGTGACGAAGGCGCTTCGCCATGGCGACGTCTCCGACATCTCACCCTCGGTCCGTTTCGGGGTTTCCGCACACCGGAGCCCTTTGACCTGCAAAAGCGCGTCATTTTGTTATACGGTCCAAACGGTAGTGGCAAAACCAGTTTTTGCGAAGGACTGGAATATGCCTTGATGGGCGCGGTCGAAGAAGCAGAGACCAAACGCATCGATGTCCGAACCTACCTCGCCAATGTCCATGAGGGCCGGTTCGATTCACCCGTCTTGTTGGCAACCGACGATCGAGACCGGGAAGTGCCCGTAGAGCCGAGTACAGAGACTTATCAGTTCTGCTTCATCGAGAAAAATCGTATTGACGCATTCTCCCGGATCGCCGCCCGGCCGCCTGCCCAGCGCACGGAGCTGATCTCCACACTCTTCGGTATGGACAAATTCAACGAGTTCGTGGGTCACTTCAATGAGTCGATTGATCAGCAGCTTGTGCTGACCGGAGCTAAGCAACTAGTTCTGACTGGTCTCCGCGACACTCTGGCCGCAGACCAGGCTGTGGTCGATGGGGAAGCCCAACTCTTGCAGGGGCTCACAGACGAAGAGGTCGCGCTTGCCTTGACATACTCCGAGGGTATGACCTATGCAGGGCTCAAGGCGCTTATCGGCTTTACCGACCCCCCCGGCCGACTGCAGGAGCTAGAAGGCATCCTGAACGCCGTTCCCGAAGGGGCCATCGGCTTGACGCGCCAAGGTCTGCTCGATGGTTTCGAGGCAGCGCACAAAGCCTTTGATGAGCGCGGCGGCGTTATCGCTAAACTTCAGGCTCGCAGTAGCCAGGTTGCATTTAAGGACCTCTACACCGCCGTCCTGGCGCTGCAGACCACCGAAGGCGAACATTGCCCAGCGTGCGACACACCGCTCGCGGGCGAGCTCCATGTCGCGACTGATCCTTACGCAAAGGCAGCAGAAGGCTTAGCACAGTTAAGGGAGCTCGGCGAACTGCAAGATGAGCGCAATACCGCTCAAGACGAAGTCGCAAAAGCGTCACGCGAGCTTCGCCGACAACTCGCAACTGTTGCCGCGTTCATAATGGCCCAAGAAGAGCAAGAGACGCCTGTCGGTCGGTACCTGACCGGGTTGGCCGCTGAGCCCGCAGAAGATTGGTGGCGGACGATTTATCCGGCGCAACCAGCACATGGGACGGGCACTGCTGCTGGCGCCGCTACGCTCGATCAGATTCTGGCGACTGCCGATCGCGTCGCTGCGCAAGATGCGGCTTCAGCTCTCGCCCGCCAAGAGCGCCAACGCAACATCACCGAGCGCGATAGGCTCAATAATTTCCGTTTGCTTGTTCAGGCTCAAGATTTGGAACGTCGACAGCTTGTCGATAGCGTCGTTGCGGCACGAGGACGGATTGACGCATTCGAAACAACCAATGCGCAGCTCATCAGGGAGGTTGCCCAAGAGGTGCTGGACATCGCTCGCGACGCGCCGATCAAAACTGCATACGATTGTTTCTTGTTGATGCTCAGGAACTACCGCGACCAGCTTCCCGGAACGCTCATGGCCGGCCTCAACGACATAGCCATGAACCTCTACAACGAGTTCAATCGCAATGACCTCGACAACGATAAACTCGCAGCGCTCTACTTGCCAGTAACAAACGAACAAAAGATCGAGATCGCATTTCGGGGTAATCCGGCAGCCCGTGTGGACGCCTTGCACATCCTAAGCGAGGGCCATATCCGATGCCTAGGTCTCGCGATCCTGCTGGCCAAGAGCCAGAGCATTCAATGTCCGGTGATCGTGTTCGACGACGCGATCAACGCCATCGATCACGACCATCGGGGGGGCATCCGGGAGACGATATTCGAAAGTGATCACTTTGCCCAAACTCAGCTCATCGTCACCTGCCACAGCAACGAATTCATAAAGGATATTCAACAGCACTTGCCCGCACGGCGGCGCGATGACTGCCAAGTCTACCTATTCCGCAACCACAACGGCAACTATCAACCCAGAGTGACCGGGAACGTCCCAAGCAGAAACTATGTAGTGAGGGCCCGCGCGTCGAAGGACGCTCTCGACGACCGCGACGCATTGGCATCCTCGCGGCAAGCGCTTGAGATGCTTTCTGAAAAGACCTGGCACTGGTTGGCAAGCCATGAACTGGGCGTGTTGAACTTGCAGCTCGCCGGAGTCGGCGCAGAGCCTAGTCTGCGGAACCTCTGCGAGGCGCTCATGAAGCGGCTTAATGATACGCCGACTTTCACTCACGGTAACAAGCCACTGCTGATGGCTGCTTACGGCCGAATTCTCGGGATACCCGCCGCCAATCTTGTGTGGACCTATCTGAACAAGGGAACACATGAAGAAGCGAACCGGGATGATTTCGATACGGACTTGGTTGAGTCTGTAGTCCGAACACTTGAGGAACTCGATAGACTTGATCTAAGGCCAGGACGGTAACTGCAGAGCGTTATTCCGGTTCATCGCCTTTTTTGCTGAGTTGCGGGCTACGCTGGAGCACGGCGAACTCAACGGCACGCAGTCCCGAAATCAATCCGCGATAGCGCGAGATGTCCACGATGCTATTGCCTCCGGGATCGATCTCTTCTGCACTTCGCGCAGAATCGCCGCCCTGAAATGAGTGCGAATCTTGAGAGGGAAAAGTCCGCACCATCAGTACTTGTCCAACAAGGAAAATGGCGTCGCCAAGAGAGTCAACAGGCTTTCTTGCGCTGGTAAATTCTCCGGGTCCGCGCAGGTCCTTTTAGCAGGCCGGCTCATTAACTGCCATCTCAGGTTTGCGAATGAACGCTATTGCTGCTCGGTTTGCAGGGTTGCATCAGGAACCAACACCACGTCGCAAGTGTCGCCCATCGAGCAACTTGCCACTGCACTGCGCAGCAGGTGGGCCTTTGACCCGGCCGGCAGCAGTTCGGGAAACTTCATGGCCAGCAGCGCCGGCCTGATAGCGGCCGCGAGTTTCTGCTCACCCGACATCTGCTGCGCCTCGATGACCCCGGCGGCGGCGACCTCAAGCCGGAACGTTCCCCAGCCGCTCGCCCCAGTGGGACGCTTGACCTTGTAGGTCCGCAGCTTCTGCAATGCCTCTTGCCCATCGGCAGTGACCCTGGCGTTCGTTTCGCCGGTGTGAGCAGCCGATGGTACGACGCCATGCGTGCGAGCAACACCTGCATTGATTTCGTCGATGACATTCGGAGCCGTGTTCTTGTTCACCGCGAACTGGGCCAGCCGAAAGCTTGAGGCCGCGTCCTCTTTTTTCCCTAGCTTTTCGTATGTTTGTCCCAGATGGCCCCCTACCTCCGCAGTCAGCGATGCCCGCCACGCAGGTGACAGCCACGCCAGCGCCTCCTCATACTTTTCTTCCTGGAAGAGAATCCAGCCGAGAGTGTCCCACGAAGCAACCAGCAAGTTGGCGGCGCCGAATGCACTCTGATTTACCTGATCGGTGGTGATCGTAGCCGAACGCTCTTCCAGCTTGGCAATGGCCCTGCGCGAGGCGTCTTCAGCGATGGGCAGATCCTGTCCGGTTTCGCTAAGCGTATAGGCAGCGTCGTTCAGAACTCCGGGGTCATCCACGCCGTCGAGCGCGCTCTTGGCGGCCGCGCTGGCCTCGTCAAAGCGGTGTAGCCGGACCAGCGTCTCGGCCACCCGGATGCGGAGTTCGCGATTGTCAGGGTTCTGATCGGCGGCAGTTTCGAACGTTCTGAGCGCACCCTGGTCGTCTTTGGCCAGCATTTGCAAATTGCCCAGGTATTGCGCAAGCTGCGCATTATCCGCATGGGACTGGAGGAACTTCTGCAGCAGCTCACGCGCCTCGGCCTGCTGATTGTCGCGCATCATCACAGTGGCGAGACGGGCCACCACAGCCGCGTTGTCAGGTGTCACATCGAGTTCCTTGCGGTAGTAGCCGATCGCCGCATCGTTATCGTGGTCGCCAGCCTCGGCAATAAAACCGTAGCTTGCCCAAAGGCCGGGCTGCTTGGAATTCTTGGCCTTAACTGCATCGAGAATCTCTCGGGCGCCAGCCCAGTCGTAGACGCGCAGTTTGTCTGGCAGCCCCGACAGGAGTTCCTGGACCGACTTGTCCGCCAGCGTACCGGAATCAGTCTTGCCGGAATCTTCAGATGGCTTCGCCGGCCCGATGTCGATGACGCCCTTCTTGCGAGTCTCTTCTTTGGGCGACGGTAACCCCGGGCCACCCGCATTTGCGGTCCCGGTAATGATCTTGATTGGCGTGGGCGGCGGCAGCAATTGGATCCATGCTTCGCCGCTGAGACTGATGTCATTCGTGAAGGTCAGGTACTGCTTCCATTCGGCCTTGTCCACCTTCTTCTTCAGCACAACGACGATGCGCTCGGCCACAATCTCGCCGTTGTCGAAGTGATAGGTCTTGTCGAAGGTGGCGAATGGCGTCTTGACGTGGATGGGGTCGGGCAGGTTGGTGTGGTAACCATCGGGTAGCTTGATGCGGGAGATCGCCGTGAGCGTGCGCGGTGCGCCGAGATCGATGTCATTGGTCGGCGCGGTGGTCTCACTATTCAGCGTTGAGAACTCCAGCGCTGGAAACAGAGGCACAATGCGCAGCGAGTCCCAGTCACCGTAGGGGTGCCGGAAATAGTCGTAGGACACGACGATCGGCTGCGTCGAATCGTCGGTGTTGCGGAAGGTGGTGTTGCTCGTCGTTCCGCCGAATCCCGTTGCAGAAGAGATGTACTGCGATGTCTGATCGCGGTCGGCCGGAGCCGCGGTCCGAGCCAGCTCGCGCACCAGCAGTTCTCCGTCATCGCGATACGTCGTCGTCATCTTAGCGCTCAACTTGCCATCCTTGTCGAGCGAGCCTGCGGCGACAAACCGTGAATTGAACGGGTACGGAGGCTCGTCCGGTGTGGTTTGGAGCGTGGCCGGTCCATTGGGCGGTACCACCAGCGCCTTCTGGCCGCGGATGATAGCGGAGAGATACCGATAGGGCGCACTGGGGGGAGTGCTGTCGAGCCAGATCTGCCCCGAGGGCAGATTGACGGTGGTTATTACGTGGTTGAAAACCGCAGGCGAAGGCACTTCGGGCACGGGCGCGATCCCGGCGCCGATCAGAGCCGGCGCGGAGGAGAACCCTTTAGCCTGGAGCAATGCTTCCAGCAACGTGTCCTTGTCCTTGCAATCGCCATAGGAGTTCGTCAGCACCTCCTGCGCCGCGTGAGGCCGGTAGCGCCCGATGCCGAAATCGATTCCAACGTAGCGGGTCTGCGTGGAAACGAACTGATAGATGGCCTGCACTTGGTCTTCGGGCATTTTGGCATCGGCTGTGATCTCATTGGCACGGGCGCGAATGGCGTCGTTGGGACGAGACTGCGACTGAGCAAGTCCGCGGTACCAGTCGCCCACGTCTGTCCAGCTATGAAAGGTGGTCCAGGCAACGGATGGAATTTTGCGGCCTTCGCTGTCTTCGTCGGGATCTTTCGGGGGTATGGATTTGGCTTCAGCATCGCCGCCCTGGCGGGGTGCAGGGATGAGCTGAGGAACCGTCCACTTGTAGATGTGCTGGCCGTTCTGCTCTTTGATCTCCGGCTTATGATTGGGGCTCCAGACCTGGACGTATTTGTTTGCGGGGAACTCCAAGGTCAAGGTCTCGGCCAGAACCACGAGCGTACCGGGTGGCGTAAAGTGGGTCGCGCCCCAAAACTGATCGCGAACCTCAGGCTGGTTAATCTCAGTATCGACCTCGTATTCGAGTGTTTCGCCCGCCGCGAGCGAGCGCACCGGAATATGCTTCTCCTTCAGGTCACTATAGAGCGGCGCCTCGCGGGTGACGCCGGCGGGCATGTCGATGGCATCGGACGGTGGAGTCTCGATGATGGTTCCATCCGCCTTGCGCACTCGGACGAACTTGATTTTCGGCGTTTCGTTGGCGGAGGCGTAGGAGAAAGCCAGGACGCCGAATTTCTGAGCCGCCCCGTCGGACTGGATACGGATGACGACGTGCAGATCGCGTTCGCCGGTGCCATCGGCGCGCATGCTGTAAGTTGTGTCGTAGCGCTCAAAGACGAGAGCCTCGTTGCGGATTGCGTCGGGCGCCATCTGTGCATCGACTGGAGGCGGGGCGGACTGACCGAAACCCGTAAGCGTAGCGGAGGCACACACGCAGAGTGAGGTAAGCAAAAGCCAAAGAGAGCGCATACGCGGAATGGTAATACGAAATCGCGCCCTTCGGCGGTGATCCTGCCATGACGTGATCTGGCTCACGTCTGGGTCGCTGGAAATTCACCCTGCGCCAAATCCAAATCACGAAAACATCCCACAAGCCGACTCTTACTAGAAGTTCCCGGTGCCAATCGACTTCGCCCCGAAACGGGGTTGGTAGAGGGATCGGATCCCCCAGACGCGTCACCAAGCATGCTAGTACTCCGTTGCACCACCCGTTTTCCTGAACCAAGATTGACTGCGGGGGTTGGAGACTGCGGGCGGCTGAGGGATGATGCATCATCATCACGGCTGAGGAACTCGATGGACTTGACTTAAGGCCAGGACGGTAACTGCAGAGCGTTATTCCGGTTCATTGTGGTGCGCGGCAGAGCATCGAGGGTTTTTCCTGCGTTGACCCGAGGAAACGGATTTGCGCGGTAATCCCCGACCACACTTCGTACCAGCCCTAACTTTGGCCCTCAGCCCCTGGGATGCCGAACTCGGGGAGCACCGCAGGCGTCGGTGGGCAGCACGATCTCAACTGCCGATTCCCACAGCGTTATGACCCTTGTAAGTTGCTCATATTGCAGATGATTGAAGAAGCGCGGGTTCAAAGATAGGAATATTGTGACCGAACTGTGGGGTACTCCCAGCTTCCAGATCCCCTGATGTCGCGATGCCTTCCTGCCAGCCGATGCGGAGTTTGCGGAGTCAGCGGAGTCATTTCCGGGAAAACCTAGCTGATATCTGCTGGAAGAAGGTGTCAGGATTCCCCTATCTACCCATCTCTCTCTTTTTGAAGACTCTTCAAAAAGAGAGAGTAGACTCCGCATACTCCGCTACGTATTGATTTCAAGGTAGTTAAGCTGCGGAGTCTGGTGTGGCTTGCGGAGTCGCCCTTGCTCCGCAACAGACTGGCTGACCCAGTTCCCGACATCTCGGCCCGCGCGAACCCTTGGGTAGTCCAAACGACAGGCAGGTCGAACAACCTCGTTCACCTTGGGGGACAGAAAAAATCGCTCAAGTCCCACCCCGCGTTTTGTCTCCATTTGAGTAGAGCCCTGTAGAGGGAACTACCATGAAGCGTTTTAAAGAATCACCCGCAAACATCGAGCCGGCAGAAACAAGTCGGCCGATCAACATCAACCCCGGAGCCGCCCGCTTAGGCTGCGGCGCTTCCGCGAAACTGCAGCACTGCGGCGAGGTGTCAGCATGAGCCAGCTCGCTATTCAGACAATCCTCGAAGCGGCCGGCGTTGAGTGGAGAGATTCCGGCTACATGGTCTGCCCGAGATGCGGCGACCGGAAATTGACCGCCTCTCATAACCCCGCCAAAGTGGTCGCCACCTGCTGGCATTGCCATGCCACGTTCAAGCGCCGTGGGATCACCTCCCGGGAACGCAGCGGCTGGTGTTCGGTGCTGGTCAACTACATCTGGGAACAGTGCAAGGCCGCTCTACCTAGTTCACCCGCTATGACCTGGCTGGTGGAAACGCGCAAACTGCCGGACGACGCAGCTTGGCTCGCCACGCGTGACCTGGGTGTAGTGCCCAACTATATTGACTTCGCCTCCGCCGTCCGTAAGGCGCGCGAGCAGATGCGAGAAGACATGGATGCATCAATCGCATCAGTGTCAGGCGAACCCCAGAGACTGAAGCTGCGAAAGATGATCTGGGAACTTGAGATCAAGCAGTTCGACGAGTTCACCAAGGACACATTGCCGCTGATCGCCAACCAGGATTGGCGCGGCGCCGTGGTTATGCTCCGCAGGGATGCCTACGGCGACGCTGCCAGCCTCAACGTCCGTCAGTGGATGGATGAAGGATCGGATCGCAAGGACAAGAAAATCATGACGCTTCAGCCCGTCCCAGGTCACCGCGGTGTCTTCTGCCCCATCATGGATGCCGGGTACTCATGGGATCTGAAGCATCCGCGAAACTCCATTCTTCCGGTGATCGTCGAGGGTGAGTTCAATTGGCTGGCTCTCATGGCGCAGGCGCGGAAGTGGTCCGGAAAGAACGATTGTTACTACATGCCTGGCTTCGCGATTGGAGGCAAGAATGGCGCCGATCTGGAAACGATCAAGAAGCTTCTTGATGGCGAACTGCCGATCGTCATCTACGACAACGATGAGCTCGACTATGATCTGTTCGACAGCCCAAAGCCCCGCGGCTATTCCTTAGTGAACGACCTGCGGAAGGTCACCGCCCTCTACGCTACCACCACCAAAGCTCAGGATAAGGTCATCACATACTCGGTCAAGGACGTTGATGACTGGGTCAAGCAAGACGACCCGGTGCCGGTGGCCTACAACCAGTTGCTGGAGGGTGCGGAGTTCCTGCCTCGCCCGTTTGAAGACGTAAAGGCCGAGATCGACGAGGCGAGCGACGCCAAATCGAAGGAGCGCTTCAAGGCCCGCGCGGTGACAGATATCGTCCTCTCCGATATGCGGCAGCGGGGCGTGTTCTACGACTGCAGCTACGGAGTGTTCAAATATGACGACAACAATGCCAGCCGCCTGGTTGAAATCCGGAAGGGGAGCAAGTCGTTCTTGAACTTCCTCGACAAGTACGGCTTGGGCCCCAAAGAGCCGTACACCGACGCTATAGGGATCGCGATCGGCGCCAAGCTGGAAGAGAAAACCTTTGCGGAGAAGAATGAACTACACAGCCTGTTTGCCCGCAAGAGCGGTTACCTCTACATCAACCAGTATGACGGGAGTCTCCTGAGGCTCGGCCCTGATGGCTCCATCTATCGTGCCTCGAATGGGCGGGACGGCATTCTGTTTGCCGTCAACGACGACAACGTTACACCGTTGAATTGCGACATTGATGCGGCGCGCGCGATCGCTGGTGAACGCGGACTCAGGCACAGGGAAGGCGACCTTCTGGATCAGTTCATTCTTGACTCGATTCGCTATGACCCGGAGCACCTGCCTCCCGCCACTGCCAAGCAGTTGCTGAGGACATGGATCGCGAGTCTGTTCTTCCCCGATATTGTGCGCACGCGGATCTTTCCGGTAATCGAAGGGCCGCCGGGCGCAGGTAAGACTTCCTTCGGCGACAATCTCGGCCGACTTGTTGTTGGAGAGTCGTTCGGCACCTTTTCGATGCCCACGTCCGGTGACAAGCTGGCGGAGCAGATGATGGGTGTACCCTTGGTGGCCTTCGAGGAATGGGACACTAGCAGCAAGTCCGGGAAGGAGGTCGAGCGGCGCCTGAAGACGCTGGCCACCTCACCGTGGGAGCAGCGCCGTGAACTGTATACCACCGCCGACACAGTCAAGTTGCTGTGTGATGCCGCGGCAATTATCTCCACGAACTCGATCCCCGGGTCAACCGAGGCGCTGGCTCAGCGCATGCTGATGATCAACACCCTGCCCAGGCAGACAGAGCGTGCCGAGAAGTCGTTTAAGTCACAGGGCGCCAAGCTCATTCCCAAGTTCATGCGACACCGGAATGCGATTTGGACGGAGTTGGTTGGTTGCCTCGCCAGCATCAACCGCGTCGTGAACACGATGCAGATCCGCGACGTTTCACTGCGCATGGCGGATTTTGGCTCCTTCATGGCGTCTGTGGCTCACGTTGAGGGCTGGGGCCCTGAGGCCGACGCCATGCTCGATGAACTGCAAGGTCGCCAGACCGAGCAGGCGGTGGGATCGAACCGCATCGTTGCACTGATCCGCGAACGGTTTGCGACGTCCAAGGGGTATTCCGGACGTTCGGATACTGCCAAGGGCTGGGCGAACAATCTGATCGACCTTATTCCAGACAGCGACCTTGAATTGAAGAGGCAGATCACCTCAAGATTCTTGACTTGGGCCTTCACCAAGGTGCAGGTCGTGAAGGACACCTTCAACATCAAATCCAAGTGGAATGGGAACAAAAAGGTAATGCTGTTCACCTTACACGCGGAGGAAGGCGTCGTGGCGCAGGATGTTGTCCATGGTGCCGCTCCGGATGAGGAAGAACCGGAGGGCGATCGCGGGATAGGCGGTACCTGGTTCGAAATCGATGACGCTGAACCCACAGAACTCTTGGGCGGCATTGAGGACGTCACCCAAGAGCCGACGATGGATCACGAACCATCGCTGCCTGCGCGCGCGCATGACGGCACCGAGTATGTCTCTGACTTAGAGATCATGAAGGCTGTGGGAGGAGTCCGGTTAACCTCGGATGAGTACCCGGAAGCAGCTTGAGAGCTGAGAGCCATATTGACGGGAAAAGACCAGCCGTTCTGGAGTGGGCGGCTGGGCCCCAATCCTGGAAACTCACTGCCTAACCGGAACGGGTGGTCGCAAGGCAGTTGGTTCACGACCTTTTGCTGCGCCGAGCATCGACTCATGGTGGTCAGTCTTGTGAGCGGTATCCTCCCAGTGACTTAATCCTGACTCCTCCTTCCGACGCCGCCCGGCAGGTGGCCAGTCCGAACGAAGCCGGCCATGAACCGGACCCGGAGGCGACAAACACACGGCGGGATCGAGACCGTCGGTCAGCGAGGTTTCCTGCAACCGAACCGGCGGCAGAATAATTCAAGATTCTGCCCAGCGTTAACCGCACTTTTCCTCTGCCAGCAGTATTACCCGGTATGAGACCTCGAAATAGGAAGTCGAAGACCAGCCATGCCCGAACCCCGAAATGCGGCGGGACTACTCAAACTCCCAGGACGCTCCGCGGTTCACAGGGCCTGAGTGTCATAACCAGGAGAATTCGTTCAAAGGCATCAGACAGGAAACGCGCTCGCGCCTTCCTCCTGACCCTGAGCTACACCGAGACCATACGTGTCGTGATCGCCGAGTATCCGGAAGCCATTTTTGAGTGGCCTGCCGAACGCTGCTCGATCTCAGCTTACCCGGGTGGTCCCGAAATCTCGCGCAGGTTCACCAGCGCAGGTCCCGCGTGGATCGATGCGGCCAAAAAGGTGGTTCAGAAGATTGGCGTAGCAGCGACAAGGAAGGCACTCTGGAAGGCCAACCACTTAAGGGCGAAACGGCTAGAACTGGGCGCCCTTCAGAAAGCCGCGTAGTCGCAGCTTTGACGGCCTGCGGGCAATCGTCAACGCCGTGCTCGGCATCAATTCGCACTCACTTCAAGCTGCACCGGCCTCGCCACCGAGTTCACCGCCGGGTCGTAGTACTCATACACCTGCGACTCGAACGTTCGCGCCCGGATCGGATATTTGGCCCGCATCCGGAACCGCACCTCCATCGCGCTCTTCGGCGCTAGCGCGTTCAGGTACAGAATTGCCTGCGTCGCCGTCATGCTGAATTTCTCCAGCCCGCCCGCTTGCAGTCCCGCCGTCTTCGCCTGCAGATCCTGCAAATCTTCGCTCAGCAAATCGAACCCCGGCGGAATCCCCAGATCCACCATCACCAAGTTCGCTGTCTTTGCCAGATTGTTCCTGATTGTTGCCGTTGCCGTTACGGTATCGTTCTGCTTCAGCGTTGTCCGGTCATACTTCACATCGATCGAGAGCGCCTCTTCGGCCGGCTTCGCCTCCCAGGGCACAAACCACCGCCCGACGACCTGGTACGCAAGGCTCCCGCTCCCATTGAAGTGAATCTGCACGTCGCTTGCGCTTCCCGCGTTTGCTCCACTCATTGCAAATTGATGGAACAGGTCGTTGTTGTCAGCGGACAACGTCAGCGTCTCCGCACTCTTCCCATTGACCGTCACCTCCACCTTCCCGCGCACATCGGCCGAGCTCTCTTCGGTCGCCAGTAACAGCGCTCGGAGTGCCATGATCGTTGCCTGCGTCGTGCCCCACGTGCCGCTCGCGTCCTTTTTCGCCGCCAGATAGGCAAGCGCTTTCCGCGCCAGCTCCGGCCGTTGGCCCCACTTCAGCAGCGCCTGCGCCGCCAGTCCGGTCGTCTCGATCGCCGCGCTCTCGCCGGTCGAGTACATCCCCGTCTCCGCCGATCCCCACCAGGCTTGATCACCTTTTTCTACATGCGCATCCACTAGAGCCTCCATCGCGTTGCGCGTGAACTCCTCGTCCTTCAGCTCTACCGCAAAGTTTGCGACCACCGCCAGAGTGTATGCGTCCGCCTTGCTGTCCAGATGGCCTTTCACAAACTCCCGCGCCTTGTCCACCGAAGCCACCTTGTCGCCGGTATCCGCAATAGCCCATCCCAAGTATGCTGCAATCCGCACCAAGTCCGTGTTGTACCGATCCGTCGCGCCCTCGTTGATGAATTGAGTATCCGGTTTCCAACTCCCGTCAGGCTGTTGCTGCCCGGTCAACCATTGGCGCGTCCGCTCGATCAGCCGTTCGTCCACGTCATACACCTGCGCCATGTCGTGGAATTCCATCAGGCCATATGCCGTCAGAATCTTGTTAGCCGGAGCCTGCCCAAACCACGAAAAACCTCCGCCCGCCACCTCGAACGTCAGCAGCCGCTGGTAGCCGGTCGCAATATACCCCTCAGCCTTGGCGTGAACCTCCGGGGTCAGCTTCTTCGTGCGCTTCATGTAATCCAGCGCCAAGACATTCGGGTAAGTGCTCGAAGAAGTCTGCTCGAAACACCCGAACGGCATCCTCAGCAAGCTGTCCATCCCCTCCACAACCTGGCTCATTGGCCCCGGGTACAGCCTCAACAGGATCTTGCTCGCGTCCGGAATCGCGTCCTTCGGGAACGCTATCTTTTCGTCCACGGTCTGCTCCGGAGCATCCAGCCTGCCGTTCCTCACCTCATCCTGCTCGCGCCCGTTCGGGACTACTTCAATCTCGTGCACTACCACATCGTTGCGATCCTCGCCGCCATGCATCTGAGCCGCGAGCGCCAGCTTGAACTTGCCGATTCGTTTCGCCTCCAACGTGAACTGTGATCCGCCCACCTGGCCCGCCTCTACGGGGACGCTCCGGGTCCCCGAACCATCCTCGAGCGCATACCACGCCTCCGGCGCGAGCGACAGCTTCACCACGCCAGCCGAGCTGGTGTAGTTGTATACGGCAACCGGAATAGTCACGCGGTCGCCCTGCGTGAGGGTGACAGGCAAATCCAGATCGGCAAAGAAGTCCTGAAACACCTTCAGCGAGCCCGTTCCGGTCCCCAGCGATCCATTGACCGTTGAAGCCAGCATCGCCATCCGCCATGTTGTAATCGAGTCCGCCATGGGAATCGTGACGCTCGCCTCGCCCTTGCTATCCGTCACGATCTCCGGGTTCACATACAACGCCTCGGGAAAATACGAACGCACGTGCGGCTCGCCTCCGTCATTAGCGTTGCCCTTGGCCTCGAAGTTCCCCTTCAACTCCTGGCGAAGCGCATTTTCTTTTTGGATCATCACCGGGCCTGCGCCCCCGTTTGCTTCTAAGGCCACGGCCATTCCACGACGCATCACTCCTCCGCCCGCGCCTTGGCCATTCCCCCAACCCATCGTTGGCGGCAGTGCCGCCACTGGCATCGCTACCTCCGCTGCCTCTGTCATCAGCACAGGCGTAGCGGAAGTCACCGCTACGGCCTGGGTGACCTCGCCCACGTTCAACACCGAACTGACAACTGCGCGGTCCGTCGCCTCCAACGTCACCTTGCCCAGCGATCCGACAAAGCCTATCGCCGAGATCTCAATCTCGTAAGTCCCCGGCTCCAGCCCCGCCAGGGAAAATGTACCAACATCATCCGCCCAAGCCCGCCGTTCCTCCGTTACAACCAGGGGTTTTCCCTCCGCACGCGTTCTCCGCACCACTACGCTCGCTCTCGGAATCAGGGCGCCGGTCATATCGCTCACGGTCCCGGTGATCTCTGCCTTCCCGTTCACAGCTCCCCGGCCGTGCTCCATCTTTACAGTCGGCGAACCTCCGCGTGTCGTTGTAGAAACCTCGTGGGTTTGCGCGGAAATCATCACTTCCATGTCGTCGTGCGTTCCAAACCTGCGGTCCGCCCCCGCGCTCAGCACTTGGAAGTAGAGCAGGCCATTGCGATTCTTCCCGTCTTCCGCTCT
>Ga0302320_10009456_pt1 | contig 20949 bp, 19 predicted proteins | sample Bog_T0_3_FD_202130 | JGI IMG/M metagenome (GOLD analysis project Ga0302320, IMG submission 202130) | Peat permafrost microbial communities from Stordalen Mire near Abisko, Sweden - Bog_T0_3 | ecosystem: Environmental > Terrestrial > Soil > Wetlands > Peat | place: Sweden: Abisko, Stordalen Mire...
TTTGATATGGTAGCTCATTATAGTAAAAACGACCCTAATGGAATAGAAACGATTTTGGTTCTTTTTGATAGAACCCTTCAATATGAACGAGATGATCATGATTTAACTTTTATTTCGCTCGCCGTACATGAACTCCGTACACCATTGACTATCATGCGTGGTTATATCGAAGTTTTTGAAGATGAACTTAGTGCCAATTTAAACAATGAACAGACTGCATTTATGCACAATATGGGAGCAAGTGCTCAACAATTAACTTCATTCGTTTCGAACATTTTAAACGTTGCTCGTGTTGAAGAAAATTCTTTACCGCTTAGATTGAAATAGGAAAATTGGAAAGAAGTATTAACAAATGCTTGTAAGGATATGGAACTCAGAGCGAGAGTTCATAATAAGAAGCTTATTTTTGATATTTCTGATGATTTACCAACTATTGCCGTTGATAAGGTGTGTATTTATGAAGTGATGTCTAATCTAATAGACAATGCGATTAAATATACACATACCGATGAAAACATAAAAATATCTAGTTATGTAAAAGACGGCCAAATCGAAACCACAGTAACTGATAAAGGAGTTGGAATTCCAATCGATTCAATGGACCACCTATTTGATAAATTCTATAGAGCCCATCAAAATAAAAATAGTATTGGTGGTACCGGTCTTGGTTTATATTTAAGTCGAGCAATCATCGTTGCTCATGGGGGTAACATCTGGGTAAGGAGCAAGGAAGGGGAAGGATCGACCTTTGGCTTTACTCTACCTATTTATAGTTCAGTTGCCGATCAGATAAAAAACGAGGATAATAGTGGTATTGTACGCGGTGCTCATGGCTGGATAAAAAATCATTCATTATACAGGGAGTAAGAATGGACGAACAAAAGCAAAATGGTAAAAAAGTACTGTGCATAGAAGACGAGCATTTTATAAGCGAGCTTTATGCCCGAGCCCTTAGAAATGAGGGTTATGATGTTACGACTCTACTTAGCGGGGAAGATGGTCTCAAAGCGGCTGAGAGTGATGAATACGATATTATTTTGCTTGACCTAATGATACCTGGAATTACCGGTTTTGAAGTTCTTAGACGGTTACGAAAAGAGACGCCCAATCTCCATGCCAAAATTATTATCACCACAAATCTAGATCAAGAAGATGAATCTAAAAATGAGATGGAAAAACTTGCTGATGGCTATCTAATTAAAGCCGAATTTACTCCTAAACAATTAGTACAAATTATTAACGATATTGCTGAGGGCAAGCAACCAAGCGAAAATTATCTAAAGTAATTTTATATGGCACTCAGGCACCTAATAAAACCTGTTAAATTAAGCTTCGTTGGCAAAACGGAGATTAGATCAGATATATACTCTTTTAATTTTGCTCCAGATAAACCTTTAAAATGGAAAGCTGGACAACATGGACTGCTGGAATTAAAGATTTCAAAGGGCCGTATCAGTCGCAAACCATTTTCTATAGCATCAGCTCCGAGTGAGGGCATAATTAGAATCGTCACGCGAATTCCAAAAGGTGAGCCTAATAGATTCAAAGATAAACTTTTTAAGTTGAAAAAAGGTACACCAGCCAGACTACGAGGCCCAGTAGGACCGATGTATATTAAAGACTACACAAAACAGTATGCTTTACTGGCAACAGGTATAGGAATAACTCCATTTATGTCGATTCTCAAGCAGTTAGAGATGGAAAAAAATGACAAGGTTAAACTCACATTATTTTATGTTGGCAATAAAGATGAATTTTTATTCAGAGATGAGCTTAGTGAAATCAATGCTTCATTAAGTAATGTATCGATTAAATATATTTATATGCCAGAAAGAATAACTGGGCATGTTTTAGAAGAAACATTAGGTAATGAAATACACCAGACTATCTTTTTCTTATCTGGATCACATAAACTTGTTAGAAGTTATCGCCGAACGTTACATGGTTTAAAAATTGCACATAAGAATATTAAAAGTAATCCATTTTTGAGTTATAAAGCTTATCTGGCAAGCAATGTTAGCTCAAAATTAAATTGATTCAAAAATTAAATGATAAAGATATCTGATAAAAAGTTTAAAGATATAGTTTCCTGGGCTATCGATACATTACCGGAACAATACACTGCAAATATGAAAAATATTGCCATATTTGTTGAAAATGACCCATCTGACGAGCAACGGACTAAGTTACATCTAGTTAATGGTGTCACGCTTTATGGTCTCTATGAAGGTGTACCTCTAATAAATCGAGGGGGTAATAACGGTATGCTTTTACCTGATAAAATTACAATTTTTAAAAATCCACTCGTGAGTAACAGCAATGATATTTATGACCTAAAAGAGCAAGTTAAGCGGACTGTATGGCATGAAATTGCACATTACTTTGGACTCAATCATAAACAAATTCATGATTTAGAAAATAAAAGTCGCAGCAAAGATTAATCAACAAATATAATTTTGTTAAGCAACCTAGAAAAGGCACTTTGAGGTTCTTCGCCTTGATATGTTTTAATAATAATCCAGATTGAATAACCAATAAACATCATTGCTTCGCCAACAAGAGAGATATGCATCCATTGTGTCATCGGCAGCGACGCAACTGTAATCCAACCTCCACTTAAAATAAGCATAAAAGCTATCAGCTTTATTATCCGTGTATTATTAGCACTCTGACCTTTACGCGTTTTACTAAGCAATACATCAAATACTACAGTTGCAGCTGCACTGACTCCAACTAGAGTCATCCCAAATAAATGTATGTAATATGGCCAAGGTTTCCAACTGAGTGGCATTAAAGCAACGATATATAATCCAACTATCGTTAACAACAATAAAGTTAACATCAGCCGGGATCTTTTAAGAGTTCTTAATAAATAATTCCTCCATCGCCATAATCCATATGAGGCAAAAAATAATGTTCCAGCAAAATATGGAGCAGTTCGAACATCATTACCAAAGTCGCTTAGAGCTGTAGAGCTTTGAATCATATCAGGTCGAATCAAAAAACAAATTGTAAACCCTACAATAAATATTGCAATACTGGCAATCCCCCAAAAACGACCATGCAGTTTACGGAATAAGTTAAAGATTAATACATTATTCCATATAACTTTTAAATGATGTTTTTGAAATTCAAACATCAATAATTTTGAAGTTCGGCTCTTTTTTGAATGCCTTTTGGATTTTCTAGCCATAAGCTTAATTGTAACAACGTATTTGAGATTACTTAAATAAATCTAAATCTTTAAGCTCATCAGGTAGAAAACCTTTATCATGTTTAAAATCGGCTTGCCACTTATAATTTTTGCCATACCCTAAATCTTTCATCAGTTTAGTAGGTGCATTACGCAACTGAATTGGAACAGGTTTATCCGGGTATTGCCTGGCTGAGGCAAAGGCTTTTTGCATGGCATCATTTACTATTCTAGATTTTTTACTAGCAGCCAAAACCAAAGCACAGTGAAAGAGATTTAATGAGCATTCTGGCATACCAATTCTTTCGACGGCTAAAAATGTATTGACGGCTAAGTTTAGGGCAGGACTACTAGCAATTCCAATATCTTCCGATGCAAAAATAACCATACGTCTTGCAATAAATTTAGGATCTTCACCAGCCTCAAGCATCCTAGCTAAATAATAAAAAGTTGCATTTGCATCACTGCCTCTCATGCTTTTAATAAAGGCACTTATTACGTTATAGTGCTGCTCTCCAGCTTTGTCATATCCTGGAACTTTAGTTTTAACAGCAGATTTAACAGAATCAACACTAATTTTGCCAACAACTAAATCTAGACAAAGCTCCAAATCTCCCAAAGCAACCCTAGCGTCACCTCCCGAAGCCTCGGCAATATAATCTAAAGTTTTGGTATCAATCCGCTTGGTTTGCTTAAGTACTTTTACGGCTCTTTTTAAGATAGTAACTATTTCTTTTTTGCTTAATGGATCAAGTACTAACACCCGGCTGCGGGATAGTAGGGGAGATATAATTTCAAAACTCGGATTTTCTGTGGTAGCTCCTACAAGGACAATTAGTCCACTCTCAACGTGCGGCAAGAAAGCATCTTGCTGTGCTTTATTAAAACGATGGATTTCATCAACAAACAACAATGTTCGCATTCCAAGACGTCGATTTTGTTCAGCTCTCTTTATAACTTGTTTAACATCAGCTATTCCTGATGTCACAGCACTAATTTCTATAAAATCAGCTTCGGATTCGCTAGCTAAAATTCTAGCTAAAGTCGTTTTACCACTTCCGGGTGGCCCCCAAAGAATTAGACTTACAGGTTGTTTGCTTTCAACAATTTGTTTAAGAATTTCACCATCCCCAAGAAGATGGGATTGACCAATAACATCACCTAAAGTTTTAGGTCGCATTTTTTCTGCAAGCGGCTCCATATTCATATATTATAGTTAAAGAGTTTTGAATAACTATTAATTTGTTCTTTATTTAATAAATGAAGGAGAATTTATGATAAACCGCGATTGGCATGAAAAAAACAAAATGCCCAAAAATCCAAAATTGGAAGACAAAATTAAATGGCATATTGAGCATCATAAAAATTGTACCTGTAGACAAATACCAAATAATATTAAAGCTGAAATTGAAAAACTAAAAACAAAATAAGAATGGAAAACGGCCCATCATCAAACGACAGGCTATTTTGACTATTTGCCAAAATGGGTCGTTTTCCGATGGGCCGAAGCTTGTGAAGGTGGCCGGCGGTGGTCGACGCTAGTCGTCGTCAACGGTCTCCAGGATCGAACACGACGATGGGCAGGATCGGCCATCGGACAGATAAGGGCAGTCCGAAGGACAGTGCTCCTTCTTGAGATCGTCGATATCGCGCTCCGACAAACGGGGCATAGTTCCACCTCCTTACAGGTTGTAGTACTTTACCAGAGCTCTTTGCATCTCCTTAACCAATCGCAGGAGATTCTTGAAATCGGTAGCTGTTGCGCTACGCCTTTGTAGCTTCCTTGCAAGTTTGTGGGACTCTTCATTAGCAGAGCGTAGTTCAGAAAGCAGACCTACAAAGCAATTGTGCTTCCCATAGGGAACCGCGTCATTGTCACGATCAGCGATCATCCTCAGCAATTGCAATGTAGTCACCGTGATCCCTTCTCGGCTATCCCGCTCAACATACTTGATACAAAGCGGTAGAACATGAAGGGTAGTCGTTAGATCCCCCTTGAGATTGCGCTGGGCTTCTTCGAGCTCTTTTTCTGCGTTTACCAGCAGATTCATAAGCCCGTCTTTTGTCCAACTCAATCGCTTGCTTCGTGCTGAAGCCACTACCTTCTTCACCTCCAAATGTGCGTTACAGATGACTTATCTTATAGTCTCTGTCCAACAGAGAGTATTCTATCATGAACGTAATGTTGATAATAAAATTAATTTTTGTTCAATTTAGTGTCGAGAGCTTTGATAACTAAGCTGCCGCTTTTTATTGAACCTTTTCAGATATACCTCTTGTTCGCCAAGCCAGAATGAAAATATCATTAATATGACCAATATAAAGGACGGCCAAGCAATCCATAGCCAACCTTTAGTATTCTTAAAAGCCGAGTCTATTTTACCCTGTAATGTATTACCAGTTGATGTGATACCAGTAGTAATTGTACGAATGCTGCCGCTGCCAGATTGTGCTATAAATGCGGCAAGTTGGAGTATTCTAGTATCCCCACTAGCATCTACTGATCTTGCAATAATGCTATAGTAACCAGGTTTACTATAGATATGACTTATATTAAAAGTTGGATCGCTTGTATATATTTGCTTTGTCGTCTTACCATCCCCCCAATCAATATAAACGCTATAAGGGGGAACTCCACCGCTAATTTTCAGTTTCCAAGTAAATGAAGTGCCGACTGTAAATGCCTGATAATGAAAATCGCTAATAATTAGGAGCGGTAATTTAAGGGGTGTTGTCGAAGGAGTTGTGTTTTCAACTATTTGAGTGCTTGCTTGTTTACTACTCGAAGATGGAGCAGGTGAACTTGTTACAATAGGAGGATTATAATTAACCACAATTATCGGTGATAATGGACCCTGTAAATCAGTTGTATTGTAGTCCTGTGCAACTAAGTTATTACTCCCACTAAATAAGTCGGTTTGTATGTTAAAAGTACCTGTCTCTGAACACCAAGCAACTCCACTGAATATATTATTATCATATAGCTTCACATAAGATTGGCTAGCAGGGCAACTACCAGTAACTGTGATAGGAATATTTGTTAGTATTGAACCATCTACAGGTGATGAAATAATTGCTCCCTGGTTTATTGGTTGGGCTTCAATAACAGCAGTTATTTGTACATCGGTCGCAACAACATCTCTTGTCCAACACACCAAAAATATACCTACACACATCAAAATCATAATTGATAGTGGATGCAAAAGAATTCTTTTATGTCTCGGCAATAACCTTTTATTCTTTACTCTAACAGGCAATTTTTTTGTAATTTTTCGGTTAGTTTTTATCAAGGGTCTTTTAATTAAGACAGTCTTTGGATATTTTTGGCGCGGCTTTTGACCTGCCACTTTATTTTTCATTTTTTGTTTTCTATAAACTAACTTTAATTATATCAAATAACTTCTAAAGAAAACTATCATAACACTTGTGCTTAGTGATCCTAATAGTGTCGAGCTGGATCCTTATCTGTGTTGAAATTGTACTATAGAATAAAATATTGAGTAGTAAAGTATCATTTTCTTGCTAAACAATAAAAAGGAATGTTTAATATTATCAAAAGGAGACCTTATGCCACCGCTAAGATTTGTTGGACAGAGTAAAAGATTACATTTACCAATAAAAAGTGAAATATTTGATATGCCAGATAACATTCCAGATTCAACTCCCGGTCTGGTAATTATGGGAAGTGTTGAAAGCTCTATCAGTTTCAGAGAGAGACGAGAAAACGAGATATTTTTTGACCATTACGGAATTACCAACAAAGGCGAACATCTTTGCTACCTTACTAGAGAAGGCTGGCATAAATTAAAGCCTGAGTTTCAAAATATTGTTGATATGGCAATTGACGCCTGCTCTAAGCTGCCAAAAGTAGATCCACCTACTGAATTTGCAAAAACAGTGGGGATCTTGCTACAAGTCGAAGACAAAGTCAAATCTGAATAGTGTATGTCGAAATCTGGTGACCCCTGCGGGATTCGAACCCGCGATCTTCTGGATGAGAACCAGATATCCTAAACCGCTAGACGAAGGGGCCAAATAGGTTTTGCTACTCTACCATATTAGCATCTCATATGCTACCTCTGTAAAGTCAATTTGCATTTTATGCTTAAAACAAAGATAATAACACTTAATAACCATAAGCGGCCAGGGTGGGCCATCTAAGTTAATAAAATCCATGTTTGGACTTGGTAAAAACGAAAAAAATAATTCACCAGGAAGTTTACTTGCTAGTACTCTTCATGACGAAAAAGCTAAATCCGAAATCATTCTTACGTCTATAGATGATGGAGTGATATTAATTGATAGCGATAAAACTATTCAATTGTTTAATCATGGTGCAGAACACATAACTGGATGGAACCAAAAAGATGCGGTGGGGCTTGAATATAAGTCAGTCATTAAACTTGTAGACGAAAAAAACGAACCATACGATGACGATCAAAATCCCTTTGAAAAAATATTTAAATCTGCAAATCCTTTAAGAGATAACAACGCTAATTTAATAACTAGTAGTAATAAGACGGTAGCTATCTCACTAAGTGTCAGTCCTCTAATAAATCAACAACAACAATTGATTGGTGCCGTCGGCGTTTTTCGAGATGTCACCAATGAACGTCAAGAAGAAAAACAACGAGCAGAGTTCATCAGTACTGCAAGTCATGAAATGAGAACACCAGTGGCGGCAATTGAAGGATATTTAGCTCTGGCAATGAATGATAAGGTCGCAACCATAGACACGAAAGCCCGAGATTATTTGGAAAAAGCACATACTAGTACGCAACATCTAGGGAAGTTGTTCCAAGATCTTTTAACCAGTGCCCGAGCCGAAGATGGTCGATTACAAAACCATCCAATTCCCATCGAAATGGGTAAATTTTTGCAACAACTTGCAGAAGATATCCGATTTACGGCTGAAAAAAAGGGTCTTGTAGTAGAATATTTAATCGGTGCTCCAACTGGACAACCTATCGATGCCAGTGGGGTAGGTGTTCAAAAACTAGTAAAACCACTTTATTATACAAATGCCGACCCAGAAAGAATAAGAGAGGTCATAGTAAATCTATTTGATAATGCAATTAAATACACGGAAAGCGGTAAGATCACGCTCGGCCTAACTGGGGACAATAATGTTATTCAAATTCGCGTTCAAGATACTGGTACCGGCATTCCAGCTGAAGACATCACACATTTATTTGAAAAATTTTATCGTGTAGATAGTACTACTACTAGAACCGTTGGCGGAACCGGACTTGGTTTATTTATATGTAGGAAAATAGTTGAGCTATATGAAGGACGCATATGGGTAGAAAGTAAATTAGGCAATGGAAGTACTTTCTATATAAATTTGCCTAGGATCTCATATGATAAAGCTCAGGAATTGCAAGCCAAAGAAGCGGCTCAAAACTTGCCAACAGGGGTAACAAGAGAGTCAACTATTTAAAAATAACGGTGGTAACGTGCTACAATAAGCACAAGAACTAAGAAAAGGTAACCAAACACTATGCCAAAAATAATGCTCGTCGAAGATGACAATAATTTGCGAGAAATCTACGGTGAAAGATTAATGGCTGAAGGCTATGACATAATTTCTGCCTGTGATGGAGAAGAAGCTCTAGCTTTAGCTGTTAAAGAAAAACCAGACCTAATAGTTGCCGATATAATGATGCCAAAAATAAGTGGTTTTGATATGCTCGATATTCTTAGGCAAACACCTGAAACCAAAGATACAAAAGTCATCATGATGACCGCATTAAGTCAAACAGAAGATAAAGACCGAGCCAAAAGATTAGGTGCAAATAAGTACTTAGTTAAATCTCAAGTTACCTTAGAAGATGTAGCTAGAGTAGTGCATGATTTAGTTTATGAGGATCAAGCAAGTCCAACTGAAGCAGCTAACCCAGCATCTGCACCTGCAGCAGAACCAGTTGTAACTGACCAAACACCTGTTACACCTCCCGTCGAGCCACCAGCGGAACCACCATCAGCACCAGTAATACCTGAACCATCGATGGATCCAGTTGTTTCACCAGCTCCAGTAGTCCAAGTCCCAACTGAGCCTGTCGAGCCGCCAGCTTCAGAAGAAGCTCCAAGTAATGAGCCCGTCACATCTAGTGCACCAATTAACCCTATTAGTGAAGTGGCAGCACCAATCGATGATGAACCAAAAACTGATAGTACAGAAGAATCAAATTCTTCGGAAGCTATTAGCTCATCTGAAGAATCGGCTACTGCCAATCAACAAATTACCGATTTTGTTAATAATAATGTTCCTGACGAAAATAATCCCGTTGCCCCAGTGATTGATCCTGCAGAAAATACAGATCCTAATAATCAAATCAATAATGATGATAAAGTTGCTGAAGATCCAACCATTCCACCAATCGTAAGTCCAGAAGATACTTCGGATCAACCAGCTTCAGCTCGAAAATTAATCATCCAACCACCAGATGACATGTATAAAAATCAACCCGATTTAAATGAGTTACTACAAAAAGAAATGGCAAAAGAAGATAGTAATGTCATCCCAACTCCAGCAGCCGGAACCACTGTAGATGTTCCAGCTGAAAATAATCCAATATCAACGCCTGCTCAAGATAGCAGTGAACCTGAGCCACTAGAAACAGCTGATGCATCACAAATATCAGGAATAACTTTTGGAGATTCAACTCCCGAGAATAACCAACCTCAGCCCCCACAGCAACCGCCTAAAAGTGATCCTACAACTCCTCCGACAACTCCATCAGTAAACAGTAGTGAAGCAGATCCCGATCAAATAGCATTGTAATAGCTAATTTAAAGCGTAAATTTTTGTTACACTAGTTTTTAGTTTATGAGACTTAATAAGCTACTAGCTCAACATTTAAACATATCTAGACGATCAGCTGATTTATTAATTAAATCTGGTCGTGTTAGTTTTAATGATAAAAAAGCATCTATTGGTATTGATATATCAGATATTAATACTGTAAAAGTAGATGGGAAAAAACTACCACCTGCTAAATCATTTAAATATATCAAACTAAATAAACCCATTGGTTATGTCTGTAGCAGAAGGGGACAAGGAAGTCATACGATATATGAGTTGTTACCAAACGAATTACAAGATCTAAACCCTATTGGACGATTAGATAAAGATTCAAGTGGATTGCTTTTAATGTCGAATGATGGTGCCTATATAAATTTGATGGCACACCCAACTTTCAGCAAAGTTAAAATATACAGAGTCACCCTAGATCAAGATTTGACAAATGCAGATAAAAATAAAATAGAGAATGGAAGTGTGAAATTGGCAGATGGCGTATCTAGGTTCAAAATTATCTCAAATGGTAAAAATCTTGAGGCACATTTGGTAGAAGGACGTAATCGCCAGATTAGACGAACTTTTAAAGCTCTTAACTATAACGTTACTCAATTAGAACGAATACAATTCGGAAATTATCGACTTGATGGCTTAAAGAAATCACAATTTCAGCCAATCAATAAAGATATGTGAAACTTTTGTGACGGTGTCGCTGGAGTTCTACCTCTGTTCGTGTTAGTATTACCAATGAATTATGAGTAATAAAGTACCAATTGTCGCCATTGTTGGCCGAGCTAATGTCGGTAAAAGCAGTTTATTTAATTCCATTATCGGCTATCGTGAAGCTGTTGTAGCTAATGAACCTGGGACAACTAGGGACAGCATCATGGCTCGGGCAACTTTCAATGATCATGATTTTTGGATCGTAGATACTGCTGGAATTAAAGATGCTGAAGATGAATTTGAATTCACAATTCAAGAGCAAATTCTTCAAGCAGCAGATAGTGCTGATTTGATATTAGTAATGGTTGAAGCGGATGTAATAATAACTGAAGAAGATCGTCGTGTAGCCAAATTAGCTTTAAAAAGTAAAAAACCAGTAATTCTAGTGGTAAACAAAGTTGATAAAAACCCAAATGTAGATTTAGAGCAATATCTAAAACTGGGGATTAAACCTGTTTTAGCCACAAGTACCACTCAGCGCCGAGGAATCGAAGATTTACTCCAGACAATTATCAAGGATCTACCTAAGGCCGTCATATTAGAAGATGAGAATCGAATTAAACTTGCTATTCTCGGACGACCCAACGTTGGTAAAAGTCTATTATTTAATACACTGGCTAAAAAACAACAAGCAATTGTTGCAGATAGAGCCGGTACAACAAGAGATGTAAATAAGACTGTAATCCACTTCAAAAATAAAGAGATCGAGCTTCTAGACACCGCTGGCATCCGCCGAAATGGAAAAATCGAAGTTGGTGTTGAAAAATTCAGCGTTATAAGAAGTTTAAGTGCTATTGAAGAAGCTGATGTGAGTTTATTACTTATCGATGCTAATGAAGTTGGTGTTCAACTAGATCAAAAAATAGCAGGTTTAGTTAAAGAAGCAGGAAAGGGCCTGATCCTGGTTATCAGCAAATGGGATATTGTAGAAGGTAAAGATGCCTTCACTCGAGATAAGTTAGCACCCTTTATTCAATCAGAATTTGAATTTGTTCCTTGGGCACCGCTGATATTTACTAGTGCCTTAACTGGTCAAAATGTTACTAAAATATTTGATTTAGTCCTTGAAATCATTGAGAATCGCAGCAAGAAAATAAGTACTGCTGATATTAATAGGTGGTTAAGGTCTGCAGTTGATGCTCATCCTCCAGCTGGACTAAAGAATAGTTATCCTAAATTAAACTATGTTACTCAAACAGATGAAAAAACACCCACTTTTAAAGTATTTGGTAGTCACACCAAGCTACTTCATTGGAGTTATAAGCGTTATCTGGATAAGCAGCTGAGACTAGCGTATGGATTTGAAGGAACACCTGTTAAATTCTATTTCATCGAGAAACACGAAACAAAACCTTATCTATCTAAGCACCCTCAATCAAAACGCAAATCTTAAGAAATTTTATTCGAGCTTTTTTAAGCATGAACTAAAAACAAAACTATTCTGATTCTTGTCCAAATATTCGAATTTTTAAAAAGATTAGCCTAGTAATTACAGCAAATAAATATAAACAAACGACGTATAAGATGAAAACTAAGGGTATTTTTACTAATTCATGTATTTCTTTAGTAGAATTAAATGCAAAATACAATGTTCGATTAACATAGGGATTAATAGTTTTTAAAAATAAGGATATCCATAAAATTAGACATATAACCCCAGCAATACGTACTGCAACTTTGGTTAAAAATGCATTGATTTCATGGTTTTTCCCGTTCGGAAATTTATAATAATGTACTAACTCGGCTTCATCTTCAGTACTTTTTAATATTGCGATTATAAATGAGATAAAGATATATACAATACAACCTATAAGTAACCAGACAGCAAAGCTTACTACTTCCGGGCTAATTCCATTTTCAAAGTTTTTAAAATGAATGACCAGAATATTGTTTGTGCCTAATATATGAGTATTGATTACTGCAGTTTTGCCATTTAGTACTGTCCAAATTCTTCTAACGTTTTGAAGAAGCAGCAATAATAAACCAAGGCTAAAATAAACCAGTAATTCGGCTTTTTCGGGAAGTAATAAACGAAAGAATTGTCTCATATTTATATTGTAATTCTATTGCTTATTATGCCGATACTAGACAAGAAACACAAACCATTTCAAATTACTGATACAATAAACAGTAAATATGGGCTTATTTGCAAGAACACCACTAGAAATAAATAAAAACTTACCTTATACCATTTCTTTTGCTAACGCCACAAAGTTAATTGTTGGTTTAGGCAACCCTGGTAAAGAATACGATTTAACTAGACACAATCTAGGATTTATGGCTCTCGATTATTTTGCAGAGAATAATTCATTTAATGCCTGGATAGAGAATAATAAATTTAAAGGGTGGGTATCTGAAAAAACTATAGGCAGCTACCGCATCATATTATTAAAACCCAGCACTTTTATGAATTTAAGTGGCGAATCAGTTCAACTAATAACTAACTTTTACCGAATTCAAATACACGATATTGCAGTAATTCATGATGAGCTGAGTATTCCATTTGGACAAATCAGAACTCGTGTTGGGGGACAGGCTGCAGGGCATAATGGTATTAAATCAATTATTAAGAGCATTGGACCAGATTTTGGTCGATTTAGGATAGGAATAAAGAACGATTTTACCGATAACAAGGATCAAAGCGATTTCGTATTAAGTAAACTGTCTAAGACTGAACAGTCTTCATTGCCAACTCTACTAAACGAAGTGAGTAGTATGCTGACGGAATATATCTATAGCAATGAGTTGCCTCACGATACTCATACAATACTTACAGATTAAATAGTAACAAAAAGAGCCTACAGAGGGGGTGGGCACCGCTGTAGGCTCATTTCAGCCTTCAACCCTGGGAGATAATCCCACGCTACGTGATTTCCACCTCACTATATCTCGAGGGGTTGAGCTTAGGTTAAAGGCGTTAGTTTGTCTTAGAGCGCCTGTTTGTTTGCTTAAAGCAAACTGGCGCGATTCACGTGGAGGGTAACAACGTCAAACGCACGCTCTAAAACAATCTAACTAGTGTTAGAATTTGAAGTATAAGGTACTTAAAACGCTATTAAACGTTTACAATGCAACATTTTAGCAGCTATTAGTGTTTATGTCAATACTATTTCATAATTAAAGTGCTTATGCAATAATATTATCTAAAAAACAAATATATTTTAACGGGGCTAGGTGTAGTTTTATTACTTGCTTTTTGTAAATTTAATGCGTAGTGTAATTAAACGTTATATAATGACGACCTAAGCATGAGCAGTAAACAAAACCTTATTATTGTAGAATCACCAGCTAAAGCCAAAACTATTGAGAAGTTTCTCGGTAAAGATTACTTAGTCCGAAGTAGCTTTGGTCATATTCGTGATCTTCCCAAAAAAGGATTAAACATTGATATCGCTCATAATTTCGAACCTTTATATGAGATTCCTGATGATAAGAAGAAAGTAGTAAATGCCCTAAAAAAAGAAGCTAAACAAGCAGATGTTGTTTGGCTAGCAAGCGATCCGGACCGAGAAGGTGAAGCTATAGCTTGGCATTTAAGTGAAGCTCTAAAGCTTGACCCTAAATTAACTAAAAGAATTGTTTTTCATGAGATTAATGAAACAGCCATAAAAGAAGCTGTAGCAAATCCTCGGTCTATAGATATAGATCTTGTAAACGCTCAGCAAGCCAGAAGAGTATTAGATAGATTGGTTGGCTATGAATTATCTCCGGTGTTATGGAAAAAAGTTCAATCTGGACTTAGTGCTGGACGTGTACAATCCGTAGCTGTTCGATTAATTGTTGATCGAGAACGAGAAATAAAAGCTTTTGAATCCAAAAGTTCTTTTAAAATTACAGCTATATTCTCATTGGATTCACATGAATTCAATGCTGAGCTAAATAAGAAGCTAAAAGATGAAAATGAAGTTTTAAAGTTTCTAAATAGCTGCAAGAATGCAACATTAACAGTAACCGGGATCATCGAAAAACCTAGTCTAAGAAACCCCTCAGCTCCATTCACAACCTCGACTTTGCAACAAGAAGCTGCCAGAAAATTAGGTTTTAGTGTTAAGCAGACTATGACACTGGCCCAGAAATTATATGAAAACGGCCACATTACCTATATGCGAACCGACAGTACTAATCTATCAATGTTAGCAATAAATGCCGCTAAATCTTATATTGAAAAGAACCTCGGTGAAAAATATCTTCAAACTCGACACTATAAAACTAAAAACGCTTCGGCTCAAGAAGCGCATGAAGCTATTAGACCTGCTAATCTAAATGTTTTAAAAGCTGGCGAAAACTCCGGTCAGCAAAAATTATATGAACTCATTTGGAAAAGAATGTTAGCAAGTCAAATGGCTGCAGCCAAGACGTTAAAAACGGAAGTTACTATATCCATAGGAAAGAACAAAGAATTATTTATTGCGCGTGGTGAAGTACTTCAATTTGATGGATATTTGAAAATTTATGGTGGCAGTAAAGAAGACTCTATATTGCCTAAAATAAAAATAGGTGATCAACCGGATTTAATTGAAGTCACGGCGCATCAAACTTACAGCCGACCACCAGCAAGATATTCTGAAGCAAGCTTAGTAAAAACTCTAGAAGAACTAGGTATTGGTAGGCCAAGTACTTATGCTCCTATTATAAGTACTATTCAAAGTAGGGGATATGTAGAAAAAGCAGATCTTGAAGGTGATAAAAGAGTGGCAGTCCACTTAACACTGATCAAAAATGATATAAAGAGAGAAGAGCAAACTGAAAATTTTGGTGCTGATCAAAATAAACTTCTTCCTACTCATTTAGCAGAGATGACAACTGATTTTCTCGTTAAATATTTTAAAGACATTATTAATACTGGCTTTACGGCTACCGCAGAAGAACAACTCGATGAAGTTGCGGCCGGAAGATTAGTATGGCAAGACTCTATTAAAACTTTTTATAAGCAATTCCACCCATTAATTGAAAAAGCCGGAGATGCCAGTCGACATGAGACATCTCAAGCTAGATTACTTGGTAAAGATCCAAAGAGTGACAAACCAATATATGCTCGATTTGGCCGTTATGGACCAATGCTTCAGCGAGGAGAAGTCGAAAATAGTGAGGAGAAACCAGATTTTGCTCCATTACCTAATGGCAAAACATTAGATAGTGTTGACCTTGAACAGGCCTTAACTATGTTTAGCTTACCTAGATTAGTTGGTAAAACCAAAGATGGTAAGGAAATAAGAGCAAATGTTGGCCGTTTTGGGCCTTATATACAAGTAGATAAGACATTTGTATCTATAAAACCGCTTGATCCATTTACAGTTACAGAATCCGAAGCTAGAGAATTATATGATAAAAAATTAAAAACCATTTCAGAACGAGAAATAAAGATATTTAAAGAAGATAATAAGATTCAGATCCTCAAAGGTCCTTATGGCCCATATATTACAGATGGAACGAAAAATGCCAGAATTTCCAAAAACACTGATCCTAAATCAATAACTCTTGAACAGGCAAAAGAATTGTTATTAACCAGTAAACCTGGACGTCGTAAGAAAATTAAAAGACGCAAATAACAGATATAATAGTATTGCCAAAACCCTTAAGCTAGTGTGTGGAAGCTTTTCATGCGTTATTTATGCATATGTGTCTATTATGTGCTAGAATAATTATAGAGAAACATATTGTTGACCTACAATAAGTTTTATTGTATAGTAACACTATAAATTAAAATAAATTTATATTTTCGTAAGGAGAGACAATTTTATGAGTTCATCTGCGACTGCTTCTACCAAGACTACGCTAGATCTAGACACCATCTTAAAAGGTGTATTGAATTCTATTGAAAGGGAGCGGGAGCGAGAGATAGTTGCTCGTCGTTTTGGATTATATGACCGCAAAGAAACCCTAGAGCAAATCGGAGAACTCTTAGGTATTACTAGAGAGCGAGTCCGCCAATTAGAAAAAGTTGTTGTAGCACGACTAAAGAATGCTGCTGCTGCAGGTAATCTTTCTCAAATTAATGATGTTGAGCGAAATATATTATCTTTGTTAGCACAAAACAGCAATGTCATGCGCATAAGTGAGCTGGCTGCTTTAATGACCAAAAATGGTGACAAGACTGATCAATCTCGAATTTTCTTCTTGTCTGAATTAGCCCCAAATATCTGTGTTATAGAAGAAAGCGATTATTACTACAGCGCTATAGGTATTAAATCTGTACATGATGGTAAAAAGATTCGTGAATCTGTCAATCATATTGTTGAAACTATCAAAAAGATTGGTCATCCAACTACGATTGAGAAAATTACCGAAGCTTCTGGTTATGAGGACACTTCCGATGTTGCAGCCTTAGCAAGTATCTCAAAATATTTAGCAGAATTGAATAATCAGTGGGGTCTTACTAAATGGCCAATGGTTAATCCTAAAAATATCCGTGATAAAATCTATGTGATTTTACACGAAAAGGGTAGCCACATGCATTTTAATGAGATTGCAGAAGCTATTAGAGAATCTGAATTTAAACGTAAGGATGTTACAACTCAAGCCATTCATAACGAACTTATCAAAGATAAAAGATTTGTACTTATCGGAAGAGGTATCTATGCACTTCAAGAGTGGGGATATAAAAAGGGTACTGTTGCGGATATGATTACCGAAGTTTTGAATGATGCTGGAGAACCTTTACATCGAGATGAGATTGTAAATCGAGTTCTTAAATTACGACATGTAAAAGAAACTACTATTTTATTAAATCTACAAGGTAAGTCTCAGTTCAAAAGAGTTGCAAAAGCAACTTATACACTAGCAGAAACTGCTTAAAACTACACAAGCTAAACAGATAAAAGAGCTGTATAATAATGCTTATATAATGACAGCATTGAAATGGTAAAAAATAGCCCTGACACTACGATTTTACTTCTTGAAGTTCCTCGCACTAACGACAAGAAAGAACTGGCTGCAGAACAAATGTTCGCTGCGCTGCACGGTATTTTAAAACCGCATCGAGAAGTGTGGAAAGATGGACGTAACGGACAAGATCATATTAGCTTTGAAATTGCCTCTATAGGACAAAGAATTAGGTTCTACGTTTGGGTACCTAAACAGCTACAATCATTTGTTGAGGGTCAGATATATGCACAATATCCTACGGCACAAATTTCTGAACTTACAGAAGACTATGCCAATAGATCTATGCCTCAGCAAGTTATATATAGCACCGAACTGACATTAACTGATAATGAAACCATCCCTGTTAAAACCTTTCCAAGTTTTGAAGTTGACCCCTTAGCAGCTATTACCGGCACACTCTCTAAATTAGAACAGCCTAATGAAGAAATGTGGGTTCAAGTTATAGCTAGGCCTATAGGTGATAATTGGCATAAACGAAGCTCCACAATGGTTAAACGCATTAAAAGTGGTAGAGGTGTTTGGTCAAATATTGGATTAGATTATTTTGGACAAGTCCTGGGGGCCTTATTAAAACCCCCAGCAGCTACAACGTCTGCTACAGGTGGATATGAACCATCTGAGCGTGATAAAACACGTATTACCGCCATTGAAGAGAAGAGTAGAAAACTTGGATATCAAGTTAAGGTTCGTATTCTATACGCCGGAAATGATCAAACTACCGCTCGATTACGTATGCAAGCGATGGTTGGAACATTTAAACAATTTAATACCACAAATTTAAATGGTTTCCAAAGTAAATATGCTAGTTTTGATCCAAGTAAGTTAGCAGATTATCAAGCTCGAATATTCATAGATAAAGGCTTTATCTTAAATATTGAGGAGCTGGCTAGTTTATATCATCTACCACACACAAGTGTTGAAACACCAAATATAGTTTGGGCGACTACTAAAACAGCCGAGCCACCATCTAATCTACCGTCATATGGACAGTATCCAGAGAACGAAATTAGTCTTTATGGAACTACAAACTTCAGGGGTGGAAACACAATGTTTGGCTTACTTAGATCCGATCGCGGAAGACATGTATATATTCTAGGACAAACTGGGACAGGGAAGTCAGGTTTACTCGAATTATTAACACTTTCTGACATTTATTACGACCAGGGCTTCGCAGTAATCGATCCTCATGGTGATTATGCTGCCAATGTCCTGCGATATATTCCAAAACGCAGGATAAAAGATGTAATTTATTTTAATCCTGCGGATACTGAGTATCCTATTGGCTTTAATCCGTTAGAGATTACTGATTCAGCTAGTAAAGGTCAAGTATGTAGTGAACTGGTAGGTGTTTTGAAGCGTATGTTTGATAGCTGGGGGCCAAGACTGGAATATATTCTTAGATACACAATTCTAGCGCTAATTGATTATCCCGAAGCTACCATGCTAGATATTACACGTATGCTTACAGAAAAGAAATTTAGAGAAGATGTCATTGATCATATCGATGATCCAATTGTAAAGAACTTCTGGACAACCGAATTTGCAAGCTGGAACGAAAAATTTGCAAGTGAAGCAGTCGCACCTGTTCTAAATAAAGTTGGTGCTTTTACAGCTAATCCGATTATTCGTAATATAATTGGCCAGCCAAAAAGCAGTTTCAATATTAGACGCGCAATGGATGATGGAAAGATATTCATTGTTAATCTTTCTCGAGGTTTAGTTGGTGAAGACAATGCGGCTATTTTAGGCTCTATGTTGGTTACAAAAATCCAGCTTGCAGCCATGAGCCGTGCGGATATTCCTCATTTAGAAGATCGAAGACCTTTTTACCTATATGTAGATGAATTCCAGAACTTTGCGACAGATAGTTTTGCAGTAATTTTAAGTGAAGCCCGCAAATACGCTTTAAATCTAACTATTGCTAACCAATATATATCTCAAATGGAAGAAGCCGTCAGAGGAGCTGTATTTGGTAACGTTGGCACAATGATTACATTTAGAGTAAGTCCAGATGATAGTCCTTTCTTAAGTAAATACTTCGAGCCTCAGTTTGAAGCAGCAGATTTATCTAATTTCCATAACCGCCATTTTGTAAGCAGTATGAGCATCAATGGTGAAAAAGCAGTAGCATTTTCGGGTACTACCCTAAATATTCCAGAAACAGAGCATGATTATTCTGACGAAATAGTTGATTATTCTAGAGTCAACTTCACAACCGCCAAGCAAAATGTTGAGGATGCTATTCGAAAATCAACTGCCACACATTTAAGTCAGCCTGCCGAAAATCATTCAAACAATCCAGCAAGAAAAATTCCGTATGTACCATTACCAATTGCAAACCCAGAACTTGTGACCTTAAGTGAATCTCAAAAGCGAAGACGTAGACGTAAAAAGAATGCTTACAAGAAAGTTGATGACACAGAAGCAGTGCAGGCAAATGCCAATAAGAGCACTGATATTGTTAATAAGCCTTCACAGTCACGTAATGATGACACAATATTAAAGCTTAGATAATAACTCTATATACAAGCACTCTATTTATAGATCTAATTGTTTTGATTTCTTAAGAACATTTTGCGAACATTGATTAATAGTTAATAAATGTATATAAAAGCATAATAAGAAAGTATAAAATCACTAAATTTTTTAGTGAGGTATATATAAGCAGAGTAATGAAAAACAAAAAATAAATAATACGGAAGTTTGGGCAGCGAATTAGAAATAAAGATATACAAATAGTATGTTAGGGCACTCCCCCAGAATAGACATCCAATGTCGTACAATATATCTTTTACGACTTTGTTATCTGTAATTAAGTTGATTAACAATATGTCCTCTACAGGGGAGTATTTGGCAATATATATAATATTAGCTAATTATATCCCTGCACAAGTTATAGCTCTCATATTCTAATGTCTTTATATCATCACTAGATTACTTATACTCAGTCATTTAGATATTCACAGTATAGTTATCCACAGCCATTTGCAATTTTGGCTATTTCTTGTATTTATAATTTTTTGCCCTACTCGTCCAATTTATTGTAATATTTGCTTTTTTGGTTGTTTGATATATTAATATGCTTTTCTCTGCTCTACTAATAAAATACGATAATGTGAACAGAATACGAACATTAGGGCAATAGGGGTCTTACTTGTAATAAACTTTATTACCAAGCCTTACATCTAAGTATTGTGTTGGTGTTTGTCCAATTTTTTGTAACTGATTTTGCGCAGCCTTCATTGCTCCGTATTGTATCTTTATATTATCGGTTAACAAAAATCGAACGAAATATTGCTTCCCCTGCTCTGTTACTCTAAGTTCATATGGAATACTGCTTAGCGAATAG
>Ga0302320_10009460_pt1 | contig 20942 bp, 20 predicted proteins | sample Bog_T0_3_FD_202130 | JGI IMG/M metagenome (GOLD analysis project Ga0302320, IMG submission 202130) | Peat permafrost microbial communities from Stordalen Mire near Abisko, Sweden - Bog_T0_3 | ecosystem: Environmental > Terrestrial > Soil > Wetlands > Peat | place: Sweden: Abisko, Stordalen Mire...
CAAGTTACTACACCAATCTCTCCGTGCAGGTCAGCGTTACCAAGTACACGGCCAACCGGATTCTGCTTCTGGGCGCAGTCGATCATCCCGGCATGCTCACATTCGATGGCACACCCACGCTGCTTGAAGTCCTGGCGCGCGGCGGTGTTGAGGCGGGTCCCAACAAATCCGGCCAAACGCCGCAGGTGGAGCAGGTGCCGGAGCGTTGCGCCATCTACCGCGGCAGCGACCAGGTGGTATGGGTTGAACTGCGGGCCATGATGGCCGAGGGCAATGCGCTCGCCGATCTCCGCCTTCGCCGCGACGACGTTGTCTACGTCCCCAGCATGACCGAGCGCTTCATATCGGTTCTCGGCGAGGTGCAGCATCCCGGAGCAATTCCACTGGCCTATAACTCCACCATCGCCAGTCTTATTGCACAGGCCGGCGGCATTACCGATCACGCCGGAACCAATCCTCACATCCAGGTCGTCGACCCGGCCACTGGAACCTCACGCGTGCTCACAATGAAGGATGTGCTCGATCCGGCAAAGTCCCTTGAAGTTACTTTGAAGCCCGGCGAAATCCTCTATGTGCCTAAGAGCGGTTTTTATCGCGGCACTTACGTTCTTGAAAGGCTCAGTCCTCTTGTCACCATTGCTTCCATCGCCTTGTATGCGGGGGTATTATGAGCCAGCAGCGGTTTCAGGCGCCTCCGCAACGGCAATTGCACTCGGGTGATACGGCTTCCGCCGCGCAGGGCCAGGCTGCCGGACCGGTTCAAGCCGGTGGTTCAGACCAGCAACTCATTCGCTTGAATCTGATGCGCGCTCTTGAGCGTTATCGTCGTCTGGCGCTCGGTTGCGCGCTTGCCGGGCTTCTGTTGGCGGTGGCGTACGTCATCAAGGCCTGGCCGGTGTATATGGCGCAGAGCCAAATCTATATCCAGCCGGTGCAAACCAAGCTCCTGCCCCAGGGCAACGACTCAAGCGAGCCCATTAACTCCACTGCATACGATTCCTTCGTCCAGCAGCAGGTGCAAAGCGCCTCCAATCCTGAGGTGCTCATCAACGCGCTTCACAAACTCGGCGCGGGCGCATGGCAAAAGAAGAACGAGTCAGAGCAGGCCGCTGCCGATCGGCTGGGCCACGCAGTTGAGGTTGCCCGCGCTGGAACCAGTTACGAAGTCACCATCACCGCCAAAGCCAAGAACGCCGCCTTATCGGCAAACATAGCCAACACCGTTGCCAACAGCATTGTTGAGAGAGCCGCGGGCGAGGGAAACGCCGGTGATCAGGAGCGCATCACCGTCCTCCAGGAGGAGCGCGACAGAATTCAGGGCGCGCTCAAAGCCGACTACGCCGAGCAGGACGATCTGAACAAGCAGTTGGGAATGGCCGCCGTCGGCACCGCGGCGCCCGACCTTATCGACGACCAGATATCCAAGACGCGCGACGAGCTCATCAAGGCGCAAACCGATCACGATGAGGCCGAAGCTCGATTTACCTCCATGCAGGCGAGCAAGGGAAGCACCGCCATCGACGCCGAAGCCGACGACCTGGTCGCCACAGATGCGGGCCTTACCAGCATGAAGACCTCGCTCAATCAGCGCCGCGCCACGCTCATTACGCAGATGGCGAATCTCACGCCCAACAATCCCGCCTACAAGCAGGACGCCGAGGAGCTCTCCAAAATCGACAGCTCGCTCGATTCCATGATGAAGGATCTGCGCGCCAAAGCATCCGTGCGCATCCAACAAAAGCTGCGCACCGATCTTGAGCGCTCAGCCGATGTCGAATCCAAATTGAACGGGCAGCTCGGCCAGCTTGCGCGCTCGGCCGCCAGCGCAACGCCAAAGCTACAAAGGGTCAACGATCTGGCAACGGATATCGTTCGCCTGCGCAACCGTTTCTCCATCGTCGATGAGCAGTTGCACAACCTCATGCTCCAGGACAGCGTCCCCGGCGCAGTGCATCTTTCCGTGGCTGCCGTTCCGCCGCTGCATCCCGCGCTTTCAGGAATCCTCAAAAAAGCTTTGCCCTTGGCATTGGGAGGAATTCTCTTCGGGCTGCTGGCCGCCGTGGTGGCCAACAAGCTTGACCAGCGCGTCTACATTGCAGCCGATGTTGAAGAAGTGCTTGGTTTCCCGCCCATGGCGGTGCTGCCCGATTTTGCCGAAGTCTCTGACGGTGTGGCCGCCGAGCAGTTGTTGCGCCTCTCCTCGGCAATCGACCACGCCCGCAGGCAGGGCGGCCTCAAGAGCTGCATCTTTACCGGAACGGCACCTGGCGCGGGCGTTACCACCGTGGCCAATCGCGTCAGAGATATACTGGTGGCCATGGGCACGCCTACGGTGTTGCTCGATGCCACAAAAACCGCAGCTCCTGAGCCTCGCGTAAACGCAGGCGCAAACCTTATGTACACCGCATGGAATGGGCAGGCCGTACAGCGCGGTAGCCGTTCCACAGCTCTCTTGAAACAAGTGGCCGCCCACAGTGAGCGCGAGCAGGAAACCCTCGTGGTCACCGATACCGCTCCTCTCACCATCTCTGCGGAGACTGAACACTTGGCGCGTTCTGTCGACAGCGCGATCGTCGTCATCCAGTCCGGCGTTACCACGCGCGCGCAGGTGCTCGCTGCGCTCCAGGCCTTGCAACGGCTTGAAGTGGGCACCATCGGGTTTGTGCTCAACCGCGTCGGCCTTGAGAATGCCGGCCCCATCTATCGCCGCTCAATTCAGGAGATTGAAGAGCACCTCAGCCACCAGGATTCCGCGGCAAAGGTTCAGCAGCCCCCCAGCCGACCTCTGGCTGAGGAGATTGCTTCGTATCCTGAGTTAGCCGCCGTCGCCGCTTCAGCAGTCGCAGTAGCGGCGCACTCTCTGCCCGAGCCTGCGGCCGAATCTCCGGCCAAAAAGCCGCCGGCGGAGCCGTCCCCCGAGCCGCCCCAGGCCCCACCCACTCGCCGCATCGCTCCAGTCATTGCCGAGTGGCCCAAACCCGCACCTGCAAAAACTCCCGCAGCCAATCCCGCTCCCCCGGTTGCCGCGGAAGCTCCCGCAGCGCAGCAGCAGCCGAGCGCTGTTCCATGGTGGCTCCAGGAGACGCAGCCTGAAACCTCAAAGGTCCAGGACGAACCCGCAAGCCATCCCGCAGCAGCGCAACCGGAGGTCTCGCACTCGGCGTCATCCGCGCCTGCCTTCAAGCCGAAGCCACTCCCAGACTGGATTTGGGAGCCCAACACCAATCGACCTCAGGCATTTGCCACCCCTTCCGCCGCAAACTTAGCTCCAGCAGAACCTGTCGCCGTCGAACCTGAGGTAGCGGAGATCGCCGAGTCCCGGCCACAGCACGAAAACTACGAGCTCGCCACGCGGTTGAAGGGCCTCAAAGGTCTTCTCTCCAGCGGCCTCAAGAATCTGCGCCGCTCCCAGGGCCCTGTCACTCTCGATGAAGCCTTGCAGCTTCCCGCGCAAGCCGTGCTTGAGCCCGTGGCCCCACAGCCCGTTGCGCCGCCCGCGCCAGTCCGCGTTGCTGCTCCGGAAACTCCGGCGTCGGACGCAGTCTCCGCACCGGCTGCAGTCTACGCGTCGTCTGTCGCTCCCGCCCCCGCCGTAGGTCAGGTCAAAGCTTCCACGGTGGCCGAGCCAGTCGCACCGCCGGCGCAGCAACCCGTCATCGCAACACCGCCGGCTCCAGCCGCCGCTGTTCCGGCCACGCCGGTTCAGCCGCCGCAACCGCCTCCCGCTCAAGCCGTGCCTCCGCCCGCCAGCCAGGTTTCTGCCGCGCCAACTCCGGCAGCAGTCCCGCCTAGGCAGATCACCGCCCAACCTGAGTTCCTTTCGCCCAGGGAGTTTGTTCCCATGCAGGACTCGACGCGGCCCGGTGCATCCAGCGACAACCGTTGGGATCAGGACGACGACATCCATACCCTCCCCTCAAAACGCGGCCAATACAAAAGACGCTAGCGCCTCCACCCGCTAACCCGCATCTTCATCAAGCACTGAAAGTGGGTGCCCCAGGTGCCTCGCCTTTGGGTACCTGGGATAGCATGTGCCCTGACCGTAGGTATTCTGCGTCTCAACCCAGCACTGAATCCGTGCTCTATCCATCCGCGTTTTTGCGTATGGGTGGAATAGCACAGTAGGGCGGGTGGCCAGACCTTTATAAGCCAATAAACTGTGAAGCCGTGCCCTTTCAAAACTCCATTTGTGCAACCAACTCTATCCTCACTGGATAACGTCCGGAGAGATGCGCTTCGGGGGATCGGTGAGGTATTCATCGCCAGTGCGGGCGAGGATTTTGTCGCGGCGATCGGAGAGCACTTTGAGCTGATTGGTCAGGTCGATGAACTCTTTGCTTTGTTCGGGGGTGAGTGCTGGGGTTGTAGGCGAGGGGGCGGCAGGATTGCTTGGCTGCGCGAGTTTGCTCAGCGCATCGAGGCGGCCCTGGATGCGGGGGATTTCGCGGTCGATGAGGACGGGGCGGATCACGGGCGATTTGACGCGGCCGGCGGCCAGATCGTTGCGGTTGTTCTGGCCCCAGGCGGGGAGGATGCCGACATGGGCGAGCTCGACGCGGACGCCTCCGGGGCCGTAGTCGCGGCGGACGGCGGAGAAGAGGCCGATGAGGGAGTCGCGGGGGTCGCCGTCGGAGTCGGGCATGAGGCCGTCGACATAGGTGCGGGACTGGTTGGAGAGGAAGTTGCCGAGGGAGTAGAAGATGACGGTGTTGCGGCCATCGGCGGTGGTGTAGGTCTCGACCGGCTGGAGGACGTGGGGGTGGTGGCCGACGACGACCGAAGCGCCGGCGTCGAGGATTTTGTGGGCGATGGCGATATCTTCAGGGCGCGGGGCGGGCGCGTACTCAATGCCCCAGTGGATGGAGACGACGAGCAGATCGCACTGGGCGCGGGCGGCTTTGACGGCGGCGAGGACTGTGGCCTCGTCTGCGCCGGGCGCGCCGCCGGACTCGCCGGGATAGGGAAAGAAGTTGACGTGGGGCTGATCGTCTTTGTCTGGATTATGGTTGCCATTGAGCCAGCGGGTCATGCCGAGCCAGCCGACTTTGATGCCGTTGGCCTGGGTGAAGACGGGCTGCCAGGCGGTTTGCGCGGTATCCGATGTGCCGGAGAAGAGCAGGCCGGTTTCGCGGAGGTGGTCGCGGGTCTCGGCAAACCCGGCCCACCCCTGATCCATGACATGGTTGTTGGCGAAGGAGACGATCTTGATGCCGCTGGCCTTGAGGGCCTGGGGGAGGGCCAGAGGGGCATCGAACATAAACGGCTTGGAGCCCTTGGAATGGTTGGGGGCGACGGGGGTCTCCATATTGACGAAGCCGAAGTCGGCGGCTTTGAAGACGTCGGTGACATCGCTGAAGAGGGCGGTCCATCCGGCGACATCGTCTCCTGCGGCGGCGGCGGCCTCGCGGACGGCCTGGTGGGGAATTACATCGCCGGCGACGGCAAAGGTGATCTGGCCAAGATCGTGCGGATAAGGGACAACGACGGCGGCGGCGGGGATGGTGCGCCAGCTAAGGGCAAGGATTGCGCCGATGAGGGCTACGGCGAGGCCGTCCGCAAGCATGCGACCGCGGCGATGGAGGAAAGACGCGAGAGCCGAGCGGGATTTGGCGAGAAAAGTTGGCACGGGAACAAGCATATCGCAGTGGAAAGCTATCTGGAGCGGCGCGGCTTTTGGCGACCAACGCCGAGAACGCGAACGAGGATGTCATGGCTGGGCCCGAGGGTGACCAACCGCACCATGTCCCCGATGATCTCCCAGGCAACGTAGACGCCGCAGGGCAACTGCACAAAAAACGCGGCGGGCGCGAACTCCCTGCGATTGCGCGGCAAAGGATCGCTGGGCAGGGCGCGCAAAAAGAGATCGATTTCCGCCCAGGCCAGGGGATTGCCTGCGACGATATCGAGCGCGTCGCGCTTGGCCCGGCGATCTACTTTAATACTGCACGGCACGGGCTCATGCTAGCACGATGTGTTTGTAACTGGAGGCGCCGAATGCTCTCAAGCGCCGCGGACGGAGGCCTTTGAGGCAACATGCGCCACCGATGCCGATACTTTGGAGCGCCGGACGGGCAAAGTGACGGTCTGCGCTGGGGCCTCAGCCACAGCCATCTCCACATCTTGAAGGAACTTATCGAGCGGGATGTCTTGCGGGGATTCGCCGCGGCGCTCTACGAAGATATCGCGCAGCTCTTTGGGCAAGGCGCGACGAGGCACGCTGACAGCCGGATGCAGGACGAGGCGGTCCTGCTGCATTTCGACAAGGAGTTGGCTTCCCTTGCCCAGGCCGAGATGCTGGAGAAGGGCCTTGGAGAGGGTGACCTGATTTTTAGCGCCGATTGTTAGAACGTGACTCATTGGCAGACCCCACTACTGAGGATTATAGCGGAAAGACGGAATTTCCGCCAGGAGGATATTCCGAATGGCGGATCAGCGGGTTTCCGCGAGACGGAGCAGAATCTGGACGAAGAAGCCGGCCAGGAGGAGGACCGTACCGGCGAGGGCACGGCGAACCGACCAGAGCGCAGTCTCCCAATCGTCGTCGGTGAGGTTGAGTTTGGGGAAGGTGGAGCGGAACTGCTCGTCGAGCCGCTTGTTGGCGACATCGCGCAGGCGGAGAAAAGCATCGTAGCCGAGCACCAGAGCGCCGGCAAAGTTAAGCACGTCGGACAAGATGCCAAACCAGAGCAGGTGAGAATGGATGAGCGCCATGGGCGGATTGTAACGCGCTGCCTGAGCGCTGTGTGAAAAGCGAGCGATTGCGTAGGATGGGGCGTCTATCTTGCTGTAGAGACTGATAACCTTGAGCTGAAGAGCTTTTTAAGGAAAAGGCCGTGCGCCACTCATACACGGCCGCCAAGCGAGGCAATGGCAGAGTTCGTCATCAAGTTGGCCGATGAGCACGGGCATGTGCAGGAGCAGATGCAGACGGCGGCCACCGCCGAGGAGCTGCGCACACGCTTTACTCATGCCGGATATCACGTGTTTTCAATCCGCGCGCGCGGCGGGCTGGGAGGCTTGCGCCGTCGCAAGGTGAAGCTGGAGCCGTTTCTGATCTTCAACCAGCAGTTTCTAACGCTGGTGCGGGCGGGACTGCCGATTCTTAGCTCGCTTGAGATGCTGGGGAAGATCCAGAAAGATGCGCAGTTTGCCTCGCAGCTTGACGATGTGGCCAGCCGCGTAAAGACCGGCGAGTCGCTGTCGGCGGCGTTTCAGGCGCAGAGCGGTTTTCCGGTGATGTACATGACGACGCTGCTGGCCGGAGAGCGGTCGGGCAATCTGCAGGAGGTTCTGGAGCGATATGTGAGCTTCCAGAAAGTTTCGCTCACCTTCCGCAAAAAGCTGACGGCATCATTGATTTATCCCGGCGTGCTGTTGTCGCTGGTAACGGGGTTGATGGTTTTTCTGCTGACAGTGGTGGTGCCGCAGTTTGCCAAGCTCTATGACGAGATGGGAACGAAGCTGCCGCCGCTCACGATGGGACTGCTGAGCTTTGGCACGTGGATGCACCATAACTTTTTGTGGCTGCTTTTGGGAGTTGCGATCGTGGCGGCCGGCGTGTACCGGTTCTTTACCACCGAGCGGGGACGGGATGCGCTGGATGGGTTCCGCGTGGGCCTGCCGGTGTTTGGCAAAATCTGGCTGAAGTACCAGGTGGCGCTGTTTGCGCGCACGCTTTCAACACTGCTGACGGGCGGATTGCCGCTGGTGCCATCGCTGGAGACGGCGGCGCGGGCGATCTCGTCGCGGAGGGTGTCGAAGGCGATCCACACTTCGATTGGCACGGTGAGCGAGGGTAAGAGCCTGGCGCTGTCGCTGGGCAATACAGGAGTGATTCCCGCCCTGGCTACAGAGATGATTGAAGTAGGCGAGCAGACAGGCGCGCTGCCGCAGATGCTGAACTCAGTGGCCGAGTTTTTTGAGGAAGATGTGTCGACGGCGCTGACCGCGTCCCTGGCGCTGATTGAGCCTGCGATTTTGATTGTGATGGGTGTGGTGGTGGTCTTCATCCTGATTTCGCTTTACATGCCCATCTTCTCCCTGGGCCAGACACAAGTAGGCGGGGGATAGGGATACAAACCGATGGCAGAGACAAATACGATTCCGCTACCCAACGCAGACGGCCTGATTCCGATGGTGGACGAGCGCTCGCAAGCAGAGGCTTTGGCCCGCCGCTATCACGCTGAGTTTGTTGACCTGAAGAACTTCAAGATTCAGCACGATCTGCTGCGCACAGTGCCGGTGGAGCTGATGTTCCGCTACAACTTTGTGCCGATTGAGCAGCAGGAAGACCTGCTGGTGATTGCGGTGAGCGATCCCTCGCGGCTGATGGTGCTGGACGAGATTGCGGGTCTGCTGGGCAGCCGCATTCTGGCGCGCGTGGCCACGCTCTCGCAGATTACCGATCTGCTGAAGAAGACGGAGCAGTCGCAGCGCGTGCTGGACGAAGCCAGCGAAGGACTGACCTTCGATGTGCTGACGGGCGAAGAGAACGCCGACGAGAACATCTCGATTGAGAAGCTGACCAGCGAAGAAGATCTGAGCCCGATCATCCGGCTGGTGGACACGACGATTTTCACGGCGCTGGAGCGGCGCGCATCCGACATTCACATTGAGACCAACGACGACTCAGTGGTGGTGAAGTACCGTATTGACGGCGTGCTGCAGGCGGCGATGGCGCCGATTGCGCGCGAGCATCACGGGACAATTCTTTCGCGCATCAAGATCATGAGCGAGCTGGACATTGCCGAGCGGCGCGTGCCGCAGGACGGGCGCTTCAGGGTTCGCTACAAAGGCCGCCTGATCGACTTCCGCGTGTCGATTATGCCGACGATCCACGGCGAAAACGCGGTGCTGCGCGTGCTGGACAAAGAGTCAATGAGCGAGAAGTTCAAGCACCTGACTCTGGACGTGGTGGGCTTTGCCGAAGACGATCTGCGGCGGTTCCGGCGCTACATCCGCGAGCCCTATGGCATGGTGCTGGTGACGGGGCCGACAGGCTCAGGAAAGACGACTACCTTGTACGCGGCTCTGAACGAGATCAAGAGCGACGAAGACAAGATCATCACCATTGAAGACCCGGTGGAGTACCAGATCCGCGGAATTACGCAGATTCCGGTAAACGAGAAAAAGGGACTGACGTTTGCGCGCGGACTGCGGTCGATTTTGCGCCATGACCCGGACAAGATTCTGGTGGGCGAGATCCGCGACCAGGAGACGGCGCAGATTGCGATCAACTCCGCGCTGACGGGACACCTGGTGTTTACCACGGTTCACGCCAACAACGTGGTGGACGTGCTGGGGCGTTTTTTGAACATGGGCGTGGAGGCGTACAACTTTGTTTCCGCTCTGAACTGCATTCTGGCGCAGCGGCTGGTGCGCACAGTTTGCGACTACTGCGCGCACACGGTTTACTACAAGGACGCGGAACTTGCGGCGAGCGGGCTGAATCCTTCCGAGTGGACTGGATTCGCCTTCCGCGAGGGCACCGGCTGCATGGAGTGCGGCGGAACGGGCTACCGCGGACGAACGGCGATCCACGAACTGCTGGATTTGACTGACCCGATCCGGGAGCTGATTCTGGAGAAGAAGCCGACATCGGAAGTGCGCAAGCTAGCCAAGAAGGAAGGCATGAACTTTTTGCGCGAGTCGGCTCTGGAGCGCGTGCGGCGTGGACTGACGACGGTGAAAGAGATCAACAAGGTTACGTTCATCGAGGCATCGCGATAGTGAAATCGATTTTGAACAAGGCCACAAGTACAGCGAAGACCGGACCCGCGGGCGGGCGTCCGCCGGCAGCCGTGGAGCTGACAGTAGAGGGTGCGATTGCTGCAGCGCTGCCGTTGTCTGGCCGTGAACCGCTGTACGCATTTGCGCAATTGCCGGCGGGAGCGCTTGCGCCCGGCGTTTCCGAGCCGAACATTCGCTCAGTGGATGCGGTGGTGGGCGCAATCAAGAGTGTGCTGGACCGCGTTCAGCCGCGCAGCCGTTTCGTTACGCTGGTTTTGCCCGATCCCTCGGTGAGGATCTTTATTCTCGACTTCGATTCCCTGCCATCAAAGGCCGCCGAAGCGATTGCCGTGATGAGGCTGCGTATGCGCAAGATGGTTCCCTTCGACGTGGAGAACGCCGCAATCAGCTACCAGGTGCTGGCGCAGAACGGGGGGACACTCAAGGTTCTGACGGCGATATTGCCGGGGCAGATGCTGGCGGAATATGAGTTGGCGGTGCGCGCAGCCGGATACGAGCCGGGCGCGGTTTTGCCCTCGAGCCTGGCGGCGCTGGAGACGATTGACTCAATGGAGTCAGTGCTGACGGCGAGCCTTGACCCTTCGACGCTGACTACCTCAATCACCAACGGCAGCGACCTGCTGCTGCACCGCACGCTGGATCTGCCGCAGGAGCCGGAGTTGTGGCTTGCCGAGATTCAACGCGGAATCGCAGTGGCGGCAGCGTTTTTTGAAGATACCCTGCACGCTCCGGCGCGCGAGATTCGCTACACGGGCAGCTACGATGCGGGCGAGTTTGCCGAATGGATAGGGGATATGGACCTGAACGTTGTGGAACTGGCTCCCCGGCCTGAGACGGGCGCAATGACCGCACTGGGCCACGCAAGCATTGCCGGAACAGCCGGCGCACTCGTGGGGGCCAACTAAACCATGCGCGTTACGCTCAATCTTGCGACGAGGCCGTTTGCCGATCTGGGACCGGCAATCAAGCGGCTGCGCATTGGCATGGGGATACTGGCGGCACTGGCGATTGCTCTGCTGCTGGGACTGCGTGCCCTGCACCAGAAGGCCGAGGAAGCGCGCGCACGCGACCACTCACTGGACGCACAGATTGCACAGGTGACCGCGGAACGCGCGAACTACCAGGCGATGATGCGGCGGCCGGAGAACGCGCAATTGCTGACCCAGGCCGAGGCGCTGAACAAGCTGTTCGACGACAAGGCTTTCTCATGGACGCTGGCGATGGAGAACCTGGAGACAGTACTGCCGAGCGGGGTACAGGTCTCCACGCTGCAGCCAATTCGCGATAAGGAAGGCGTGATTACGCTGCAACTGCGCGTGATTGGTCCCCATGACCGCTCTGTTGAGCTGGTGCGGAACCTGGAACACTCGCGGCGCTTTTTGGCGCCACGCATTGTGGGCGAAAACTCTGAGGCAGCGGAGAGCACCAACCAGCGTCTGGTTCCGGTGAGCGCGACGAACCGCTTTACCTTCGATTTGTTTGCAGAATATAACCCGCCCACGCCAGAGGAAACGCGGCGAGCGGGGAAGAAAACGGCGGCCGGTTCGACAGAGAGATTTGCCGCGCAAACTGAGAACCAGAGAACAGCAGGACCGATGACGGAAAGACCGGGGGCGCAGATTCACAGGCCGCCTTACACCGGACCTGCATTGCAGCGGATGACACCCTATGGCGCGCCGGCCACTGGAAGCGGAGGTTCGCGATGAGCGACGAAGTTCCCTCTGTTTGGCGCGAACGGCTGCGCTCGCCGCTGACCTGGCACTATGCGGGATTCGCAGTACTGCTGCTGGTGGTGATTGGCCTGGGGATTCGCGTGGGCCTGGATTGGAAGGCGACCAACGGGCACTCGAACGACGTGCTGGCCAGCAAGGTGGTTGAGCTGAAGGCGATGGAGTTGCAGACCGCTCCACTGCGCGGGCTGGATGCGCGCGTGGAAGATACGCGCAAGGCAATGCGGGCCTTTTATGACAAGCGAATTCCGCCCGACTACTCCACGATTTCAGGGCGCATTTCAGAGTTGGGAGTTGCTTCAGGCGTGCGGCTTACGCGTGTGCAATACACGCAGGGCAAAGCCGGTCCGGATCTGACCGAAATCACGATGGAAGCGGGACTGAGCGGCGACTACACGCAGATTATGCGCTTCATCAACAGCCTTGAGCGCGACCAGACTTTCTTTCTGATCCGGTCAATGGCGCTGGCGGGCCAGCAGGGCGGACAGGTGAATCTCCGCTTGCAGGTTTCAACATGGCTGCGGCACGCGGACGCGGAGGCAAGCGGATTGCCCACGGCCGGACAGGCGGGCACGGCGGCGGCGGACGGCACAGGTCAAGCTGGCGCTGGTTTGGGCGGAGCTACTTCCGGCGGAAGAGGGGGCGAGTAGCCATGGCGATGCCGCTGGGAACCGAGAATAAGCGCCAGGTTGCGCTGGTGATCGTGCTGTTTGCCTTCATCTTTGTGTATGGCGGGCTACAACTCTACAAGGCTTTGAGCGGGCCGGCCACGCCAACCAGGACGGTAACTCTGGTGGCGACGCCAGCGCCGACTGGAGCCACGCAAGGAAGCAGTGCGCAGGACGGCCCCGAAGCTGTGAAGCTGACCAATGCCGGAATTGACCCGGCGCTGCACTTTGAAAAGCTGGCCCAGAGCGAAGATGTACAGTACGCGGGGAGCGGGCGCAATATCTTCTCCGCCGATTCAGTGCCGGTAAAGATTGAACAGCCACTCAAGCCGGCCCGCCCGACGGGGCCGGTGGCTCCGCCGCTGCCCACGGTGGCGGCTGCACCGCACCCTCCGGCGATTGATCTGAAGTATTTTGGCTACACGCAAGGGCCGGACAAAGCGCTGCGTGCGTTCTTCACGCATGGCGACGACATATTTATGGCCAAGGTTGGCGAGATTGTGGAACACCGCTACAAGGTGGGCACCATCAATGCGAACAACGTGCAAGTAACCGACATGTCGTACAACAACACGCAGACACTGCCGCTGACGGCCTTTTGAGCTGCCCGCGATGAATAGCGCACATCCAATTCGCCGGCAAAAGCACTCAGAAGAAGGCTACATCCTGATCTGGGTGATCTTTCTGCTGGCGGTGTTTGCGCTATGGCTGGCGGTGGCGATTCCCAACACGACCAAGGAGATCCAGAGGGACCGCGAACTGGAGACCATGGAACGGGGCAAGCAGTATATCCGCGCTATCCAGCTCTATTACCGCAAGTTTCATGCGTATCCGCCGAATATGGACGCACTGACGAACACCAACCAGGTGAGGTTCCTGCGCAAGAAGTACATCGATCCCACGACGGGAAAAGACGATTGGAAGCCGATTCTGTTTGGGCAGGCGAAGACACAGACACTGGGCTTCTTTGGGCAACCGCTTGCCGGTGCCTCGTCGGCAGGCGGGACAGTGCTGGCCCCAACTGGACCGAGCGGGGGCACATTGCTTGGGACAGGTACAGGGGGAACGAGTTCGACAGGCGGGACGAGCACGACAGACGGGACCAACAACACGGGCGGGACGAGCGACGGGTCAGGTGCATCTTCCGGCAGCGGGCAAGTAACGGGTGGCACCGTGGCCGGCAGCACCGCGGGTTCGGGGACTGGATCAGGGTCGGGATCGAGCAGCGGGACGGGAACGGGATCGAGCGGACAGACCTTTGGAGGGGCGGGAATCGTCGGTTTTTCGCCTGCCAGCACGAGGGCGTCGATTCTTATCTACAAGAAGAAGAGCCACTACAACGAATGGGAGTTTGTGTACGATCCGCTGACTGAGATGAAGACGATCTCAGGGAATACGGGACAGGTGGGCCAGCCGGCCAGCAGCACCTCAACCCCGGTTGGCGGCTCGGCTGGGGGCTCGAACAGCGGCACAAGCGGCGGTGGGTCAAACTCGACAAATACGAGCGGGAACCCGCAACAGTAGAGCTGGACGCGAAAAGGCCCATCCCTGAGGGGATGGGCCTTTTGCGTGAGAGAACCAAGCCGGGACTGTGCCGTTTAGACGCTGAAGGAAGAACCGCAGCCGCAGGTCGATTTGACCTGAGGGTTATCGAATTTGAATCCAGCTGCTTCGAGCGTCTCGACGTAGTCCACCGTGCAACCATTCAGATACATCAAGGATGTAGCGTCGACAAATACCTTCAAGTCTTCAAAATTGAAGACCTTATCCATCATTCCACTTTGATTTTCGAAGGCCATGGAGTACTGGAACCCGGAACAGCCGCCACCGACAACGCCGATGCGCAGTCCGGCTGGAAGCGGATCCTGTGTGGCCATAATTTCGCGCACCTTGGCGATGGCTTGCGGGGTGAGCAGAAGCGGTGCTTTCTTGACGGATTCCTCAGTGGGCGCGGCGGTTACAGTGGACATTCATTCTCCCAAGACTGTCGGATGCTTGCCGTTGTACAACCACTTTACCTCGCGGCAAGTCTGGATACAAGCCAATTCTCATCGGCCTGCCCCCCGGACAGTTACCGGGTTAGATGCCAGGAATGCCGGGCGGGTCGCAGGAAGTGCGCGAAGCCGGGCTGGGTTTGGCCGGGCAGGCACCGGTTCAGTCGATGGTCCATGCTGAAAAATTAATGGATACAGCGGCAGTGATTCGGAGCTATGATGGTCAACCGAGTGGCCCCTCTACCCACGAGGCCGCGATTCCGGATGTCACGGGCTCGCCGGTATCTGGGACCTGGAAGTTTTGGGGAGGTGGATGATGGCGTTAGTACCGGTTATGTGGTCGCTGTGGGGCGGACTTGTCGCCCTGATGATCCTGCTCCATGTTTACCGTTCGAGTCTTGAGAAGAACGAAGACGACCAGCTCTTTCTCGACGACTCATTCCAGCACGAACAAGCGGAACAGACGGCGATTGTGGCGCGGGTGCAAAAGGTCGAACCGGCGCTGCGGTTAGCCAAGTGGCTGGTGGTCACCATGACGGTTGTGGTCATCGTCTACTACATCCGCGACATTCTGGTGCACCTGAACGTAATTTAGTAAGCGCACACCGCTGGCCGGGAATTTGTGGCCGGCTTGAAACGCACCACGCGGCGGCAACGGGCCGCCGCGCGGGCTGGTGTGTAGCACTAGAATTGATGAACGATATCGAGAACGTAATAGGCAACGACGGCCAGGGTGGTTAAAGCGACAAGAACCATGGCGCCGCGCTGAATGGGCTCGATCTTGTGAACCTTGGCAACAATGGCGGATTGCGCCGACTTTTCATTCTCGAACGACTCGCCGAGAAAGAGCTGGCTCTCTTCATCGCGGGCCATCCGCGAAGCATAGAGTTTGATCGCGATAAATAAAAGAATGGATATAGCCCAGACACTCAGGACGACCGGTGCGTGTCCCATCTTGATTCCTCCACTTTCAAACAGAGATGTGGTCCCAGATGCCCGCGCGCCGTTGCGGAACTGCGGTTATGCAAGTAGAGGGGCCCTTTGGAGTTTTATGCTAGTAATGCGATGCGGCGCATGGTCGTGACCCGAGTCACTATGTCAGGGAGAAACTTCCCGAAATTGCCACAACGTGGAACAAATCGGGAAAAGGGGCGGTTTGTGCGGATGGGATGGATGGGCTCTTGAATTCTACGGATCGGTTCGTGGAACGGCCAGGGTAGTCCGCCAGAAATCCTGAACGTTATCCGGCTTGCAGCGGGAACGAAAACAGCAGGGGCTTCACAGGCTGCGGAAAAACTCATGATTCTCTTTTCAAAGTAATGGCTGTCATCGCTGAGCGAACGGCGCCCCATGCGTGTCTTTGATCCCTGATCTCTGTTCCCTGTTTTTCAGTTTGGGGGTGGTGGGTCGAACCATCTGCGGCTGTTCTTCAACGAACCTTGGGCGTCACCCCAGTAAACGCCGTCCTGCATCATCTTTTCAAGCGGCACGTTTATCCTGAACGTGCAGTCGAGGTCGCCCGTGGAACCGCAATCGCCATCCATCGTCCCCCCGCGCAAGTCCAGGGAGCACTCCGCCACCCTCGGCTTTGTCATGGGCATCGTCATGATCCCCGTGCTGCTCCTCGGCGGCTGCCTGGCCTTTCCCTACATCTTCATATTGGGATGGCTGCGCAAGCGCCGCGAGCAGGCCTTCCGCGCCCTCATGCGCTCGCAAGGCCGCATGGTTCCCTGGGCAAAGTTTCTCCGCTCCATGCGGACTGACGGTGGCACCTGCATCGAGGAGCGCTTCTCCCCCAAAGGCCCCGTCCGTTTCTGGTGGACGCCCGACAATGTCTTCGCCGAGTCGCCTCACGACATCATCGACTGGTTCACCATGCGCAAGGGCCGCCAGTTCGAGCCATTCATCCACTGGTGCCGCGCCCGCTACACCAGCCCCGACACCGGCGCAGCCATCTTTGTCGATACCTTCGGCGTCCCCCGCAAAGACATCTACACCCTCTGGTCCGAATGCCGCTCAGAAGCCAGCAAAGCCCGCTGGGTAGAAGTAGCCCCCCCAGAGATCCTCCCTTCCCGCCCCGGACAGTAAGCACCGCCGACGGGGACTCAGGTTGGCTGCGACTCCTCATATGCCGCGGGGATTGAATCATCAGTTTGGTTCATTTAGCTCTTTTTCAAGAGCCACTCGCTGCGATATGGTTGAAGTCTAATGGCTTCGTTGGCGCAACACATGCGAGATTGTCACCTACTTGTGGGGGACCCTTGCGAAGACGTGAACAGGTGGCTCGATGCCTACTTTAGCGAATTTGGTCCCCATCACCGATTCAAAAGACACCACCGAGAGGGCGTAGAAGAGGCTAACACAATCTTCGGAGAGCGGGGCCGTCGTGCAGCCATCGTGCACATTCTTAGAGACTGTCGTAACATCCCCAGAGGCACAGACTATAAGGACGGGACTGTAGATAAACTAGGCTTGATTGCGAAGTGGCCGGTCACAGCTTATATTCGGTACCCAGATGACGCGTTCGAGAGGCTTGCAATGTATTCATTGAATGGACCAGAAGCAGTACTCAATTTGGGTTTTATACGGAGCGGTGATGATCTACAGAGACTCTTGGCTACTCAGGGAGTCGCGGAAGATGCCTCGCAACGAGATGCGATTCTTCAGCAGTGGAAGGGGTGTGTAGACGCGAAAAGCAGGTTGTTGCCATTGGACGAAATAGCCATTAGCCCTCCAACGGAGACACAACAGTCCTACGTTGATGAACTGCAGACGCACCCTCTTCTCGCATCTATGCGCCAGCAGTTTCCAACTGCTAGTATCCTGCGGGTTGATTCGCGATCGTTAATCAATCCACTCGTCTTGATCGATCTTGAATACATTGAGCAACTGCGCGCAGAATTGATCGAGACGGACGATCTCGGTGCGATCAAGGTCGCAATTCCAACCCAGCTTTCCGTTAATGCCCGAGTCGCCCTTGACGCCGATGGCCGAGGGGTTTCGATTGTCTCCGCGCAACAGACAGTTGCAGTGACACCACCAATAATCGGCCAATTGCCTGGCATCGGCATGACCATCACATTCAATGTTGTCGGTACACCTCAGCTAATCATGGCTAGCCGAGTGAATAATAGGCTGTACCTAAGAAATGGCATACACCGAGCGTATCTACTCGCATCCGTCGGTATCCAGCAGATCCCCGTGGTAATTGTCGATGAGCCGGCCCTTTCGCCGGTGATAACTGCTTATCCATCCTTTAATTCAGAAATTCTCGAGGCAGAGCGCCCTCCTGTGATCGCGGATTTGCTCAATGAGGACTTGATTGCGAAGATCCGAACGTTAAGGACAAAAAAGGTTCTTCGAATTCGCGTTGACGAAACCATGCTGCCTTTAGATTGAGCCTCCATCATGATTCCAGCATTTATTGATGGGTTGAACCTGCCTGTTGGTGGACACGAGTGCACCCTCGCAGAACTAGAAGATCGATTTGCCCAAAACGAGCATAGGCGTGCATTGTTCCAAATTCTCGTTGAAGTAATGCGCTTAGCCCGGAGGTGTGGGTTCCTCCATGTATTGCTCGGAGGTAGTTTCCCGACAGCAAAGGAGTGCCCTCAAGATATCGATGTGTCATGGTTTTGCCCCCCTGGAACGACGAAGACGAGCGTTAGGGAAGAATGCATTAAAATAATGGAAGACACAGCTGATCAAGGAAACTTTTTGTTCATTCCGTTCGATAGCGGAACAAATCCCGAAGAATGGCCCACGAAAATGGCCTATTGGTCTCAGCAACTTGGCTTCGACTTCAAAACAAAGACAGATAGAGGTGTATTATTGTTGAATCTGAGTGATGATGACCCAAGACTACATTAATCCGAACGAAGCGTACCTCGAGCGACTGATGCAAATGCGACAGCGTGAGAAGGAACACTTGTCCGACGTGGACTTCTCTCTCTTCGTAAAACGGTTTGATCGTCTGATTACAAAAATTGAGACTGATCTCAAACTCGCAAAGAGTGTGGATCGATGGAGCACAAAGCGCGCTCTTCTCTCAAGCACCGCAGACTGCTGTGGCTCGATCGTATTGGGTGCAAATCTGAGCGCGCACAACTACAAAATGGTTCTGACGCATTATGGATGCGACCCCGTATCCTCCTTTCGTGAGACACGTATTCATCCGAGTAAAGTTAGCTTGAATACGATCTCTACACGCAACGATAGGGCAACTGCTGGTTGCATGAATCTTGCATTTGCAATGCCGGTCTAGTTCTGAAGAGAAATCAAGTCTGTGCCGGGTATCCCATCTTTCGCTTCTTTCTAGCGAAAGGTGGGATACCACGAGCCTCAACTTGCTGGCGATTCGTATCCCGATCAAGCCGCGCCTCACTACCGCAGTAGGTAGTAGAAAACTCCCTGCATAAAATCCAATGAATGGCATCCAGCACTGACTCGCTGACTCGCTAATCGGTTAGCCCCGGCGGGGCGATTGAGAATAGCCCAGGGTGAAACCCTGGGAACAGCTAGAATTTGGTTGCATAGATGCTGCTCCCGGCGGTGTGGCAATCCGCAGGGGTTGAAACCCCCACCATTTATGCGCCGATTGTGGCCCGGCTAAAGCCGTGCCCTTATTACAAAACAATGTATGTAACCAGTTCTAGATGCTGCGGCTCAAAGCTAGAAGCCAGCCATCAATAGCCGTTCGCAACAAGCCACGATTCCGTCAGGTCCAGCTCCGGCTTTTTCTTCGCCTGCATATCGGCGTGCGCCAGCTTCACCAGCACATCGGCTTCAACGTTCACCGGCGCGCCCACGCTCAGCGTGTGCAGATTCGTCCGCCAATACGTCAGCGGCAGAATCGCAATCGTAATCGTCTCGCCGTCGAAGTCCGCAATCGTCAGGCTGATGCCTTCAATCGCCACCGAGCCTTTGTGAACCATCCAAGGAAGCACGTTCTCCGGCACGCGCACCTTCAGCGTCCAGTCCGTAGTCTCACGGTCGAACTTCTCGCTGGTTTCAGCGATCACCGGTTCGAGCGCCGTCAGCGTTCCGCAGCCGTCCACGTGGCCCTGCACAATGTGTCCGCCCAGCGGACTTCCAGCAGCCGTCGGCAGTTCCAGGTTCACCTTTGAGCCTGCGGCCAGCGCGCCCAGCGAAGTCTTGTCCAGCGTCTCCTGAGCAAGGTCTGCGTGGAAGTAAGTCGGGTCCACGTCCAGCGCTGTCAAACAAACACCGGAGACGCCCAGTGAGTCGCCCTCGCGTAGCCGCGACGCAACTCCAGGAGCTTCCACGGTGATGCGCCGTACGCCGCCGCGCTCGGTGAGTCCAACAAGCGTGCCTGTCTGCTCAATGATGCCGGTAAACATGCCACTATTCTACGGGAACCGCCAGCCGGGAATCAGCCGCGCTCAGGCCCTCAGCTCTTCGGCCCTCAGCTTTTCGGCCACGGATCGCGCAGCAGCGAGCACAGGCCAAGATCGTTGCCGTAGCGCTCCACTTCCATTGCGCCCATCTGAATCGGCGAGTGCATCCCGCGAAACGCCGGCACAGCGTCCGTGCCCATAATCTGCGGCGAAACGAACAAGTGAATCCGGTCCACATGGTCGCCTGCCAGCAGCGCCGTATTCAACCGCGTGCCTGTCTCGGTCAACAGGTTCAGGATGCCTTCTTCGCCAAGCTGGTCCAGAACCTTGCCCAGCGGCACGCGTCCAGCTTCAGCCGGCAACGCCACCACGCGTACGCCTCGGCTGCGCAGCGCCTCTGCCCGCGCCTCATCCGTCGAGACGGTGAACACGGTCACGTCCTTCTGCGCCGTCGTCACCAGCTTTGAGTCCAGCGGCATGCGCAGCGCAGAGTCCAGAACGAGCCGCTGCAGCGGCCGTCGCCGCCGCAGCCCGCTGCGGTCGGTCAGCATCGGGTCGTCTGCAACCACCGTATCCACGCCAACCATCACCGCGTCTGCCTGCCAGCGCAGCGGCTGCACCGCCGCGCGCGCCGCCTCGCTCGTAATCCAGTATGGCTCGCGCATCTGGTGCAAGCCCGGCGGCGGCGCAATCCGTCCATCCAGAGTCATCGCCACCTTCATCAGCACAAACGGCCGCTTGTACTGGCTCCAGCGCGCAAAGCCCTCGTTCAGCCGCCGCGCTTCTTTCTCGCAAACACCAACAGTTGTTTCAATCCCAGCCGCGCGCAGCGCCTCCAGTCCATGTCCGGCAACGTTCGGGTTGGGGTCTACAGTGGCGGCCACCACGCGCTTCAGGCCCGCGGCAATCAGCGCTTGCGTGCAGGGCGGCGTGCGGCCGGTATGGTTGCAGGGCTCCAGCGTGACGTAAGCAGTGCCGCCGCGCAGCCTCTCGCCCGCATGTCGCTTGGCTTCAGTGAGGGCAGCAACTTCGGCGTGGTCCAGCAGGTCGTACTCGTGCCAGCCTTCGCCGGCCACCTGGCCTGCATTGTCCAGAATCACGCAGCCCACCGCTGGATTCGGCGAGCTGACGGCGATGCCGCGCTCGGCAATCTCCAGCGCGCGCCGCATCCAGTAATTGTCTTTATCGGTTTGAGTGCTCATAGGTTCAGTACGGAACAGTCAAGTGTACATGTGCCGCCGCTGCAGGATTCAGCGGAATAAAGATCATTAGCCAAGCAGGGAATCGACAAACGCCTCTGGCGAGAACTCAAGCAAGTCTTCCATCTTCTCGCCCACGCCGGCAAAGCGCACTGGCAGCTTCATCTCCTCCGCAATGGCAATGGCGATGCCGCCCTTGGCCGTTCCATCCAGCTTGGTAAGCACGATGCCGGTGACCCCGGCA
>Ga0302320_10009461_pt1 | contig 20937 bp, 18 predicted proteins | sample Bog_T0_3_FD_202130 | JGI IMG/M metagenome (GOLD analysis project Ga0302320, IMG submission 202130) | Peat permafrost microbial communities from Stordalen Mire near Abisko, Sweden - Bog_T0_3 | ecosystem: Environmental > Terrestrial > Soil > Wetlands > Peat | place: Sweden: Abisko, Stordalen Mire...
CCGCAGTTGCTCCTGCGCCAACTCGACTTCCTCCGGGCGCACATGATCGTTGACCTTCCGGAGATCGACCAGCCGCTGCCGCTCGGCGCCCAGCACCGCGGTGGCTTGGGCGGCGGCGGCGCTTTTCAAGGCGCGGCTCCTCACGTCCGCCAGGTCCTGCGCGGCGTCGAGCATGGTTTTGAGAAGGCCGGAATTGAATCCCGGACGCTCGAGAAAGCGCTGGATCGTGCCGTCCACCGCGTCGCCCGCCAGCGCCACGGCGTCCCGCTCGTTCGTCAGGTCGCGGCCCCGAAAGTCCACCACGACGCGCACCGGCTGCGGGGCGAGGAACTGCTCCACGTGCCACCGGGAATCCGCCACGGCCTCGAGCACGAAAATCGCCTCGACGAGGAGGTTGGGCCGGTCGGATTTGACGACGCTGAAGGCGGTCGTGCCCGCCTTCGAATCCACCAGCAGATCCACGGCATCCCGCACCAGCGGGTGGTCGGCCGAGATGAAACGGATGTCCTCACGGACGACCGCGCGCCGCCGGTCGAAGGTCGCGAGCATTCCCTCGCGGGGGATCGAGGGAAAGCCCTCGAGATACGCGTGGCTCGGATCGAGAAACACGTCGCCCTCCTCGTGCTCCTTGATCCGCACCCCGAAGTGGTCGAGCAACTCGACCAGGAGGTTCCTCAGCCGGGGATCCGCGTCGGCCGCGCGCACGCGGTCGATCACCCGCTGCGCCACCCCGGGGTTGAAGGAATTGAGCTCGAGCAGGCGGTCGCGGCCTTGCTGCATTTTCAACGTGAGCGCGTGGCGAAACCGGATGGTTTCTTCAATGAAGGCCTCCCGCTCTTTCCCTCCCCGCCGGGAGTCCCCCCCGCCCTGGGCGAGCGCCAGGGCCAGCAGGCGCTCCCGGAAAGCGTCCTGATAGTCGAGGCCCCCGTACAGCGGGGTCTCGATCGCGTCGAGTCCCCGGTGATACCATGCGAGCACGAACTCCTCGGGACTGCCCACGATCGTGGGCACGTGGATCCGGATGGTCTCGGTCTGGCCGATGCGGTCCAGCCGCCCGATGCGCTGTTCCAGCAGGCCCGGATTGAGCGGGAGGTCGAAGAGGACCAGATGATGGGCGAACTGGAAATTGCGCCCCTCGCTGCCGATCTCGGAACAGAGGAGGATCTGCGCGCCATCCGGCTCCGCGAACCAGGCCGCATTGCGGTCGCGCTGGATCAGCGGCAGGCCCTCGTGGAAGAGGCCCGATTTCACGCTCAGCTTTTCCCGCAGCGCCGCGTCGATGGCCGCGACCTTGCGCTGGGACCGGCAGATGAGCAGCACCTTCGCCGGGCGCAGCTCTTTGAGCAGCGCCGCCAGCCAGGCGATCCGCGGGTCGTCCTTGAACGCGTAGCGGATTTCGGAGGTGTCACCGGCTTCCTCGGCTTGCAGTTCGCGGGCGATCCGCGCCAGGCGCGAGAGGGTGCCCCCGGCGAGCGGCGCCGGACAGAACTGGCGCGGAGGAAATCCGGCCATGGCTGCCCGCGTGTTGCGAAACACCACCCGCCCCGTCCCGTGCTGATCGAGGAGCGTTTTCAGCAATTCCTCCCGCGCCCCCGTCTTTCCCTCGGCCAGCGCCCCCAGGTGCTGGTTGAGGCGCCCGGGATCCCGATCGAAAATCCTTTTCAAGGCGGCGTGGTCTCCCGGATCCAGGGGCCGCTGTTCGATGATCTTTTCGGCAATCTCCGCCACCGCGCCGAAACCCTCGGCTTCTTTCAGGAATTTATCGTAGTCGGCGTAACGATCGGGATCGAGCAGTCGCAGCCGGGCAAAATGGCCCTCCCGTCCGAGCTGCGTCGGCGTGGCCGTCAGCAGGAGCAGGCCCGGACAGCTCCGGGCCAGTTGCTCCACCAGGCGGTAGGCCGGACTAGCGGCGTGAGCCGTCCATTCCAGGTGATGCGCTTCATCCACCACCACCATGTCCCAGCCGGCGGCCACGGCCTGGTCCCGGCGGGTCTCGGCGCCCGAGAGGAAAGCCAGGCTGCACAGCGCGAGCTGCCCCGCCAGGAAAGGATTCTGGCCCGGGTCGCTCTGCTCGCAGGCGAGGCAGCGGGCCTCGTCGTAGATGCTGAACCAGAGGTTGAACCGGCGCAGCAGCTCCACGAACCACTGGTGGACCAGCGACTCCGGCACCAGGATCAGCACGCGCCGGGCCTTCCCGATCACGAGCAGCCGGTGCAGGATCAGGCACGCCTCGATCGTCTTGCCCAGGCCCACCTCGTCCGCCAGCAGCACGCGGGGGATCTGGCGGGACGAGACCTCCTGCAGGATGTAGAACTGGTGGGCGATCAGCTCCAGCCGGCCGCCGAGGAAGCCCCGGACCTCCGACTGGCGGAACCGCCCTTGCGCCTCGAGGGCGCGCCGCCGCAGGTCGAAGGTCCGGCCGGGATCCACCTGGCCGGCCAGCAGCCGCTCCGACGGCAGATTGACGCTGGTGACGTCCGAGATCGCGTCCTCCCGGACCCGCCGGCCCTGGCCGGCATAGCTCGACAGCCCGCCGGCCTCCTCGACCGACTCGATCACGAGTTCGAGGCCCTCGCGGGTCCGGACCGTCTCGCCCGGCCGGAATCGCACCCGCTTGAGCACCGGCGTCCCCAGGGTGTAGAGCCGTTCCTCCCCCGCGCCGGGGAATCGCACCCGGATGCGGGCGCCCTCTACTCCCGCGACCAGTCCCAGGCCCAGCTCGGGTTCCCGTTCGCTCACGCAGCGCTGCCCGATCACACCGAGGGACATTCCGGAGGGCTCTGAATCCATGGATAGGCTCCCAGTAAAGCCGGGAATCGCCGCGAAAGGCAATGGAACGGCGCGTTTTTCCCGATATCCCTCAAGGAACGGGGAAACGCGCCGAATACCACCCCGGTAGAATGGCTGTGAACCACCATCCGCCGCGCGCGTCATCCCTGAGTCGCCACTTCGGCTGGGCGCCCCGTCCGTCGGGCCCCGACGAGGTGGAGCGTTACAAGAGCATCGTGGAAAACGCCGTCGAGGGCATCTTCCAGTCCACCCCCGACGGCCGTTACCTGCTGGTGAATCCCGCCCTGGTCCGCCTGTATGGCTACGCCTCCGCCGACGAGCTGCTGGAGACCGTGCGGGACATCTCCCGGGCCATCTACATCGACCCGGGCGCGCGGGACGAGTACAAGCGGCTGATGGCGGCCCACGGCGAGGTGCGCGGCCTCGAGTACCAGGTCCGCCGCAAGGACGGCCAGGCGATCTGGATCTCGGAGCACTCCCGCGCCGTGCGCGGGGAGGACGGCCGGACGCTGTACTACGAGGGGTTCGTCAAGGACATCACGGAGCGCAAGCAGGCCAGCGAGGAACTGCGGGCCGCCAAGGAGGCGGCCGAGGCGGGGAGCCGGGCCAAGAGCCAGTTCCTCGCGGTCATGAGCCACGAGATCCGCACGCCGATGAACGGGGTCATCGGCCTGGCCTCGCTCCTGCTCAACACCCCGCTGTCCGAGGAGCAGCGCGATTGCGTCCAGATGATCCAGGAGAGCGGCGACAGCCTGCTCACGCTCATCAACGACATCCTCGACTTCTCCAAGATCGAGTCCGGGCGGATCGACCTCGAAATCGCGCCCTTCGCGGTGCGCGATTGCATCAATGGCGCGCTCCACCTGCTCGCGCCCCGGGCGGGCGAAAAGGCCATCGGACTGCGCTGCGAGATCGACCCCGCCGTGCCCGACGCGGTGCGCGGCGACAGCACGCGCCTGCGCCAGATCCTGGTCAACCTCCTCGGCAACGCGGTGAAGTTCACCGAGCGCGGCGAGGTGGTCCTGCAGCTGCGGGCCACGCCGGCGCCCCCGGCCCGGGACGTGCGCCGGGTCCGGCTGCATTTCGCGGTGCGCGACACCGGCATCGGCATCCCCACCGCGGCTCTCCCGCGCCTCTTCCAGTCTTTCTCGCAGGTCGATGCCTCCACCACCCGCCGTTACGGGGGCACGGGACTGGGCCTGGTCATCAGCCGCCGGCTGGCCGAGCTGATGGAAGGCGAGATGGGGGTCGAAAGCACCGTCGGCGCCGGGTCCGTCTTTCGCTTCAGCGTGGTGGTCGAGACGGGGCCGTCCCGCTAGTTGAGGGGCAAAGATGCCTTGAATGTAGACGCGGCGTCCCGCCGCGTTGCCTCAACGGGACGCGGCAGGATGCCGCGTCTACCTTCAACTCAGTACAGCGCCGCCTCGGCCTCCACCCGTTCGTCGCCGACCCGGTCGCCGGATTGGCTGGGCAGCGGCGGGACATAGATGTATCCAGGTTCGTCGCGCTGCCGGCGCATGATCGGCAGCAGCACCTTCCAGGTGGCCCAGAGCCCGTGAGGCGCGGGCGGCAGGTCGTGCGCAATCGCCTCCCGCAAACGGGGCAGGTTGTAGAAGGGGACGGCGGGAAACATGTGGTGCTCGAGATGGTACTGCATGTTCCAGTAGAGGAAGGCGGGCAGCGGACCGGCCGTGTAGGTGCGGGTGTTGAGCCGGAAATCGGACGCGTTGGCCGACAGCCCGACATGCTGCGGCGCGGCGACGAGAAACTCGAGCCACGCGCAGGGCTGGCAGCCGAAGGTCACGATCACGACGAGGAACCAATGCCCGGTGGCGATGAAGAGGGCGGCCAGGGCGAGGTGACCGAAGACGACGATCCGGGCCCAGCGGCGTTGCTCGCGGCGAGCCTCGACGTTGGACTCCGGCAGGACGCGCTGCAGCCATTGGGCGTTGAAAAAGCCGGGGTGGCTGAGGTCGCCGCGGGCGGCGCCGATCCAGAAGCGCATGAGCTTGAGGATGCCGGAGGGGCTGAAGGTCAGCGCCTGGAGGACGAACCGGATGCCGTGCCAGTCGAGGCCCTGGGGCAGGACGATCTCCCCGTCCTGGTCCGCGTGGGCCGTCACCTGGTGGTGCTTCACGTGGCTCGCGCGGTAGCCGTAGGGGTCGAACCAAGCGAGGAAGGCGTAGATGCGCAGGAAGAACACATTCCAGAACTGGGTCGCAAACGGCGTCTTGTGGCAGAGCTCATGGCCGGCGACGCCGCCGAAGAAGTGGGAGAAAGTGAAATGGACGAACAGTGCCAGCAGCAGGAGCGGGAGGGCCCAGGGCCAGTTCGCGGCGTGGACGTTGCGGTAGGCGAGGTAGGACAGCGTGGCCGTCGCCGCGTAGAGCAACAATTGGGGAATGACGTGGGCAAACGCCCGGGCGTCGCTCCGGCGCATCAGGTCGCTCATGACGGCCTTGTCCACCTTGCAGCGGTACCAGTTGATTTTGTAGGTCTCGCTCATGTTCCGGGCTGGTTTCAATGATACTTGGCCTTGAGGGTCCGCCCCGCCCGCGCGCTGCGGTCCGCGAGGTCCAGGATGTGGATCGGCCGGCGCGACCACTCCGGGGTGATCACGAGCGGCACGCCCCGGGTCAGGTGCGCGGCGACATTGGCGTAATACTTCTCCCACTGGGCCGGGGGGTTCCGGCCCTTGGTGACCGTGGTGGCCTCGCCCGCGCGGACCGTGATCTCGTGGTTGTCGTAGTCCCACCAGAACGTGCCCTGCGTGCCGGTCACCTCGACCATGCCCCGCTTCGGGGTGGCGTCGATCCCGGTGACGCAAAGCGTGCCCCAGACGCCGCTCTGGAAGCGCACGACGGCAAAGCCCTCGTCCTCGATCGTGTCCGGGCCCCACTTCGACTGGGCCGCCCAATGGCCGCGCCGGGCGAAGCCCGTGACCTCGACGATATCCGAGTCCACCAGCTGGAGCATGTATTCGAGCAGGTGCACGCCCCAGTCATAGAGGATGCCGCCGGAGATGGATTTGCTGGACCGCCACCAGTCCCCGGGCTTGCCCCACTGGCCCATGTGGGCCTCGATCCGGACCAGTTCGCCGATGGCGCCGGAGCGCAGGACCTCGACCGCCTTGACGATGGAGCCGTCCCAGTGGCGGTTGTGAAAGGTCGAGACCATCACGTCCGCCCGGCGGGCCGCCGCGATCATGGCGTCGCACTCGGCAGTGGTGATCGCCAGCGGCTTCTCGGACACCACATGCCGGCCGGCGCGCAGGCACTGCAGGGCGAGCGGGGCGTGGGTGTTGTGCGGGGTGATGAGCACGACCAGGTTCACGTCGGACTGGGCCAGCATGGCGTCCACGCTCGCGAAGGTCTGGATGCCGGGAAACTCCTGCGCGGCGACGGCGAGCCGGGCGGCATCCGGCTCGGCCACGGCCCGCGGGGTCATCCCGGCCTTCTGCATGTCCTGGAGGTGGATCCTCCCCATGTTGAACGCGCCACCGTAGCCGATGACGCCGACCTTGATCTCCTTCGCCTGCTTGAAACGTGACTTCATGGATCGGCGCAGCAAAACAGCCCGGGGACCGTCCGGCGAGCCCGAAGCGGCGGCTACCTCAGCCGCGCAAAGCTCGACTGCAGGATCTCGCGGTCCGACTTGCCGGCCACCTTCTCCCGGGCGCCCGCCACCAGCCGGCCCTCGAGGAAATTCTTGGTGGGGCGCTGCGACTCATGGAAGACACCGAACACGCCCGGCCAGGGCAGCGAGGCCAGGCGGTAGGCGGCGCTCGCGTCGGTGACGTCGTGGCGCCCGGCGTCCTCCGGCGTGCCGTCGTGGCGCTTCTCCTCGATCAGCGGGAATTTGCCGCCCTTGCGCGGGTTGGCGGCGTCGAACGCCCCGGGGAAGAACTCGACGCACTCGGAGAGGATCTCCACCACCGAGAAGCCGTCGTGCTTCGCGGCCCGCTCCATCATTTCGGTCATGTGGTTCACCTGCGTGGCGTGGCTGCGGGCGATGAAGGTGGCGCCGCTGTTGACCAGGGTGCCCATCGGGTTGATCGGCTGGTCGATCGCGCCGGTCGGATCGGTCTTCGACTTGAAACCGAGGGGCGACGTGGGCGAAGTCTGCTTCTTCGTCAGGCCGTAGACGAAGTTGTCCATGATCACATAGGTCAGGCGGACGTTCTTGCGCGCGGTATGGACCAGGTGGTTGCCCCCGATGGAGAACCCGTCGCCGTCCCCGCCGAAGACGAAGACGTGCAGGTCGTCCCGGCTCAGGCTGACGGCCGCGCTGAAGGGCAGCGCCCGGCCATGGATGTAGTGGCCGCCGTGGGTGTTGACGAAATACGGGAAGCGCGACGAGCAGCCGATGCCCGCCATCGTGACGATGTTCTCATGGGGATACTGGAGCTTCTCCAGCAGCCGGTAGAACACGGCGAGCACGGCGAAGTCGCCGCAGCCCGGGCACCAGGTGGGGTGGTCGCCGGCGATGCTTTTCCGGGTCAGGGGCGGGCGGGCGGGCGCCGGGGAGGTGGCGAGGGCGGGGGCGGCGGAGGTCATGGGGAAGGGGTCAGGCGGAGCCGTTGCGGCGGAGGCGGTCGGTCACGCCCTCGACGACCTCGCTCACCTTGAAGTTGAGGCCGTCGGTTTTGGTGAGGCTGTGGATGGAGGGCAGCGCCCAGCGCGCGCGCAGCAGCGTGGCGAGCTGGCCGTAGCCGTAGAGACCCTCGTCGTTCATCTCGACCACGAGGACGTGCCGGTACCGCGCGAAGATCGCGCCGAGGTCCGGCGGCTGGGGGTGCAGATTGCGCAGGTGGACCTGGCCGGCCTTCAGGCCGCCGGCCCGGAGGCGGTTGACCGCCTCGCGGATGGAGCCCCAGGTCGAGCCCCAGCCGACAAGCAGGACTTCTCCTTCGGCGTCGCCATGGACGGCGGTCGCCGGCAGCGTGTCCGCGACCGCCTTGATCTTCTCGCGCCGTTTGGCGGTCATCTTGGCGTGCAGGTCCGGGCTGCCCGTCGGATGCCCGAATTCGTCGTGCTCGAGCCCGGTGACGGTCGGGTAGCGTCCCGAGGCGATGCGGGAGCCGGGCGGCGCGTGGCGGGTGATGCGATCGAGCGGGAAAGGCTTGAAGTCGGCGCCCCGCTCGGAGAGGTCGGGTCGCGGATCGACCATCAGCCCGGCGAGGTCGGGTTCGTCGAACGCCTCGATGCGGGTCGCAATCGCCTGGTCGGTCAGGACGATGACCGGCGTGCTGAATTCCCGCGCGAGGCGGCCGGCCTCCAGCGCGACATAAAAACAGTCCTCGACGTTCTTTGGCGCCAGCACCACCCGGGGCGTGTCGCCGTGGCTGCCGTAAATGGCCTGCAGGAGGTCGCTTTGCTCCACATTGGTCGGCAGGCCGGTGCTGGGGCCCCCGCGCTGCACGTTGATGACGATGAGGGGCATTTCCGACATGACGGCCCAGCCGAGAGCCTCCATCTTGAGGGAGAGCCCGGGCCCGGAACTGCCCGTCACGGCCAGATGGCCGGAATAGGCGAAGCCCAGGGCATAGGCGACGGCCCCGAGCTCGTCCTCGGCCTGGACGAAGGTCCCCCCGTACTTCGGCAGGTCGCTGCGCAGCGTCTCCATGATGCTCGACCACGGCGTGATCGGGTAGCCGGCCCCGTAACGGACGCCGGCGGCGATCAGACCGTAGGTCAGCGCGAGATTGCCGTCCATCGTGACCTGGGGCCGACCGTGGGTGCTCTCCCCGGGACCGCTGGCGAACCGGAAGAAGCAGTCGCGGACGTGGTCCGCCGGATAGGCGTAGCCCGCGTCAAACGCCACCATCGCGTTGCGCACGATGTCCTCGGAGCGGCCGCCGAAGCGTTCCCGCACCAGCGCGGCCAGCTTGGCTACGTCGAGGTCGAAGATGCGGGCGAGCAGGCCGAGCACGAAAATGTTCTTGCCCTTGCCCTTGGCCGAGCCCCCGGCCGCCTCGATGGTCAGGCTGCTGACGGGCACGCCGATCGCGTGAAACCGCCGGTCCGCCGGGTCGGGCTTGACGTGGTCGGTGTCGTAGATCAGCACGCCGCCGGGCCGGAGGGAGTCGCGGTGGCTTTCGTAGCTATGCTGATAGAAGGCCACCAGCAGGTCCGTCTGGTCGCCCGCGGTAAGGATGTCACCCGTGCCCATGCGCACCTGGAAGATCGACGGGCCGCCCGAGATGGTGGACGGAATCGTCATGTACGTCATCACCTCCTGGTCGGAGCGCCCGGCGAGGCGGGCGAGGAAACCGCCGATGGTCTGGATCCCGTCCTGGGAATCTCCGGCCAGTCGGATGACGGCGTCGTGGATCGATCGGGGGCTCGCCGCGGACAGACCATCGCCGGTCGCCGCAGGGGTTGAAGCTGGCGTCACCATGGGGGGAGGGTCAAAAATGGTTGGCCCGGCGGGGCTTGTCAACGGCCCCGCGGCCCAAAAATAAATTCGCCACCGCGGGAAGGGCGGCTGTATCCAGATCCTCGACCATGCGCCCGCCCGTCCCCCGCCCGCCGCGCCTCGCGCGCCTTCAGACCGGGCTCTCGCTCGCCGGTTACGCCATCCTGGTCGCCGGCCTGGCGGGATCCGCCTGGGCCTACCGCCGCTCGACCAACGCCGCGAGCGACGCGTCCCGCGACCTGCTCGCGGGCATGCAGGACACCAAGAGCTTCCAGCTCAATATGGAGGAGCAGGGCGGAAAGGCCAATCTGTTGTCCTACGAAATTGGGCAGTGGTTCACGGGGCTCTGGCAGGGCCGGAACCTGGCCTACACGCTGGCCGGGCTGGCCGTGGGCCTCGCCTTGATGTGTTTCGTCATTGCCTACGTGCTGCCGGACCTGCCCCCCTTCCCTCCCCCGCACGAGACCCGGGATGCCGCCGCGGGCACGGATGGCCCGGCCAAGGCGCCCTGAGGTCCCCAGCCGCCATGAGACTGCTCCCCCGCCGCCTCCTCCTCGCCGCCGTCCTCGCCGCGCCGCTCCCCGGTCGTGCGCAGCCCGCCGCTCCCGCGACCGCCCCCGGCCCCGCCCGGGTCGTCTTCGCCGCGCCGACCGCCGACCTGGATGAATTCCGCGCCTTCGCCCGCCGCGCCGCCGCGCTCGGGGCGACCCATGTCGTGATCAGCGACCTGCCGAAGAGCCGCTGGCAGTGGGACCTCGACCGCACCGATCCGTACCCGAACTGGGGCATGCTGGCGTCCTCGATCTTCAAGGTGGTGGTCCCACCGGAGCTGGCCCCCTGGCTGCCCGCCGACTACGCCCGGCGCAACCTCGAGATCGTCCGGGCCCGGGGCGCCGTCCTGCGGGAGCTCGGCCTGAAGGCGGTGTTCCAGGGCATCGAGCCGGCCTGGCTGCCCGAAGGGGTGTTCGAGGCCCATCCGGACTGGCGGGGTCCCCGCTGCGACCAGCCGGTGCGCTCGCGGCACGCCTATTATTCGATGTGCGTCGACCAGCCGGAGGTGCTGGCGATCTACCGCCGGGCCGTGGCCGAACTCTGCCGCGCGGCGCCGATCGACACCTTCGATTTTGTCACGAACGACTCCGGAGGCGGCTTCTGCTGGAGCGCGAGCCTGTATCCGGGAGCCAACGGACCGACCTGGTGCGAGCACCGCAGCGCGGCCGATCGGATCACCGGATTCTTTTCGGCCATCCAGGCCGGCGCCGCCGACGCCGGGATCCGGGCGGACGTCAGCGCGACCTACGGATCCGGGGTGATCGCCCAGGCCGAGGTGGACTCCGTGGTGGTGAGCCTGAAGCCGGGGCAGATGCTCAACGGCCGGAGCCGCGAGGGAAACTCCCCCAAGGTGGGCATTGGCAGCCATTGGAACTACAGCGCGACGTACCCGGTCCGCGGTGTACCCCAGCTGGAGGAAATGACCGAGGCCCTGGAGCAATGCCACGCCCAGCCCTCCGCCCGGCCGATCGTCTACCTTCAGCCGGACGAGGCGCCGTGGACCTATGACCTGCTCGAGCGGTATCGCGCCCACCCGATCCAGGGCCTGGCGGCCCGGATCGCGCTCGTCCGGGCGGTGGCGGCGGACTTCGCCGGGGAGGCGGAGGCGGACCGCCTGCTGGAGGCGTTTCACCAGACCAGCCTGGCGGTCGACTCGCTCAGCCGGCTGGGCAGCGATCCCGTGCTGTGCATCGGGGTGGTCAACCAGCGCTGGCTGACCCGCCCGTTCGTACCCTTTCCGCTCGAACTCACCGCCGACGAACGCTCCACCTACCGGCCTTTCCAGTTCCAGGCCAACAGCGAGGCGGAGGCGGCCAACCTCATGAACATGGAGGGGAATATTTTCTTCCAGGGATACTCGGGCGCCCTGCTCGCCAGCGCGAACCTCAACTACGTGGTCGGCAACCTCCGGACCGCCGCCACGGCCATGGCCGATATCGCCGGCCGCCTCGCCGATCCCGCAAAGGCCGACTGGCTGCAGACGACCGCCGCCCGGCTGCGGGCCTTCGCCTGCCTGTGCCTGACGGCCCGCAACGCCATCCAGTACCAGGCGATCCTGGATCGCACGGATTACAGTCATCCGGTGAAGCAAAGCACGATCTATCCCCTCGACGGCGACCAGCGCCTCCGCGAGCTGCAGAATATCACCCGCGCCGAGGTCGACAATGTCGAGGAATTGATCGGCCTGCTGCAATCGGCCCGGCACCCGCTGCTCCGGACGGCGGCGACGCCCGCCGAGGAGGATGTCTTCCTGCTCAATCCGGACCTGGTGCCGCAGCTGCAAAAGAAGGTGAGGATGATGCTCGATCACCAGCTGGACGCCAACCGCCTCTATCAACGGCGCCAGGGCTGAGCCGATTCGGGCGCGCCGTCCGACGCCCGGCCTGAATCGCATCGGCGATGGGCTCCTGCGGCCGATTTTTGGGTCCAAGGAGGGGTATGGATGCCTCCGCCCCCCCCCACGCCCTCCGCCGCGACGCGGATGCCGTCAGGCGGTTCTGGATGGCCGCCTGGACGATTTACCGCCGGTTGATGATCGGGCTCGCCATCCTCCTGGCGGTGCTGATCGCCGCCCGCATCGCCCTGCCCTTCGTCCTCCGGACGGAGATCAACCGCAGCCTGAATCAAATCCCCGGCTACGCCGGCCAGGTCGCCAAGATTCACGTGGCCGTATGGCGCGGGGCCTATGATCTGCGCGGCATCCGGATCGTCAAGCTGCAGGGCTCGAAATCCGCGCCCTTCTTTTCGGCGCAGGCGATTGATTTCTCCCTCGCCTGGCGGGAGCTCATCCACGGCAAGTTTGTCGGCGACATTACGATTGAGGCCTGCCGGATCAATTTCATCAAGGCGGCGACGCCCGAATCCAGCCAGCTGGAGGTGGACCGGCGCTGGCAGGATGTGGTCACGGCGATTTTCCCGATCGACATCACCCATCTCAAGATCGTCGACGGCCGGATTCACTACGTCGATCAGACGGCCCATCCGGTGATTGACGTCTATGTGGAGCACCTGCAGGCCGTGGCCACCGGGCTGCGCAACCGTCCGGAAAAAGGCGGGGGGGAATTCCCCGCCCACTTGAACCTCGCGGGGGACACGATCGGAGGCGGCCATCTGGCGGCGGCGGCGGACGCCGATCCCCTGGCGGATCAGCCGCATTTCGAGGCGCATCTGAAGGTCGAGAATGTGTCGCTCCCGACCCTGAACCCGTTCCTCCGCTCGTACGGCGGAGTCGAAGTGTCGTCCGGCAGCTTCAAGTGCTACATGGAAATGGCGGCGCGAGGCGGCCGCTTCGAAGGCTACGTGAAGCCGTTCTTCGACCGGGTGAAATTCACCGATCTCACGGCGGGGGACAAGCCCGTCGCCGAACGGGCCTGGCAGGCGCTGGCCAGCGGCCTGGTCGAGCTGTTCAAGAACAAGTCCCAGAACCAGCTGGCGACGCGCATTCCGTTCTCCGGCGAGTTCAAGCACACGGACGTCGGCGTCTGGGCGACGATCACCAGCATGCTGCACAACGGTTTCATCCAGGCCCTCACCCCCCGGCTCGACCACAGCGTGACGTCCGCCGCCATTCCTCCGGCAAAAGTGGCGGCCGCTCCGTAGGCGATCCGAACTCAGCGAGCCGATGGGATACCTCGACAAGCAGTTGATGAACGGCGAGACCGTGGTGCGGCGCGCGCACCTTCATTGGATCGTCTATTTGCCCGCGCTCGGCGTCGCCGCCATCGCCGTCCTCGGAGCGGGCTGGCTGGGTTGCCAGGGCCCCCAGGCCAGGGCGGCGGCGGCAGTGATCGGTGCCCTGCTGGGCGCCTACGCGCTCTACCTGGCCTGCGGCGGATTTATCAAGCGAAGGTCCGCCCGATTCGCCGTGACCAACCGGCGCGTGCTGATTGCCATCGGGCTGATGCGGCGGCGATCCGTGGAGATGCTGCTGAGCCAGATTGAAGGGATCACGGTCCAGCAGGGCCTGGGGGGCCGCATTTTCAACTACGGCACCGTGGTGATCGAAGGCACCGGAGGGGACGGCGTGCCTTATCCGAAGATCGCCGCGCCTGGCGCGTTCCGTCTGGCCGTGCAGGAACAGGTCGAACGCGGCGCGAATCCGGGTCGTCCCCATGCCGCACCGGCCCAAGGCGGCGAACCCGCCCCCTCTCCGGCCTCCCGGTATGACGAACTCCTCAGGCTGGATGAGCTCAAGTCGAAGGGGATATTGACCGAGGCGGAGTTCGCGCGGGAGAAGCGACGGCTGCTCAAAAATTAGCGAGCCCCCGCCCGTGCCCAATTTGGCCCGAGAGGCTCAATGGGAATGTCCGTCGTCCTTGGGTTTCTCCGGCTTTGGCTTGGGTTTGGGCTTTGGCTTGGCCTTGGTTGGACCCTTGGGTGCGGCTCTCTCGGAGCCTCGGGAATTCGCCGGGGTCGTCATGTGCTCCGCGTTCGTCCGTTCCTCATGGCTCGCGGGCGCGGCGGCGTAGGACGGCGGGCGCGCCGCGGCCGGCCGGGCGGGCGCCTCGGCTCGGGGTGCAGTCGGGCCGGAAGATCGGGTCATGATCGCGCGGTTGATCGGCGCGCCCTTAAATGCGCCCGGATTCCGAGCCACGACCGCGACCGCCGCCGGTCCCCGGGTGCGGATGTTGCGAAAGGCCGACCGCGGGGGTTGCGCCGGCGCTCCGCCGATGACGCGCGGGCTGACAATCTGCGCGCGGCCCTGCCATCCGGCGGGCGCCCGCGGCGCCGTCCGATTGGCGGGAAAGCCCCAGGGCCGGACTCCGACCGAGGCGCCAAATTCGACCCGGCCCGGGCCAGGCGGATGCCACCACCCGCCGTTGCCGTGCCAGTAATTCGCCCCGACGATCACCACTCCGCCGCCGCCCCAGTTGCACCCGAAGGTCAGCCAGGCCCCCGCGCCGTAAGCGGGTCCGTAGGTGAAGAACGGGCCGTGGTAGCCGTAATAGGGCTGGTCGACGAACACGACCGCGGGATCGTAGTGCGGAACGTAGATCACGTCCGGCTGGGCCGGCTCGATCTCCACATAATTACCGTCGAGCACCACCTGCTGCTGGGGCGTGTCGGTCAGGGTTCCCGCGGCCTGCGCCAAGGCGCGCAGCCGTTGGATCGCGTCCATCACCGCCGCCGGCTGGCCGACGAATGCCGCGCCGACCGTCTGCGTCCAGGGTCCATTTTGCGCCATCCACGTCACGACTTCCGGGTAATGGGCCAGGGAGCGGACACTCGGGTCCCAGGGCTGGGAGTCGACCTGGGCCGGGTCTCCCCCCTGGCTCAGATAGGCGCCGGCGGCGGCGACATCCGACGGAAACGCCGCCGCCGGGAGGATCAGCGAAATCAAGGGATCGGGATAGAGGGCGACGGGCGCCAGAAGCTGATCGAGCGGATCGGCGGCCGGTGGCTGGGCCGGCGCCTCGGGATAGTACACCGGAGAGGGCGGCGGAGGCCCTGACAGGTAGACCTGCTGGGCGGGCGCCACGATCAGGCCCGCGCCGAAAAAAAACGCCCCGCCGGCCGCGAAGGGCGCCAGCGCCGACGCCAGGGAGCCCAGTGAGGAAAATTTGCTCATCAACCATTTAACACCAATCGGGCTGAGGCCGCCAGGGGGTGAAGACCTCCCCGCGGCCGGCGCCGTTGCGGCGCTCAAAGCGCGCACGAGCCGCCGGACTTCGCCACGAGCCGCCGCATCGAATCGGACGGACTCAGCCCAAGCACCTCACGGACGTCGACCCAGGCCAGATCCACCGACTCCTCGCTGATCTGCAGGGGTTCGCGGTCGTCCGCCTCGCAGCAGAAGCGGAAGTCGTAGTGGTAGTGGCCCGGCACCCCCGGGCGCTCCGGGATCCAGTGGCGGTCGAAGTCGAGGATCTCACGGGAGACGAGGCGAACCCCCGGGAGCCCCGACTCCTCGCGGGCCTCGCGCAGGCCCACCGCCGGCAGGTCCGGATCCCCGTCCGCATGGCCGCCGGGATTGAGCCAGCGCCCGAGCTTGCGATGCAGCGTCAGCAGGGTGCGCGTGCGCTCGGGGTTCAGGACCCAGGCCGATCCGGTGAGGTGCCCCGGCGCGCACGACCGCAGCAGGCAGTCGGGATGGCGCCCGATGAACGCGATCGCATCGGCCGTCATCTCCGCCTCCTCCGGGCCGAGCGGTTTTTTCAGGTGGGCCTCCAGCAAGGCCACCGCCGCCCCGGTCGGGGGGAAACTTTCCTTTTGCCCAGGATGTTTTATCATGTTGTTCTGCCCGCCAGGAATGCTCCCGCTGCTTTTCCAGCCCCTCCGGCTCAATCTCTATTCGTTCGACGAGCTCTTCAAGGGTTTTGTCATGTCGCGGCCCGGGAGCTTCGCCGAGACCGTCGATTTTCGGATCTATCTGCAATATGTCGCCGCCGGCCGCTACGCGCCGACCGACTATTTCACGGCCATGATGGAGGCCGTGCACGACAACGCCATCCGGGAAGCCACCGAGGATTACCTCCGGTCGGCATCGGCCCGGGCGGCCGTGGCCTTCATGGGCGGACACGACCTGGCACGCAACAGCCCCGTCTACGCCGCGGTGGCATCCCTCGCGCGGCAGCTGGCGCGCCAGGGCTACCTCCCGATCAGCGGCGGGGGCCCCGGGGCGATGGAGGCGACCCATCTCGGGGCGCTCCACCAGCACAGCACCCCCGCCGCCCTGGCGCGCGCCCTGCGGGAACTCGGCCGCATCCCGGACATCCCGCCCCGCCTCCAGGACATTGTCGCCGCGGACGGCAAGATCGACCGGCGGCTGGTGGCCAGGGCCCACGCGTGGCTGCTGCCGGCCTACCGCATCCGCCGGCGCATCCGACAGCCGGGCGAAAGCCTGGCGATTCCCACCTGGCTCTACGGGCACGAGCCGACCACGGCGCTGGCCACCCAGATCGCCAAATACTTCCAGAACAGCGTGCGGGAGGACCGCCTCCTCGGGGTCGCCACCCACGGGGTGATCTATGTGGAGGGCCGGGCCGGCACGCTCCAGGAGATCTTCCAGGACGCCGCGTTGAACTGCTATCGGATCCTGGGGGACTTCAGCCCGATGATCTTTTTCGGCCGACGCCAATGGCTGGAGACACTGCCGATCGTGCCGGTGCTGAAAAAACTCTTCAAGGCGGGCGACTTCGAGCGCTACGTGCGCGTGACCGACGATCCCGGGGAAATCCTCACGTTCCTCGCGCAGCGGCGCCGCCGGGAGTCGCCCTCCGAGCGCATGGTCCGGCTCAAGCCGGACCGGGACCACTAACATGAAACAACGCCTCCTCTCCCTGGTCTTTGTCCTCGCCGGCGCCGTCTGTCTGATGGCGCGCCAATCCCGCGCGGCCGGTCCGGCCGCGCCCCTCGTTGTCTGCGGAATCGGACTGCTGCTGGTCGGGATCGTGCTCCGGCTCACCGCCCGCCGATCCTAGGCCGCCCCGCGGCAGCCGGGCCGGTCAGGAACCGGTCGGGCCTCCGGCCGGCGCGCCGACCGCGGCGGTCGCGGCGTAGGGCGCCGGCGGGCTCGCGGCGCGCCCCGAGCTGGAAAATGCGAGGATCACTCCCGCGAGGATCACCCCGAGGAGGAGCTTGAAAAGGAGGTCGTCTGACTTGGTCATGAGCGTGAAGGGTTGAGTTGAATTTGATTCGCGTTACTGGGGGGTGAGACGCACCCCGACCGGCGCAGTTGCCTTGCGCCCCGAAATATTCCCGCCAAAATATCGGCGGCGGCCGTAACCAAATCCCCGCCCATCCGTCCGCGCGCCGCGCCGGCAGCGCGTTTGGTCATCATCCCCGGCGGACACAACGAGTGGGCCGAGGCCGACCGGGTGCGGAGCCGGAATCCGTGACCGGCGCCGAAAAGGTTCAGCTCGACGACCCGGCGCTTTCACCGGCATTCCCCTCGCTCAGCAGGTCGACGGCGATCACATCGACCTGGGCCTTTGGGGTCGTTCCCCAGAACATCCGGACCAATGCGAAAAGCAGCACCGCCGCACCCAAGCCCAGGGCGGCGTCCGTGCCGAACAATCCCCGCACACCCCAGGTGTGGTCCCCCTGGCCGTCCAGCCAGGTCATATAGGAGACCGGCACCAGCGTGGCGGAACTGAAAAGCGCCATGCGCGTCCCGGCCGTCAATGGGTCGGCGCCGCCCAGCTCCAGGGCCAGCGCGGTGCTGGAAGTCCAGACCATGGCGGTGGCGAATTCGTAGATCAATCCCCCGACGCAGAACGTCGCCGGCCGGATCGGCGCCGCGGCAAGGCCCGCGGCCGTGAGCGCCACGAGGGAGCCAAGGCAGATGTAGCTCAGGCGTCGCGGGAAAAAATCGTTGATCGCCCCGGCCACCAGGGCGCCCGCCGCCATCGCGATCACCCCGCCCGGCAAGCCGGTCACCCAAAGGACGGCCCGGGGCGACGCGTGGTAGTCTCCGCCAACGGCCGTAAACAGATTGAAGGCCGCGCCGGCCGTGATCGGGGAGAGGAAGAGGAGCAGGCCGAGCCAGGTTTGACGCCGCTTCAGCAGGGTCCGGATCTCCTCGAACATGCCGCGAAACGCGGCGCGGCTCGGCGCGAGCGAACGGCGCGGCTCCTCGATCAGCAGCACCGACAGCGAGGGGAGAAAACTCAGCAGGGCGATGCCCGCCGCCGCCTGCACCAGCGGCACCCGCTCGATCAGCCAGAGCGAGGCTCCGCCGAGAAACGGCAGGCTGGCCATGTTCCCAGCCTGGTACCAGCCCGCGGCCTTGCCGCGCACCCCGTCGGGCAGCAGAACCGCCATCAGGCCCCCGATGGCGGTAAAGGCCAGCGAGACGGCGAGATTCCCGGCGGCGAGCAGGACGACGAACAACGTCAGATATTTCGGCCGGGGCAGCAGGATCGCAACGAAGAGCAGAGCGGCTCCGGCCAGATTGCCCACCCAGATCCAATTTCGCCGGCTCAACCACATGTCGGCGACGGGCGCCCAGGCGAACTGCACGGTGAGGGGCAGCAGCGCGAGCGCGGAAATGCCGCCGATCGTGCTGACCGCAATGCCCTCGCGGCGCAGCAAGAACGGCATGACGATGCAGACGAAGGGAAAGACGGCGCCGGCAATGGGCAGGAGGCAGAACAGCCAGACCGGGGGGTGGCGACGGATCTCCGCGGCGGAGGATGGGGCGGGCGGCAAGGGAATGGGAAGCCTCCCGCGCGGCAACCTGGCCGAAACGTCCACCGGGCCGGAGGTGGCGACCCTACGGGTCGGCGGTCGGTGGAGTCAACCGCGGACGCCGCTCCGGCCCACTCCGTCCCTTTCCGTGGCGCGCGACCGCACTCCGGCGCAGACCTCAAGATCCGCGTCATGACCCGTTCCTCTGAACCCGACCTTCACCGACGTAGTCGCCGTCCGTGCGGCAATGTCATCCGCGGGTTGACATTCCCTGAGCGGCTTTTTGCCTCGCGAGGTCGCCCTCGCTGGTGCGCTGAATGTCCGCCTTCGTCAGTTTCACGAAAATATTCTTATCCACCAAGCTGATGCGCTCGACCTCGTCCGGGGAGATCAGAATCTGTTTCCCCAGATGCCAGACGCCGGTCTCGACGACCAGTTCGCGAATGGCCCAGCTGAGCGCGTCCACCCGGAAGCCGGTCACGTGGCCGATCCGCCCGTCGACGGTCTCAAGGTGGTAACCGGTCACCGCCCGGGTGCCCTGCAGATGACGGTCGGCGCGCGGCTCGAGCGCCCGGCGCAGGTTGGGATCCCGGGGTTGCGGAACCAGGCCGAGCGGATGGCCGCTCATCCCCCACATCTCGCCCCCCTGCCAGTAGACCGGCCAGCCGTAGGAACGGAAATATTGATCCTCGAACTGACGGGTGACCGTCTCATGCGCGGCGATCGACGGGCTGTCTTCAATCTGCTGCTTGCGCAGCTTCACCTGCAGCGCGTCCTCGTGTTGGTCCAATTTCCCAAAGGCGTGGGGGGAGAGCAGGACGAGGCGTCCCGTCAGCCATGCCCCGGTGTCCACCACCACGTAGCGAATCACCCAGGCCTGGTCGTCGAAGAAAAAATCCCGGATGTGCCCGATGTCCCCGTCAAGGGCGGCGAGCTTCTTGCCGTAGAGCTTTTGCGTGTCTTGCAGCATGGATTCCGCCCCACCGAACATACGGACCAGAGCGCGCGGCGACTATGGGGTGTTACCCGAACTGGGCTCTGCCCGTTTCCCGCTGCCAGTGGGCTGGCTAGGGTTTGGCCACTGCCACCGTCGTGCAGGTGACAATCAGGTCGTTGTGGTCAAAGAAAATGCGCACGGTGATCTTCTTTCCATCGAACGTCGCTTCGATGGGCGTGCCAGCGGCCTCCCAAAGGCCCAAAGTCAATACATCGGCCCCGGCGTGGAGGAATGCGCGGGTGGCCTTTACCTCCGTGCTGTATCCCTGGATGAACGTATAGATCTCCCGGCGCCCCCCGTCATCAGTCCTTTCTGAGGTGACCGGCGGCCCAAACTCCGCGATGACGAGATCCCGCTCGGTACCCGGGGCAAGCAGGTTGAGGTTTTTCCTGGTGGGCTGCTTGGCGGCCATGACCACCGAGCAGGACGACCATAACGGAACGAAGGCCACCCCCATTAATGCGATCAGCCAAAACAGCAGGGAGGGCAGTTGGCGGGACGGGGCCGGCGGATTAGCGATGTTTGGCATAATAGATCGTGGTATCAAAATGGTTCGCACCGGCAAATTCCCACGTGCCCGCAATCACCGGCTTGGCCGCCGGCCCGGTTGCGACCCCCGCGCCGGTCTCGTCCCATAGCGTGAGGTCGAAAGCAGAGTTCACGCGCCGCGCGGTAAGGCGATAAGTGTGGCCGGCGGCAAAGTCGATTTTGACGAAAGCCTCCAGGCTAATCGCGTCGACCCCGAGGCCAACGGCGACTCCGTTCTGGTAACCCACCACCCCGGTCGGAACGTATTGGCGCAGCGCCACGGTGAGCAGGTGCGTTGCCGGAGATAGGGGCAAGGGCTTCTCGTCGCCACTGAAGCTGAGCGGCGTTCCCGCAGTGGAGGCGGAAAAATCGGCGGCGAAGCCATCGACGCGTTCGATCGTGACACTCGAGTCGCCGCGGTCCGCGGAAACCAGAAAATGCCCCAAGCCGGCGGCGATCTCCGCCGAGTCCTTTCCCTGAGTATAGACATATTTCTGCCCGTAAGTCGTTGAATCCGTCACCCCATGGTACGCGGCCGCAAACCCTTTGCCATAGGTATCGCCCACGCTGCACCCGCCACTCAGCACTCCGGCAACTGCGGCGAAGCAAAGAAAGGCAGGGAGGCAACAGGCGTGCATCAGATTGTGCGACGCAGGGTCTTATGAAGGTCGGCGGGAGGTTTGCAACTCCCCTCCTCGACTCACCCAAGAATCTTTCTCAAGCAGACGGACTCGCCGCGGCGCGACCCGGTTGGAATAGGCCATGGCCGCAGAGCGGTCAGCAGCTAAAGAATTCGCACGGGATATTTTTGGCCTCCAGCATCGCCTTCAACTTGCTGACCACGCGGGGATCCCCCTGATACAGCGCCTCCAGCAACGCCAGCAGCAGCCGGTCCTTTTGCGCCGCCGGCACCGTCAGCCAATATTCGTAGTCGGAGTCGCCGAAAGTCTCCGAGGGAGCCTTGCCGACGTCCTGGCCGGCGAGTTCCAGGTCGCCATGGGCGAGGATCGCCGCGCTGATATGGA
>Ga0302320_10009462_pt1 | contig 20936 bp, 13 predicted proteins | sample Bog_T0_3_FD_202130 | JGI IMG/M metagenome (GOLD analysis project Ga0302320, IMG submission 202130) | Peat permafrost microbial communities from Stordalen Mire near Abisko, Sweden - Bog_T0_3 | ecosystem: Environmental > Terrestrial > Soil > Wetlands > Peat | place: Sweden: Abisko, Stordalen Mire...
CAGGACGGCCAGTTGATCCCGCAACTGGGCGGATTGTTTCAAAAGCGGGGGCAGGGTGGCGGCGGTTTGAGCGAGCTGCGATTCCTGGGCGGCAAGATCCAACCGGCTCGCATATCCTTTTTTGAACTGGTACTGGAGGATCTGCACCATGTTGGAATTGAAAGCGACGAGCTGGTGGGCGGCATCGATTTGCAATTGCAACGAACCCAGTTGGATGGCGGTGACCACAACGTTGGCGGTCAACGTGGTGTAGGTGGCAAGCATTTGGAAATGGGTGGCCTGTTCCTGGGCCTTCAACGACTCCATGGTGCGGCGGTTTAGGCCGAAGACATCGGGAACGTAGGAGACGCTCACTTCAGGGGTGAAGAGATTATATTGGAAGATATTGGCATTGGGGGTGGGCGCGAGCAGGTTGGACTGCCGCTGGCGGCTGGCGGAGAAGCTCCCGGAGATGGTGGGAAAATAGGAGCCTCGCTGGGAGAGGACATTCTCCCGCGCGGCGGTCAATGCGGCTTGCGCGGCCTTGAGGTCGGGGTTGTTGGTGATGGCTTGATCGATCAGTTCGTTGAGTGGCTGGGAATGGAACAGGGTCCACCAATCGCCGGCAATATCCGCGCCTTTGGCGAGGTGCTGGGCTTCACCGCCCGGGGCATTCGTGGTGGCGGCGGTGCTGGCGATGGGGTGGGCGGTGTAATCGCTAACAGCAGGAGCCGCGGGGCGTTTAAAATCAGGGCCGACCGCGCAACCGGCGCCGAGGAACAGCGCGAGAAGCACAATCAAGGGCACTGGCCTTGAATTAAAGAAGTGAGTCATACGAAATCAACCGGGGACATTGCGAAACATCGGAATTCGCGTTGGCTCCCACTATCGCCGCGCCGATTGCCAGGTTTATCGAACCGGGTTGCCGCACGGCCAGAAAACTACCATGGCATCTCATTTATTTGGTTAACCGAGCATGATTCCCGAGCCGAAACCGGCGGGAACCGTCAGGACGAAAACGAACAGGGCGAAGCTAGAACCGGGGAGGGGCGCGACTATCGGTAAACTGGTATTGGAAAACGAGGCGGGGCCGGTGGTCGGGCACGAGCACGGCGTAGAGCAAATATACGGCGACAAGGGCAATTACGGGCGTTACCGCGACCTCGCATAACTGGCCTTTGAGGAACAGCGTTACAATGCAGCCGTGATCCAAATCGTTGCTGTCATGATGGAGGGCGTGATGCAGGGCGGGACTGGCAACCAATATTAAAAGGGCAAAGACCTGTAGAACAAGTGCGAAAGCCAGAACTGTTTTGACAGTTCTTTTAAACCACTTGCTGAATTTCTGGCTTAATCGCACGTTATTCTTATAAAAATTGTCATACCGGGGGGAAATGCGCAAGCAGGATGGCGACGCAGTTTTGAGGCTAGGTGTGAGACAGAATTCTTCCACGAGTCAAAATGTTGGCGCCGGGGGTGTAAGTTTGCCCGCCCTCACGTGTTTCCTCTCCCCCAGGAGAAGGACATACGCATCCGATTATTCGTAGTGTCTGTGGCGGAAGCCGCCGGGTGGTCACTGGTATATTCCGATCCTCGACACAAATACTTTGAATTCCTTAATTTTTTTGAGCATTTGGAAGAATTTTGGCTTGCGACCATTTAGGTTTCGGCGGCGACGGATCCGGCACCCTCACGGTTGGGAAATCCAGCGCTTAAATTTTTTTCATAGTTGAAATGACTTAAATTCGCTTAAAATGGCTTAAAATTCGTACTGGTCGGAAGGGGTCGGCTTTGGCGGCTAGGGTGAGGCGTGACCGCAGGGCGCACAGCGACCTTCCGTGAGCGCCGGCCGATCCCGATTTTTCCGACCGAGACTTTGACTCTTCGGCTCCCAACTTTTCTCTGATACGAGGAGATTATGGCACCGGTTGGAAAAAACGCACGTTAGCGGGAAACACGAAAAGAAATCATGAAGTATGAAGTATGAAATGCGGGGCGGTTAGGCTGGCTGGGATGAAAGCTGGCAGGATCGCAAATAAGCAGTTTTATCCACTGCAAATTTTCCGGTTGAAATTGCGCGGGGACTGACATTTAATGCGGGTTTGAAGCGCCGCCAGAAAAAAATCCCCTCCATAGCTCTTTTGATTGAGTCTTCGCGCGCATCCGGGCGCGATCTCCTTTATGGCATTGCCAAGTGCGCCCACCATTATGGCCCGTGGTCGTTTTATTGGGAGCCGGGCGGCCTGGAAAAGGCCTGGCCGGCACTCAGGGCTTTGAATGTGGATGGGATTATCTTGCGGGATGTGGACGCTTTGGACGAGGTGCTGGACATGGGGATTCCGGCGGTGGTGATCGGACATAAGCGGACGGAGGTGCCAAATTTGGTCAATGTGATCACGGACTCCTCGGCCATCGGCAAGATCGGGGCGGAACATTTGCTCCATTGCGGATTCAAGCATTTTGCCTACTGTGGCTACGGCGGCCCGGGGTCTTCGAACGCGGAGCAGGTGTTATCCACGTGGTCGAATTTGCGCGGCGAGGCTTTTGAGCGGCAGATTCGGAAAGCGGGCTTTGAGGTGAATCCGTACACGATCCCCTCGACATCGACGACGACTTGGCGGCAGGAGTCGGCAAAAACGGCGGATTGGCTGCGGTCACTACCCAAGCCGGTGGGATTGCTGGCTTGCAATGACGATTGCGGGCGGCAGGTGATTGAGGCGTGCAAGCTGGCGAACCTGGCGGTGCCGGATGAGGTGGGGGTTTTGGGCGCAGACAACGACGAGGTGGTTTGCGGGTTGTCCGAGCCGCCGTTGTCGAGTGTCGCGATCAACTTTGAGCGCGCGGGATACGAGGCGGCGCTGGAGCTGTTTCGACTGTTGCAAGGCAAGCGGAGCGCGCCCCGCAAAATCAATGTGCCGGCAACCCACGTGGTGGCGCGCCGCTCGACGGATGTCATGGCGGTGGCCGACCCGCACGTGACCAAGGCCTTGCAATTTATCCGGGATCATGCGCGCGAGCACGTGATGATTTCCAAAGTGGCGGCGGCCGCCGCCCTGTCGCGCCGGGCGCTGGAAATAAAATTTCGCCGCGAGATGAGTTGTTCGATCCATGAACATATCCGGCGGGTGCGGACGGACCAGATTGTCCGCTGGCTGGTGGAGACGGATCTGCCGGTGGGACAAATCGCGGAGAACCTTGGTTTTGCGGATGTGCAACATTTTGCGCGCTATTTCTGCGCCAGCAAGCAGATGAGTCCGCTCGCGTATCGGCGCATCTTTGGACGGCGGATTGCATGAACCGCGGTTCCACAAATAGCCGGCAGCCAATCCCCGGTGGGGTTGATGGGTTCACGGGTGTTTTCCCGTAATCGAAATGGCGGAACCGGCTCCGGGCGCCGAATCAATTTGATGAAGCAAGACAAGTGACCTTGATGAGGTCGATGCAGCGACGGTTCATGCCGTCGACCGTCGAGACGGGCAATTCACGACTTGCTTGGACCAAAAAAACAACCAACGCGTCAGCGTTGGTTGTCGGGTCGCAAAACTCGGTTATCGGTTAACCTGGGTGCTGGCTGCCTGGAGCCAGGGCAGGTCAGGGCAATTGACCGGGCTAGGCGTCAGCGAACTGGGGTTTTCCGTCCGCTGGTTGATTACGCTGGCGTCCCGCCACTTTTTGATTTGGGCATGGCCATCGCAGAAGGATATGCCGCCAGCATTATTGTGATACGTGGCGGGATAGTCATACCATACGTTGTCCAAGGGATCGCAGGCAAAGTAGCCATCGTTGATGCTGTAAGGATTTTCGTCGATGAAAGTCCAGATATTTACCGCCCCAATCGTGGCCAGGTCGGAATCCTTTTTGAAGATCCGGCATTTGCCATCAGAATTCCAGACATCATAGGGATGGAGCCAGGCATTCATCGACATGCTGCGCGTGCGGGGTTTGCCAAGGGCGCCGCGCGGCCAAACACTATTGTCCGCGGGACAGCGGTAAACCGCGACGGTCTTGATATAAGGATAGATGCATCCGGCCTGGACCCAAGTGGGATCACTGGCCTGGGCACTGTTTTGAACGCCGGGGCACCATTGGGGCAGGTAATTGGCGGCAATCGGCGCGGCGGTTGGAGAAGGTGGCTGGGAGGCTTCATCCCCGTTCCACGGGAGAATGCCGTTGGCATCTCCCACGTACATCAGCCACGCCAAACTCAATTGCTTGAGATTGCTGACACATTGGATGCCTTGGGCCTTTTGTTTTGCCTTGGCCAGGGCGGGCAGCAGCATGGCGGCAAGAATCGCGATGATGGCGATAACCACCAGCAATTCAATCAACGTAAATCCGGGTAGACCGGCTGCGCGCTGCGGACCCACCTGGTCCGCACCTGACTGCCGTGCCGGGCGTGGCCAGGAATTCTGCTCCCTTGAATTTCTTATCTTCATAGACTTGCCTTTGGTTACTTTAATTTCCGGACCGGGGATTTGGCCCCGGCCCGGAGGTTTACTGGATCAAACTATTGTGCGCCGACGCGATAGTAGCGGGCCGTGCCGCTGACGGTATCGGTTGCCGACTGCGTACTGCCGGTGCCGGGGATGGTGGTCACAGGTGACCAAGTTATGGGGCCGGTCAGGCGGTTGGCGGAGTAAACCGTGTAGGAATGGCCCTGCAGGGTCGGGAACGAGATGGTCACCTGGGTGCCGGAGTGGGTGACTGTTAATGCAACGGGCGCAACGGATACCACGGCGGGAACCAGCATCAGGAAGTTGACGTTCAGGTTGTTGCCGCTGGTCAGCGTCAAGGTGTTGGTCGAGCCGGTAAACGTCACCGTTGCGAGAGTTCCGCCAGTAGTCAGCATCGGCACCCAGTGCCAGGTCTGCCAACCGGCAGCGTTCGGATCGGCGAAGGTACCCAACAGATTGGTGGTTTGCGTGGTGGTTCCCCATCCGCTGGTGACCAAACCGAGAGTCGTACCGCTGAAAGCGCCGGCGCCGCCGGCCATGCGGCCGTAGATGTTATAAGTGCCCGCCGGGTAATGACGGGTGTAATTGAGCCAGGTGCCGGTGCCGAACCAGCCGAGATTGAAGTCGCCGACGAAGGGGTCGCTTAGGGCGACCTGGGAGTCGAGAAACTTTTGGCGCAGGTAATCAGCACAGATCTGAGTTCCGGGAGTGTCCAACGGCCGGTATTGCTGGCTTTGGCCCGATTCCGTGCTGATGTAGTCAATGCCGTTGATGCTCCCGTTATTATTGTTGCCTCCGGGCGCGCCATAATAGCTATCCGCTTCCTCCGCACCACTGGCGTAAGACTGTGAGGATGGTATAACGCTGTCACCGGTGGGGATGGGATTATCAATGTAGGAACCCCCGTTAAAGTCGAAGTCTTCGGCTTCAAACATGTAGTTACTTTGGGTGAAGGTGTCAAAATTGACGGTGTACGAGGACGACAAATGCGTGCTGTTCGTGACGTTGATTACGGCGGTATAGACCGTATTGGTGGTGAGGGGGATGGTCCCGGTCCAATTGGTGGAAGTGCTGGTAAACCCGGCCTGGGCGGTGACATCGGATCCATTGAGGATCAATTGAACATTGCCCGCGGGAATAGCGGTGCCAGCGCCTTGGCCCACGGTAAATGTGAAGTGATTCGTCGGTTCAAAGGGATGCAGGCCGTCCGGGTAGCTGGCTTGCAGCACGGGCTTGGGAATGGTCACGGCGGGCACCACCATGTAGAAGTTTTGATTAGCACCGGAGCCCGGACCGGTCAAGACCCGCACGGTTTGGGTTCCGCCCAGGGAGACGGAAACCAAATTGCCATATTGATCGAGCAGCGGGACGTATTCATAATAATTCCAGTTGCCGTCGGTCAGGGAGAAAGTTCCGAGGTTCGTGACGGTTTGGCTCGACTGGGTGGGGTCAGAGAGAACCTGTTCAAAGTAGGTCACGCTGCCGCCGGAGACGGCTTGGCGGGCATAGACGTTGTATTTGCCGACGGGGAAATTGCGGGTGTAATCCTGCCAATCATTTGCGTTCACATAGCCAACTTCTTCATCGACGGTGTCGGCGTTATTGCTGGCGCCGGGATTGGCGGCAAAATAATCGAGGAATTTCTGACGGTAGAGCGGAAGGCCGCCGGGCGTCTGCTCATAGGCTCCCTGAATGGAGACGGTGTCGCTTGGACGATAATGATGCGGTCCGGCGCTCGGGATCGTGCCAACAAACTCATCGATGCCTTCGGTTCCGGTCAAGCCGGCGTACGCAAAAATACCACCGTCGGCGGTGACCGTGGTAACCCATTGGCCGCCATTATAGTTGAAATCTTCGGCTTCAAAGAGCAGCGTGGGCTGGAAGGTGTCGAAATAGGCGCCGGCGGAAGCGGTCACGCCATTGTTGTCAGTGCCATAGACGGTGAGGGTATAAGCCGTATTGGTTTTGAGGGTGAGGGTGACATTGACCACATTGGTTCCGAGGCCAACGGCACTGAGAGACGGCGAGCCGACGGCATAAGTCACCGCGTTGGAGACGCCGGTACCGGGGAGGCCGGTCTCGATGGAAGAAACGTAGACGTTAGTAATGTTAGCCGAGGCGGAGGTGACGGTGTACGTCAGTTTGTTGCTGGTAGAGAGAATGATATCATTCGGAACGATGTTGGAGATAACCGGGGGCAACGGGCCGTTAATGAGATCCAACACGGCGTCGTCAACATAGACGGAACCACCGGCATAATTGACGTTTTCAAAGAGGAGAGTGTACTGGACCGAGGTTGTACCCACCGGGGCGGTCAACACGCCGGAAGGCACGGTGGCAACAATATTACCGTTTTGGACCTGGTTGGTCACGAGCAGTTGCACCCAGGTATCCAGAGGAAATGGGGCGGTGCCGGCGCAATTCAGGTTAGTAATGTTCAGGGATTCATATTGGGTTATAATCGCATTGTTTTTGTCGAGGAAACTCACCTGTACGACAAAGTTATTCGGGCCCGGTAAATCTTCGTGGGATGCGTAAGCGTATACCGAAGCATTCCAGGTAGATCCGGCGACCGTGGGAATTGTTTGTTGATAGAAAGAGTAACCAATTGCCCCGCTGAAGGTGCCATACAAATTGCCCACGTAAGTACCATCAAAGACGCTGACGTTTTCGGCCGGGGAATCGGCTGGGCAAGTGCCGGCGTTATAATAAGTTGCCGTGGCGTTATGCTCGTTGGCGGGGCCTTGGATGGTCCAACCGCTGGAGGTTCCGGTTTCAAAACCGGGATTGGCCAGCTGATTGCCTTGGTCCGCCCGCGTCGTGCTGGCGGAAACAAGCAGGCCGACGATCATTGCCAACATAGTGGTCCAGCGGGCCGTCAACCGCCTCCCACCGAACGCGACAGTGCGAGGTTGCTGTTTATGGGGTATTGATTTCATGGTATGAATCTTTTTACTGTGGTTGCTTGGTTGGGACTTGGGTTCTGGTTTTATGGACGAACGGCGGGCAGACAAATTGATGTTTCGGCAGCGGAAACACGGGCTGATTGCGCCTTCGCCGGAAAAATTTCCGGCAAAAGGTGTCGGCGAGGGATCGCTAAAATGTAAAGTATATTCAGCCATTCTGATTGGGGCCGAGATTGCTTATGAAGAAAAATATCAGTTTATTTAATTAAAGTGCGGATGGGAATGTAATCAGATGAATTACAAAATGGGTGAACATGTAACGACTTTACACACGCGGCAGGGTTTGTCAACGGAAAATTGCGTGATTTCTCTAATTGACCTTTAAAGGCGGCCTTATTTTCGGGTCGAGGCGATTTTTCCTTGAATCGGCCAACGTCCACCCCTCACCCTAACCCCTCTCGCCTCCGAGGGGCGAGGGGAGAGGGAGCCGCGATCGGCCATCCGTACTATTTCGTCGTCCTCCGGCGTGCCAACCCTCTGAGGTTCATGGGTGGTGAGCAGGTCCGGGTGGAACAGGGAACTTTCCATGAATTCGAAAAATGGTTGTTGATTTCCCAAGACTTACGCAGCATCACCCCTCAGCTTGATCCCTCTCGCCGTTGAGGGGAGAGGGAATCGCGATGGGCCATCGTCACTATTGCTCCGGCAATCGGCGTAGCTACGACGGCGTGCAGAGGACTGCCCGCCCTACCCAGTTTGGTTCATGGGTGGTGAGCAGGTCCGGATGGAACAGGGACTTGTCAACACATTGGAACGCCTGCTACTTTGAAAATGTTGAAACCCCGGCCGAATAAACCTAAAGCCAGTCGTGTGCGCGGATCGGTCCAAGCACCGCCCAAGACGGAAACGCGGGCAGCAATACCACGAAGACTATCGGCCCGGCGCAAATGGTTATTTCGGCTGGTGGCAATGTTGATTATTCCGCTGGCGGCACTGGCAATAACCGAGGTGGCGTTACGGCTTTGCGGGTATGGATATGACACCCGCTTCTTCAAGCCGCTGATTGTCGCGGGTCGTAACATGTTGGTGGAGAATGACAGCTATGGCTTTCGGTTTTTTCCACCGGAGGTGGCTCGCCTTCCGCGGCCAATTCTGATCGAAGCGAGCAAACCAGCGGATGTCTATCGGATTTTCGTTTTTGGGGAATCGGCGGCGGAAGGGGATCCGGACCCGGCGTTTGGTCCGGCCCGATTTCTCGAGGTTTTATTGCGGGAGCGGTACCCCCGACAACGGGTCGAAATAGTAAATGTGGCGGTGACTGCCAACAATTCGCACGGGATTTTGCCCATCGCCCGGGAGTGCGCTCGTCGCGAGGGTGATCTTTGGATTATCTATATGGGTAACAATGAGATGATTGGCCCTTTTGGCGCAGCGGGCGTCTTTGGATGGAAAGCGCCGCCTTTGGCGTTGATCCGGGCGAACCTAGCGGTCAAAGAAACCCGGCTGGGCCAGCTTTTGGATGCCGGCGCGGGTTATCTCAAGAACCGGAATTCCACGGCGTCGCAATGGGGCGGGTTGGAGATGTTTGCGGAACATCGGATCAGCCCGAACGATCCGGCGAAGGAGCGGGTCTATCGCAATTTCATGGGCAATTTAGAGGAAATACTGCGGTCCGGACGGGACGGGGGCGCCAAGATTCTGCTCAACACAGTCGCGGTTAATTTAAAGGATTGTGCGCCGCTGGGCTCGGAGGCATCGACAGTCCTGACAGCGGAGGATCGCGCCAGTTGTGATAAGCTAAGTGCCGAGGCGAAAACTGCCGCAGGCAAAGGGGATGCGACGACCGCGGCACGATTTTTCGAGCGGGCAGCCAAACTGGATCCCGAGAACGCCGAGCTGCAGTATCAATTGGGCTGCAGCCTCTTGGAACTTACGAATGTGGCGGCCGCGCAAGAACATTTTCAACTGGCCTGTGATAATGACGCGGTCCCGGCGCGGACGGATTCTCGCCTTAACGGCTTGATTCGCCAGGCGGCACACGAAATTGCGAATAACACCAACGTGGTTTTATTGGACGCGGCGTTGGCGTTGGCGAATCCGGGCGACGGAATTTGCGGCAATGACGTGTTTTACGAACATGTACATTTCAATCCGAACGGGAGTTATCGACTGGGGCGGGCGTGGGCGGAGCAGACGGAGCCGCTTCTGCCGGAAGCTATTAGAGGCCAATCGGCCGCACCGTGGGCCTCTCAGGAATTGTGCGAACGCCGACTGGCGTTGACTGACTGGAATCGACGCAATGACCTGAATGAAATCGTCAATCGCCGGCATTCGGCACCGCTCAACGGGCAATCGAATGATGCGAAACAGTTGGCCGGGTTGCGGGCGGAACTGGCCGAATTGGTACAGCGCATGGATTCCTCCGCAGCGGGGCAGGCGAGGCAAATCTGCGAAGATGCCATTCAGCGGGCGCCGCAGGATTTGGATATCCGTTGTAATTTCGCGGATTTTCTGGAGGCGGTCGGCAATTTTCCGGAGGCGGCGGGCCAATGGCAGCAGGTCCAACAACTGCGACCGGATTATTATCTGGGTTATTTTCAGGAAGGAAGGATGCGGGAGCGCATGGGCGAGCTGGATTCGGCCCGCGCCGATTTTCAAGAGGCGGTGGCGTTGCGACCGGTCATGGATCCGGCGTGGTTTGAATTGAGCAATATAGCGGCGAGCGAGGGAAATTTGGAACTGGCGTTGCGGGACGTGCAGAGCGCCAGCCGGTTGCAACCGCATCGCGCGATTTATTACGCGTGCATGGGGAAGCTGCTTTCCCGTATGAACCGGCATGGGGACGCGGTGGGACAATATCGGCAGGCGTTGCGCGTGGACCCCGGCTATTGGGATGGACACATGGCGCTGGGCAACGAATTGGCTGGATTAGAAAATTGGACTGAAGCGCAAACTGAGTTTGAGGCCGGGGTCAAGCTTCGGCCTGATTCGATACCGGCGCACCTGGCGTTGGGCAGCGTGCTGGCGCGCCAAAGCAACTGGGACGCGGCGCAACAGGAATTTGAGAGTGTTTTGCATTTGGATCCGGGCAATCAAACGGCGCAAGCGTCTTTGGATCAACTGCGGGTGGAACGGGGTGGCGGTAATTCGGATGACCTGAAGCAGTGACCGGGGGCGTGAGGCAGGAAGGAGAAAGCGACGGTTAAAAGGAGACGGCGGAGGTCAGAATTGACTTTTTATTATTAACGACTTACGTAATCTCACCCCTCACCCTCGATCCCTCTCCCCGTTGAGGGGATAGCGAGCCGCGATCGGTCATACCCATTATTTCTTCGGCAATCGGCATAGCTACGACGGCGTGCAGGGGACTGCCCGCCCTACCCAGTTTGGTACATGGGCGGTGAGCAGGTCCTAATGGAACAGGGGCTCTCCATGAACCTGCGAATTAACGCCCACCCTTCACCCTAACGCTCTCGCCTCGGAGGGGCGAGGGGACTCGATGGTTGGTGACCCGAAGGATTTGAGCCAGTTCTAACCGGACAACCCTGGTCGTGACGGCGCGCACGGAAGTGACGCGCCCTGCCTTGGGCGGTGGTTGAACTTGGTTGGCAGGTTTTTGTGGAATTTTTTTGCTGGCGTCGAAAAGGCGGCGGAGCCCCGCTGTTCCGAGCCACACTTGGCCGTGTGAACGGGTATGCTTTCGCCTCCCATTATTTCGTGGCATTTGATTCGCGGGCCGCGAACCAGTTGGACGGTCCGCCATGAAGTTAAACGAGCAGGAGGGCGTGCTTCGAGCCTCCAGCTCGCGCCCTCCTGCGGTCGAAAACTAACGACTCAATCTCAGAACCGCGAATCTGAGTGCGACGTGACCACCCGTTACCACATTTTAATTTGGCTTGTACCCCACGGCAGATTGAGGAGCGCCACAGCCCCGCCTCAGTCCAAAACGCTACGCGTAGACCTATGGGTGATTAGAATTTGGCGGGAGCGGGCGAGAAACGATGGGACAACCACGGTTCTGGCACTTAATCCCTCGGTAAATTCATTTGACGGGGGATTCTTTGGCACAAAAATTAACCCGGGCTCTTGAATAATGTATTGTTGACTCGGAATGTAATAGGAGGTATTACATAATAAATCACACGTAATGGTAATATTGCCTGCCGGGAATGGCACTGAGTTGGCAACGTTGTTTGCGTCGGGAATGCATTGTCAAATATTACCCAGTCAGAACAACTTAAATTGACCAATCTTATGTTTTCCAGAACCGGAATGTTTGGAATCGTTGTTCTTCCCGTCCTAGCATCCACTGTGTTTGCCCAACTGGAACCGACCGGGGTCGATCAGCGAGTGGAGACACTGCTGTCGCAAATGACTTTGGACGAGAAGATTGGCCAGATGACACAGCCGGACGTGCACGCGCTGGCGGAGCACGCTGATATTCAGAAATACTTTCTGGGGTCCATTTTAAATGGCGGTGGGGGTGGACCCGCCGTCAACACGCCCCAGAATTGGGTGGCGGTGGTGAATGAATATCAGTCGTGGGCGTTGAAGACGCGCCTGAAGATTCCGCTGATTTACGGGGTGGACGCGGTTCACGGTCATAACAATGTGGATGGCGCAGTGGTTTTTCCGCATAACATTGGATTGGGGGCGACGCACAATCCCGCCCTGGTGCAGCAGGCGGAACATATCACGGCGTTGGAAGTGGCGGGGACGGGGATTCGCTGGGCGTTTGCGCCGTGCATTGCGGTGGCGCAGAACGCGCGGTGGGGACGCACGTATGAAAGTTTCGGCGATTCTCCGGAACTGGTGGCGGAACTGGGCGCAGCGGCGGTGAAAGGTTTTCAGGGCGACCAACTTTCGGATCCGAACTCAGTGTTGGCGTGCGCCAAGCATTTTATTGGTGATGGGGGCACGCAAGACGGTGTTGACCAGGGCAATGATGTCTGTGACGAGGCCTTGATCCGCAAATTGTATCTTCCGCCCTATGCGGCCGCCATCAAGTCCGGGGTGGGCTCAATTATGGTTTCGTATAGCAGCTGGAATGGAAAAAAAATGAGCGGCAACAAATTTTTGCTAACCGATGTGCTCAAGGGGGAGTTGGGCTTTCGCGGATTCTTGGTTTCCGACTGGGCCGCGATTGACCAGATCTCCCCGGATTTTAAAGCGGACGTGGAGGAATCGATCAATGCTGGTTTGGATATGGTCATGATTCCCTATGGCGTGGGGCACTCCAACAACTTTGTGGAGTACATCCAAGATTTAAAAGAGTTGGTGGCGGAACATAAGGTTTCCGAAGCGCGGATTGATGATGCGGTGCGGCGGATACTTCGCATCAAGTTTGAGATGGGGTCGTTTGAACATCCCTATACGGATTCTTCGCTGACCGCCGCCATTGGCAGCGCGGCACACCGGGCGGTGGCCCGGGAATGCGTGCGGGAATCGCTGGTGGAGCTGAAGAATGCGAATCACGCGCTGCCGCTGGCGAAAAACCTTAAGCATCTGGTGGTGGTGGGAAGGGGGGCGGATGACATTGGCATGCAATGCGGCGGATGGACGATTTCCTGGCAGGGGCAGGCGGGCAACGTGCTGCATGGAGGCACCACGATCCTTGCGGCCATTCGCAATACCGTGGCGTCCGGGACCACCGTGACTTTTTCCGCCGATGGAACGGACGCGGCGGGCGCGGACGCGATCGTGGCGGTGGTGGGCGAGTTGCCCTACGCCGAAATGAAAGGTGACCGCACCAATCTGAATCTTTCCGAGGGCGATGTGGCGTTAGTGGAAAAGGTCAAAGCCACCGGGGTGCCGGTGGTGACGGTGCTGCTTTCCGGCCGGCCGTTAGTACTGGGTCCGGCGCTGGATGCCAGTGACGCATTTTTAGCCGCATGGCTGCCGGGGACCGAGGGGCAGGGGGTGGCGGATGTTTTGTTTGGCGACTACAAGCCGACGGGCAAACTTCCCCGCCAATGGCCGCGCGACAATGACGGCCTGGCGACCGCCGTGACGGCAGCGGGTTCAACTTTGTTCCCCAAGGGTTATAGTGCGGAAAACCTAGATCGCCCATGAATCAATTAAATCGGCGCCGATTTCTCCAAACTGCGGGACTGCTGGGAACGGCGCTTCTGGCCAACGGCAGCGGCGCGCTGGCGCAATCCGGGCCGGGATCCCAGCCGCAAAAAATTCATGGCGTTAACCTGGGAGGCTGGCTGGTGCTGGAAAAATGGATCAAGCCCGGCTTGTTTGAAGGTCAGACGGCCGAGGACGAATACACATTGTGCCAGGCCTTGGGCAAAGAAAAGGCGACGGCGCTGGTCAAAGAACACCGGGATACGTGGATCACGGCGGATGATTTTAAGTGGCTGAAGGCTCGCGGCATTAACTCGGTTCGGCTGCCGGTGGGCTATTGGGTGGCGGAGGAGAATTCGCCATTCATCACGGGATTGGAAACGATGGACTGGGCCTTTCGCACGGCCAGGGCCAATGGGATTTCCGTGCTGCTCGATTTGCACGGAGCGCCGGGCAGCCAGAATGGCTGGGACCATAGCGGGCGTGCGGGTGAGATTGGGTGGTATCAAACCCCGGAAAATATCGCGCACACGCTGCGCGTCATTGAGGATCTCGCGGCCCATTGCAAACAATACGACAATCTGCTCGGGATTGAATTGTTGAACGAGCCGCGCGACAGCGTCCCACTAAGCATCCTCAAATCCTATTACCAGGAGGGCTACCAGCGCATTCGGCGGCATCTCGAACCGACAGACGCGGCGGTGGTCATCCATGATTCATTCCGGCCTTTTGAATGGGACAAATTCATGCCGGCGGCGGATTACAAGAACGTGATTCTCGACACCCATCTTTACCAATGCTTTTCGGACGCGGACAAGAAACGGGACATTCACGCGCAGCTGGAGGTTGCCGCGGTTGAGCGAAAACAGCAATTGGACCGGATGAGCCAGCAACTTCCCTGCATGGTGGGCGAGTGGTCGCTGGGATTACCCGGGGAATCGATGGAAGGCCTGGACAAGTTGCAACGGGATGCCGCGATGCGGGGTTTTGGCGCCGCGCAACTATTGAGTTATGAAGGAACGCGCGGTTGGTATTTCTGGTGTTACCGAACCCAGGAGGGCGGAGGGTGGAGTTTTCGCGATTGTGTGAAGCGCGGCTGGCTGCCGGACACCTTCGGCGTCTGAAAAATAGTGGCGCCGTGGCGCAAAGAATTGCTCGGCCTCACCTGTTTCCTTTCCATGAACCTCCAAAGTGACTATTTATTATCAACAACTTACGTAATCTCACTCCTCACCCCGGCCCCTCTCCTCGTTGAGAGGAGAGGGTGCCGCGTTGGGAAATTGCCGGGTACTTCCGATGATTTTTTGCGGCAACTTCAACCAGGTTCAAGGGTTCAGTGCGCGAAATTTGTTCGGGGAAATCTCTCTCCGCGGCCAACCGGGTTTTAGGTTACACTCGACAATATGTGTGGCCGAATTCATATTGCAACCGTGCGGGCACTGTTATTCATCTTCATTCCATGGTTGTCCTGCGGAATATCATTCGGGCAAGCCTATCCGGCGCCGGCGGCTCACGATTACGTCTTGCGCGATTTTCATTTTCAATCCGGGGAGGTGTTCCCGGAGTTAAGGATGCATTATCTCACGCTGGGTTCGCCCCAGCGGGATGGGCAGGGGGTGGTTCGAAATGGGGTTTTAATTTTACACGGCACCACCGGAAATAGCGGTAATTTCATCCGACCCGAATTTGCCGGGGAATTGTTTGGTCGAGGGCAGCTATTGGATGCGTCCCGGTATTATATCATCATCGTGGATAACCTAGGCCACGGGCACTCCGGCAAACCGAGCGACGGACTGCACGCGCGGTTTCCGCGTTATGACTACACGGACATGGTGGCGGCGCAATATGATTTGTTGACCGGGGGCCTGAACGTCCATCATCTTCGCCTCGTCATGGGAACCTCGATGGGGGGAATGCATACGTGGATTTGGGGGGAAACGCATCCGGGGTTCATGGATGCGTTGATGCCGCTCGCCAGTGTGCCGGCACAGATTTCCGGACGGAATCGCGTGTGGCGGCGGGTGATTATTGACGCGATCCGCACGGACCCGGACTGGAAGGACGGCGACTACAAGGTTCAGCCGCCCGGGCTGGGGATTGCGGCGGAGATGCTTTATTTCATGGGAAGCAATCCGGTGCAACGCTACCGGGAAGCGCCGACCCTGCGCCAGGCGGATGAACAGCTGGACGCGTCGGTCAGCCGATCGATGAAGGAAATGGACGCCAACGATGTGCTTTATGCCGTGGAGGCCTCCCGCGATTATGATCCTGGTCCGGAATTGGAAAGAATAAAGGCGCCGTTGATCGCGGTCAATTCGGCGGACGACTTGATCAACCCGCCGGAGATTGGCGTTTTGGAAAAGGAGATACACCGGGTGGCGAAGGGGCGCGCGGTGATGATTCCCTATAGTGACCAGACGCGGGGACACGGCACTCATACCCTGGCGGCCGTTTGGAAGAATTATTTGGCTGAGCTGCTTCAGGAATCGGAAACGGTAAAAGGGAATTGATTCTTCCGCCGGGATATCTCTGATGGGAAGAATTTGATACGACCTGTATCACCGGGGCGTGAGCGGATTTTACCGGCACAGGCATGGAGGTGCCACGGAGGTGAAGTTCTGATTGTCATTCGGCGGGAATGGCATAATCTTTTTGGCGTACCCACGTTTTCGCCTGGTTTTTGCAAACCGGCATAATCGATAACATATCTAGAATCTTTTGGCCTATTTTAAACGGATAGAATGAAATCCCAATCGCTTTTCCCTGCTGGCTTGATCATGGCTTTGGCGGGACTGTTAAACTTTAGTTGGTGTTCCGCGGAAACAGCGTTGCCGCGGGAGCGATTGTCGCTGGACGTTGGCTGGAAGTTTTATTTGGGGAATCCCTGGGGCGAAGTGATCAGCCTGGCGAAGGCCGGGGAGAACCGGGGACCGGCCGAAGCCGACTTTTCGGACGGCGATTGGCGAACCGTCAATCTGCCGCATGATTGGGCGGTGGAATTGCCCTTTGACCCGCAAGCAGATTTTAACCATGGCTTTAAACCCGTCGGACCGGGCTTTGCCACCAATGACATCGCATGGTATCGCCGGGCATTCGAACTGGCGCCGGCGGATGCCGGTAAACGGATATGGCTTGAATTTGACGGGGTATTTCGGAACTGCGACGTGTTTGTGAACGGCTGGTTCGCGGGCCATCATGATAGCGGCTACGATGGCTTTCACTATGATGTGACGGACCTGGTCAATGGCACGGGCAAAAATGTGGTGGCGGTCAAGGTGGACGCATCGCAATTCGAAGGGTGGTTTTACGAAGGCGCCGGGATATACCGCCACGTGTGGCTGGAGAAAACGAGTCCGCTGGCCATCGCGCCGGATGGCGTTTTCGTCTACAGCCAGTTCAAGAATGACCGTCCGCAAGGCGTCGCGGAGATCAAAGTGGAAGCCAGTTTGCTAAACCGGCAGACCAACCCGGCCACGGCGACGGTGAGGTGTGAGGTTTTTTCCCCCGAAGGCAAACCGGTGGCGCAATTTGACAAAACCGAGAAAATTGCGGGCGCGGTTTCCCCGACGATGCGCCTCGGGGGCAAGGTGGCCGCGCCGGTTCTGTGGTCGCCGGAATCACCAAAACTTTACCAGCTGGTCACGACGGTGGTGAGCGAGGGAAGGATCGTCGACCGGAAGGAAACGGAATTTGGCATCCGCACGGTTGCCTTTGATCCGAATGAGGGATTTTTGTTGAATGGCAAACATTACGAAATCCAGGGGACCTGCAACCATCAGGACGCCGCCGGCGTGGGCGTGGCGCTGCCGGATGCGTTGGAGTACTTCCGGGTGGCGAAACTCAAGGAGATGGGCTGCAACGCTTATCGCACGTCGCATAACGCGCCGAACACGGAATTGTTGGAAGCGTGTGACCGGCTGGGAATGCTGGTGCTGGACGAGAATCGCCTGTTCGGCAGTGATCCGGCGAACCTGGAACGGCTGAAAAACCAGATTGTGCGGGACCGCAATCATCCCAGTGTTTTTGCGTGGTCGCTGGGCAATGAGGAATGGAACGCCCAAGGCACGGCGGTCGGGGCGTCGGTCACGCGGACCATGCAGGACGTGGCCCATTCCCTGGATACGACGCGCCTCTGTACTTTGGCAGTGAACAGCGGGTCCTACGGAGACTTTGGCATTTTCTCGGCGCTGGACGTCAAAGGCTTTAATTACCATTTTGAAAGCATGGATGCGTATCATGCGGCTTTCCCGGCGTCGAAAATTCTGGGCACCGAGCAGGCCAGCAGCATTGGCACCCGGGGGATCTACACGAACGATGCGGCACGGGGATATATCAGCGCCTATGACGATCATAATCCGCGCTGGGGCCAGTCGGCGGAAGAGTGGTGGAGCTACTTTGCCCCGCGGCGATGGGCGTCCGGCGGATTTGACTGGACCGGATTCGATTATCGCGGCGAACCCACTCCGTACCAATGGCCCTGCATCAGTTCGCATTTTGGGATCCTGGATACGTGCGGATTTCCGAAGGACAATTTTTGGTATTATCAATCGTGGTGGACGACCAACGTTGTATTACACCTTCTGCCGCATTGGAACTGGCCCGGCCGGGAAGGGCAGGACATTGATGTGCGCGCCTTGAGCAACTGTGAGGAAGTGGAATTGTTTTTGAATGGACAGAGTCTCGGCCGGCAGACGATGAAGCGGGAATCCGAGCTGAAATGGAAGGTGAAATACGCGCCCGGGGTGTTAAGCGCGAAAGGATTTGACGACGGAAAACTGGTCGCGCAAACCCAGGTGGAAACTACCGGAGATCCGGCGGTCATCCACGGTGCTTCGGATCGCTCGACCATCAGCGCGGATGGCAAAGACGTGAGTGTGATTACGGTTTCCGTTGGTGATGCGCAGAACCGGACGGTCCCGCTGGCGACCAATTTGATTCATTTTGAATTAACCGGACGGGGAAAGATCATCGGCGTGGGCAATGGGGATCCGACGTGCCACGAGCCGGACATTTTCGTGGCGAAACCCGACATCGAGGTGAAACCAGAGAACCGTGGTTGGCGCTTTAAAATTCTGCCGGACGTGAAGAATGCGCACCTGGCGGAACTTCAGCCTGATTTTGAGGATGGAAGTTGGGATGCGGTGGATACACTGGGGAATGCGGAATCGTTGCCGAAGCCCGAACAAGCGATTTATCGGTCCAAACTTTCCGTCAGTGCGGACGACCTGAAATCCGAGGCGGTACAACTGAAGATCGGCCGGATGGATGACCGGGGCTGGGTTTACGTGAACGGCAAGCTGGCCGGTGAATCCCGCGATTGGTCTTCCTCACCGAGCTTTGAGATCAAGCCATTACTGCATGCGGGTGAAAATTCGATTGCCGTCGCGGTGATTAACAGCGACGGACCGGGAGGCCTCGGCGACAATATTCTTTTAAGATTGTTGAAGCCGGTGGCAACGCCGCAATGGCAGCGGAGCGTTTTCAACGGACTGGCGCAAGTTATCGTGCAATCCGAGACCGAGGCCGGCGAGATCAAATTGACCGCGACCGGTGACGGCCTGACGCCGGCGGTGGTGTCAATTCACACACACGAATGAATCTGACAGAATGAAATCCCAAGAATAATATGAATGCAAAACCTGGTATTATCTGCATGGCAGTTTTAACTCTAACCGTGATTTCTCCCGGCTGCCATACGCCGGGCACGCGAACGTCCCCGGCGATGACGCCGTGCATGGATGCGCTCAAGCGATTCACGGCCAACGATGTGCCGGCGGTGGGACCGGGCGAAATGTTTTCCCCGGCCGGTTCCTGGACCAACGGTGCGACGCCCGCTGATTTACCCGGAAACGGACTGTCCCAACATCCGATGCTGGCGGTGGGTGAAAACTACGATAAAATGTTTGTGGTCAATCGCGGGAAAGTCATCTGGTCGTATAGCACCGGGACCAACTACGAATACGACGATGTTTGGATGCTTTCGAACGGCAACATCCTTTTTAGCCGCATGGAATACGCGGCGGAAATCACGCCCGACAAAAAGGTGGTGTGGCAATACCTTTGCCACAAGGGTTCGGGCCCGGAACACACGGAAATCCACACCTGCCAGCCCGTGGGATTAGACAAGGTCATGATGGTTCTGAACGGCTTGCCGCCTAAACTGATGGTCGTCAGCACCAAGACGGGTTCGGTGGAATTCGAGCACGCGCTCCCGTGCAGCCAGCCGTCGAATCCGAACAGTATCCACGGACAATTTCGACGCGCGCGGGTCACCGCGCAGGGAACGTATCTCATTTCGGTTTTCGGCATGGGCTATGTGGTGGAATACGATAAGGATTTCAACGAGATCTGGCGTTACAAAATCAAATCGCCGTGGGCCGCCCTTCGTCTTAAAAATGGCAATACCCTCATCACCGATGAAGCCGACGGTTTGACGCGCGAAGTCAATCCGAAGAGCGAGACCGTGTGGGAGTTCAACACGCGGACGGATTTGCCGGCGGAATATCAATTCCGCACCCCACCGCAGACGGCGACCCGGCTGGCCAACGGAAACACGATCTTCACTTCGCGCGGCGACAATGGCAGCGGCCCGCAACTGATTGAAGTGAGCCCGGACAAGAAGGTGGTTTGGGTATTACAAGATTGGAAAACCTTTGATGGCATAACCGCCGTGCAAATTCTGGATGATCCCGGCGTGCCGGAAATCCCCGGGCAATCGGAACATTGATTTATAATGTGGTTAAGCGGGGAGTAAAGGAAGCCCGCGAGGCGAAGGCCCTTTGACATCACATTTGTCTCTTCCAGGAACGCCATTTTCTACATAATGGTTTCCGCAAAAGGGGAGGGCACAACCCCGTTTGGGGTTGATGGGTTGGTGATCGGCTTTCCCAGGGTAGTCCCGCGTCGGACTTGGGACAACCCTGGGCTCCGGGGCACAATCCCTTCGGGATTAGTCTGACGGACGCCAAATTGCCCGCTGGATAAACCAAATTCATGGTTGTTGTGCGGAACCCCTTTTAGGAAACGCCGCTTATCCATTTCTCGTAAGGACATCAATATTCCTCCCTGACCCCTAGTCAATATCGGTCCGCCGGGCGGGACGCCCGGCTCCACGGCCGGCGAGACGCCCGCCACTACAATTCCATGAAGGGGTCGCGGCGGGGGGTTATTTTTTCAAAAAGGCGCTGAACAAATCGATCGGTAGCGGCAGGAACGTGGTGGTGTTGTGTTCGCTGGCCATTTCGCGCATGGTTTGGAGGTATCGGAGTTGCAGGGCGATCGGCTCCTTGGCGATCAAGCCGGCGGCTTGGACCATTTTTTCGGCGGCCTGAAATTCGCCCTCCGCATTCACGACTTTCGCGCGCCGTTCCCGTTCCGCCTCCGCCTGTTTGGCCATCGCGCGTTTCATGCTGTCCGGCAGGGCGACATCTTTTACTTCCACGGAGGTGACCTTGATGCCCCACGGCGCAGTCTGTTTATCGATGATTTCCTGCAATTTCTGGTTGATGACGTCGCGCTGGGCCAG